>Ga0082335_1008930_pt1 | contig 11102 bp, 6 predicted proteins | sample Subgrocontami58m_FD_72375 | JGI IMG/M metagenome (GOLD analysis project Ga0082335, IMG submission 72375) | Subsurface groundwater microbial communities from S. Glens Falls, New York, USA - GMW37 contaminated, 5.8 m (SPADES assembly) (version 2) ...
TAAAGGCGGCGTGCTGCGCAGCCACCAGAAAGTCGCCACGCCGGCGGGCGAGGGCGAGATCACCAGCGGCACGTTTTCGCCAACGCTTGAGCGTTCAATTGCGCTTGCACGCATCCCGCTGGGCGTGGAGGCCGGCGCGCTGGCGCAGGTGTCGGTGCGCGACAGGCAGCTCGCGGCGAAGGTGGTGAAACCGCCTTTCGTACGCAACGGCAGAATACTGTGTGCGGCGCTTTAATTGCAATCGCATGTTACGAGCGGACTTGCGCGCTGCGCGCGCCAACCCAGTTTTCTGAACGGATGAAAAGCACATCCGTTCAGAAAACTGGGTTATGCAATTACCCCTCAACAATTGCCACATCCGCGCGAATGTTATCCACAGGTAGTCTGAAAGACGCGCCGTTACTGGCTTCCAGCGATAGCGACATTTTTGCTTTGGTTGCGGCCAGCGGCCGCGCTAAGGATAAAAGCAATGGCGATTTGGGGTAGCTTTTATACAAGATCGTCGATTGCGCGCGGATGTGCTTTTCATCCGTGCGCAATCGGCGATCCGCGCGGACGGTTTTTCGTCCGCGCAAAAAGCGACTTGGCAGCAAGGGGGCGCGAGTTACGTCGCCACGTATAGTCAACTAACGGTGGAAGAAAAATCATGAAAACTCCCGAACACCTGAAATACACCGAAACGCACGAGTGGATTAAAACCGAAGCCGGCGGCACGTTCGCGGTGGGGATCACCGACCACGCGCAGGAAGTGCTGGGCGACATCGTGTTTCTCGAGCTGCCGCCGGTCGGGAAGCGGTTTGCGCAGGGCGAGGCCTGCGCCGTGATCGAGTCGGTCAAAGCGGCTTCCGACATCAACATGCCGGTGGCAGGCGTCGTGATCGCCGCGAACGAGGACCTGCCGCAATCGCCGGAGCAGATCAACGCCGACGCCTACGGCGCGTGGATGTTCCGCATCAAGCCAGACAATGCGGCCGACATCGGCGGCCTGATGGACGCCGCCGCCTACGCCGGCCACGCCGCGAAATGATGGGGGCGCCATGCAAGACACACTGACGCAGGCCGCCACGACGCCACCGCGCATATCACTGGCCGAGCTGGAGCAGCGCGACGCATTCGCCCGGCGCCACATCGGCCCGGATGCCGGGGAGCAGGCGGCGATGCTGGCGGAACTCGGCTACGCTACGCGCGCTGCCTTGATCGACGCCATCGTCCCGGCCGGAATACGCAGCCAGGAGCCGCTCGAGATAGGGGACGCCCGCAGCGAAGCCGGCGCGCTCGCCGAACTCAAGAACATTGCCGCGCAGAACCGGGTATTGCGATCGTTCATCGGCCAGGGCTATTACGACACCGAGCTGCCCGGCGTGATCCTGCGCAACCTGCTGGAAAGTCCCGCCTGGTACACGGCTTACACGCCCTACCAGCCGGAAATCTCGCAGGGCCGCCTGGAAGCGCTGATCAATTTCCAGACTATGGTTTGCGATCTCACCGGCATGGCGATCGCGAATGCCTCCATGCTCGACGAAGGCACAGCCGCGGCCGAAGCCATGACGCTGTGCCGGCGCAGCGGGAAACATCCGAGCGCGACGTTCTATGTCGCCGACTGCGTGCTGCCGCAGACCATCGCCGTGGTGCGCACGCGCGCCGAGCCGCTCGCCATCGAGGTGAAGATCGGGCCGGCCGCGGCCGCGGCGACGACGGATTGTTTCGGCGTGCTGCTGCAATATCCCGGCGCCAACGGCGATGTCGACGACTATCGCGCCCTGGTGCGGGCGGTGCATGAGCGCGGCGGCCTGGTCGCGGTCGCCGCGGACCTGCTCGCGCTCACGCTGCTCAGCCCCCCGGGAGAGTGGGGAGCCGATGTGGTGGTAGGCTCGGCGCAGCGCTTCGGCGTACCGCTCGCGTTCGGTGGTCCGCATGCGGCCTTTTTCGCGACCAGGGATGAACTCAAGCGCAACATGCCCGGGCGCCTGGTGGGAGCGACGCTGGACAGCCAGGGCAATCCGGCCTATCGGCTAGCCCTGCAGACGCGCGAGCAGCATATCAGGCGCGAAAAGGCGACCAGCAACATCTGCACCGCGCAGGTGCTGCTGGCGGTGATCGCGAGCATGTATGCGGTGTATCACGGCCCGCGCGGCCTGACCCGCATCGCCCGGCGCATCCATCGGCTTAGCGGCGTGCTCGCCGCGGGTCTGAAGCATATGGGCGTCGCCATCGAGAACGCATCCTGGTTCGACACGCTGACAGTGGCCACCGGGGCGCGAACGCCGGAGGCCCACGCCAGGGCCGAGGCCCTCGGCGTCAACCTGCGCCGCATCGACGAGCGCCGAGTCGGCGTAGCGCTCGATGAAACCAGCACCGGCGCGGAGGTGAAGCTGCTGTGGCAGATCTTCGCGCCGTCCGGCGCCGCGGCGCCCGAATTCGATGCCATCGAGCATGGCGTGGCAGACGCCTACCCGCCCGGTCTCAGGCGCAGCAGCGCTTTTCTGGCGCATCCGGTATTCAACCGGCACCACTCCGAGACCGGCATGCTGCGCTATCTGAGGCAGCTCGCGGACCGGGACATTGCGCTTGACCGCGCGATGATCCCGCTCGGTTCCTGCACCATGAAGCTGAACGCGACGAGCGAGATGATTCCGATCGGCTGGCCCGAGTTCGCGCGCATGCATCCGTTTGCGCCCGCGGCGCAGACCGCCGGTTATCGCCGGCTGATCGCCGATCTGGAACGCATGCTGTGCGCGATCACCGGTTATGCCGCGGTATCGCTGCAGCCTAACGCCGGATCGCAGGGCGAGTACGCCGGCTTGCTGGTGATCCGCGCCTGGCACCGTTCGCGCGGCGAGGGCCGGCGCAAGGTGTGCCTGATTCCGGCTTCGGCGCACGGCACCAATCCGGCTTCGGCGCATATGGCGGGGATGCAGGTCGTCGTCGTCGCCTGCGATACAGGAGGCAATGTCGATCTCGCCGATCTGCGCGCCAAGGCCGCGGAGCACAGCCGCAACCTGGCCGCGCTCATGCTGACCTATCCGTCCACCCACGGCGTATTCGAGGCAGGCATCAGCGAAATCTGCGACATTGTGCATGGTCACGGCGGCCAGGTGTATATCGACGGCGCCAATCTGAACGCGATGGTCGGCCTGTGCGCGCCGGGGCGCTTCGGCGGCGACCTGTCGCATCTGAACCTGCACAAGACCTTCGGCATTCCACACGGCGGCGGCGGGCCCGGGGTGGGCCCACTGGCGGTGGCGGCGCATCTCGCTCCCTTTCTGCCGGGGCACGGCGAGATGACGAGCGGCGCCCACAACATCGGCGCGGTGGCGGCAGCCCCCTACGGCAGCGCCGGCATCCTGCCGGTCGCCTGGATGTACGTCACGCTGCTCGGGCGGGAGGGCCTCTCCGCGGCGAGCGAGGTGGCGATCCTGAACGCCAACTATGTCGCCAGGCGCCTGGCGCCGCATTATCCGGTGCTCTACAGCGGGCCGGGCGGATTGGTCGCGCACGAATGCATTCTCGATTTGCGGCCGCTGAAGGAGGCGAGCGGCATCGGCGTGGAAGATGTGGCCAAGCGGCTCATGGACTACGGCTTTCATGCGCCCACCATGTCGTTTCCGGTCGCGGGCACGCTGATGGTCGAGCCGACCGAAAGCGAGTCCAAGGCCGAACTCGATCGCTTCATCGACGCCATGATCGCCATTCGCGAAGAAATCCGGGCAGTGGAGGAGGGCAGGCTGGATCGCGAAGACAATCCGCTCAGGCACGCGCCGCATACCGCTGCCATGGTGTCGGCGGACGAATGGCCGCACGGCTATTCGCGCGAGCTGGCGGCCTATCCCATTGCCGGGCTGCGTGCGCGCAAGTACTGGCCGCCGGTGGGTCGCGCAGACAACGCCTATGGAGATCGCACGCTGTTCTGCACCTGCGTGCCGGAGTCGCCACCGCGGCCTTGAGCGCTGTCTGCGGCGATCGCATCGGGCGGCAACAGCTCAGCCGATGGGTACGGGCCGTCCGTTTGCGTAGCCCTGGTATCCGGCAAATCCCATTTCTTGCAGCAGCAGAATCAGCGATTCGGACTCGACCGCCTGGGCAATGATGCGGATTTCGAGCGGTTGGGCGATACGGATGAGCGATGACACGATGAAACGGCTGTCCTGGTTTTCGGCCAGGGCATTCGTATACACCGGCGCCAGCTTGATGTAATGCGGCAGCAGGGTGTGCAGTTGCCCGAGCGAATCGCGGTGAAGATTGAAATGGTCCAGCGCAAACTGCGCGCCTAGACGTCTTATCTCGGCGGCGAAGCTCCGGCTTTGCGCGGGAGCCTGGATCACGCCGAACTCGGTCATTTCGAACACCAGGCGCGCGGCGATATCGCGCCGGCCCCGCAGGGCATCGATCAGGCGGCGGCGCGAGGCGGCATCGGCGACGGTCTGCGCCGAAATATTGACGGCAATCACCGGCGCAAGGCGCGCGCCGGCGTCGATCCGGGCAATCAGCATCTCGAGCACGCGGCAATCGAGCCGGGGCATCAAGCCGTGGCGCGCCGCCATCGGCAGGAACTGTGCCGCGGGCACGGGGTTGCTGCCGTCATCCAGAATGCGCGTGACCACCTCGCTTTGCATCGGCGCGCGTCCGGGCAGGCTGAAGACGGTCTGCGTGTATAGCGCCAGTTTGCCGGTTTCGATCGCGCCCTCGATGTGCTCGCGCCAGGCGAGCGAACCGCGCCCGCGCCGGTCGATCTCGGCGAGTTCGACGAGATCGAAGGTGTCGGGTCCTTTTTCCTGCGCCCGGCTCAAAGCCAGATCCGCCGCGGCCAGCAACTCCGGCAACGGCGGCGCGCCCGCGTCGAAATGCGCCGCGCCGCAATGAAACTGGATCTCCCCGGTCAGCGCCTGCTCGGCAAGGACCGATTCGACGCGGGAACTGATCGCGGCGGTCAGAACGCCGGCAGCGCTCGCATCGATGTTCACCGCAGCCAAGGCGAAGCTCGCCCCGCCGAAGCGCGAAAGAACCGCTGCCCGGTCCGCGCAGGCGCCTGAGACGGATTGCGCGACCAGGGCCAGCAGTTCGTCGGCGCGCTGATAGCCATGATGCAGGTTGTATTCCTTGAAGCGCTCCAGCTCCAGCAGCACGAACACCCCGGAGAAGACGTCGCGCTCGGCGCGAAACAGGCCTTGCAACTCGTGCTCCAGTCCGCGGCGATTGAATAAACCCGTGACCGGATCGCGATAGGCCTCGCGCTGCAGCTTTTCCGCGCGCGCCGATTCGTCTTCGATGACGCGCCTGATTTTTCCAGACAAGCTGTTCATCGCGGCGACCACGCGCCCCAGTTCGCGCGCTTTGGGCGCGAGCGCGATCGTCCTGAAATCGCGCGCGCCGATGGCCGTTGCCGCACGCTCGATCTCCCTCAGCGGCCGCAGTATGCTGGCGAGGAAAGCGCGCAAGGCGAAGAGGGCGAACGCGTATACCAGCAGCAGCAGCGCCAGCGTCTGCAGACCGGTGTGCCATAACTGCAGATAGGCGAAATTCGGATGGCTGCTCACCAGCACGCGCCCGAGCTGGCGCCAGCCGGAGCTGATCAGGGATTCGGCAGCGGGCGGGCGCAGCGGAAAAAGCCGCGTAAACCACACCGGCACCTCGCCCTGCGCGGGCGCCAGTTGCTTCGCCACCAGGGTTTCGCCGCTTAGCGAAACCACGCGTATGGACTGATAGTAGCCGCGATCGAAGGTGGAGTTGACCACCGTCTCGATCAGCGCGCGGTCCTCGAACGGATGCACCGTCGCAAGCCATAGCGAAAGCGAAGTCGCTGCATCCTGGGAATGCGATTCGAGTTGCTGTTGCATGTAGAGCCGGGCGTTCGAGAGATAGATCGCCTCTACGCCCGCCAATACCAGCAGGAACAGCAGGGACGCGCCGAAAAACAATTGCTTGAAAAGTGTCATGATCCGATCCCGAGAAGCATAGCATTCACGTCAGTACAGCAATTCCTTTTCCAATTTCTCCAGCAAACCGCGCCACAACCTGATCTGCGAGGAGCTGCCCGCGCTGACGTCGCGCTGGCCCTGGCGCGCCAGCAGCAGATCCTCGTCGTTGAAGCTGTACACCGGGATCAGGTCGGCTCGCTCCGATGCCGGCCTGACCGCGTCTTCCAGATTGTCCAGAACCAAGGGAACGGCGCCGGGTGCAGGATAGTAGGCCAGCACCATGTGTGCCTGGTTGAGGCGAACCGCCTTGACGTAAGTGATCCGGAGGCGCTCGATCGGCACGCCCAGCTCTTTCAGGGCGAAGTACTTGGCGACGGAAAAGTCCTCGCAGTCCCCGCCATTGCTGCCGAGCATTTCTGCCGGCGAGGCCCAATAATCTTCCACCCCCCAATGAGTTAGATCGGTGAGGAAGGGCAAGCGGTTGAAAAAAGTATTGACCGAGCCGAGCAGCTCCAGATCGTTGCCGGAGGCTTGCCGCTGCTCTGCCGCGATGGAGCGCACGAATTTCTGCCAGCCGCCGATGCGGGTTCTGCTGTCCGGTCCGAATTTGGCCGCGAAACGCTCCACCAGTCCCCGCGTCACGCTACGTGAAAAGCCAAGTCCCTGCGACGCCGCCAGCGCTACGCTCACACCGAGCGCGAACAGCGCAAAATTCCCGAGCCAGCCCGGGCCGCGCCGCCGCTCGGCGCCGGCGCGGATTCGATCCGGTTTTGCGCGGAGGCGTATCGGTGGCGCGCGAGGTACGGACATCGCCTGATTGTACTCAATCGTGGACATTGGAGCGCCGTCGCCGGGCGCAAGCTCGGGTACAATCGGATTTGGCTCACTATCCAAGGGAGACGATTCGCCATGAACACAAAGGTTACGCCAAAGCTTACGCAGGAAAAAGCGCTACGCTGGGCGGCTCAGGGGCTGACGGTTCTGCTGGTGCTGGTTGCCGCAGTTGCGGTGATGCTGTACTTCAAGATCGACGAACTCGACGCCACGCTGTCTCAGGCGCGAGCCGAGTCCGACAAGGCAGCTCAGGCGGCGGCAGCGGCACGCAAGAAGCTGCAAGATGAGCTCAATGCGGCAAAGACCAAATCCGCGGCGCTGGAGCAGCGGCAGCGCGAGGCGGACAACATGAAGACCTTGCTAGCCAAGATGGAACCACAACTCGCGACGGTCCTGGTGGCTGTCGTCAACGCCAAGACCAGCAAGCCGGATGCGCGCGCCGCGGCGCTCACCAGTCTCGGCGTGATCGGACAGATCGCCCGTGGAACGAATAACGAGGCCGCGCTCGCGGCGTTGGACCGCGCGCTCGGCATCGACAAAGCCAATTGCGTCGCCGGCCTCGCCGTCAATCTCGGCGGCGCCAAGAAAGTCGAAGTCGCGCCCGACTGCCAGGCCTTGCTGCCCGGCGCGCCCGCGGCGAGCGAAGCGAAGCCCGCAGCCGAGGCGAAGCCGGATGCAGCGCCCGCGGGCGGGGCCGGCAAAACCGCTGCGCCGGCAGCCAAGGGCTGACGGCCGAATCGGGCGGGAAGCCGAATGAAAACCTTGATTCCGCCGGAAAATCGGATGGGCGAGCTTGCCTGGCCGCCGCGCGCGCGCCGGCCTAGGTCCGTCGCAAGCGTTGCAGCAAACTGCATCCGCACTTCAGTCCGAGACCCAAGCATGATTTACGAACTCTATTACTGGCCCGGCATACAGGGCCGCGGCGAATTCGTGCGCCTTGCGCTGGAGGAATCCGGAGCCGAATACCTTGATATCGCGCTCTTGCCCGAGGAGCAGGGCGGCGGCGTGCCGGCGATGATGAAATTCCTCGACGGCCCCGAGGTCGCGCGTCCCCCGTTTGCGCCGCCTTTTCTGAAAGCGGGCCGCAGGCTCATCGGGCAAACCGCGAACATCCTCTTGTTTCTTGGCCCGCGGCTCGGACTCGCGCCGCGCGATCCCGGCGGCAGACTGTGGACGCATCAGTTGCAGCTTACCCTTGCCGACTTCGTGCTCGAGATTCACGACACCCATCACCCCATCGGCGGCGGGTTCTACTACGAGGAGCAGAAGCCGGAAGCCAAGCGTCGCAGCCGTGATTTCCTTGCGCACCGGCTGCCGAAGTTCCTCGGCTATTTCGAACGCGTCATCGAGCGCAACCCGGACAGCGACAAATGGCTGGCGGGCAAGCGGCTGAGCTATGTCGATCTGTCGATGGCCCAGGTGGTAGCCGGACTGCGTTATGCGTTTCCGGCGGCAAGCAGGAAGGCGCTGCGCGCCTGTCCTCGGCTGCGAACGTTACACGACGAGGTTTTTGCCCGGCCGCGGATCAAGCGCTACGTCGCATCGGGGCGGCGGCCGGCTTTCAACAACGATGACATTTTCCGGCGCTATGCCGAGCTGGACGCGTAATCGGCGCAAGTTGCAGCGCCGCTCAACTCTTCAAGCGGGCTTGATTCTTGCCGCACTCTATAGGCTGGGCAACTGATAATTGAGTGGTCCGGACTCGCGAAGTGGCCATGTGTAAGAAGAGGATGAATGCATAACTTCTTGTTTAGTCTAAGAACCAGGGTTCTACTGCTGGTTGGCTTGGCATTTGCGGTTTTCCTTGGAACATTGGGATTTCATGCGACGACAGAACGCCAGATACGTCTGGAATTCGTCAAAGACCATCTGCTGGACACGGCAAAGCTGATCGCGGCTCGGCAAAACCATGTCATCGAATACGCGCAGCAGCTTCTCGACTCCCTGGTTAGTGCCCGGAACGGGCGCCGGACCATCTTGTCGGAGGATTGCCAGCGCACGCTCGCGCAGCGGCTCCGGGAAGAGCCTCGAATCGCCAATATCGTCATGGCGCTGCCTGACGGAAGCGTGGTCTGCAGTGCAACGCCGAGCGCTCGGCCGATCAATATTGCCAGCCACCAGCCCCATTTCCGCCAGGCGCTCGCGTCGCCAGGCGTAGTTATCGGGGAAGCGGTCGACAGTCCGATTACCGGAAAACGGAGCCTTCCGTTTTTTAAGGCTGTCCGCGACTCGAGCGGGCGCGCGATTGCGGTATTTGCGGTTGTGCTTGACCTGGCCGAACTCGCAACAGAATTGGCTAACGCCAAGTACCCCGATGGCGCCAGGCTTGGTTTGATCGACGCCAAGGGACGGGTGCTTGCCAGGCACCCCGATGCCGAGGGATGGGTCGGGAAAGATGCCTCGGGCACTTCATTCTTCAAGGCCGTCGCGGCCCGCGGCGGCGAGGGTGCATTTGAGGCAGTTGGATTCGACGGCGTGCCGCGCGTCTACGGGCTGGCGCGCTTTGCCGAGACCCAGGCCGGCCCGATATGGCTTTGGTTCGGTTTTGCCAAAGAAATCGTCACTGCAGATATCGAGCGTGACTTCGCCTGGACTGTCTTCGCCGTAGCGGGCCTGCTGTTGCTGGCATTTGCCGCGGTGTGGGCAGGAGGCGAACGCCTGTTTCTGCGCCCCATCTCGGTCCTGGCGGAAGCAGCGCGTCGAATGGGTCAGGGCGATTCGAGCGCCCGCACCGGGCTCGAACACGCTCGCGACGAATTGGGGAGGCTGGCGCAATCGTTCGACGAAATGGCGAGTTCGCTGGAGGCCAAGGACCGCCATATCGTCCTCGCCAATCGCGCGGTCAGGGTGCTCTCGACGTGGAATCAGGCACTCCTCACGCCACGTGATGAAACATCGCTGATTGAATCCATGTGCCGGGCCATAGTCGAGGCCGGCGAATACCGGCGCGCGTGGGTGGGCTTCGCCAAGTCCGACGCGAACAAGAGCGTCGAGCCGGTGGCGTGGTGGGGCGTGGACCTGCAGTACATTGCCGGCTTGGGAGTTACTTGGGCGGATACTCCACGCGGTAGCGGCCCGACCGGCAGCGCAATTCGTCGTGGCGCCGCGGTAATTGTCAACAACGCCATGACAAGCCCCGATATCGCGCCGTGGCGCGCAGACGCGCCGCATGGTCAGCTCAACGCGGTGATCTCCCTTCCGCTCAAGGTGGATGGCGCGGTCATTGGCGCGCTCTCAATTCACGCGGCGGAGACCGAATCGTTCGGCGAGCAGGAGGCCGTGCTGCTCACCGAAGTGGCGGCGGCGCTCTCCTCCGGGATTGCCGCGGTCCGCGCGCGCGCCGCGCGCACTCAGCTTGAAGTGTCACTGCAAACTAGCGAGGAACGATTCCGTGCCGCTGCCGAAGCGAGCCTGGATGCGCTGCTGTTGCTGCAGAGCGTGCGCGACGCGGCCGGCAATATTGTCGACTTTGAAGTCGCGGATATGAACGGCCGCGCCGCGGGCGAACTCGGCCTGGCGAAAGACCGGGTCATCGGCAAAACCTTTTTTAAGCTGCTTCCGGTCTACGGAACCGCGGGATTTTTCAGCAAGTACGTTCATGTCGTTGCGACCAGGACGTCTTTGGAAGAGGAGTTTCCGTTTGATCTGCCGGCAGCGGAAAGGAAGTGGTTCAGGCAGCAGGTGGTAGCTGTTGGCGACGGCATTGCAGTTTCGCTGCGCGACATTACGGTTTGGAAGACAGCGGGTGACAAGATTAGGGAAGGCGAGGAGCGGCTGAGGCTGGCGATGGCCGGCGCCCATATGGGGGCGTGGAGCATAGATATGGAGAGCAAAACGTACTCCATATCGGAGGACGTTGGACCGATATTCGGCTTGCCCAAGGAAGCGGGACCCCGGAGCACCCGGGCCCTAATGGAAGCTGTACACCCGGACGATCGCGAGGTGTTGACAAAGGCGATGCAGCGAGCCCGGGAGACGGCGAAACCGGCACAAATGGAATTCAGGGTGTTGTGGCCGGACGGTACGGTCCATTGGGTGGAAGCGCGTAGCAACGTCATTTGCGATAAGGCCGGTAAGCCCGCGCGCAGCGTCGGCGTGCTTACCGACATTACGCAGCGCAAGCTGGATGTAGTCGCCCTGCAACGCGCCAACCGGGCACTCAAGACGCTGTCGGCGGGCAATGACGCGCTGGTGCATGCGAGCAGCGAATCCGGGCTTCTGCATGAAGTGTGCCGCGTCATCGCGGACAAGGGAGGATATCGGATGGCATGGGTGGGTTACCCGCGAAATGACGAGGAAAAAACTATCGTCCCCATGGCCTGGGCGGGCGTGGAGGACGGGTATCTCGCCGCG
>Ga0082335_1008933_pt1 | contig 11101 bp, 10 predicted proteins | sample Subgrocontami58m_FD_72375 | JGI IMG/M metagenome (GOLD analysis project Ga0082335, IMG submission 72375) | Subsurface groundwater microbial communities from S. Glens Falls, New York, USA - GMW37 contaminated, 5.8 m (SPADES assembly) (version 2) ...
GGGATTGACGAGTTTGGCGGAACGGCGGGCATCATCACCATGGAAGACATTCTCGAAGAAATCGTCGGCGAGATTCACGATGAATACGATGAGGAAGTGAAAGACGTCGAGTCGTCCGCAGACGGCTCATTTCTCGTCAACGGAAGAATGTCTATCCATGCTTTCAATGAACGCTTTCATATTGAACTGCCTGAAACTGACGAGTATGAAACGATGAGCGGGTTCCTGCACAAACAAACCGGACGCATTCCCGAGCTGAACGAAGAGATTCGGTTTGAGAACTATTCGTTCACGATTGTAAAGAAGAGCCAAAGAAGAATCCGGCTTGTGAAAGTGAAGAAAGTTGAACAGCCGGTGCATGTCACAAAGATGAGCGTGGCATGAAGCCGTACAAGCGTTATGCTCTTGCTGAGCATGTGAAGAGTTCTGAAGCACTTGGACAGATCGGTGGCTCGGAAAATCTTGAAGACGATATCGCTCTGTGCAAGTATCAAACAATCGAGCCGTACTTTCTGAAGTATTTGCCAAAGAACGGAAAAAGTCTTGAAGCAGGATCGGGACGAGGACGGTGGGTGTTTTATTTGCAGCGCTTGGGTTATGATATTGTCGGGATTGATTTAGCTAAGGCAGATATTGAGTTTGCAAAGCATTTCGATCCGCATGTTCCAATCATGTATGATGATGTGCTGCATACTTCATTTGCCGATGAAAGTTTTGGCGCGGTAATTTCACTCGGCGTTATTGAGCATTTTGAGGAGGGACCTCAAGCAGCGTTTGCCGAAGTGCAGCGTGTCCTGAATCCCGGCGGCGTGTTTCTGGTAACCGTGCCAACACAGAATCTTGTCAGACTCGCGCTTATCAATCGCATGAAAGATTTGCAATTGTGGTATCGAAAGTTGCGCCATCAAGCATTGGCGTTTGAAGAGTACCGTTACTCGCGTACGCAGTTTACATTGCTCTTGCAGCAAGCTGGTTTTGAAATCGTTGATACTGCTCCTGACGATTTCCTGCCGCCGAAGAATATGGGACTCTACACCGACACACGTTTCGTTCAGCACAATGCTCATCGGTGGGAACTCAATACGGTGGGCAACATTTTGAATACAGTGTTGCACGCCGTCTCCCCGTGGTTACATTGCTCAGGCACACTTTGGGTTTGCCGGAAACCTTTCTGAATGCGCATCTATCTTTTCGCTCCAATCCGTTACGATTTTCTTCACCAGCGGCCGCAAAAGCTTACCGAGCAATTCCGTGCAATGGGAATTTCGACCACGTATGTTCAGCCATCCGGCTTCCAAGAATATCTTTCAGGGAAGCAGCGAGGGCTTGTTCGTATGTTGTTGGTGAGCGTATGGTATCATTTGCTCGGTTTAGTAGCGCTCGTTCTTCCATTCTTGAAGAAGAAGAGTGCGAGAAAATTCGGGACGCGTTCGCAGAGAGAGTTAGAGGTCATTGCTCTTCCTGTTACGTACCCGACGATCAGAGCTGACTCTGCATTTCTTGAACGGCTAAATGCTTCAGTGTATAGACAATTCTTGCTGCGACAAGTTTTACGTGGTAACGATGACGATACTGTTGCTATCTTCCAGAATCCTTTTTGGGGAACAGTGATCGAGCGGGGAGATTGTTCAGCAATTTGTTATGATTGTTTAGATGATGTTTCAATCTATACAGGCAGTGCGTTGCTGGATCGGTTTCTCGATTATGAACAGCAGCTTATCGCCAAGGCTGATGTTATCATAACAACTGCAGCAAAACTCGAAGCACATCTTCGCGTGAGAACTTCAAAGCCAATCTATAGAATTCCTAACGGAGTTGATTACGATTGGTTTCAGAAGCAGGCGTTGAATGCGTTAATGCCTGATGATGTGCGAGACTTGAAGCGGCCGATCGTCGGTTATGTCGGAAGTCTCTCGGGCTGGATAGATTATGAGCTGATTGGCGCTGTCGCCAGCAAGATGCCTGATGTTTCATTTGTGTTTGTTGGACCGTTCGATTCGTCCGAAAGAATGAAACAACTTCAGACTTTTCCAAATATCCATTGGCTTGGCAGAAAGCCGTACGGCGAAGTTCCGAAATACATCAAAGCATTTGATGTGTGTACCATTCCTTTCAAGAAGGGAAGCATTGCCGAGACGACGAATCCTGTAAAAATATTTGAATACTTTGCACTTGGAAAACCGGTTGTTTCGTCTCCGCTGGATGAACTTCGTCCGTTTTCCAAGGAAGAGCTGGTGTTCATCGGCGATTCGGCTGAGTCATTTGCGACAGGGCTACGCTCTGCATTAAATGACGCTGATGAACATCGTAGAATCTCCCGAATGAGAATTGCAAGCAACAATTCATGGCAAGCACACGCAGAGTCTTTCATTAGAGCAATACAAACACCGGACAGCTCATCATGAATGATCCAGCGATGCAGGCGTTTACTCAAGTAAAGGAATTCGTACGCAGGGGAATGGAGTCGCACACAATGGGCAGCACGCTGTGGCTTGGCTCGTCTTCGGCTCTCAATGGGATTGTGGGTGCTCTTTCTTCTGCGATCCTCGCGAGGTTTCTTGGCGTTGCCGATTACGGCATCTATGTCCTCATCATCTCACTGCTCACGTTGATGACAGATGTTGCCGACCTTGGCGTGAGCAGCTCGATTGTCCGGTTTGGCTCGGAGAGCGTTGCTGAAGGCAACGAGCAGAAATTGAGAACTGTTATTGCCATTGTCACTCGTTGGAAGCTTGTCTTTGGCGTCGTCCTCTTGTTGTGTGCACTATTGTTTCTGAATGAAATTGTTGGCTATGTGTTCAAGCATGTGGACGAACAAATCTCGTTCTACTTCCGTTTGTCACTTCTCGCATGCGTGTTTGGTATTGCAGCGGGGTTATTCACGCCAATTTATCAGTCGTTCAAGAAATTCCGTAGGCTTTCAGTTCTTCTTTCGTCACGAGCGGTCGGCAAACTGCTTGTCGTGGTAATCCTTGTGTATGGGATAGCTCAATGCACGGTGCAGAATTTGATTTGGGTCGAGATTGGTGTGCTTGCCGTTTTCCTTGTCTTGATGTATGCGTATTCTCCCTTCAAACGATTTTCGGTAACGCTTCACGACAAGCGCCTCGAACGAGAGATGTGGTCATTCAACAAATGGATTTCGCTCTATCAAGCAATCGCGCTCATCGGCGCCCGGCTGGACCTGGCATTTGTCGGCGGGCTTTCCGACGCGCAAGCGCTTGGTCTCTATGGATCCGCTTCCAAAGTGTCGGGGCTTCTCAACGCGGTGTCAAGCTCGTACATGTCTGTGCTTCTCTCGGAGTTGTCATCCTCAATTTCGAATGAAGCGTTGAAACGAAAGCGGCGACACGCCTGGGCGATTGTTTCGATGATTATTGGTGGAATCCTCTTCGTTGCACTGATTGCCGGTCCGCTTATTCATCTGTTGTTCGGCTCAAGCTTCGATGGCGCTGCATCGGTCCTCCGCATTCTTTGTGTTGGATTGGTGTTCGCTGTTCTTGCATATCCAATCAACGCGACACTGTTTGCTCGGAATAAATCCGCCGTGTTCCCGCTAATGTCAACGGTCTCAATGCTTGCATTCATAGGGGCAAACATGGCTCTGGTTCCACGTTACACAGCGGATGGCGCCGCGATGGCGTTTGCGTTTAGTGCTTTCGTTGCATTTGTGGTTTCTGGCGGCTACTATCTTATGGCTCGGAAGTCGTTGCATGTGGAATGAGCAACAATTAGATTTGAACACATGGCGGGGCTGAAATATTCTAGGGATTCTGTTCAACACGAAATTGTGTTTCATCTTCTAAAGGGACTCGGATGAACCTTAGGCTGGAATTGTCAGAACACAATCCCAATACTTTGTCAAACATAGAGGAGGCATTTGCCCGCGGGGGTGCATGGGACAGGAATTGCGGACAGACCCAGACTCATTTGTTTGCTAAGTGTTTTCACAAGCACATCAAAGTTTCCTTCACCGGTAAGTTCACGGTGCTTGATGTTGGATGTGCATTGGGCGATGCACTCCTCATCTGGCATCGCCATTACCCCAAGGCAGAGATGTTTGGCTGCGATGTGAGTGAAACTGCCATCGCGCGTGCGACGGAATTGTACAGCTCGATTGCGAAATTTACCAGAGCGAGTTTTGAAGAAATCAAAGGCTTCTATGATGTCATATTCTGTTCGAATGTTCTAGAACACTTCGAGCAGCACGTTGAGATAGCACGAGAATTACTAACTCACTGTAAGGTTCTGTATGTGATGACACCGTTTGCCGAGCTCAACAACGGGCGACCCTTGGTTCCTTCACCTCAATCTTTCCATGTTGCCTCGTTCTTCGAGGATACTTTCTCTTCTCTTGAGAAGGAGTGTAATGCCACGGTCAAAACAAAGGTAGTGCGATGTCCGGTTGCGTGGAGCCCTTCATTCAAGTCAGAAGTAATGTGGCATATGAAATACCTCATGGGATTAATTTCATCTCCCTCGTCGCCCCGGAGACAGATTATTTATACAATTACGCGATAATGCCAATAGCCTGGCCAACGCTTGGTTACATGTTGTTGCCAGCAAACTTCCTTCGAGATAGAGTATTAACGAATTCTTCTTGAATCAGTAATGGAAAATACTTTGTGCCCTCTCTGTGGAGAGGATAATGCCCGATTCCTCTGGACGAAACCGGATGCTCGTTACGTTCGGTGCAACAGTTGTTCACTGGTCTATGAGAACCCGAGATTTACCGAGCAAGAGCTGGTAGAATTCTATTCCAAGAAATCGTACTTCATTCAAGAATCCGAGTCTTCGACGACAAGCGGATATCAGAATTATTACAACCAATGCACTCAAGGTTTGCGAGAAGAGTATTTCGATATTGTCGAGCGGTATGCGCGTACAAAGCGGGGGTTATATTGCGATGTCGGTTGTGGTCCGGGCGGAGTGCTGAAGATTGCAGAGAGACGTGGTTGGAGTGCCGTCGGCGTTGAAATCTCTTCGTGGGCTGTTACGGAAGGAAAGAAAGACGGACTTAATGTCATTGAAGGTTCTTTGCTTGACGCAAAGTTTCCGACTGACCATTTCGACGCCTTGTCAATGTTCGACGTGCTGGAACATCTTGCAACACCGAAGGAGTATCTCAAGGAAATTCACAGAATCCTGAAACCGGGCGGAGTGCTCGTTGTTGAAACTCCCAATGTCGATGGCTTCTTTGCTCGATACGTTTACAAGCAGGATGCCGATCTCATCAAGCCTCGTGCACACATTTGTTTGTATGGTCCGAAGAGCGCAAAACGCCTCTTCTCTCCAATGGGTTTTTCATCTATAGAGATTATGACTTTTCCGTATTGCAGGAAAATCTCACCGAGTTACATCAGGAGCATCATCGCCTCCCGCGTTCGGCGGCAGAAATCTCCCGTTCAGCTTACGCTGAATGATTCCTTACGCATTGTGTGTTGGAAGTAACATGCACATGTTTGTACGCGCCGCCCAGCAACAAAGAAAAATCAGGCTTCTCATCGTCACCCACACGCTGGACAAGGGTGGTCTGGAAGAAGTGATCCTGATGTATGCGAAGTTTCTGAGCAAGCAGAAGTACGCGATAACTGTTGCGTGCAGAATAGCAGGACTTGCTGCATCCGAAATTGCATCCCTCGACGGGGTGAAAATGCTATGTTACGAATCGCCGGGCAAATGGAAACGCTTTCTATCGTTGTGGAGAATCGCGCGGGACTTCAAACCTGATATTGTGCATAACCACTTCGATTGGTATGGTTTGATTGTTGGCTGGCTTGTTGGCGCGAAACGCGTTGAAACAGTGCACAACACGTATTACTGGTTTGTGGGATTTCAGAGGTACGCCTTTGCATTCTATCTTCGCTTCGCTTCGAGGGTCATTGTTGTTTCTGATTACGTTCGCAAGTTCACAGTGGAGTTCTTTCCTTTTGTTGATGAAAAGAACATTGTCGTTGTTCACAATGGCGTTGACGTCCAGCGATTTCAGCCGGCGCAACAGGACGTCCGAAAAGAATTGAGAATAGCGCCGCATGATGTCGTCGTCGGCTTCATCGGAAGACTTGAAGAGCAGAAGGGGATAGCGTATCTTCTTCAGGCTATCAACGAATTGAACAAAGCGTTCAATAATCTCAAAGTTGTAATAGTCGGAGACGGAACTCTACGTGAACAATTGCAATCGCAAGCGAGAACGTTGCAATTGACAAATGTGGAGTTTGTCGGCTTTCAAAGTGATACGCCAAAGTATTTTCGGTTGTTTGATGTATTTGTTCTTCCGTCTCTTTTTGAAGGTCTTCCTGTGAGCGTGATTCAAGCAATGGCTGCCGGTTGCCCGGTCGTCGCGTCTAAAGTCGGTGGCGTTGCAGAAGTCGTTGAGCATGAAGTCACAGGAATTCTTGTCGAAGCAGCACGGCCGCAACATTTAGCTGCTGCATTGTGTCGTCTTATTGAGAAACCTGAGCTGCGGAAGAGCATGGGTGAACGAGCGCGGGAACGCGCACGACGCGACTTTTCTGCTGAAGCGATGCTTACCAAAACGGAAAAAATCTATTCCGAATTGCTTGGAGCTTGACAGACATTGTCGAAGTGATAATGAACGCGATTGACGAATCAAACCGGAATGGACAGATGCAACCGGACGACGTTTCGGTCATCATGGTGAGTTACAACTGTCGCCAGTACATAGAACAATGTTTGCAGTCTATTGCCGCTTCCCCTACAGCTTGTTCTTACAAAGTCATAGTTGTTGATAATAATTCGAGTGATGATACTGTCAGTGTAGTGAAGTCAAACTTTTCCAACGTTCAACTGATTTGCAACGAGGAGAATATTGGTTTTGCTCGGGGCAATAATCAGGCGTTACAAATCGCGAACAGCCGATACGCAATGCTGTTGAATCCTGATACGCTTGTTCGTGAAGGAGCGTTTGATACAATTGTGAAATTCCTCGATGCGCATGTGCATGTATGGGCACTTGGTCCGGCGATTCTGAATGGAGACGGCTCACCGCAGAGAACAGGAATAAGGTTCCCATCGAATTGGAATTTCCTGGTTGAGACACTGTTTCTTGATCGTCTCTTTCCTTATTCGCGATTGTTTGGAGCGCACAGAGAATTATACGAGGACTATTCCAAACCTCGTGCAGTAGATTATGTGCAAGGTTCTTGTCTTGTTGTTCGTAAAGAAGTAATCGAAAAAGTCGGCGTGCTTGATGAACGGTTCTTTATGTACTTTGAAGAAACGGATTGGTGCTATCGCATAAAGCAAGCCGGTGGTGCAATCATGTTTTTGCCTTCCGCAGAAGTCGTTCACTTTGGAGGCGGAGAAGCTGGACATTATAATGAGCGAAGGCTTCTCCAGTATCATCAAAGTCTGTTGAAGTTCTATCGTAAGCATTACTCTCTCAAGAGACTGTTTTGGCTGAAAGTTATTCTGTCCGTTCGGTCTTTCATAAGAATTATTGTGTTGTCTTTAATGGCCTTAGGACGACCAAAGCTTCGTCAAGCTGCGCTTTCGAGTGTAAAGGGATATGCGAAGACGTTTGCACTGCTAACGGAAGGCGCATAGAGCATGTCGATGCCGTTCTTCTCCGTGGTTGTTCCCACATACAACAGAAGAGAAATGCTCGAACGATGTCTCAGCTCGCTTGCGCAACAATCATTGCCCGCAGATCAGTTTGAGGTGGTTGTTGTCAATGATGGCTCAACTGATGATACGGATCTGTTTCTCAGCTCTGCTCGTTTTGCATTCACTCTCAAACCGCTTCGCAAGACGAATGGTGGACCGTCGCAGGCACGCAATACTGGAGTTGGCGTTGCCAACGGGAAGTTCATTGCGTTCACAGAAGATGATGTTGTCGTGGCTCAGGATTGGCTTCAGAATGCGATGAAGCATCTTCAAGAAGAAAACCTTGACTTGCTTGAGGGTTCAACTCTCTATCAACACACACAAGAACCGGTCAGGAGATTTGAGAAAGTGCTACGGCATTCGTTCATCCCATGCAATTTGTTCATCAAGAAAAGTCTATTCGAGCAGGTTGGGGGCTACGATCCGCAATTCTATGATCCGATGAGCAGACTTTATTTTCGCGAGGACGGAGACTTAGGCTTTCGCTTGCTCGACGCCGGCGCTCGCACAAAAATAGTGAATGATGTCATCGTGGAGCATCCGATCCAATTCTCAGATGTAAACGGCATTCTGCGCCATGTCCGGAGATATTTCTTCGATCCTCTCTTGTATAAGAAACATCCGCAGCGTTTCCGCACGATGATTGAAGCAAAAGAAATAGGAGGGATGACGATTCGGAGACCTCAACATTACGTTGCTTTGGTATATTGCGCAGCGCTCATTGCACTGGTTGTTTCTTTAGTATTGGCGCATCCCTCCTTGCCGCTTTTTGCGGGCATCGCGTTGTGGTGTTCCTTTGCATTCCGCTATAAGTATCAAGGCTTGCACGCGCTGCGGTTGCACAAAATCCGCGAGACTGTTGGGTTCTTGGTCATCCCGATAGTCTATCTTTATGCGGTGCTTCGCGGTTGTTGGAGGTTCAAGTCATTTGGAGTGCTGCTGTAGCATAGTGAACGCACAATGTAAGGTGTATTAGAGCTTCACGCAATTTTCGGTGCAAAGATCATGCGGCTATCCTGATGTCACCCTTTCAGGGTTTTGCTCCTTGTGTTACCTTCGTCCGAGGGCGTTGCCCTCGGCTGTAGTATATGTCCCCGTTGGGGACAGCGGCGTTGCGTTGACCCCGAAGGGGTCGCATATTCCAGGTCGGGGTAACACCCCGACACCCGACATTGAAGTGAGCAAGAGAACCCTGAAAGGGTGACATAATGGAGCCGAGCGTAACATCAACTCACAGTCGGCGACCAGGGTTTCATGTAAGCACTGCAACTTATTCAATGCGTTCACTATGGATCGTCGAATTGGAAGGAAGGCTACATGGGATGGGTTGGCAAGATATTTGGCAATGCGTTCAGGATTTTCGAAGGTAACCTTGCGTATCAGCGAGCATTCGAGCGACTGTACGAACTGTCATTGAATGGTATGAATTTTGGCAGAGGCGACGAGATTGAGTACAGCGGTGAGCTGGAAGTCATGCGTTACGTGTTCTCAAGACTGAAGAGAGCAAACAAACGCGTCCTAATTTTTGATGTCGGCGCAAATGTCGGGAAGTACACGATGGCGTTGCTTTCCGCTGCGCAAGTTGAAAACATTGTAGTCTATGCGTTCGAGCCTTCTCAAGAAACGTACAAGCGGTTGAGAGAAAATGTTCGCGAGTTGCATGATGTGTACACGTTTAACCTCGGGCTCAGCGATGCAAATACAACACGCAAGTTGTACACGGACATGACATTGTCGGGTCTGGCATCAGTCTATCATCGCAAGCTTGAGTCCAGAAGCATCGTGATGAATAAGGTCGAGAACGTTTCTCTGCAAACGCTCGACGATTTTTGTCGAGAGCATGGTGTTGGTGAGGTTGATTTCTTGAAGCTTGATGTTGAAGGCCATGAGCTGAGTGTGCTAAAGGGTGCAGAGGAGATGATCAGTCGGGGGAAGATTCACTTTATTCAATTTGAGTTCGGTGGCTGCAACATTGACTCAAGAACATACTTCAAGGATTTTTTTGACCTGCTGAGTGTGAAGTACACCCTTGGTCGAATTGTCCGTGATGGCATATGTCCCATTCGACAGTACAGAGAATCGTATGAGGTCTTTACCACAGTAAACTACTTAGCAGAATTGAAAGAAAAATGATTGCGATGAACACTCCGCTATCATTTCTGCGACCGTCGTTCTGGCGGCAGCAACGGGTGAGCATGAATTGCTTGTGAGTAATGCAAACACAATCTCATCGATGTCGAGAGGCTGGATAGAAAGCGTAACGAGGAGTGGAAAGTAGGTGAAGGAGAGAATAGATATTGAGCATGACTTCCGCAACGCCTCCTACAACGGCTAACGAAATCAATAGCTATCATGAACTGTTTATGATAACGGAGACAGTTAACATGGTCGAGTCCCTCAGAACGTTGTATCGCAACATTCGGCAAAGGGTGCTTCAGCACCGACTTGCTCGCAAGTGGGAAAAGACGGGAAAGACCGAACCACCGCCTCATATCATAAAGGAGAAAACCATTCGTGAGTATGCGAAGAGGTTTTCCACACCAACCTTAATCGAAACAGGTACATATCTTGGAGAGATGATTTATGCGATGAGAAACAGGTTTCGGAGAATCGTTTCAATCGAATTGGACGACGCACTCTATCAAGGTGCAGCAGAAAGATTCAAGAAGTATTCACATATAACAATCGTTTTGGGTGATAGCACTGCAGTACTACCGCAGATTCTCCAGCAAGAAAAGGCGCGATGCTTGTTTTGGCTTGATGGACATTACTCTGGAGGGAATACAGCGCGAGGGGAACAAGAAACTCCGATCCTCGATGAGCTGCAACATATCAAAGCCTCCGGCGACAATCATGTGATCTTGATTGACGATGCGAGACTTTTTCAAGGAGCCAACGATTACCCTGAGCTTGAAACATTGGAGTCGTTTGTCCGTGGGCTATGGCCCGGCAATGTCTTTGACATTCGCGATGACATAATTCGGATACACCCACTTGAAGGTGTTGTGAGCGAATAGCTGATGAAAATCGAGATGTTCGATCCACCGCGAGTTGTCATCTAATTTCTGGGGAAACAACGGGGAAGCACTGGTTTGATAGAATCATGTCGGTGGTGGTGAGGAAGATCTATCTCGCAAGGAGGATATCTAGACTGCGCGTACCACCGTAGAATGTTGTCAATCACGTTCCGAGAAAACAGTTCTCGGCGGGTCTATAGTCGACTCAAAAAGGAATTTTCACGAGGATTTACCTCTATGAAAATCGGCATCTTCGGCGGGACATTCAATCCGCCGCACATAGGACATTTAATTGTTCCCGAGCATGCGCGAGTTGAATTGATGCTCGATAAAATTATGTTTGTGCCGGCAGCAATTCCACCGCATAAGGTGAGCCACGATATCGTGTCGTCAGAGCATCGTCTTGCAATGCTTCGTCTGGCGATTCAAGACAATCCTCACTTTGATGTTTCCGAAAT
>Ga0082335_1008934_pt1 | contig 11101 bp, 11 predicted proteins | sample Subgrocontami58m_FD_72375 | JGI IMG/M metagenome (GOLD analysis project Ga0082335, IMG submission 72375) | Subsurface groundwater microbial communities from S. Glens Falls, New York, USA - GMW37 contaminated, 5.8 m (SPADES assembly) (version 2) ...
CCACCCCGGATTGGGTCAGGGCGAGCAGATCCTTGACCTTGCCCAGTTGTTCCGACGGGTAGTATTCGAACTCGACGGCCCCGTTGGTCAGGCGGGTCACTTCCCGCATCCAGTATTTGGCGCCCTGCTCGGCAATATAACTCCCCACCGGCAGAGAATCCGCCACCCGCAGTTTCATCTGCTGCGCGGCAACCTCACCAATGAAAAACGACAACGCCACAATGGCTGCGCTCAAGAAAGCACAAATCCTTATTCCCGCTCTCATCGCTATCTCCTCTAGTGTCTACCCGAAACCAAAGTCGGTTTCCCTGCCTCCGCCCCAACATCGCCGAATCGCATAACTCGAATTCGCTTTTCTCCACCTCCTGCGTCAAATCATTGCGTCATGTCAATAAGCCGAAACAGGAGCGCTTTTTTCGTCCACCACCCGCAGGGTCTTGTAGCCGACATACGGGAGCCGTTCGTGAAAGCCGGACGGCACCAGGGAGAATGATGGCCTTGCGATAGGCCATGCGCTTGCTGCCGTAGATGGCGGCGGCATGCTGGGTCATGGCCCGCAGCGTGGCCACTCCCGCCTGCAGGAAGGTCGGTCGCAGGGAATGGGCCACGTCCACATAGCGCGGCTTTCCGCCGCGGCGTCCACAGGGCCGTGGAGCCGCCTGGCTCACGGCGTCATACCAGGCGGAAGGTCGGCAGCGGCACTTCCCGGTCGGGGAAGTTCACCTGCACCCGCTTGTCCACCGCCATGTCCTCCGGTTTGCCTTCGATCTCGGCGAACAGGAAATAATCCTCGTCGAGTCGGACCAGGCCGATAGTGTAGGGCGCGTGGCTCTTCCATATCGCAGAAGGCGGCCGGTGCACCACCGAAAAGCTGTAGATGCTGCCCGCGCCCTTGGATTGTTCCCATGCCGGCTTGGCGCCGGCATCGCACATCGGACAGATGGAGCGCGGCGGGAAAATGGCGCCGCTACAGGCCGGGCAGCGCTGGAACAGCAGTTTTTTGTTACGGACCGCTTCCCAATAAGGCAGCGCATCCTGGGTGACCCGGGGTTGGGGATAGCTTTCCTTGAAATTCGCGAATTCACCTTGTTCCAGCATGGTCGTCCTCCTTACGATTTTTCCGTGCCCAGGATCACGGCGCTGTGGCAGGCGAGCATGCCGCCGGCGGAATAGGCCATCGCCACCTTGGGATTGTTGCCGGCCTTGAGCCCCAGGGGATTGCCCCGCAGTTGGCGGATGGTTTCCACCAGGGAATCTGCAGCCACTGAAATGCCCGGTTGGCCGAAACCCATCCAGCCGCCGTTGGTATCCACCGGGAAATCGCCCCCTGGACGCATGCGGCCGCTTCTCATCAATTCCATGGCCTTGCCCTTAGGAGCGAAGCCCAAGTCCTCCAGTTGCACCAGCACGGTGTGGGAAAAATTACCGGCGAGGGCCGCCAGTTGCATGTCTTGGGGTTGCATGTCCGCCATCTCGTAGGCTTCCTTGGCGGCGTAGGCGGCGCCGGTGGTGGTGAGGGCGGGCAGCGGCCCCAGCGGAATGCGGCTTTTACGCAGGTTGATGCGCTCGCACAGATATTCATGGGTGGTGCAGGTGCCGAAACCGTGAATGTAGATGGGATTCTTGGCCCGCGCCGCCCGCTCCACGCTGGTAACGATGAAAGCCCCGGCGGTGCCCCCCGGCCCCCAGACGGCGCACATCCAGCGCCGCAGCGGCGAAGAAATGTAGGGAGATTTCATCACGTCTTCCACGGTGATGAGACCGTGCTTGCGCTTGGCCGCCTTGGGGTGATGCACCGCCCACTCTTGGCGCTGCACCGCCACCTCGGCGAAGTCCTCTTCGGTGACGCCGAATTCGTGCATATAACGGCAGGCCAACTGAGCGTAGATGGTGGGAATGGTGGGCCCGTAAGGAAACTCGAACTGGGGGCAGGCGTCGGTGGCGGCGCCCACCGCGGTGGCGTCGATGAACAACTGCACGGCGTCCGCCTGCACGCACAGTACGTAATCGGCCACGCCCACGGCAACGGCCAAGGCCGCCTGGCCGATCATGGCGTTGACCCCGGCGCCGTGGAAAGTCAGCTCGGTGGTCATGCGCACCGGGAGTTGCAGGTAGGAGGCGAAGATATTATTCCACTGGGGCCGGCGGTCGGCCCAAGGGGCGCGGCCGGTAAGCAAAATATCGATGTCGTCCTTCTTGATGCCGGCATCCCTGATCGCTCCCCAGGTGGCTTCGTTGGCCAGTTGCAGCGGATCCTTGACGTTCTGTTCGTCCGCGTAGGCATCCCCCATGCCGACGATGGCCGCGACCCGGCCCAGGGATCGATCTGGTTTTTTCATCTCATTCCTCCTTAATCACACGGCAATCCAAGCTGTTTCGCGATAACCCGCAGTTGAATCTCGTAAGCCCCCACCGTCACCGGCGCCACCAGGGCGTCCAGCGCCATGCGCATCACCGGCAGTTCCTCGGTGATGCCCCAGCCGCCGCCGATGTGCAGCGCCGCCTGGGTCACCCGATACACCGCTTGCGTGACGAACAGCTTGGCCGAGGAGACCTCGAGAATGATGTCCTGGATGGGCGCGCCGCTGTCCCAGCGGCTCGCGGCATGATAAGTGTAAAGCCGCGAGGCTTCCACGTCGACGTGGGATTGGGCCAACTGGAAAGCGATACTCTGGTTGGCGCCGATGGGCTTGCCGAACTGCCGGCGCACTTTGGCGTAGTCCAGCGCCCAGGCCAGCGCCGTTTGCATGTGGCCCAGCCAGCGGGCGCAGACCATCACCCGCTCCCGGTTGAAGCCTGCCATGATGGCCCCGAAACCGGCTTCCAGCCGGCGGCTTTCCGAAACCCGGGCGCCGTTGAAACTGACCCGGCAGGTCGGCATGGGCCGGTTGGCATAGGTCTTGAGCTGGGAAGTCTGCACGCCCGGGGTCCGGCGATCCACCGCGAAGAAATGCATGCCGTGACGCGCCTTGGTGGGGTCGGTGCGGGCCAGCACCATCAGCACGTCGCAATCGCCCGCCAGGGTAATGAAGGATTTGATGCCGTCCAGCACCCACTCGTCGCCCTCGCGCTTGGCCGTAGTCTTGATGTTCTGCAAATCGCTCCCGGCTTCCGGTTCAGTGACGGCTATGGCCAACAGGCATTCGCCGGCATTGTTGGCCCGGGCCAATTGATGATGCCCCTCGTTGCCGAAATCCCAGAGCAAGCCCCCGGCCACCCCTTGAATCACCGGCATGATAGCCAAGTTGGGGTTGATCTTGGCGTACTCTTCCACCGCGATCACTTCCTCGGTAACGCCCAAATCGGCCCCGCCCAAGAACTCGGGGGCATGTAATCCGATCAACCCCGCCTTGGCGGCGGCATGGTAAAACTCCATGGGAAACTTGGAGTCCTTGTCCGCCTGCTGCCAGCGGGGGCCGATTTCCTTTTGTGCGAATTTGCGGCACATGTCGCGAAAAACTTCGCGATCGACGCTGTTCTTGGCGCTCCGCCTTGCTACTGGTTCCATGCAGTACCTCTCCCGTGCGATGAATTGCGGGTCAATCCACCGGTAGTTGCAACTGTTTTGCGATAACCCGCAGTTGAATCTCGTAAGCCCCCACCGTCACCGGCGCCACCAGGGCGTCCAGCGCCATGCGCATCACCGGCAGTTCCTCGGTGATGCCCCAGCCGCCGCCGATGTGCAGCGCCGCCTGGGTCACCCGATACACCGCTTGGGTGACGAACAGCTTGGCCGAGGAGACCTCGAGAATGATGTCTTGGATGGGCGCGCCGCTGTCCCAGCGGCTCGCGGCGTGATAAGTATAAAGGCGCGAGGCTTCCACGTCGACGTGGGATTGGGCCAACTGGAAAGCGATGCTCTGGTTGGCGCCGATGGGCTTGCCGAACTGTTGGCGGACCTTGGCGTAATCCAATGCCCAGGCCAGCGCCGTTTGCATGTGGCCCAGCCAGCGGGCGCAGACCATCACCCGCTCCCGGTTGAAGCCTGCCATGATGGCCCCGAAACCGGCCCCCAAGCGGCGCGATTCGGGCACCCTGGCGTTATTGAACATCACCCGGTAAGTGGGGAGCGGCCGGTTGGCATAGGTTTTGATCTGGGAAGTCTGCACGCCGGGCGTCCTGCGATCCACAGCGAAGAAATGCATGCCGTGACGTCCTTTGGCCGGATCGGTGCGGGCCAGCACCATGAGCACGTCGCACTCGCCCGCCAAGGTAATGAAGGACTTGATGCCGTCCAGCACCCACTCGTCGCCCTCGCGCTTGGCCGTGGTCTTGATGCTTTGCACATCGCTGCCCGCTTCCGGCTCCGTCACCGCCAGGGCCAACAGACATTCACCGGCGTTGTTTGCCTTGGCGATCTGATGGTGGCCGTCATTGCCGTGCTCCCACAACAGCGAACCGGCCACTCCTTGGACCAGCGCCATGACGGCAAGATTGGGGTTGACCTTGGCCTGCTCTTCGATCGAAATGGCCTCCTCGGTGACGCCCAAGCCGGCCCCGCCCAGGGATTCGGGAGCATGCAGGCCGATCAATCCCGCCTTGCAAGCCGCGTGATAAAACTCCATCGGAAACTTGGACTCCTTATCCGCCTGCTGCCAGCGGGGACCAATCTCCTTTTGCGAGAATTTACGGCACATGTCGCGAAAAGCCTCGCGATCGACGTTGTTCTGGGGAACCGATCTTGCGGTGTTCTGGCTCATGTTGGGTTGCTCTCTTGGATAATAAGAATGGGATGCTTCTCTGGGATACTTCTCGGATGTACGGAACAAGACGTCAGGCTTTCGGCCTCCGTCTCAGCAGCACGCTGGCCGTGCCGCGCTGGGCCAGGCCGCCGTCTTCCGCCATAACGCGGATTTCCAGGCGCACGGCGCCGGAAGAAGCGCCCTTGGGAGCGTTCATATCCACCACGAAACACTCCAGCCGAACTTTAGCGCCGACGAACACCGGGCCATAGAAACGCCAATCGCCCACATCTAGCAACACCTGGAGGGCCTCGCCGAAAACTTCCCCCAGCATCCCCAGGGACTTGGCAATGATCAGGGGCCCATGGGCGATGAGCCGGCCGAAGCGGGTTTGTTTCGCATACTCCGGGTCCACATGGATGGGGTGCTTGGCATCCAGCAACTCAGCGTAACCGGCCACCAATTCGGCGGTGCAGTCAAAATTCGGGAGCGGCAAGCGCATGCCGGGCTTCACCTGTTCCAGCCACAGCGGCTCTATCTTGCCGTGGCTCGAGGCAGATTGTTTCGCGTTCATGTCAGTTCCATCCATTACGCCGCGTGTGGGCTCGTGTCAATTCTGGTGGGGGTTTTGCAAGAGGCTTCCTTGAGCAAAGCTTTCAGGCGATCCTTGATCACTCGCCCGGTGACGGTGCGGGGCAAGGCATTCAGCAACGCGAAGCGGGCCGGACGTTTGTAGGGAGGCAGCCGGTTGCCGCAATGGTCTTGCAGTGCCGCCTCGGTACAGCCGGGCCTGGGTACCACGACGGCCCACAGGATTTGGACTTGGGGCAGATGCAAAAAACCAGGGAATTGCCGGGCGGTCGAGGCAGGTAGATCGCCGTCCAAACAGTCGTTCATGCGGAAGCTTTTGCTTTCTTTCTTGTTTTCATTTTATTGGCGGGGGCAGAAGCTTGAGAAGGTGGTGGCGCGCCTTCCAATCCATAGCGAACAAACTTCATGTATGTCTTGGCGACCCATTCCGGCAAAGTGGTTTTCTGCTCCGTGCCATCAACATAGCGTAAAGCGAGGTAGCTTCTTGCCGCCAGCAATATGAACACGACTACTTCGAGTTCGTCTTCGCTGTAGTTTGGAAATTCACCTTCGAGCTTCGAACGATGAAACAAATGCAGGTATTTTCTTGAAACATTCTCGAAATGCCGCTTATGGCCAACAGGCGCGAAACTCTCTGCTTCATTCAGGATGCGGGAAAAATGCGGAGCCTTTTCCAGAAAGGAAAAAAAACCGCGGAATATGCGTTCTTCGATTTCCGTATAATTTGCGCCCCCGCTCGCACATTGCTTTATATGGGCAAGCATTTTTTCGCCCAAAGTGGGAAGCAGTTTGTCGAGAATATCCTGGCGAGAATCGAAATAATTGTAAAATGTGCCCTGTGCCACGCCAACTTTTGCCGTAATCAGCGCGATCGAGGCATTCGCGTAGCCAACTTCGCCGACCACCGACGCGGCAGCTTGAAGCAATGCATCGCGAAGCAATTCGGATTTCTCCAAACGGCTGCCGCGTCGCCAGCTTTTCACTTTCGGCCCGCTTCGATTGGCCTTGCGCGCGGGCCGATCAATCGTGCCCGGCATGCCCTTTTTGTGCGATGTCATCAGCCGCCGACTTTCATGGAAGGATGTTGTATTAACAGCGGGTTCTGGCGCTACCGGGAAAGGATCAGCAACGCAACGGCGAGTGCTGACCCACCATTCACTTTTGTAATTTGGTCTTCTGCAATCGCTTTGTCAAGCGCTGCATTTTGGCTGCCTTTGGCAGGGGCAGGGTTACGCTTGACATGCGCATTGAAATAAATTATCGTAATTCATGAATTGTGAATCACTCCTCACTACTATTTTTTTGCGCCGCAAGACACTCAAGCGTTAAGCCGGCGTTAAGCGTTAGGGCCGGGAATTTTGCTATGCTCACATTTCCGATCGCCTCGCGCCGCGAGGGTTTCACGAGTCTCGCAAAAATCGACAAGCGGCGGGCGGCTTGATGTCGGTGAGCGAGATGCAGGCGCAAGTGTAACGACGACATGAGAAATCGATGCACATGGAATTGAACCAACAGGACCTGCTCTCGCTCTACGAGACCATGGTGCTGATCCGGCGCTCGGAGGAGCGCCTGTCGCGGCTATTTGCCGACGGCGAAGTGCCCGGTTTTTTGCATCTGTCCATCGGGCAGGAAGCGGTTCCGGTCGGAATCTGCGCCGCGCTGCAGGCGGCCGATACTGTGGCCTCGACCCACCGCGGTCACGGCCACGCCCTCGCCAAAGGTGTCGATTTGGGCGGGTTTTTCGCCGAGATCCTGGGCCGGGAGGAAGGGCTTTGCCGCGGACGCGGCGGCTCGATCCATGTCGCCGACCTACGGGTCGGAATGCTCGGTGCGAACGGCATCGTCGGCGGTGGTCTGCCGCTCGCGCTGGGCAGCGCGCTGGCGCATCAGGTGCGCCGCACCGGCGGCGTAGCGGTGGCTTTCTTCGGCGACGGCGCCATGGCCGAAGGCGTGCTGCATGAATGCCTCAACCTCGCCTCCTTGTGGAAACTGCCGCTCATCTTCGCGTGCGAGAACAACGGCTGGTCCGAGTTCTCGCCATTGGAGCGGCAGTTCGCGGCGCAATTGGGCGCGCTCGGAAATGCATTCGGAATTCCGGCGGTGCAGGTCGATGGCAGCGACGTCGAGGCGGTACGGGCCGCGGCAAATCCTATCGTCGCGCTGGCGCGCGGGGGCGGCGGTCCGCAGATCCTCGAATGCCTGACCCACCGCTGGCGCGGCCACTACGAGGGCGACCCGCAGAAATATCGCGACGCCGGCGATCTTGCCGATGCGCGCAGCCGCGATCCTTTGGTGATGAGCGAAGCAAGAATCGTAGCGATGGGAATTCCCGCTGACCGTATACGCACGCTCGAACGCGCGGTCGAGGCGAGGATAGAGGCGGCGGTGGAGGCTGCGCGCCTGGGCCGGGAGCCGGACTATGCGGCCGCAGCCGCCGATGTATATACCCAGGCTGTGGCAGGCGACCATGGCTGAGACCCGTTACGGCATGGCCATCAATCGGGCGCTCGCCGATGCCATGCAGGCCGATGCCTCGGTGATCCTGTTCGGCGAGGATGTCGCGGCACCGGGCGGTCCGTTCGCAGTGACGCGCGGGCTGCTGGCGAAGTTTGGACCCGAACGGGTGCGCGATACGCCGATCTCCGAGGCAACCATCGCCGGCGCTGCGGTGGGTGCCGCTCTGGGCGGACTCAAGCCCGTGGTCGAGATCATGTTCATGGATTTCGTGACGCTCGCGATGGATGCGCTGGTCAACCAGGCCGCGAAAGCGCATTTCATGTTCGGCGGGCAATGCAGTGTTCCAATGGTGGTGCGCACGCCGCACGGCGGTGGGCTGAATGCCGGGCCGCAGCATTCGCAATGCCTGGAAGCCTGGTTCGCGCACGTGCCCGGCCTGAAGGTGGTGGTGCCGAGCAATCCGGCCGACGCCTACGCTCTGCTGCGCGCGGCGATCGCGGATCCTGATCCGGTGGTGTTCGTCGAAAACAAGACGCTGTACTCGAGCAAGGGCGAACTCGCCGATGCGCCGCAGCCGGTCGCGATCGGAAGCGCGCGCATCGCACAGAGCGGTAGCGATGCGACCATCGTCGCCTACGGCGCGAGCGTCGCCGCTGCGCTGAAGGCCGCAGCAACCCTCGCCGCCGAGGGTATCGCGGCCGAGGTGATCGACCTGCGCTCGATCCAGCCCTGGGACGAGCGCGCGGTGCTCGAATCGGTGGCGAAGACACGGCGGCTGATAGTCGCCCACGAGGCGGTGACGGCATTCGGCGTGGGCGCGGAAATCGCGGCGCGTATCTCGGAGCTTGCTTTCGGCGGGCTGGCGGCGCCCGTGCTCAGGGTAGGCGCCGACTTCATGCCGGTCCCGTTTGCGCGCTCGCTCGAGCGCGAGTGCCTGCCGGGCGAAGCGGACATAATGGCGGCGGTGCGCCGCTCTCTTGACTGGAAACCCAACGCGAGGATCAAACCATGACAGCCATACTCTCAGAACGGCGCGGAGCCGTCGCGATACTCACCATTAACAGGCCGGAAACCCTCAACGCGCTCGATGTGCCTGCGCTGATCGAGTTCGAGGCCGCGTTCGCGGCGCTGGAAGCCGATGCTGCGGTGCATGTGATCGTCGTGACCGGCGCCGGCGAACGTGCTTTTGTCGCTGGCGGCGATATCGCCGACCTCGATTCGCGCCAGGGACTGCCGCACTACCTCGAGTTCGCCGAAGTGATACACCGCGTATTCGCCCGAGTCGAGAACTGCGACAAGCCGACGATAGGCGCGGTCAATGGCTGGGCGCTCGGCGGCGGCACTGAACTGGTGCTGGCGCTCGATCTGCGCATCGCGGCCGACACGGCGCGGCTGGGACTGCCGGAGATCACCCTGGGTCTGTTCCCTGGGGCAGGAGGGACGCAGCGCATCGTGCGGCAGTTGCCGCTGTGCCGCGCCAAGGAACTGATGTTCACCGGCGAACACATCACCGCGCAGGAGGCTGCCGCGATCGGGTTGGTGAACAAGGTAGTGCCGAAGGCGGAGGTATTAAGCACCGCGCTGGCGCTGGCCGATAAAATCGCGGCAAAGTCCCCCCTGGTGCTGAAGCTGCTCAAGCGCACGCTGCGCCATGGGGCGGATATGCCTCTGGCCGCGGCGCTTCCGTTCGAGCAGGCGATGATCGGCCTGGTGCTCGACAGTCGCGACGCCCACGAGGGCTGCAGCGCCTTCGTCGAGAAGCGCACGCCGCAATTCAAGGGCGACTAGAACCATGTCCGTGCGGCAGTTGCTGATGCCCAAGCTCGGACTTACCATGAGCGAGGGCACGGTCATCGAATGGCCGATTGCCGTCGGCGCCACTTTTGCCCGGGGCGCGGTCTGTGTCGTCGTGGAAACCGACAAGGTGGCCAACGAAATCGAAGCTCCGGAGGCCGGCCACCTGGTGAAGGTCCTGGTGCAAGAGGGCGAGACCGTGCCCGTCGGCAGCGTACTTGCCGAATGGGAAACCGAAGCGAAGCAGAGCGAGGCACAAGCCGGCGCGGGCGCTGCCGCGGCGCCGGCGCCCGCCGTAACGCCGGCTGCCGCCGCGCGGCCCGAGCCGGTCCGCCGCAAGGCCGGCGCCAGCGAACTTGCCGCGGCGCGCCGGCTGACGGCGGCGAAGCAGAATATTCCGCATTTTTACCTGAGCACAGAGATCGAGGTCAGCTCGCTCCAGGTGCAGCGCGCACAATGGAATGCGGATGGCGCCCGCCCGAAGCTGACGCTGACACATCTGTTTCTCGCTGCGCTTGCGCGCACGCTGGCGGCGCAGCCGAAACTCAACCGCATATGGGATAATGAGCACTTTGTCGATCTACCCGGCGTGGACCTTGGCATCGCCGTCAACACCGATCGCGGGCTGACCGTGCCGGTGCTGCGTAACGCCGACCGGATGGACCTCGGTCAACTGGCAACGGCTGCGGCCGGGCTGGTGGCGCGCGCGCGCGGCGGCGAACTCTCCCCGGATGAGGTCGGCGGCGGCGCGATCACGCTGTCCAACGCGGGAATGTTCGACGTGACCTATATGGGCTCGATCATCAACCCGGGGCAGGCGGCGATCCTCGGTGTCGGCAGCGAGCGTCGCCGGTTCCGCCCCGATGCGAGCGGCGCGCCGCAGTTGGCGCGGGAGATCGGCGTGGTGCTGTCCTGCGACCACCGGGTGCTCGACGGTGTGCACGGACTGCAACTGCTGAATGGCGTGCGCGAGCGGCTCGAGCTGCCCGCGCCGCTGTTCGCCTAATCCCGTGGGAGAAAAATGATGGATTTCCGTCTGACCGAAGAGCAAAGCATGATGGCCAAGGCCGCACGCCAGATCGGCGAGCGCTTTGGCCTGGACTACTGGCGCCGCCAGGACGGCGCGAAGGCGTTTCCGCGCGAGTTCTGGAAGGCGGTGTGCGACGCCGGCCTGTGCGGCGTCGCGCTGCCGGAGGCACACGGAGGCGCCGGCCTGGGTATGCTGGAGATGGCGCTGATCGTCGAAAACCTCGCCGCCGGCGCGGGCGGCTCGACGGTCGGGCAACTGTTCATGGTCAATCCGATCTTCGGCGGTGTCTCAATCTCGCGCTTCGGCACGCCGGCGATGAAGGCCGAGCTGCTTCCGAAAATCATATCCGGCGAGATCAACTGCTGCATGGCGCTCACTGAGCCGGACGCGGGGTCGAACACGCTCGAGATCAAGACCTTTGCGCACGCCGATGGCAAGGGCTGGCGCCTGAACGGCAACAAGATCTGGATCACTGCCGTTGCCGATGCGGCGAAAATGCTGGCGGTCGCGCGCACCACCAAGCTGGCCGAGGGCGGGAGGCGCACTT
>Ga0082335_1008935_pt1 | contig 11100 bp, 8 predicted proteins | sample Subgrocontami58m_FD_72375 | JGI IMG/M metagenome (GOLD analysis project Ga0082335, IMG submission 72375) | Subsurface groundwater microbial communities from S. Glens Falls, New York, USA - GMW37 contaminated, 5.8 m (SPADES assembly) (version 2) ...
CGGGGCCTCCGCCGCGAGCGAACCGACGGAACTACGGATTACACGGATTGTCCGGATTGCACGGATTGTCCAACGGCAGAAGGTGTGATTCCTCGCAAGCACGACACTCGCAGAATCTTGCTGCGCCGCGGAGAATCTCACGGATAGTAGAACAGGACCCCAGGTCCGACAATGTACCCGCAGGGGACGGCCGCCGTCCACGACACGAATCCCCGATCCCCGATCTCCCGCGCCGGGACGAGCGAACTGCGAGATTCGGACTGCTCTTCGCGTCCTGGCCTTCCTGCGAAACGGGCGAAGCGCCGCGATTCGTCTTGCCACGAGGAGGGGCTGGGGGGATGGCCCACGCCGCCGTGGCCCCAGGAAATCCTTTGCCGCGCGCTTCCGCCGCGTGATAGTGTCGTCTGCCTCGATTTTCCCGGAGGAAGTCCATGCGATCCCAGTGGGTAAGAAACCGCACCGGCAACGTCTCGCAGATGCACTACGCCCGCAAGGGCGTGATCACCGAAGAGATGCAGTACGTCGCGAAGAAGGAGAAGGTCGCTCCCGAGTTCGTGCGCACCGAAGTCGCGCGCGGCCGCGCGATCATCCCCGCGAACGTGAACCACACCACGCTCGAGCCGATGATCATCGGCATCGGCTTCTCGTGCAAGATCAACGCCAACATCGGCAACTCGGCGACCACGTCGAACATCGACGAGGAGCTCGCGAAGCTGCGCGCCGGCGTCAAGTACGGCGCCGACACCGTGATGGACCTGTCCACCGGCGGCGACATCCCGGCGATCCGCGCCGCGATCATCCAGGCCAGCCCGGTGCCGATCGGCACGGTGCCGATCTACGAGGCCCTGAAGAAGGCCCGCAAGGTCGAAGACCTCACCGCGCAGGACCTGCTCGACACGATCGAGTTCCACGCGAAGCAGGGCGTGGACTACATGACGATCCACGCGGGCATCCTGCGCGAGCACCTGCCGCTGACCCACGGGCGCGTGACCGGCATCGTCAGCCGCGGCGGCTCGGTCCTGGCGCACTGGATGCAGCGCCGCCAGGAGCAGAACCCGCTCTACACGCACTTCGGCGAGATCTGCGAGATCTTCCAGAAGTACGACGTCTCGTTCAGCCTGGGGGACGGCCTGCGGCCGGGCTCGCTGGCCGACGCCAACGACGCGGCCCAATTCGCCGAACTCGACGTGCTCGGCGAGCTCACCACCCTGGCCTGGGAACACGACGTCCAGGTGATGATCGAAGGGCCGGGTCACATCCCCTTCCACCTGGTCGCGGGCAACGTCGAGCGCGAAATCAAAGTCTGCCACGAGGCTCCGTTCTACGTGCTCGGGCCGCTGGTCACCGACATCGCCCCGGGGTACGACCACATCACTTCGGCGATCGGCGCGACCATGGCCGGGACCGCGGGCGCCGCACTATTGTGTTACGTGACGCCGGCCGAGCATCTGGGCCTGCCGAATCGCGAAGACGTGCGCCAGGGCTGCATCGCCTACAAGATCGCCGCCCACGCCTCCGACATCGCCCGCGGCCGGCCCGGAGCCCGCGACCGCGACGACGAGCTCAGTCGCGCCCGGTTCGCCTTCGACTGGAACCGCCAGTTCGAGCTTTCGCTGGATCCCGAGGCCGCGCGCGCCAAGCACGACGAGACCCTGCCGCAGGACGGCTTCAAGGAAGCGCGCTTCTGCGCCATGTGCGGCCCGCAGTTCTGCGCCATGAAGATCACCCAGGACGAGCGCGACGTCGCCGAGGTGCCGCGGATCGGGCACCCGCTGGAGGTCGCCCAACCGGCTCCGTGAGTTGCGGCATGGACCGACCGGCCCGGGACTCGTACGGTCGGAATCGGGGGTCCGCCGAGGCGCGCCGGGGACGCGTCGCCAGGGCGGGCATCGGAGAACAGGCGTGACCCGTGGGCCTTCCATCTCGAGACAGTGGGTTGGGACGCGTCGGGATCTTGCGAGGAATCGCACTTTCTGCCGTTGGACCATCCGTGCAGTCCGGACAATCCGTATAATCCGTAGTTCCGTCGGTTTGTGGCCGAGGCCGCGCTAGGTAACCCACGAGCCCACCAGGCCCAGGGCCATGGGCGCCCGGCCGAACCTGGCTCCGAGAGCCGCCTGCGCCGTCGGCCGGAAGAAGAAGCATCCCCCGGGCGCGCCCGGGCGAATGAGGTGGAGAACGATGTCCGACGAAGCCCTGAAGAACGCCGTGCTCGCCGCGCTCGCCAAGGTCGCGGAGCCGGTGACCCGCAAGGACGTGGTCGCGCTCGAACTGATCAAGGACGCGTCGGTCAAAGACGGCCGCGTCTCGTTCACGATCGAGTTCCCGTCGCCTTCTTATCCATCCAAGAAGGCGCTCGAGGATGCCTGCCTTGCCGCGGCCCAGCAGGTCGCCGGCGTCAAGGGGGTGGCGGTGCGCACTTCCGCGGTCGTGCGCGCGCGTCCGCCGGTCGAGGGCAGCCCGTTTGGCCCGGGCGTGAAGAATATCGTCGCGGTCGGCAGCGGCAAGGGGGGCGTGGGGAAATCGACGGTCTCGGCCAACCTGGCCTGCGCCCTGGCCCAGGAAGGCGCGCGGGTGGGGCTGATGGACCTCGACGTCTGGGGTCCGAACATTCCTCTCATGATGGGTGCGCCCAAGGACGCGCCGCCGCTGGTGACCCCGGAGCGCCGGATCCTTCCGCACGTGCTGCACGGCGTGAAGGTGATGTCGATCGGCTTCTTCCTCAAGGATGACGAGCCGGTGATCTGGCGCGGAGCCATGGTCCACGGGGCGATTCGTCAATTCTCGACGGACGTCGAGTGGGGGGAGATCGACTATTTGCTGATCGATTTGCCGCCGGGGACGGGGGACGTGCAGATTTCGATGGCGCAGGGGATGCCGCTCACCGGCGCGGTGGTGGTATCGACGCCGCAGGACGTGGCGCTGCTCGATGTCGCCAAGTCGATCGCGATGTTCAAGAAGGTCGGCGTGCCGATCCTCGGCCTGGTCGAGAACATGAGCTTCTTCGTGTGTCCGAGCTGCCACGTCCGGCACGAGATCTTCCATCATGGCGGGGCGCAGAATGCGGCGGCGAAGTGGGGCCACGAGTTCCTAGGGGCGGTGCCGATCGACATGGAGATCCGGATCGGCGGGGATGCCGGGACGCCGATCGTGGTGAAGAACCCGAAGAGCCCGCATTCCGAAGCCTTCCGGGGGATCGCGCGCAACCTGGCCGGGCGGGTCTGGGCCGCTGCCGCGGGCGCGGCGAAGAGCGACATCATGGGCGAGTTCATGTCGGTGTTCAAACCGCCTCAGCCTGCGAAGCCGAAGCCGGCGGGATTCGAGGTGTGACGATTCGCGGGCCGCGGGAGGCGCCTCCCACGGCTCGACGGCGCCATGGCGGGTGGGAATTCGGATCTGGGACCTGGGATGTGCGCGGAGGCCGGCGCGGAGGCCGCCCCGCGGTCGGTTGCGGTGGAACCGCTTTGTGGTAGAGGGAAGCCGATGCCGCTGTACGAGTACACCTGCACGGGGTGCGAGACCCGCTTCGAGGCCTTCGTCCACACGTCGCGGGCGAAGGTCGAGTGTCCGAAGTGCGGGAGCAAGAAGGTCGACAAGCTGCTGTCGCTGTTCGGCGCCAAGTCTGGGGGTGGGGCCACCAGCGACCCGAGCGTCGGCGGGACCTGAAGCAGCTGCAACTGCAAGTAACGCAGGCACCGCCGGGTCGGCGGTAGCAAGCCCCTCACGGGGCGAGGCAGACATGGACTCGGCAGCTTCCGGCAAGAAGACGCTGGCGGACCGGTACGGCCGGATCGCCCGGCGGCTGCGCATTTCGGTCACGGACCGGTGCAACTTCCGGTGCGTCTATTGCATGCCGGAAGAAGTGACCTGGATCCGCAAGAACGAGATCCTGTCTTTTGAAGAGATGGAGCGGCTGACCCGGCTGTTCGTGGACTTCGGAGTCGACCGGGTGCGGCTGACCGGCGGGGAACCGCTGGCGCGGCGCGATCTGCCGGCGCTGTGTGCGCGGCTGACCGCCGTGCCGGGCCTGCGCGAAGTCACGCTCACGACGAACGGCCAGGCGCTCGACCGTCACGCGAAGGCGCTCTGGGATGCGGGGCTGCGGCGGCTGAACATCAGCCTGGACACGCTGGACCGCGAGCGTTTCGTGCAGATCGCGCGGCGCGACTTCCTCGGGGACGTGCTGCGGGGGATCGGCGCGGCCGAGGCCGCGGGCTTCCGGCCGATCAAGGTGAACATGGTGGTGATGCGCGGGGTGAACGAGGACGAGGTGCCGGCGTTCGCACGGCTGGCGCGCGAGCGCGGGTGGGACGTGCGCTACATCGAGTTCATGCCGCTCGACGGAGACCACACCTGGAACCGGGACAAGGTGGTCCCGGCCGCGGAGATCGAGCAGGCGGTCGCGAGCGTGCATCCGATCGTCCCGAAGGACAACGATCCGGCCGACCCGGCGCGCGAGTACGGCTTCGCGGACGGCCGGGGCTCGTTCGGGATCATCGCCTCGGTGACGCGGGCGTTCTGCAGCACCTGCGACCGGCTGCGGCTGACCGCCGACGGCAGATTCCGCACCTGCCTGTTCGCGACTGAAGAGCTCGACCTCAAGACGCCGTTGCGCGCGGGCGCGGGGGACGAGGAGCTCGGGCGGCTGATTGCGGAAGCGGTGTGGATGAAGAAGCCGGGCCATCTCATCGGACAGCGCGAATTCGTGCAACCCGCGCGGGCGATGTACGCGATCGGGGGGTAGCATCCGCGACCCCAGCCGGTCAGGGCCGCGATCCATTCGGGCGCTTCAGGGGCGGCTCGCCCAGAACGGCCGAAGGTCGCAAAACGTTGACACTCCCTTCGTCGCGCCGCATCATGATCCGCGTGTCGATCGGGGCTCGAGGGTTCGGTTTCTCCACTTCATCGCGGCGCGCGACGAAACTCCCGAGTGGACTCCACGAACGGCGTTGGGGTTTGTGAGTCGCGAGTTCATCGGGATTTGGGGTTGGGGATTTCGCGGAGGTGACGATGGGTAGGGATGCCTTTACGGATCGTCTGGGAGACATGCAGAACAAGGCCGCGTACATCGTAAAAAACGCCGGCGCACTCAAGGCGCTGGCGAAGCTCGACCCCACCGCGGTTCCCGTCGCGGTCGCCGGGATCGCCGCTTCCGACGCGGCGCAGGAGGCGCTCAAAGTGGACCGGAGCGGCGCGACGGAGGCCAAGACCGCCGCCGTCAATGAGGCCATGATCGCCGCTTCCGGCACGATCCACGAACTCATAGGGGCGATCAAGAAGGCCAAGCTCCCCACGCTCCTGAGTAAACTGCCCAAGATCGGCAAGGCCGACAGCCATGACGCCAAAGTGGGGCTCCTCACCGCACTGATCGCCTTCATCGCCAAGAATCCGAAGGTCTCGGGGAAGATCACCAAGTCCGAAATCGCGGAGCTGACGGCAGGCCTGGCCGGCTCGGTTTCCGCGCAGTCCGTCTCGCGCGAGGCCAAGACCGCGCTCCCGGAGTCGACCGAGGCCCTCGAAGCCGATCTCCAGGAGACCTCGCTCAAAGTGACCGCATGGCTCAACCTCTACGCGAGCATCTATGAGCTCACGAAGGACAAGAAGGCGCTCAAGATCCTGCGCGCTCTCCGCGCGAAGGGCGAGAAGGCCGCGACGGTCGTCGTACCCGGGACCCCGGTCGGCGGGTCATAGCGTCCGGTGTCGTCCCGCGGGAGGTCGCCTCAGCGCCGCTGCCCGACCGCCGAGGGACCGACCCCGGCCACGCGTGGCGGAACGGCATCCCCCGGAGGGCTGTCGACCACGCGTGGCGGAACGGCATCCCCCGAGGGACGGCTGTCGACCACGCGTGGCGGAACGGCATCCCCCGGGGGACGGCTGTCGACCACGCGTGGCGGAACGGCATCCCCCGGGGGACGGCCGTCGACCACGCGTGGCGGAACGGCATCCCCCGGGGGACGGCCGTCGACCACGCGTGGCAAGACCGCGCCAAGCGCCTCACGCTCCGCGCGCGGTCGGCGGTAGATCGCGAACCCGGCCACGAAGCGCAGCGGCGCCCGCCCCCGCTCCCCCTGCTCCCCCCGCTCCCCCTCGCCCCGCTCGCTCGACCCGCGGATCGCTCCCGCAGCCCTGCGGCGAGGCTCACGGAGGTCCGGGATGGCTCTCGGCCCGCGGCCCTCGCGGGCCGGGATCAGACTTCGTCGCCCCAAGAGGGCCGGACGTTCCGCTCGCGGTCCGCTTCCTCCCGCGCCTCTTGCCACCACTGATCGGCGAGTCGAACGACCTCCGGATCGACGAGCCGCGTCCGCACGGCCGCGTGCAGCGACTCATCCAGGCGGTGGATTTTCGCGAGACATACGAAGTCGGCCCAATCCTTGGCGCGACCGGACTTCGCCTTCAAGGCCAGCAGGTCGTTCAGGGCGGCGACGGCGATGGGATGCTTCGGGATCGTCGCGATCGCGCTCGGGGACGGAAAGCGCTCCTGACGGTTCGGATGAGTGCGTTCGCCTTCGACGCAGAGGTCGAGACCGGCGCCGCTGCCGAGGTGTCGCCAGCGTTCCAGCGACTCCTTGCGGAAGCGTCCGTCCGCCTCCAGAGCATGGACCAGGGACATCGCATCCTTGCGCGCAACCAGGAGGTCCACGTCCGCGGTCTGACGGACGTAGCCGTGGATTACGACCGCGATTCCTCCGATCAGGATCGGCGGCGTCGAGAGGCGCGCGACGACGTCCGCAAGGTCGAGGATCAGCCTGGCCTTGGGATCGTCGTTGGCGACGCCGTATTCGCCCGGGTTCAACAAGGACAGCATCCCCGCCGTGGCACGCAGGAGGTCTGAATCGATGCGGGTATCCGTCATCGGACGCACTTTCCCCGCGTGGGCATCGCCGGGGAACGACTTCGGCGGCAGAGAGCAGAGCCAAGGAACACGGTCCCCGCCTCGAGGATCAGGATAGCATTCGCGAGGCTGCGGTTCAACGTCGTCCCGGCCATGACCCCTCTACTTCGCCTGCGCCCCCCGCAGCACCTCGCGCACCTTCTCCAGCAGCTTCTCGGGCGGGAAGGGCTTTTGCAAGAAAGCCGCGCCGCGCGTCAGCCCGCCGAGTTGCAGGATCACGCTGTCGGTGTACCCGGAGATGAAGATCACCCGGGTGTCGGGCCGCAGCCGCGCGAGCCGGCGCGCGAGCTCGTCGCCGCTCACGTTGGGCATCACCACGTCGGTCACCAGCAGGTCGATCGCGCCCTCGTGCTCCTCCGCCAGGCGCAGGGCCTCGGCCCCGTCCCGCGCCGGCAGTACGCGTGCGCCCGCCTCGGTCAGCGCGTCCGCAAGGATGTGGCGCACCGCCTCGTCGTCCTCGGCGAGCAGGATCGTCGCGGACGTCACGTCCCCCGCGCCCGTCCCGCCGGCCCCCGACGTCCCCGCGGCCTCCTCCGGCTCGCAGCGCGACAGGTAGACCGTGAAGGTCGAGCCGCTCCCGACCTCGCTCTTCACGTCGATGTAGCCGCCGCTCTGGGTCACGATCCCGTACACCGTCGAGAGCCCCAGCCCCGTCCCCTTGCCCGCGTCCTTGGTGGTGAAGAAGGGCTCGAAGACGTGCGCCATCGTGGCCTCATCCATCCCCCGGCCGGTGTCCTGCACCTCGATCAGCACCAGCGGGCCCGGATTCGTGCCCAGCGCGTCCGGCAGCGGCGGCGCGTTCGGCCCGCCGGGATCCACTCCCCGCGTCAGGATCGTCAGGGTCCCGCCCGCGGGCATCGCGTCTCGGGAATTGACCACCAGATTGAGCAGCACCTGCTGCATCTGCCCCGGGTCGGCCTTGAAGTTCCCCACGGAGGGGTCGAGCGAGGTGAGCAATCGGATGTGCTCGCCGATCAGGCGCTGGAGCATGTCCTCCATGTCGAGCACCAGTTCGTTGGCGTCGAGCACCCGGGGCTGGAGGATCTGTCGGCGGCTGAAGGCGAGCAGTTGCTGGGTCAGCGAGGCGGCGCGCCGGCCCGCCTTGCGGATCTCGTCCACCCCCTTGCGCAGCGGCCCGGCGCCGGGCTCCAGGTGCGAGGACATCATGTCGCAGTAGCCGAAGATCGCGGTGAGCAGATTGTTGAAGTCGTGCGCGACCCCGCCGGCGAGCCGGCCGACCGCCTCCATCTTCTGCATCTGCTGCAGCTGCTCCTCGCGCACTTCCAGCGCCTGCTGCGCCGCCAGGGCCTCCCGCTGCATCTCCTCCAGCCGCAGCTTTTGCTGGCGCATCGCCGCGAGCAGCTCATATTGCTCCAGGATCAGGCCGGCCTGCCGGCAGACCGCGGCCAGCAGCGGCAGGTGGGGACGCGGGTCGACCTCCGGTCGGGTCTCGAGATAGACCGCGCCGAACACGCGCTCGCGGCCTTCCATGGGGACCGCGACCGCGGCGCCGCCGGACGGGAGGGCCATCGCGACCGCGGTGCCCGAGCGGCAACTGCGGTCGATCAGCGTCAGGTCGACCCGGATCGTCCCGCCCTGCGGCTCGCCCGCCGGGCGCCGGTGCAGCACCGGGACCAGGGTCTCCATGTTGGGGTTGTAGCGGCAGAGGACGACGCGCTCGCACGGGAGGAGGCTGTCGGCCGAACGCAGCAGGACCTCGAAGACGCTCTGGGCATCGGTCTGGCGCGAGATCTCCTGGATCACGTTGAGGGCGGAGAAGGCGCGCGCGGCCGCGACCGGGGCGTCGGTGGCGGCCCGCAGCCCCAGCTTGGGGTCGACTTCCGCCACCGGAGCGGGGGAGGGAAGCGGCATCTTGGCGGTCGGCGAGCGCGCGCCTTCGGTGGTGAACTCGATCCGGGTCCGCTCCTCCCGGCAGCGCGTGGGACAGAGAAACCGCAGGCGCAGGCCGCCGCAGCCGATCAGGTCGTTGTGCCAGAGCTGCCCGGTCTTGACCGACTCGCCGTTGACCTGGGTGCCGTTGCGGCTTTCCAGGTCCTCGATCTGCCAGCCGTTGCCCTCGCGCCGGACCCGGAAATGGACGCGCGAGACGCCGACATCGAAGAGCTGGAGGTCGCAAGAGGAGTCGCGGCCGGCGTGCACCTCGTCGAGGACGGTGACCGCGAAGCCGCGGTTTTCGCCGCTCTCCACGACGATCTCGGCGCGCGCCGCCCCGAGGATGGGCGGGGTGGGCGAACGGGCATCGGTCGACATCGGCGCTCACACGCTGGGAGCCTGTCGTCCCCGACGTCTCATTCGCAGAGAATTGTACCGCCGGGAGACCCGCACCCGCAACCGCTTTTTTCCCGCGGCCGGCGCGCACGGATCCTTTGTCGACGGGCGCTCGCGCTCCTATAATGTGCGGGCTATGAAGACGGTCGGCAATTCCGGTCATCGCGTCCTCTACGTCGAAGACGACCCGGACCTCGGGCGGCTGGTGCAGACGATCCTCGCCCGCGAAGGCATCGGCGTGGACCTGCTCGCCAGCGGCAAGGAGTTCCTGCGGACGCTGGCGGCCGGGCCGTACCCGGACGTCTGCCTGGTCGACCTGAACCTGCCCGACGCCTCGGGCCTGGAGCTGCTGGGCGCCCTGCGCCAGGCCCATCCCCACCTGCCGGCGATCGTGCTCACCGCGAGCGAGGCGGTGCAGGACGTGGTCGCGGCGATGAAGCTCGGGGCGGTCGACTACCTCAACAAGCCGATGGACCTGCAGCGCATCGTCGTGTCGGTGCGCAACGCCCTGCGCCTCGCCGAGGACCGCCGCGAGATCGCCCGCCTGCAGGCCGACCTGCGCGACGCCTACGCGCCCGAGCACCTGGTGGGCAGCTCCTCCGCGATGGAGCGGGTGCGCGAGTTGATCCGCAAGGCGGGCCCGAGCGACGTCGCGGTCCTGGTGCAGGGGGAGAGCGGAACCGGCAAGGAGCTGGTCGCGCGCGCGCTCCATTTCTGCAGCACCCGACGCGAAGGCCCCTTCATCCCGCTCAATTGCGCCGCGCTCTCGGAGTCGCTGGCCGAGAGCGAGCTGTTCGGTCACGAGAAAGGCGCCTTCACCGGGGCGATCGGGCGCCATCTCGGCCACTTCGAGCACGCCGATCACGGCACGATCTTCTTCGACGAGATCGGCGACATGCCCCAGCCCCTGCAGGCCAAGATCCTGCGCGCGATCCAGGAGCGGAAGTTCAAGCGCGTCGGCGGCGAGGCCGAGGTCGCGGTCGACGTGCGGGTGATCTGCGCGACCCACCAGGACCTGGACGAACTGGTGCGCAAGGGCCGCTTCCGGCAGGACCTCTTCTATCGGGTCAACGCCCTCACCATCGAGGTTCCGCCGCTGCGCCGCCGCGACCAGGACATTCCCGAACTGGCCGAACACTTCCTCTGCCGCACCTGCCGCCACCAGAAGCGCAACCCGGCGCGGTTCACGCCGGACGCGCTCTCCGTGCTCCAGCGCCACGCCTGGCCGGGGAACGTGCGCGAGCTCGAGCACGCGGTCGAACGGGCGATCCTGCTCAGCGAAGGTGAGACCATCCACTCGAACCACCTGCCGCCCGCGCTGCTCTTGCCGGAGACCGCGGACGAACGGACGCCGGAGAGCGGCAATCTCATCGAAGCCGTGGAGAACGTCGAGCGGAGCATGATCCTCGCCGCGCTCGAGCGCACCGGCTGGGTCAAGGCCCGCGCCGCGCGCGCCCTCGGCATCACCGAGCGCATGATTTCCTACAAGATGCTCAGCCTGGGCATCCGCCGCAACCCCACGCCGACGCAAGGATGAAGGCACGCCGATGACCGAGCCCTACGTGAAGATCACCCAAGCGGGCGCGATCGCCACCGTCACGCTCAATCGACCCGACAAGCTCAACGCGCTCTCGGGCGAGATGCTCGAGCAGTTGCGCCAGGCGCAGCAATCCACCGCCGCCGACCCCGCGGTCCGCGTGGTGGTGCTCACCGGCGCGGGTCGCGGCTTCTGCGCGGGCGGCGACCTCCACGAGATCCAGGACGGCCTCCAGCAGGGCGACCTCCAGCGCCTGCGCGGCTGGCTCGAGGGCGGCAAGAAGATCATGCTCGGCTTTTGCGCCCTTCCCAAGCCCGTGAGCGCCGCGATCAACGGGGTCGCCACCCGGGCGGGCTTCTACCTCCCGCTCGCCTGCGACGTC
>Ga0082335_1008936_pt1 | contig 11099 bp, 11 predicted proteins | sample Subgrocontami58m_FD_72375 | JGI IMG/M metagenome (GOLD analysis project Ga0082335, IMG submission 72375) | Subsurface groundwater microbial communities from S. Glens Falls, New York, USA - GMW37 contaminated, 5.8 m (SPADES assembly) (version 2) ...
CTGGTGTAGGAGCAGGCGCTGGTGTAGGAGCAGGCGCTGGTGTAGGAGCAGGCGCTGGTGTAGGAGCAGGCGCTGGTGTAGGAGCAGGCGCTGGTGTAGGAGCAGGCGCTGGCTCTGGAGTTGGACTGGGTATCGGAACCACAATAATCGAACATCTTCCGCAATCCGACTCGCACATTGCACAACTCTCAGAAACAAGTGCACTACACACACCATCGCCACAAATCGGGGTTTCAATCAAAGAAAAAGTTGAAAAATGTGAAACTGAAACCGCAAAACTGCGCTCGCTCAAATTATAAATTGTGTCAGAACACACACTTTCTGGACAAGCCACACCATCGCTCAACACAAACGGGCGCCGCAATTGCACATTTTTAAAGACAATACGCGCGGGACGATTCAATTCAGGAATTTGCTGAGTGTCAATGCTTATTTTGCTGTTGCCAAGCGTTACGTAACGCAAAAGCTCAGGCGCGCGCACAACACGCTGAAAATCTGTTCCATCAGAAAAAATAATTTTTGCTCGTTGTGCTCGCTCAAGTACGAACTGCCTCTGGATTATAGAAGAATCCTCAGAAAACACGTTGCGGTGGAATTGCGTTGTCGCTCCATATGCCTCGCTTGTACATTCATAACACGCACCCTGCTCGCTATCTTTACGATATGAAGACCATTGCTCATGCCCCATCAGTTCAGAAACCCCGTTTAGTTCCCACACATACAATTGCGCGTACTTACGAGGCTTATCAGTGAGAACGTCATAATTATAATTAGTTGAAGCAATAATCTCAGCATTTCCATCACCATCTATATCAGAAACAGTAGGGGGAGCATTCGGTTGAAATTGCATACTATAAGGAAATCCACTAACAAGACTCGCATTCGCATGCCAAGCCCATACACCACCCTCGCTTCTCAGAATTTCAGTCTTGTCAGTATAAGGAAGTTGGCTACCTCCGATAGTCAATACATCAAGCAAACCATCACCAGTTACATCGGCAAGTATAGGGCTATAAATAGGTTGTTCAATACCGCCACGATACACTTCTTGAGGCCATCCATTCATAATGCTGCCATTGTGGTGCATAACATAAATCATATTGCCAAATCGAATATCATTAATATATGTGGTAAATGCAAAATCAAGAAAACTATCTTTGTTTACATCACCGAATGCAAATGTGCGCTGCGGCACCTGCGATATCATACTTCCTTCAGAGTTTTGCACATGAGGCAATCCAACAGGAAATCCACTTATTTCGTGTCCATCACGTTTATAAGCAGCAATTCTTCCTTTTCCAATATAGGTTATATAAGGAACAAGAATATCTGAATGCCCATCAGCATCAATATCAGCTACGCCGGGCGCAGCTTCCTGTGGAAAGATACCAGACACATACTGAGGCCATCCATCAACAAAACTACCGTCAGCATTATAAACGAGGATTACCCCACGAGAGAAAATACTGTTAGGATTTGTAGTAATCATTATCATAACAATCTCCAGCTCATTATCATTATCAAAATTCCCTACCGCTGGCGCAAACATAGGAAATCCCCACGCATTCTCAGGCAGAGCCCACTCCTTCACAATTGCTCCATCTTTGATAATGAGCGCGTAGTCACGCTGCTCTTTCCTCGGCATGAGATTATTCTGGATAATGATTTCCGATTTTCCATCTAAGTCAAGATCAGCGAGCGCCATTTGTGGATGCGCATCATTCGGTACCACAAGTGGCCAACCTTGTTCCAAATTGCCACCACTATCCAGCGCGTATATTCTGCCTGCTCTTTCATCATTGCTCGACCAGTTTCTTAGATACAAAATGATTTCGGGAGAGCTATCGTCGTCGATATTCCCAACAAGTGGAATGACTTTAATAGATATACCTATGGTACCTGCCGCAATATCTTCTCCTACTCTCTGTTCCCAATACACGGACCCATTTGCAAAATACGCAACAATTGTACTATATGGCTCAATCCCTGCCCTTCCACGATTGACAATTATTTCTTGTATACCATCTTCATTCAAGTCAGCAAGCACAGGAAGAAGGTCTCCAGCTTGTCGCGAACCTTCGCCAAAAGAGAGCTGTTGTGGCCAACCAGGTGACAAACGTGGATCAAAATGCAAATATGTGATTTCTTCACTCTCTTCACGATCAACATATCTGACACGCAGTCTGATATCATAAGTTCCTGCTTCCCTAATCACAGAAGTATTCCATACTACAATGCGATCAGATCCCCTGGCATTGTCACACAACGATACAGGCGCCGCGACAGACTGTATACCGTCCAGCCAAAACGGCTCAGGCGCGCACAACAAAATACCTTCACTGCTCCAGTTTTGCGCTTCATCTTTTTTGTACTCGACAACATAAGATAAAAATCGCGCATCTCCGATGCGTAATGCCTGCAATCGAAGAGGTAAAATAATAAAATCACCTGCGCGGTACACGTCATACTCATTGATCCCAGAAAGATTTATATTATCAACAAGAATCAACGACCTATCTTCTCCTGTTTTCTGACCTGTTGCATCCTTAGTCTCTATCTTCAGCGTATGTATGCCCTCACGTTTGGACAGTGTGTCAAATACAGTACTGAAGTTACCATCACCCTCAAGAGACATAATAGGAATACGATTCCATGTATCTGGTGTGACTCCTTCACCAAAGCTAAGGCTCGCAGAAACAGTTTGAGACGAAACCTTACCTTGTATTGAAACATGCCCTTGCATAATTCCAGAACTAATCAAAGATGCAGGTAAAGGCTGTCGCCTCTGAATTGCACTCCATGCATCAACTTCACCGTATCCCTGCTCAAAAGGTGATGCACCTATATCTCGCGCGCCTTGCCTGAGTGCATCTTTCAATTCGTCTGAAGTCCAGGTTGGATGCGCCTGTTTCATCAAAGCTACAACCCCACTCACATGTGGTGTTGCCATTGATGTTCCAGAAATGACTGCGTATCTCCCTCCGAGCCACGTTGCATTGATATCCACGCCAGGTGCAGCCACATCTGGCTTTATAAGCATCCAGCTGTCCCAAATAACGGGCCCACGTGAACTAAACCCTGCAATCTTATCTTCTGCATCTATCGCGCCCACCGTAATCGCACGTCGCGCAGTGCCTGGCGAACAAATCGAAGTAGCACTGCCATTGCCTTCGCGTTTGCAATCATTCCGCCCATTTGGTCCTGAATTTCCTGCAGCAACAACTACACTCACGCCCGCGTCACTTAAGCGATCAACTGCTAAACTAAAAATATCATCAGGATCCCCTCCTCCAATACCCATACTCAAACTGACAATATCTGCCTTGTCGTCAAACTGCCCATCACCATTAGGATCAAGCGAGCGCTCAAACGCCTGCAAAAGCCAAGAGCCCTTTCCGTACCCTGTACTGTCTGTAACTTTATATGCAAGAAGAGATGCGTCAGGAGCAACTCCTTTCAAACCGCTAGTACGATACGCTTCTCCAGAAAGAAAACGCGCTTGCACAAGATATGTATTTCTGACTTCCATCGCTGTCAAAGCGCGATCATACACACTCACTTCATCCATATACCCTGGAAAAAATCTTCCTGTAATAGCACAATCGCCCCCTAAACAAAGGTCTCCGTTCGTCCCTAAATTCCCTTCTGTAGTTCCTTGATTAACAACCTTTCCATTTCTATATAAAACAATATTCACACCATCATACGTTCCCATCCAATGCTCCCATGTCTTCAAAGAGATTGCCTGAGGGGCGCTCCGCAATTCATACCACTTAAAAGGAGAAGTTGGAATATACACATAAAAACTAACGCTCCCATCAGAGTTTGGTCCCAAAAGATAAGCATCGCGTTTAGAAATCCAACTGCCCTCAATTTCACTGCCATATTCTCTCAAAATATGGGTATTGAACCAACCGCCGACGCTGATTGCACTGCTCGGCGATGGCGCTGTTTCTGCAGGAACGCGAACTAAGCCGGTTAGTCCGTCGAAAGATAAAGCGTGATTCCCAATACCTCCTGAAATAGATACAACACCCCCTTCACTAGTTCCATCAGCGACTCTGAGACTATCATGAACATCCCCGGGGATATCTATAGCGAGAGACTCATTAAACGCCCAAGTACTCACTGGCTGCGGAACTTTAAGATTGCTTGGATTTGCCGCAATCGTTCCTGCAACATGGGTGCCATGACCGTTATCATCCATCGGATCATTGTCATTATTGGCAAAATCATACCCTCCAATCACTTTGCATCCCTCGCCAAAACACCCTCCTAAATCAGGATGTGTATAATCGATACCTGAATCAATAACTGCAACACGGATGCCTTTTCCAGTAATGCAAGACTCTGTCTGTTCGCATAAGACGCCAGATGCGTCATATGCCCAAACAACCGTTGCATTAATCTGGGACACAGAAGTATCTAAAAGAGCAAACGTATGTTGCTCAGGAACAATACGCGCAACATATGGCGATGCAGCAAGCCGTACTCGCTGTTCTTCAGTGATTCCCGAGAGTACAAACCCATTCAATAGAGTGCTATATTCAGTGACAGGAATTACAGAGGAAGTATCAAGCTCAATTACTCTTCCAGTGATTCCGCGCAACACACGCTCAAAAAAAGGAAGAGCAAACGTAAGCACGCGTTTATTCCCTGATTCTTGATTATGCAACCGCATTTCAAAATCGCGAAGTGCTGCACGATGCTCGTCTTCAATGTCTTTACGATATTCTTCCAAACGCTGCTCACGGTTCCTCACCAAACGATCGCGTTCACGTTGTACACTTCGCACATTTCCCTTGGCAGTTCCCCCAAGAATCTCTGCAGAGCGGCGCTCCAACACCGTAATCTGGGTATCAATACGCTTCTCTGCCTCAATAAGTGGCTCCTGTTTTAACTCTACAATATATCTCCCTGGTATTGTGTCGAAAATAAACGATTCGTTAAATAGCTGCGTCTGCGGAATAGAATCATCATGCAACGCGAAACTGTCTGCCACCTGTTCTTCAGAAGAGCTAACTGGCTGAAGCGCAACATCTTGCGCTTCCTGCGCTATGCCTGAATTTTCTGTTTCAAGCTCAGCCTCGACAACCGCCAGCCCGTTCATACTTAAGAGAATAAGCAAAAAAAAAGCTAAGACAAACACTCTCTTCATCTAAAATGTATAGAAAGAAAGTTTATAAAGATTTATTTGTCAGTAATCAGATAGCCCTGTCGTATAGTGGTCAAGTATACGGGCCTTTGGCGCCCGTGACCCCGGTTCGAATCCGGGCAGGGCTATGTAAAAAATGAATCAACCTACTGCAAAGAAGCCTAAATCTTCACGCCGGAATCCTTGGGATTTTTAGAGTGCTGGTCCATTTCTCCAGCAGCAAGACAATCAAAACACGGTCCGATAGTGCCATCCTTACCCATAATCCTCTTTTTACCCTGACATTTTTGACAGGTCGCTTTTAATTCCATAGATTTAAGGAGAAAAAGCTCCTTTTTAACGTTTTGTACACTCAACAAAAATGATGCTCTGAGAAAAAAAGAGCCAGTAACAACCTTATAACAAAGAAACATGGCATGATGCATATTCAGATAATAATTCTCTGTAAGTCAAATATAAAAATTTATTAAATTTAACTATTCTTAATATGAGCTAAGTCTTGTTTCTTTTTTGTGATGCCGAAGAACCTGATTTCGCAGAGTGCAAGCGGATAAGTTTTCTTGAGTTTTAATGATAACTCTTTCTGAATCTTGTTTGAAATCAACTCGGTAAACAATTCTTTAACTGTCCGAGTTGTTGCATAAGCAACGAGATGTTCTCTCGCACGGTTTCTCAGCTCTCTCCTAATTGCCCGCGACACCTTATTTCGTGTAATCATGAAAGGTTTGATAACGACAGAAGAATCCTTACAGGATGTTTCAAATGAGTCTTCAACATAATCTGTGCCTTTGCGTACCATGCGTCTGATGTATGCTCCAACGAGTTCTAAAGTCACAGGTTCAGCCTGCAATCCAGAACCATCCGGTACAATACGCATCTTTAAAACCAAGTTCTTGCCACGCAGGCTTCTAGTTAAATCAAGTAGGATTGTTTTACCATGAAGCTCCTGCGCAGATGCAGCATAAAGAGAAATTTTTGCAGAAGTCATAGGTGCCTTTACTTCAAAGAAAGACTTTTTCGCTTCTTGTTTTTTTCCTGACTCTGCCATTATCGCGCGATTTTTTCTCCGACCTCAATTCTCGAAGATCGAATTGCCTGGGCAATTCCTTTCATTTTATTACAAACAGCACACTTATAAACTATAGTAATGCGCTTCGTTAGCTTTGTCTTACGTTTCCAAGATTTTACAGCAGGTTTACTAAACCTTCCCAAATTACCGTATCCTGCACGGTATCCTCTGGCTTTTACTCGTGATGTTGACCAGCGGGAAAGTGGATGCGTTGCAGATCTTGAACGCTGTTTAGCTGTCGCGACTGTCTGTTTAGTATGTTTTCTACAATACGGACAATATCTTCGTATTTCTTTAGGAAACTTCATAGCAACTCTCTGCTAGGGCTATAAAATTTAGCCAATTTTTGTTTTTGTTGTTTCATAGTGAACCTCGTAGTGAGCTATGAAGCTCAAAAACCTCAAGAACTAATAGTTCTTGATGACCTCGAAAACCGAAGGTTTTCTTAGTTTCTTGTTTTTGTTGTTTCATTAGTGTATCGGTCATCAAACTCGCCTTCCGCCGACCGGAGAGAAGAAGGGTCAAAGTCAAAACGTATGTAAACATACGTACCCAAACAGCGCACAACTGCTTTTTAAAGCTTGCGTTCACAAAATGCCTATAACCACAAGCCTTTTAAAACATCCGAACCACACAAATAACATGACAAAAGAAAAAGCTCCTGCTTCAGAGCAAAAAGCAGAAAAGCCATCTTGGTTAGTAATAAAACCTGCAGAAGTAGAAAAGATTGTACTCGATTTGCATAATCAAGGCATAGCCCCTGCAAAAATTGGAGTAATCTTACGCGACAAACATGGCATTCCAAAAACAAAGCTTGTTGGAAGGAAAGTTAAAGCAATTATTGAAGGAAACAAATCAGCATTTCCAACAGAAATAAGCCAGGTGCAGACAAGGATAAAAAATCTTGAACGCCATAGTGCCCAACATAAGCATGATTATACTGCAAAACGCGCTCATATGAAGAAACAATGGATTGTCAATAAACTCACAAAGCTTGAAAACTAAAGTTGGTAAAAAAGAGGATGTTAGCCACGATTAAGAATGCAGTCCAGAGCATTGATAGGTTAAGCAAAGAGAAAACTATTAAAATCAAAAACACGATGCGCCACCCCACCCTGAAGGTTTGCCCTTCGGGCAAATGTCAAGAATTTGCTAATTCTTGAGCACTATCGAGAATAAGCATATCGTCACGAATGTGAATTCGTGAGCGCATTCAATGATTAGCAAATCATTGATGTCTCGAAGTCCACCTTCGGCGGAGTGGGGTTTGGGGAAGCGCTCGTGCTTTGGATGCAGAGAACTCCTTAAAGACTTGGAGTTCTCTGACCAGAGAATTGCAAAATCCAGCAATTCTCTGTGCTCGGGGAGCGACCGACGCCCTAAAGGGCGCGGTTTCCGTCGGTCCCCGACATAAACAACACCTTGTTGCAGCACTCAAACATGTGGCAGAATCTGAAAATAAAATTACTGGAAAAAATTATACCATCATTAACGCAAAAAACAATATTAAAGACACAATTATTGGCACAGTTACATCCATTATGTCAAATTCCCCCGCCTATACTGAAGGAACAATTATCATAGCTCTGGCATATAACCAAGATAAAATCAAAGTCTCAGCTCGCATTGCCGGACGAACTGGTCGCAATGTTCGCGATGTCCTGCATCGCGTAGTAGTTCCTCTGGGAGGAGAAGTCGGAGGGCATCCGGCGGCAGCAGGATGTATAATAACGCGCGACAAAGAAGAAAAGTTCATTACAGAACTCCAAAAGGTACTTGAAATAGAGTTGGTAAAGGTTTAAAAGACCTACATGCTCTCCAAAATATATGAAAGACCAAAAATTCTTAAAGCTCGCATGCCCAAGATGTCGCCATACTCAGTTAGCATATACAAAGTCATCATATGAATCTAAGTGTATGGGGTGCAATTATCTCCTTGTAAAAAGCACCGGAGGAAAAGCAAAGATTAGGGCAAAGGTGAAAGACATACTATGGAACTAAGAGAAGACGAAGTGGTTATGTGCACGGTAAAAAGCATAGAGGGCACAACAGTATTCCTTGAGATTGAAGGCAACGGCACAGGCAGCATGGCAATGTCAGAAGTTGCTGCGGGACGTATTCGTAATTTAAGAGAGTACGTCTTCCCAAAGAAGAAAATAGTCTGTAAAGTCCTTAAAATAGCCGCGGATGGTCGCATCGAACTTTCTCTAAGAAGAGTTACAGGCAAAGAAAGAGAAAAAGCACAGGAGCAATACAAGAAAGAAAAGACGTTTACCAGCCTCTTAGGTACTTTTATTCCGAATGCTCCTGAAATAACGGCGGTAATTAAGAAAGAGTATGGTCTAGCAGATTTTTTTGATAAAATAAAGGAACAACCCTCACTGCTTGAACGATTCATCAAGAAAGAACAAGCACTCAGGCTCTCGACCATGCTGGCAGAAAAAGAAGAACGCGAAAAAAATGCTAAAAAAATATTCATACTTAAAACGAGCTCGGATTCAGGACTTGAAGATATAAAAGAAATTCTATCTATAAAAGATGTAGAAATTCATTATCTTGGTTCCCCTCTATTTTCCATTGCAGCCACAGCTTTAAATTTCAAGGAGGCAAACACGAAAGTCAATATGGCTCTGGAACAAATTGAAAAGCACTCGAAAGAGAAAAAAGCGCACTTCGAGATAAAGGAAAAATGAAAACATATGCAATTGCAACTGCTCTTGTCGAATACGAAAAAACATATCTTATAGCAAAACGCTCTCTCAAAAAACAATTCTCTCCTAGTCAATGGGAATTTATCTCCGGTTTCGTAGAAGAAAAAGAATCAGCAGAAGAGACTATATTGCGCGAACTAGAAGAAGAGACAAATCTTAAAGGAGAGGTGATAAAATCTGCAAAACCTTTTGTAATTATCGATGAAGAAGCAAGATGGATAGTTATTCCATACTTGATTAAAGTTAATTCTGACAAGGTCACAATTAATTCTTCAGACCATATCGAATATATTTGGGCAACGAGAACCGAGCTAAACAGCTATTCAGACATTAAGGATTTCATAAGTAAGTTTAAAGAGGTTAATCTGTTATCATGAAACTCCGTAAATGCTCCAATCACGCCTCCGCACGCTACACACTCAAATCACTCTGTTCTGAATGTAACGGCGAGACAAAAGACGCGCATTATAAGTTTATAAATCTCAAAAATGTACCTGAAAAGAATCACGATGAAAAATCTTCAAGAAAACCAGAAAATATTAGCAACTAGACTGGGCTGCTCTCTGGATGACCTTATCATTGAAGAACCAACCGAGCGCATCTACATCTCAGACGCTAAACGTTTTAACGAATTGCTCCAAAAACGCAGGATTACACAACTAAACACAGGAGGAGGATATCACTTTGTTCTACCAATAAAGAACAGTAGAAGCACAAAATATTGGAAAATCACGCTTGCTGAAAAAGAAAGAGAGGAATTTGACAGGGAATACGCGCACATTTATGAGATGCGTCGAAGTAAATCTCTCCGCTGGAGTATCTATTAACGGCTTAGTTTCGCCTGCTTCCACAACAGCTCAAAACAACTTCCCCTGCCCCTCTCCTACCAAAAAGCTTAAATATGTGATAACACACATATAAGTATGACAAAAAACATCACTCTTGCATTGCCTGATGAAATACACGAGAAAATGAGGCAGTTTCAGGAGATACGCTGGAGCGAGATAGCAAGGCAAGCCATAGAAAAACGCATTCAGGATTTAGAAGAAATAAATAAGATCGCCTCAAAAAGCAAGCTCACCGAAGAAGATGTTAGAATATTCAGTAAAAAAATAAAAGGACTTGCTGCACAGAGGATTAGAGATGCGCGTCGTACTTGATGCAAATATCTTCTTCGCAGCATTACTCAAAGCAGGAGCAATTCGTAAATTCTTGTTTACAACTCCTTGGACATTTCTGTTTCCGCAAGCTATCTTTAGTGAATACGAAGAGCATAAAAGAGAACTACTAGAAAAATCAGGTCTTTCAGAAGAAGAAATTGATTGCATGACATTCTTCCTCTTTTCATATGTACAACGCATTCCTGAAGAAATTCTTCTTCCTTATGTTGATCAAGCAGAAGAAATCGTAAAAACAATTGATCCTGATGATATGCCTTTAATTGCCTGCGCGCTTGCACATCCTACCAGCGTCCTCTGGTCAGACGACAAAGCACTCAAAGAACAAAAAACTGTAAAAGTCTTGAATACAAAAGAAATCATGGAATTGAAAGAAAAAGAATCACAGGGAAATTATTAAACCTACTTCGCCTGATTCCACAATAGCTCAACGTAACAATGCTCCCACCATCTTCTCAAAGTTCCACGCAAAACGAACCGCTCCAGAAGTGTGATCACAATAGCGATAAATATGAGGTATTACCTGTAAGTCTCTTCTTCTTTCAGATTCTGCAGTAAACGCATCAAGAAGCTCTCTCCCTCGATATGAAGGAATCATAATATCATGCGTCGCAAGAGGAATGACAACCCTCCCAGATATATTGGGAACATATGCAATAGGATCGTAGATTGCAAGTTCACTCCGATAATCTTCCAAAGAATAACCATTTTTCTTTGCTTGACGTGCCTCGGGGCGCGTGGTATGACTTTCAAAAATACATTCTGCAAGTTTACTTCCAGGAAGAGCAAGAATAAGACGTTTCGCATCGAATTCAGCAGCAAATCGAGCTGCCTGACAACATCCAATCGACTCGCCTAAAACAATGGTATTTGTTTAGCTAAAAACAAAGGTTCTTGATTAACATCTGTTTCAATTCAACCTTCAAATCCAATCCTTTCAATTGCCATGACGCAATCACCGATGCAAGAGTTTGATAACTTTCCTT
>Ga0082335_1008938_pt1 | contig 11094 bp, 9 predicted proteins | sample Subgrocontami58m_FD_72375 | JGI IMG/M metagenome (GOLD analysis project Ga0082335, IMG submission 72375) | Subsurface groundwater microbial communities from S. Glens Falls, New York, USA - GMW37 contaminated, 5.8 m (SPADES assembly) (version 2) ...
CTCTGCCTGCGAATATGGTCGCGAAATACAACGCGCAGGTGCGCGACATCGTCACCCGGCCCGACATCAAGGAAACGTTCGCCAAGCAGGGCCTCATCGCCAACACGACCACGCCCGAGGAACTGGCGCAGATCACCCGGGCCGAGTACGACATGTGGGGCAGGCTGGTACGCGAGGCGAAGATCAAGTTTGACTGAGCGGCCGTCGGCGCATGCCTTCTCGACGATGAACCCGGCGAGACGGCCGCCGGGGGCGTTCTGCGATCCATTTCTTCCGGGATAAACACCATGATAAAAAAACGCGCTGCGAATCGGAGTTCAACCCAAAAGGCGCGGGGCGAGCCGATACAGGACTTGCGCGAATGGCTCCAGCGCGTCGAGAAGATAGGCGAGCTGATCCGCGTGGATCAGCCGGTGGACCGCGACGAGGAGATGAGCGCGGTGAGCTACCTGGTTGCAAAGAAGCAACCCTCGCCCGCAGTCCTGTTCGAACGCGCCAGCGGCTTCGAGAAAAGTCCGATCGGCGCCAGGATGCTGTGGAACGTACTGGGCCCGAGCCTGAAACGCATCGCGCTGACCCTGGAGGAGCCGGCGGACACGCCGGTGATCGAGTTGATCCGCCGGATGAAGGACAAGCTGAAGCGCCAGATTCCTCCGCAGGAAGTGACGCGGCGCCAGGCCCCCGTGTACGAGAACACCGTCACCGGAAGCAAGATCAATCTGAACCAGCTGCCGATCCCCAGGCATTGGCCCCTGGACGGCGGGCGCTACGCGGGCACCGGGGACGCGGTGATCACGCGCGATCCGGACAGCGGCTATCTGAACATCGGGACCTACCGGATGATGTTGCAGGGCAAGTCCCAGGTCGGCCTCTATCTGTCACCGGGCAAGGACGCCCGCCTGCACATCACCCGTGCCTGGCAGAAGGGGCAGCCCATCGAGGTGGCGGCTGCCTGGGGCATCGATCCCCTGTTCATGCTGGTCGGCTCGCAGACGTTCCCGAAGAATCTCTCGGAGTACGATTTCGCGGGCGGAATCAAGGGGCAGCCCATACCGGTCGTGCGCGGCACGACGACCGACCTGCTGCTTCCGGCCAATGCGGAACTCGTGATCGAAGGCATCATCCGGCCGAATTCCGTGAAGGCGGAAGGGCCGTTCGGCGAGTTCACGGGCTACTACGGCAGGCCGGAAGCCGGCTGCCCCCTGGTGGAGGTCACGGCGGTGCATTACCGCAGCAGTCCGATCCTCACCAATGCCCTGATGGCGGACTATCCGTCGTGCGAACAGAGCGCTTTCTTCGGCATCAGCCGCGCGGCCAAGATCTGGGAGGACTTCGACAGGCTGGGCATTCCGGGGATCAGGGGGGTCTATTCCCATCCGGCCGCCGCGGGCGGCCTCGGCATGACCGTCATCAGCATGGAGCAGCGTTATGCCGGCCATGCGGCGCAGGTGCTCGCCCTGGCGGCTCAGGTGCCCGGAGGCGCGTACTACATGAAATGGATCATCGCGGTCGACGAGGACGTGGACCCGACCGACATGGACCAGGTCATATGGGCGATGGCGAGCCGCTGCAATCCGGTCGACGACATCGATATCCTGCGCAATACCTGGAGCACCTGGCTCGATCCCAGCCAGAATCCGCCCGAGAAGCGGCCCTACGGGTCGAAGGCGCTGATCAACGCGTGCAAGGAGCACCGCCATCTGCCGGTCTTCTCCAAGCGAACCACGCTCCGCAAGTCCGTGTACGACAAGGTGGCCGCGCGCTGGAAGGCGCTGGGATTGCCCGGGGAAATCCCCGAGGTCAGGGCCTTCGAGGAGGCAAGCAAAGTCACCTATCACGAAGTCGGCGGCTTCGAACCCGGGCAGCAGCCGGGTGAAAAGAAAGCCCGGGCAAAGCGCGGGGGGTGAGGGAAGTCGCAAGGGCGCCCTGGCGCCCTCGCGCAGGCTGGCGCTAGGGCGCCCTCACGTAGGACGGCGCGGTATAGAGCCACGCCAGCCGGTCGTAATGGTCGGCCGGGGTGCGGCCTTCGAAGATGCTGTTTCTCACCAGCCGCGCGACACCGGAGGCATGGTAGATCTTGTCCATCATCAGGGATGAGAGCTGCACCCGCGCCGAGCGCACGATCCGCAGCGCCTGGTAGCGCTCGAAAGCCGCGGGAAAATCTCCATTGCATTCGTCGGCCATCACGGCGAGGCAGATCGCATCCTCGAGCGCCATGGCGGCGCCCTGGGCGATGTACTGCACCATCGGATGCGCCGCGTCGCCGAGCAGCGTCACCGGCCCGCTGCTCCAGTTTCCCACCGGTTCACGGTAACGGATCAGGTAGCGCCGAAAGCGTTTCGGGACGCGCATGACGCGCAGCGGCGTGTCGCAGTTCCTGGAGAAGAGCGGCAACACCTCTTCAGGCAGCGCCTCCTCGTTCTCGTTTATCGCCGTTTGTCCGGTGACGACCGTTCCGCCGAAATTGAACACCGTCCAGTCGCGCACCGGGTAATAGATGATGTGCGTGCCCGGCCCCGCCCACAGCGTGGGGTAGGGCTTCTGCTGATCCTTCGGCATCTCCGCCGCCGGAATCACCGTACGGTAGATGACGGCCCCGGAGGCCAGAGGTTCGCCGTCGTCGACGATCAAGCGGCGAATGCACGAATGCACGCCATCGGCTCCGATCAGCGCGGCCGCGTCGATGCGCGCCCCCGCTTCCAGCGCCACCGACACACCGTGGTCGCCGATGTCGAACCCGGTAACCCGGCTGCTGGTGCGCAGCTCGATCGACCCGGACGATCGACAGCCCTCGAGCAGCGCGCCGTGGATGTCGGCGCGGTGGGCGACGGCATAGGGGTTGCCGAAGCGGGCGCGGATCGACTCGCCGCAGGGAATGTTGACCACCTCCTCGCCGCTGACGCCGTCCATCATCACCATGCGCTCGATGAGAAAGGCGTCCTTCTTCGCGCGTTCTCCCACCCCGAGCGCGTCGAGGACATGAAGGGCGTTGGGCGCCACCTGCAGTCCGACGCCGACTTCACCGAACTCGCGCGCCTGCTCGAGCACGATGGTCTTGAACCCCCGCTGCGCGAGTCCGAGCGCGCAGGCGAGGCCCCCGATGCCGCCGCCGGCGATCGCGATCGGCTTGGCGTTTCGCGATGCCACGATCAGCTGCCTCCTCGTCGACGCATGCAATGATTCCGTTGAGAAGAGCTACACCTTGATCTGCGCCAGCGCTTCCTCGGCGAAGATCTCCTCCACGCGCAGGCGCCTGTGACAGGTGCCTTGCTCGAAGGTGTACTGCAGGAACGCATCGAGCGTGACGCGGTTCGCCTCGACACCGTAGGGCCAGTAGCCGGCTCCCTTGAACACCAGCTCGCTGCCCGCCTCGCGCGCAAAGTCCATGCCCCAGGGTATCGGCACATAGGACGCGGTCAGATCGAGCATGCGCACGATGCTCCGGTCGCGCGCCTCCTCGAACGCGACCATGAGATTGCGCGCGATCCAGCGATTGGCCTCGTAGGCGTCGCGGCGGATCACGACGGTGTGCATGATGGGGAAGATACCGGTCTGCCTGAAGTAAGCCTGCTCGACCGCACGGAAGTCCGGAAAGAGACGGCGGATTCGCCGGTCGCCCTCGACGACGGGGCGCGGCACCCTGGCGCTGATGATGGCATCGATATCCCCCGCAAGCAGCATCTCCGACAGGCTGCGGTCCGGAACCACGCGCAGCTTGACCTCCGGCGGCAGGCGCAGCCTGGCGTGCTCGTCCCGGCCAGGATCGTTTACTCCGGCCTGCACCCATTCGATGCCGGACAGCGGAATGCCGACGGTCGAGGTGAGGTAGCCGCGCGCGTATATCGTCGCCGTCTGCGACCATTGCGGCACGCCTACGCGCTTGCCCGCGAGGTCTTCGGGCTTGTGTATGGCACCGTCGCTTCTGACGTAGAACGCGGAGTGGCGGAATACGCGCGACGGGAACACCGGGATCGCGATCATGCGGTCGTCGCCGCGTGACAGCGCCGAAGTGTACATCCCCATCGACATCTCCGAGACCTCCCACTCCGCCCGGTCGTAGAAGCGAAAGAAGATCTCCTCCACGTTGTAATTCAGGACCGTCAGGTCGATGCCCTGCGGCCGGACCCGCCCCAGCGCAAGGTCCCGCGTGTGGTCGTAATCACCGACCGCGAGTGTCAGTCTCAGTTCGCTCATGCATTCTCCCCGACCGAATCGGCCATGCAAGCGGCCGCGTCAGTCCGCCTTGGCCCCCGAAATCCTGACGGCCTTGGCGTACTTGCCCAAATCCACCCTTATCAGTGCCGCGTACGCTTCGGGTGAATTGCCCACCGGATCGATTCCAAGCGCAGTGAATCGCTTCACCGTCTCGGGGTGGTGTACCGCCTTGGCGATCTCGGCCGACAGCTTTTTGACGATTGCGCCAGGCGTTCCCGCGGTCGCGAGCACTCCGATTTCCGGCAGCAGATCCATTTCCGCAATGCCCAGCTCCTTGAACGTCGGTACGTTGGGCTCCTGCGGCGAGCGCTCCTGCGTGTTCACCGCGATCACTCTGACCGATCCGGCCTTGATATGGGCCGCCATGGCCGGAAGTGCCGTGAATAGCAGCGATACCTGGCCGCCGACGAGCGCGGGCACCGACTGGCCGCTGCCCTTGTAGGGGACATGGACCACATTCACTCCGGCCCGTGCCTTCAGCATTTCCATGTTGAGATGATGGACGCTGCCGATGCCGGCGGAGCCGTAGTTGATCCGGCCGGGCTTGGACTTCAACAGCGCCATCAATTCCGCAAAGTTGGACGCCGGGACCGAGGCGTGCGCCGCCAGAAACAGGGGCGAGGTCCCCATCAGGCCTACCGGCGCGAAATCTTTGACCGGATCGTAGGAAAGCTTGCTGTAGAGGGCCGGGTTGATCGCGGTCTGGCCCACGTCTGCCACCAGCAGCGTGTATCCGTCCGGTGCCGCCTTGGCGACCATCTCGCAAGCGATGATGCCGCCGGCGCTGGGCCGATTGTCGACGATGAACTGCTGGCCGAGCGACTCGCTCAGGCGCTGCGCAACGATGCGCGCCATGGTGTCGGGCAATCCGCCGGGAGCGTACGGCACGAGCATCTTGACGGGCTTGTTCGGAAAACTGACCGCCGTCTCCTGTCCGGTCGCGAGCCCGGACAGGAGCGCGAACACAGTGCCCAGCAGAATCGAAATCAATGCGTGACGCGACGACATGAATGCACTCCTCGTGCCGCCTGCGACCAGCGCGAGTCGCTTGCGCCACGGCAACGCGCCAGTGGCGCGCGTCGCACGAGGGCGCCGGCCGGGCGGACAACCCGGCCCGAAACGCGATGGACCTCGCGGCTCATGAACAATATCCGCTCGTGATACCAGCACGCTCCGAGTGCAAATGCCTTTCCAGGCTATCCCTCGCACTTCCACGCCCCTTCTGCGGGGGCTGACTTCCGGCCGATCCGTTGCAGCTTCGACACCGCACATGATGCGCCGCAGTGTGGATCGAATGGGAAGGATTGGCGGCGACCATATCACACAATTCGTAGAATGTCGAAAGCTTCTATTGACAATGATTCGATATGCAAATAAGTTGGGCCATGCCGGGCTTCGGCGCGGCGAGGCCGACGCGCGCCGCCGACCCTGGTGCGGGCGCACCGATCGCATCCTGCGTAAACGGGGACCTGAGGGCATGCGAGGCTGGCTGTCATGACGATCGATTTCATCGTTCCGCGGGACCGCATCGACGATGCCGCGTCCAGGATGTTCTGGCCGAACCGGCTGCTCGGCGATTACCTGGATGCGGTGCTTGCCAGGCAGCCGGAGAAGACCGCCATCATTGCGGCGGGCTCTCCGTCCGGCGAGACCATCACCAAGACCTTCGCGGAGCTTGATCGGGCGTCGACCCGCGTTGCGCTTGGCTTGCTGTCCTTCGGCGTCAAGCGCGGGGATGTGGTTTCCTTCCAGATTCCCAATCGCTGGGAAGCCTCGGCGCTGTACATCGCCTGCAGCCGGATCGGCGCCGTCTACAACCCTCTGCTGCCCGTTTTTCGCAGCCGCGAACTGAAATTCATGCTGTCGCGGGCCGAATCGAAGATCGCCGTCATACCCGCGACGTACCGGGATTTCGACTACGCGGCCATGTACGCGCAGCTTCGCAAGGAACTCCCCGCCCTGGAGCGGGTATTCGTGCTGGATGCCGACTCTCCCGACTCGTTCGAGCGGCAACTGACCGGTCGTCCCTGGGAGACAGAGGTCGATGTGGCCGCGGTGTTTCGCTCCGTTCGCCCGGATCCGAACCACGTGGCGGAGCTCATGTACACCTCGGGAACCACCGGGGAACCCAAAGGCGTGCTGCACACCCACAACACGCTGTTCGGCATGCTGGAGGAGTACAACAAGACCCTCCACCTGACCTCCGACGAGGTGATAATGCAGGCCGCGCCGATCAGCCACCAGGCCGGACTGCTGCACGGCGTGCTCATGTCGACCATGCTGGGGGCGACGATGGTCCTGCAGGACAAGTGGGACGTCGGCGCGGGCATCGGTCTCATCGAGAAATACCGGGCGACCCACTTCCAGGCGCCGACGCCCTACCTCGCCGACCTGGCCGACAGCCCCCTCGTCGAGCGGCACGACATCTCCTCGCTGCGCAGGTTCGTGACGGCCGGCGCACCGATTCCGCGCTCGCTCGTTCAGCGCGCCGTCGAGCGGCTCAAGGTCGACGTCATTTCGGCCTGGGGCATGACCGAATTCGGGACCGCCACCTGCACGCGTCCCGGCGACCCGCCGGAGAAGATATTCGGCACCGATGGCCTGCCGATGCGGGGCATCGAGATGCGCATCGTCGACGACCTGGGTCATGCGCTTCCCCCCGGCGCGGACGGAAGACTGCAGGCGCGCGGCATGTCGAAATTCGTCGGTTACTTCAGACTGCCGGACCTGAACGTCTTTGACGCGGAAGGATGGTTCGATACCGGAGACGTCGCCCGCATGGACGAAGACGGGTACATCCGGATCACCGGACGCACCAAGGAACTCATCATCCGGGGCGGACAGAACATCCCCATCGTCGAAGTGGAGGAGCAACTCTATCGCCACCCGGCGGTCAAGGAGGTCGCCATCGCCGGAATGCCCGATCCGCGCCTGGGCGAACGCGCATGCGCCTTCGTGGTGCTCAATCCCGGATCGCAGCTGAGCTTCGAAGAAATGGTGGCGTACCTGAAGGAGAGGGGAACGGCGGCAACCTATCTTCCGGAGCGGCTGGAAGTCATGTCGGAGCTACCGCGAACGCCGACCGGCAAGATCCAGAAGTTCAAGCTGCGCGAGCTCGCCTCTGCATTCGCCGGAGCAGACAGGGACGGGTCGGCCTGATCGCGGATCGACCGTCTCGAGCGAGTGATGTAAGCAACGACGAAGGAGGAGGGATGTCGGAAGTATCCGTGAGAGCGGAATTCAAGTCGCCGGCCGCGACCGTCTGGGCGGCCGTCGGTGATTTCTGCGGCATCGGCAAGTGGCTGCCCGGGATCCAGCGGGTCGAGGCCGAGAACCAGGGAAAGCGCCGCCGCGTCGTACTTCCCGACGGCAAGGCCGTGGTGGAGGACGAGATCGCGCGCGACGAAGGCGCGATGCGTCTCAGCTATCGCGTGGTCGAGGGGCCGATGCCGTTCACCGATTACGTCAGCACGATTTCCGTTCAGCCCGGAGGCAGCGGCTGCTCCGTGCACTGGGTCGGAAACTTCACGCCCCTCGGACCCGAGGAAAAGGTGGCACGCCTGGTCAACGGCATCTACGGCTCCGCGCTCAAGGGGCTGCAAGGGTATCTCGGGGAATCCTGAATCCCGCAGCGAAAGGACTTTGCATGATCGAATTCGAATGCAGGAACGGGGTCGCGGTGGTGACCATGCGCCGCGCGCCGGTGAATGCCGTCAATCGCGAATGGATAAAACGGTTCGGGGAGATCCTCGACGAACTGGAAGGCAACGCGCAGATCGGCGTGCTGCATATCCGCAGCGCGCTGCGGGTATTCTGCGCCGGCTTCGACATCGGCCTCATCCGCCAGCATCTCGAGACGGGAGCGGGCCCGGCCGCGCAAATAGACGACACGCGCAGGCTGCAGGAGGTCTATTTCCGCATCGAGCGGCTGCGCCAGGTCACGATCGCGGAAATCAACGGCGCAGCCATGGGCGGCGGGCTCGAGCTGGCGCTCTCATGCGATCTTCGCATCGCCGCCGTGGAGGCCGTCATGGGATTGCCGGAAGCCAATCTCGGGCAGGTCCCGGGGGCCGGGGGAACGCAGCGCCTGACCCGTTTGTGCGGGCCCGGCGTGGCGTCACGGATCATTCTGGCCTGCGAGTCGGTGAACGGGCGCAAGGCCGAGGAGCTGGGAATCGTGCAATGGGCGGTTCCCGGGGCCCAGCTCGAGCGCGACGCGGCGGCCCTGGCCGCACGGATCGCCGCGCTGCCGAGCGAGACGCTCGCAGCCAGCAAGGCCTGCATCGCAGTCCAGTCCGACAAGGGGCGGACCGGATACGAAATGGAACTGCAGATGAACCTGCGCCTCCTGGGAACGAAGCAGACCCAGGAGTGCGTGGCTGCGTTTTTCAACCGGCCCAAGCGCTAGGCGGAAAGACTACGAGGACATCTTCGAAATGCTCGACCGAATTCGCCGCATCGTCACAGGGCACGATCCGCAGGGAAGGGCGGTGGTTGTCCGGGACGAGATACTCGGCAACCGGATCGGCTCGAACCGCCGCGGCGTGACCGAGGTCTGGAACACCGACGGCGGGTCAGTCGACTCCAAGGACGCGTCGGACAGGGTGAATGCGCCATTCTCGGTGGTGCCCCCGGCGCATGGCACGAGGTTCATCTTCTTCGCGGTTGCGCCCGAGGACGCCGGAGCAAGTCGCGAGAGCGAGGAGAAGCGGGCGGCCGCCGCCTTTGCGGCATACGGCGCCGGGCATGTACGGCCCGATACCAAACTGAGCCCGTGGATGCATAAGACCAGGACCGTCGACTACATCATCCTCATCTCCGGCGAGCTGACCTTGCTGCTGGATGGCGAGGAAAGGGATCTCAAGCCCTTCGACGTGGTGATTCAGCGGGGAACGAACCACGCCTGGATCAACCGCGGCAAGGAACCGGCTGTTCTTATCGGCGTACTGATGGACGCGGAAGTGAGCTGAGCCGCCGGGGTGCGCGCCGAAGCGCTCCGCCAAGACCGGTCCCCGCAGCGGGGTCATAGTCGACGAGATCAACCAGACAACTCAACTGCCATCTCAAACAGACAAAGGAATTCCGATGCCTTCCCAGCGCCGAATCGACAGTCACCATCACATCGTTCCGCCCTTCTACGCGGAAGCCACCCTGGCGGCCGGCGCAGGTCCGACGCGGGGCAAGTTCCCGGACTGGTCGCCGCAACTCGGCATCGACCTGATGGACGCAAACGACATCCAGGCGGCGATCACCTCGGTGTCCTACCCCGGGGTCCATTTTTTCGCGCCGGCGAAAGCTTGCGAGATGGCCCGGCGATGCAACGAATTTGCCGCCGATCTCGTCGCGCGCTGGCCGGCCCGCTACGGGGCGTTCGCCACGGTGCCGATGCACAATCCCAGGCACGCCATCGAGGAGATCGACTACGCGCTGGACGAGCTGAAGCTCGACGGTGTCTGCCTGCTCACCAGTTACGGGGACACCTATCTCGGCGATCCAAAGTTCGACCCGGTTTTCGAGGCTTTGAACGAGCGGAAAGCCGTCGTCTACACTCATCCCGCGCAAGACAGGAAGATGGGTCCGCCCTATCCCGGCTTCATGCTCGAATACACCTTCGACACGACACGGGCAGCGGCGAATCTCATGTTCTCGGGAGCCATCGAGCGCTTCCCGCACGTCAAGTTCATCCTTTCTCATGCGGGCGGCGCGCTGCCCTATCTTGCCTGGCGGCTGCACGTCGCCTCCGCGATCAGTACGAAGATTCCGGAATGGTCGTACGTGAAGTTGCGCAAGGGATTGCGCCATTTCTGGTACGACACGGCACTCTCGGCCGGCCCGGAGCTCATGGATTGCCTGCTCTCGGTCGTGGGAAAGGAACGGGTGGTGTTCGGCACCGATTGGCCCTTTGGAACGGCGTCGGTCGTCAAGGAGATGGTGAAGAATCTCTCGTCTCCCGGCTTCCTTTCCGCCGCGCAGCGCGCGGCGATTTCCCGCGGAAACTCGCGCGCGCTGTTTCCGCGCTTTGCAAAGTAGGCGCGCAAGCGCGGGCCCGGACTGACCTCTCACATTCAGGAGACAGGCATGAAGATACGATCGGGATTGTTCGCGCTCATCCTTGCGCTCTGGTGCGGCGCCGTTCTTGCGCAGGGGTATCCGTCGAAACCCGTGAAGATCGTGGTGCCTTACCCGGCCGGCGGCTACTACGACGTGGTCGGGCGAATCGTCGGGCACGCACTTTCCGAGGCGCTGGGCCAGCCCATGGTGGTGGAGAACAGGGTCGGCGCCAACGGCATCGTCGGCACCGAATTCACCGCAAAGGCACTGCCCGACGGTTACACGATCATGGTCGGGGGCATCGGTCCGCATTCGATCAACGTGAGCCTGTATTCGAAGCTGCCTTACGATCCGGTGCGGGACTTCCTGCCCATCATCTTCGTGGCCGACCAGCCTCTCATCGTCGTCGTCAATCCGAAAGTGGACGCCAATTCGCTGAAGGATCTCATCGCGCTGGCCCGGTCGCGCCCGGATCAGCTCAGCTACAGCTCGCCCGGGGCAGGCAGCACTCCCCATCTGGCCGCCGTGATGCTGAGCTCCATAGAGGGGATCAAGCTGAACCACGTGCCGTTCAAGGGAAGCGCGCCGGCGGTGACCGCGGTCATGGGGGGAGTCACCGATCTGCTCTTCGGCACGGCAAGCGACGTCTTGCAGCAGATCAAGGCAGGGAAGCTCCGCGCCCTGGCCGGCACCGGCACCACGCGCATTCCCGCCCTGCCGAACCTGCCGACGGTCGCGGAATTGGGCGTGCCGAATTACGAGGCGACGGCGTGGTTCGCTTTCTTCGCGCCCGCAGGGACGCCACCCGAGACCGTTGCGAAGCTCAAC
>Ga0082335_1001232_pt2 | contig 11093 bp, 10 predicted proteins | sample Subgrocontami58m_FD_72375 | JGI IMG/M metagenome (GOLD analysis project Ga0082335, IMG submission 72375) | Subsurface groundwater microbial communities from S. Glens Falls, New York, USA - GMW37 contaminated, 5.8 m (SPADES assembly) (version 2) ...
AGCAGAGTGACGCGAAAAGCAGAATCACGCAGGCGCTCCTCGGGCTCACGCTCCTCCTCGGCGCGTACATCGTATTGAATTTTCTGAACCCCAAACTCACCAATCTCCAGATTGATACGTATGGACTCTCCCAAAACTATACTCCGCCGCCGCCGCTGACAGGAAGCCTTGAGAAAGAGATTGTTGAGGCTGAAGCGGCACATAAAAGGGCAGTGGCCGCTGCGGAACGCGCTGACACACTGGAAGCAGAGGCGAGTATCATTCGCGGGGATATTGGGGATAGAAATGAAGCGGAAGTGAAAGCGCAGCTCGACCGCGCCCAGCAACTTGAACGGGAAGCAGCTACTCTGCGTGCCAATACAATCATAGATCTCCAAGACCGGCAGATAAAAATAGCGGAGCAATCGCAGGATACGGAAGCCGTCAAAATTCACAGGAACGTCATTGATGGAAGTCTCAATACAAGCATTAAAGAACTTGAGAAAAACGGCGATAAGGAAGGCGCGTCACAACTTTTGTTCAAAAAGTTTGAGAAAGATATTACCCTCGACGGAAGCGTCACCGCAACCGCGATCGCCGCGGCAAAAAACCAAAACGCCGGATACATCGCGGGAGTCAATGCGGGTGCAATAGAAAACATGCAAAGAATTGCTGCGGCAGGCACCGCCTACAAGAACGACCCAGTGAGAGCAGCGGCAGTGCAAAAAGCCTCGCAAGACGCAATCAACAAAATCAAATCAGAATGCGCAAAACAAAACCTCTCCTGTAAGAGCTTCCAACCAAAGCCCTAAACGATGAAACGCTTCCTCTATCTCCTCATTATCCTCGCGGCCATCGGCATCGTTGTTGCCGCCGGATTTTTCCTGCAGTACCGTAGCGAGCCCGCCACGCAACAACCGGAGGAGCAACCAACAGGGGATACTCTTCCTATAGCACTCTCTCCGTCATTTGAAGTTCCACCTGCCACTCAAGACGAACCCGCCGCCACAGAGCTTCTTGCCAAGCCCGTCGCGCTCGGCAACGGCCTCCGCGTCCTCTCGCCGCGCCCGACACACGCTTTCGCAGTACGCGCCGACAGCTCCCTGCTTCTCGCGGGTCCCGACGGCACCATTTCCGAGCTTCGTGGCACTACTCTGAACACGCTAAGTCCCACCGTCATCGCGAATATCCAATCAATTTCTTTTTCATTCGACGCATCCAAAATCCTTGCCGTCTTCGGCGACCGGAGCGAGCCTCAAGTCGCTCTTTTTGATGTGAAGTCGAAAACATGGCAGCCCTTTCCCGCCCCCGCAACAAGCGCCGCGTGGTCCCCGAACGACCTCCGCGTGGCGTATCTCTCGCAAAAAAACGGAGTGGTGGCGCTCAACACCTTAAACATCGCCGACGCCAAAGCGAAGCCCCAGGAGCTCGCCCGCGTTCGCTTCGCCGACGTAACCCTCGCGTGGAACAGCCCCGACCAGATTCTTCTTCAGGAGCGTGCGAGCGGCATGGCAGCGGCCTCCGCATGGAACTGGGATATTAAAAAGAAAGCGCTCATTCTTTTCGCCGAAGACCAGCGAGGATTTGAAACTCGCTGGCTTCCGAATACGGCGAACGGCCTTGCGTTTGTCGCGGGCGAGAGGGGATATGGGGGCTCCCTGCTCCTCATCTCGCCCCAAGGGGATGTGCGCGAAACTTTTTCCTTCCTCACGCTCCCCGAAAAATGCGCGTTTGCCTCATATACACTTTCGCCCTTAGGGAAAGCCACGACCAGTACCCCCGCCGTGTCATCCCTTGTCTGCGCGGTGCCCCGAGACAGCGCCGCGCTCGAATCAGTGATCCTCCCCGACGCCTACCGCAAACGCGCCGTATTCACTACCGACGATTTCTATGAAATCGACCTTGCGACCGGCGCCACCCGCACCGTACTTGCAGACCCCGGGCAATCCCTGGACGCAACGAAGGTCACCGTATCCGGCGACATGCTCTACTTCATAAACCGCTACGACCAGAAATTGTATTCACTCACGCTCAAGTAATAGGTTGTGGGTTGCGCGATGCGAGTTTGGATACTGGTCATTAGTCGTTGGTGCGAATCCAGCTGACCGCGACCATTTTCTATACTCGCCTCTACAACCTTCAACCACCGACTAGTTAAGAGACGGGCTTTACTATCACATACCGGTCTTTCCCTTCGCCCACGCTCTCAGTGGTCACTTCCGGATGCACGGCAAGCGCCATGTGCACGATTCTCCGCTCATACGAATTCATCGCGGGAAGAGACACTTCGGATTTCGTGGTGTGCACTTTTTTCGCAGCCGCCTTGGCGAGTTCCGCAATCAGATTCTCCCGCTCCTGCCGATAGTTGTTAATATCAAAAATCACCGCCGGCGCATCGTGCTTTTTCCCCACAAGCTGCACCACATGGTTCACGCTCGCCACGAGTATCGGAAGAATTTCTTTAATAAGCGCTTCGTCCTCATAAATAAACACGGTGCCCCGATTTTCTTCCTTCACTTCCACGTGGAAGTCGCGGAAGCCCATCCGCTCAAAAAGCTGTTGTATAAAAGTTTGAAAATTCATGTTTTTGGTTGATTCGCGAGCTGCCGATTCACAATGAGCTGCTGCACAATTGAGAATGCCGAGCTCACCGCCCAGTATAAGCTCACTGCGGCGGGGAACTGCCAGAAAACGAAGAGTGTGATGAGCGGCGCGATAAACATCATATTCCGCCCCATCCGCTCGGCATCACTCAATGCCTCTCCTTCCCTGCGCTTGGGGAGCGCCAAACGTCCTTGTATATATTGGGCGAATGCCGCCAAACCCACCATGAAGATACTCTGCTCGCTTAAATTAATCAAGCCAAGGAAGCTCGGATCAAGCGTCCCCGGCGCATGCACGAAAGAGTATGTCGCTTGGGCAACTTCCTGGGGGTTTAAGATGCCGGAGAACACCTGGTAGAGCGCAATCAAGACCGGCAGCTGCACGAGGAGCAAAAGAAATCCGGAAAAAGGATTGATGCGGTGCGCGCGATAGAGTTCCATCATCGCCTTTGCCTGCCGTTCGCGGTCTTTCGGATGCTGCTCCTGGATTTTTTTCATCTCCGGCTGCAGCCGCTGCATCACCGCCTGGTGCCGGACGCTTTTATGAAACAGCGGGAAAAGTATGAGCCGGATAACGATGGTAAGAAATATAATCGCCACGCCCAAATCCTGGAAGGCGAAGGTGTTGTAAAACGCCACAAGCGCATTCAGGAGCGGCTGGTAGAAAAAAGTATTATAAAGATATCCCATGTTGGGGAAGGTTTTAGGTGATAGGTTTTAGGTTTTAGTAGGGCGCAACCCGGAAATGCTTTCCTGCGCCCGGTCGAGCTCCTCCCGGAATGCATGCCGCGAAAGCCGGGCGGCGGGGCGGGAGAGAATAAACACGAAGTCCGAGGAAAAATCCCTCCATTGCCGGGCATGCCCGAGCAACACTCGCTTCAATACGTGCCGACGGACGGCGCGGGAGTCCACGCTCGTGCTTATCACCGCCCCAAACCGATTATGCGAGAGGATATTGCTCCTCGCTTTCACCGTCATAATGGACGAGGCATAAACGGTCGGCATGCGCGAGCGCATAAGCGAGGGGAGAGGGGCTCGTAATCGCCTCGGGAGCATCGGCGGGGCGCCTGCTTTCTACACGGCGAGGCGCCGCCGCTTCTTGAGGCGCCGCCGACGCAACACCGCTCTTCCTCCCGGCTTCCGCTGTCGCGCAAGAAAGCCGTGCGTACGGGCCCGCTTTTTCTTTTTCGGCTGATAAGTCCGAGACATTGCCTCATACTATCACGAGGCGCGCTTTTTGCCAACCTCTCTCCGGTCAAAAACGCGTTATGCACAGAAAATCCCCAAACCCGCTCACCGCTCCCTTTTGACGTCTCCCCGTTTCTCCCTACAATTAACGCATCGGTCGTTTCCCCCTCCGCGACGCACTCTCGCACGACCCAATCGTAAGTTTATGAAACAAAAAAATCTTGTTTGGGCGCTCTCTCATACGCCAATGCATGCACCAAAGCCCGCGCGCAAGTCGAAAGGTCCCGTAAGTTGTTCTCCGACGGAATGAACCTCGAAGAACTGTGGCGGTCGACGCTTGCCGAGATGGAAGTACAACTTTCCCGGGCGAATTTTTCGACCTGGCTTAAAAGCAGCAAGCTTGTGGATAAACAAGACGGAACTTTCTACATCGCCCTTCCTAATAATTTCGCCAAAGAATGGGTGGAAAACAAATACCATAAAAATTTGCTGGGAATTATCCGTAATTTCGATACCACCGCCCGCAAACTGGAGTTTGTGGTAGCCCCGCACCACCTCGAAGCCGGTCCGAAAGCGGAATCCATGGCGAACCACCCGCAGCGAATGGAGGCGAATGTAGGAGGGCTCGACCTTAAAATCGACCCCGAGTCGAATCTCAATCCCCGCTACACACTTTCTTCATTTGTCGTCGGCCCTTCGAATGAACTCGCGTTCGCGGCGGCTTCCGCAATCGTGAACGATGTCGGCAGGAAATATAATCCCTTCTTCGTGTATGGGGGCGTGGGACTCGGGAAAACCCACCTTATCCAGGCAATAGGGAATGAAATTAAGCTTAAGTACCGGAACGCGGTGCGCCCCAAATATGTTTCCTCCGAACGGTTCACAAGCGATGTGGTGTGGGCAATCCGCAACAAGCGGATGGAGGATATTAAAAAAAGATACCGCGACGTAGATATTCTCATTATCGACGATATCCAATTCATAGGAGGAAAGGAAAAAACCGAGGAGGAGTTTTTCCACACGTTTAATGCGCTCTATGAAGGCAACAAACAGATCATTATTTCTTCGGACCGGCCGCCTCAATCCATTCCCACACTCGAAGAGCGTCTTCGCTCCCGCTTCGAGGGCGGGCTTATCGCGGACATCAGCTACCCGGAATATGAGATGCGGGTGGCTATTATTAAAGGCAAGCTTCAGGAAATGAACCAGACGCTGCCCGATGGGGTAGTGGAAATCGTCGCGAAACGCGTGAAAAAGAACATCCGTGAACTTGAGGGAATTCTTAATAAAATCCTTTTCTATCAGGAAAAAAAGCAGGTACAAATTTCGGAAGCGGTCGCGGAAGAAATCATAGAAAAATCGGCGCAAAGCCTCGCCCGCCGCGTGACCGACACTCAAATCATCAAAGCGGTCGCGGAGTTTTTCAATATTAGCGTAGCCGATATCATCAGCCACAACCGCAGGAAAGAGATTGTCGAGCCGCGGCAGATTGCAATGTATCTTCTTCGGGATATGCTGGAGTTATCCTATCCATCCATTGGGGAAAAGCTGGGGAGGGACCACACCACCGCAATACATGCGTACGAAAAGATCAACAGGGATGTAAACAAGTTTGCACTCCTTAACCAGAAGATTCTCATGATAAAAGATGTAGTTCATAAGGGTTAACACACACCTCATCCCCACACTCCTCGCTGTCTTCTCTTTATCCTTCAAGCATTATCCACACATATCCACATATCCACATATATAACAGTAGTAACAATAACTATAATTTATTTAATTAATCTTAATACCACTTATTACTATGAAGACTATTGTTTTACGTTCGGGGATTGTGGAAGCGATTTCTGCGGTGGGGCGGGCTGCGGGAGGGGATAGTCTTCCTGCACTCAAACATGTCCTTATCGAAGCGCAAAATAATAAACTTGTATTCAAGGGAACTAATCTTGAAATAGCCATTCAACACACCATTTCTGCGAAAGTGATCGAAGTGGGGAAAGTAACCGTGCCCGCCCGCGCTTTTGCGGAAGTGCTTGCAACGCTGCGAAGCGAGCGCATTAATCTTGAGCAGAAGGGCGATAATCTTGCGCTCACCTCCGACAATTATCGCGCGACTTTCCAGGGCCTCCCCGCCGAAGATTTCCCGCTCATCCCAAAAATAAAAAATGACGGGGCGTGTATCGAATGCAAAGCTGGCGCTTTGCGCGACGCGCTCGGTGCCGTGCTTATTGCAACGGAATTTTCCGACCTCCGGCCCGAGCTCAACAGTGTCCTGTTTCACTTTTCCCCGGAACGGATAGTGCTTGCGGCGACCGACAGCTTTCGTCTCGCGGAACAACAAATTTCACCCTCGCAGTTTTCCGCAAGCGGAGTGAACGAATTTCGCGCGCTGATTCCTCTTAAAACCAGCCAGGAACTTCTTCGTTTGCTGGGCGAGCAGGAAACGGCAAAAGTATACGCGGACGACAACCAGATTCTTGTGGCCGTCGGCGCCTCGGAGTGCATCTCCCGCCTTGTGGACGGGACATTCCCCGAGTATTCCGCCATCATCCCCTCATCGTTTAAAAGCGAGCTGGTAGTGGGGCGCGAGGAACTTATTGAAGCAATTAAATTGGCGGGCGTATTCAACGACCGAAACAGCGAAGTCCGGTTTGCATATGCGCGGGAAAGGAAGGCGCTTGAAGTGAGCGCCGCCGCCCAGGGAGTGGGAGAAAATGTGTACGTTCTTCCTGCGGCTATCCGCGGGGAGGACGGGGATGTTTTATTTAATGGGCGCTATATCAACGACATGCTGCGGGTAGCGCGCGGCAGCGAGATTTTTTTGGGGTTGAATGACGAAGCTGCTCCCGCCCTCCTCCGATCCCAAGGAGACGCCTCGTATTACTACATCGTAAAACCAATTCTCAAGACGTAGCGGGGTAGTCATTGGGTGAAGGTTGTGGAAGCGAGTCGAGAAGAGGGCGAACGGTCCTAAGCATTACTCCTTTGGCCCAAGACGGGCAACTATACTCGCCTCCATAACCAACAACTAATCCCTAGTTCGACTAGTGGTAAAAAATCACTTGCGTTTTTGCAAAAATCCCGTTTTCGTCAACCGCTTCCATTTCCAAAAGATTTTGTTGTTTCGCGTTCGCGAGCGGGATGGTGTAGACAACAGGATTTCCCGCGAGGAACGGCCCGCGGGGGTTCTCCAGGGGTTGCCCGTTTAAACGGATGCGTATTTCCTGCGCATTTCGTGAACCCAAAAAGCGTGCGCGGAGCGATGCGGTGGCGCCCCGTAGTACGTCGCCGGTCCGGGGCGATTCAATCGTGAGTTGCGCAAATCCCAGCGAGGAAGAGGCGGAGAATACAGTCCCTGTCGCGTTGCCTTGCCGGTTATATTCCGCGAAATCGGGCATATTGCTCGCTGCCCAGCGCAGCACGCCCGTTTCCCAATTTTCAAACTGGGGGTCTTCCGCGGGGTCCTGCGGCGGCGGGCCGGTCGGGTCACTCCGGTTTACGTAATAGAGAATGGAATGGATTTCGCGGTCTGCGCGATAGTCCCCTGCGAGGATTGGCTTCGCGGGGGCAACGGGTTCCGGACGGGGGAAGGTTTCTACCGGGAAATTTCGCGACGCATGCGCCGCCTGGAAGAACGCGCTCCATATGGGGACCGCCGCAAAAATACTCGTGCCACTCTTGTGCATGGGTGCATTGTCGTTGCTTCCCGCCCACACCCCCACCGCAAGCGAGGGTGTGTATCCGATTGACCACGCGTCACGGTAGTCGTTCGAAGTTCCTGTTTTCATGGCGACGTCGCGGTCGGGGAGCGTGGTGTATGAAGTGCTGTTGCCGAAGAGTTTTTGCCGCGCCTCGACGTCGCTTAAAATATCGTTCACAAGGCGGACATACTGCGGGTCAACGATTTGCTCGGAGGTATCTTGGTACGATTCAATAACCGTTCCTTTGCTGTCTTTTACTTCAAGTATGTATGTTTGTGCGCGTTTTACCCCATCGTTTGCAAGCGTTGCATAGGCACCGACAAGGTCGCTTAAGTGCACCGCCCCGCCGCCCAGCACAAGCGACAGGCCGTATTCTCCGGGGTCGGTGAGCGTGGTGATGCCGAAACGGCGGGTGTTTTCGAGCACGTCGCGTATGCCTGCAAGGTAGAGGAGTTTCACCGCGGGGAGATTGCGCGACATCGCCAGGGCCTCGCGGAGCGGCAGCGGGCCGCGGAAGGTTCCGTCAAAGTTATGGGGATGGAAACAGGTCGTGGCCGTGCTTGAGGCGTTCTCGTTTTCGTCTGCGGGGATTGCCGGACAATCAGGGTCGCGCGCCGCAAATTCGGTGGGCACATCGAAGAGCACCGTGTCCGGCGTGTAGCCTTTTTCGAATGCGGTGAGATACACGAAGGGCTTCAGGGCAGATCCCGGCTGCCGCAGCCCCTGGGTGGCGGCGTTAAAATTTCCGTTGTGTTCGGTGTCGAAGTAGTCGCGGGAACCAGCAAGTGCAAGGATGTGGCCCGTTTTCGGATCCTCCGCGACGAGCGCCGCGTTGTCGCCCCCGTACAGTTTTTCGTTCCGCTGCGCTCCTTCGCGCACCGCGGTTTGGGCGAGCTGTTGCAAGTCCCAATCCAGCGTGGTGAGGACTTGAAGCCCTCCGCGCCGGACAAGATCCTCTCCGTATTTTTGCGTGAGGTAGTCTTGCACAAGCATCACAAAATGGGGCGCCTTGATGGATTGCCCTTGTGGCGCGAACGCGATGCGCTCCTTTTGAGCCAGCTGATGTTCATTCTCGCTTATTTTCCCGAGCCCCCGCATCTTTTTTAAGATGAACTGAGCGCGCGCAAGGAGCTCGTCGCGGTGGGTCCCCCACGGCGAGTAATAGGTGGGGGCCTTGGGAAGGGCGGCGAGCACCGCCGCCTCCCCGAGAGAAAGTTCCTTTGCGGCCTTGCCAAAGAAGGTCTGGCTTGCCGCTTCTACTCCATATGCGGTGGGACCGTAGGGAATCTCGTTCAGATAAAGCTCCAAAATCTGGTCTTTTGTGTACTGGCGATTGAGATTGGTTGCGAGGATAAGCTCTTTGAGTTTTCGCGTAATAGTTTGCTCGGGGGTGAGGAACGCATTCTTCGCGAGCTGCTGGGTGATGGTGGATCCTCCCTGAACAATTTTCCCGCTCTTTAGATTTGCAAGGAAGGAACGAATCATCGCTTTCCAGTCGAATGCGGGCTCATTATAAAAATCATCGTCTTCCACGGCCACCGTAGCGTCTTTGAGGTATTGAGGAATGTCCGCAAGGGGGACTATGGTTCTTCGCTCGCCGTTACTGATCTCGTAGAGGAGCACCTTGCCACTGCGGTCATAAATTTTTGTGGACTGGGCGACCTGCCGGTGAAGCATTTCTTCCACCGAGGGGAGGTCTTTCTGGAGCGCGGAATATGCGAGAAATCCGGCGATTGTGGTGAATGCGGCTCCGCAGAGGGCAACGATAAAAATACGGAGCGCCCATATGCGGGCTGTGGATGCGCGGTGGTGGGGGTGGCGAGCGTGGGAAGACATTGTTCGTATTGTAACGTGGTAAAAAAAGCTTTCAAAATGAAACCCCGCCAGTCCATGGACAGGCGGGGTAAGAACCGCGACACCTACTCGTTCAATCCAAAGCGGTCTCCCTGCCGCTGGCCTTCCCCCTCTTCCTCACGTTCCAAACCTTCTTCCGAGGGGAGCGTTGTTTCTTCCAATTCGCCATCGAGTGACGCGAGGCTATCGTTTTCGTCTTCTTCGTCGCTCAAGCCTCGCGACAGCCGTACATGATGAACTCGTTCCATAAGTAGTACGTTTTTTTCGACCTTTCAGCGTACCAGACTCAGTCTTATCACTTTGTTATAGAGGAGTCTATTATGTTGTCAACCCCTCACATAACGGGGAGGGTATGCGCATGTGTTTTTCTTATGGCCAGCGGATACAAAAACAAGAAAAAAGGCGGGTGGCGATTTGAAAAGCAAAGCCTGCGAACACTCCCCGCTATGTGAGGGGTCAACCCCCAGGTGTTCTCCTATAACCCGAAAGCCTTTGTAAGGTGCGCGACGATCGCGATGGCAAGCGCGTCGCTTGCATCATCAATCATGTCGCGCGTGGGGCAGTTAAGCACAAGGCGCACCATCTTTGCGACGGCTATCTTATCCGCAAGGCCATACCCGGTGAGGTGCGATTTTATCTCGCCCGGACCAAACTCGGCGACGGGAAGATTGTGTTCTGCGGCGGCGAGGAGGATAACGCCCCGGGCTTGCGCCACCGCAATTCCCGTTTTCTGGTTTTTTGTGATGTAGAGTTTCTCGACGGCGATGCCCGAGGGACGGAATTTTTTGATGAGACCCCCCATCCCTTTCTTGATATCCAGGAGGCGCATATGTGCCTCCTTATGGTGGACCGGAAGAAGCCCCGCGGAGAGGTAGTGACATTCGTTGCGAACACTTTCGATAATGCCGTACCCCGCACGGTGCGTGCCGGGGTCGATGCCGAGAATGACCATGCTTTTAATTTCTAAATTCGAATATCGAAATTCTAAACAATATCAAAATTCGAATGTTCCAATTTCCAGACGGTTTGAATCATTGAGGTTTTAGATATTAGAATTTGTTTAGAGTTTAGGATTTCGTGCTTAGGATTTCGCATTGTTATACACCTCCTGCACGTCAGGATGCTCCTTGAGCGCGGTGATGAGCGCAGTGAGTTTTGTTGCGTTTTCCGGCGTGAGAGAGAGGGGAAACTTTGCATGCCGCACACCCTCTCTTTCTTCGAATGCCCACGCGACGCTTCCCGGCTCCGCCCACTTTCCCTCGTGTGCGGTAAGCGCGTGTTTTACTTCGGATACGGTCCTGTTGCGGTTGTCCGTCGTCGCTTCGATGAGGATCGCGGTGCCGCCGGGGCCGTATGCCTCGAAAAGGAGTTCCTCGATGGCGTCGCCGACGTCGCGAGCCCGAGTGATAGCCCGCGCAATGTTCTCCGCAGGCACGTTCTCTGCGCGCGCTTTTTCGACCGCAGTCCGTAGGCGTGGGTTAAAGTCGGGGTTCGGGTCTTTTCTCGCGGCGGCGGTTATAAGCGCGAGAAGCTTTGAGAATACAACCCCCCGCTTTTTATCCGTAATCTCTTTCTTGTGTTTAATCCCCGCCCAGTGGGAGTGGCCTGACATACGGATAGAATATAGAATTTAGAAGTTAGAATCTAGAGCATGTTTCGAAACCCTCTTTCGTCGCACCTTGTCGAGAGGTTCGAGCGAAAACCGTTTTCTCGCGACGAGGAATAGCATGGGCTATTGCGAGGAGAGAAAAATGGTTTGCAGCCG
>Ga0082335_1008942_pt1 | contig 11089 bp, 9 predicted proteins | sample Subgrocontami58m_FD_72375 | JGI IMG/M metagenome (GOLD analysis project Ga0082335, IMG submission 72375) | Subsurface groundwater microbial communities from S. Glens Falls, New York, USA - GMW37 contaminated, 5.8 m (SPADES assembly) (version 2) ...
TCATTAGTGTCCGGTTAATATTCAAACAAATTTAGTTGGTTACATGGATGTTCTTTGAATTCTGGTAATTTTTTGTAATCGTAATTTGCAAATAGCTGATCCAGTTGCACTTTTTCGAAGAGGGTGACACTCAGGATCTGCAAAATTGTGTAGAGATTCATTTCCAGGTGCAGGCGTTTTCGGATGATGGCAACAAGGACGTAGGTAGAAACGGCGATCCATATCTGGGTTTTTACTGCATTGTCGGATGTTCCGTAGAAGGCCTTTATGCGAAGATGTTGCTTGATCCATTTAAAGAATAATTCGATTTGCCATCGACACTTGTAGAGTTTGGCAATAGTCGATGCGGGAAGGACGAAATTGTTGGTGAGAAAAACGAGCAACTTCTCTCGTTCGGCATCAAAGTATTTTACACGGCGGAGTTTTTCCGGATAACCCGCCAGTGATTTTGGTGTCACCAGCATTACTGTCTGGTCGTATCGAAGTCCCTCGGTTCGATCCACTGGATGGGAGTAAACTCTCCGAACCTTGGTGTTTTTCTTGGTCCGCGTAACGAAGAAGGCAAAAAGTTGAGTAAAAACGTAGAGTCTTTGAAAGTCCAGGTAGCCGCGATCCATGATATAGAAAGATCCTGGCTCCGGAACCAGGATGTCAAGGATATTGACGTCGTGGAGCGCTCCCTCGGTAATCTCAATGAACGAGGGAATGTTTCCGCGGAGATCCAGGAGGGTATGCATTTTGACGGCAGCTTTATGCTTGCGGAAAGATGCCCAAGGGAAAAGCGACAGACAAAGATCGATAGTCGTGGAATCCAAAGCGTAGGCGGTTTCTTTGAGTTCGACACCGAAGTCGTCATCGGCATAGAGGGAGCGTGCTTGAGAAATCAGAATTTGGCAGAAGTCAGCATACATTCGCCAGTCCCGTTTTTCGTTTGCCTCTGCAAAGGTGCTTCGCGATACTCTACCCCTGATGCCGAGGTGATACAGCTTCTCCTTGCGGGAACGAAGGCAAGCTTCAATATCCCGGAGACTTTCCCGGTAAGTTAGTTGAGCGAAGCCCATGCAGAGATATTGGTCCATACAGGAGAAACTGCTTGTATGATAATTACCGCCGTACCGGTCAACGCACTTTCGAAATTCATACATTGGTAGAAAGTCCATGAGTTGCGAGAATACAGTTTTCCCTGTGTACATGAGCCACCCCTCTGATTGTTTTGGAGTGGCTATACGGCAGAAAAAAATTCAAGTCGATAAAAAGAAAAAACATGCTTAATTATCCGTTAATATTTGTTTTCTGACGTGAGAATTTTCAATTAACCGGACACTAATGATTGAATGTATTATGTTCCAGACTCGTAGCAGAGCCAGACGGTTTTTCCCAGTGTTTTTCATTCCAACATAGACGAGTAATGTACGTATCCATTTCTCTCACTCCCCTCCCATTTATCGCGCCTATGACAAAAATCGACCAAGCCTGCCTTATTGGAATGAAGGGGGCAAAAAGGGGACGGTTCTAATTATTGCGAGACGGCATTGGCGGCAGATTAAATTCCCCTTGCCTTTGATACTTTACCCAAGGTTCGATCCTTTCTTCAATCTGTCCCTCCTGTTGGTTCAACAAATTTCCTATGGCCATTTCTATTGCGGCGATGAACTCTCGGGCAGATGCGATCTGCGCCTCCGCCTCCTGGGCGGATACAATATAGAAATCACCATAGTCCGCTTGTTCACGGTATAGTTTCGCCCTTTCCAGCCATTTGCTCATCTCCTTGGGTACGGCATCGTCAATAGCCATCACAACAAAACGCCTTCCTTACTCACTGCCAGTGTAAAGGGGGAGGCCATTTTTTCATTCATTTCGTATTCCCGTTCACTGAAAATAACGGGAGCAAGGGAAAGATTGTATTCGAGGTTCAGATCGGCGGTAACTTCGGCAACTTGATCCATGATTGGCACAGTTCTCCCTTTGACGACCACAAGAATATCAATGTCCGATGTTTCTCTGAAATCTCCCCGCACTTTGGAGCCAAACACAGACATCTTGAGAAGCTGCTCACCCAAGCGGCTTTTTAAGGTTTTCCTGAACTGTTCTACGACGCGTCTCTCTCTGCTGTTCATATGGCTCAAACTGCTACCCACTTTGCACTCCTCTTTGAAGATGCCTTTTTCGTACAGATGTTCAGCTACCTGCAATGCTTCCAAGGCTTCTTCCACCCAGAAATCGATTTTGTAAATTGGCGTGAAGATACTATGGGGAAAAAACCCCCCGAAATCAAGCAATAAATTGAAGATGTTCGGAATTGTCCTGTTCAGTTTATGGGGAAGATATACGCTTTGGCATGAGAAGAAAAGTTCTTGGGGAATTAACTTCTGTGTCCCCATTTAGCCCTAATTTGACAACCCTTCCGCAGGTGCCTTTATTTATTAGCAGGAGGATGGATCATGATTTCTCTCGTCGTAAACGGCAAGAAGCATGTTGTAGAGGCCAGCCCGGACACGCCGTTGCTTTATGTACTGCGCAACGACCTCGGCCTGAACAGCCCCAAGTTCGGTTGCGGGCTTGGGCAATGCGGCGCCTGTACGGTGCTCATGGATGGCCGGGCCATCCTCTCCTGCGTGACGCCCGTTGCCCAGGCGGAGGGGCGAAAGATCATGACGCTGGAAGGGCTCGGTACGGTGGAGAAGCCCCATCCTCTTCAGAGGGCTTTCATTGAGGAACAGGCGGCCCAGTGCGGCTTTTGTGCGAGCGGCATGATCATGAGGAGCAAGGCGCTCCTCGACGGGACTCCGAACCCGACGGAGCGCGAGATCCGGCAAGCACTCGCGCCCCACCTCTGCCGCTGCGGCACGCATAACGGCATTATCCGCGCGGTCCGGCGCGCCGCGCAGGAGGTGAAAAGATGAAGGACCCCGTCCTTACCCGCCGCCAATTCGGCCAGGGCCTGACGGGCATCGTCGTCTCCTTTGCTTTGGCCCCCGAGCTTGTCTGGCCGGCCGCTGACGGGTTGCCCGGCAACCTCGGCCGGGCCCCCATGCTGGACGCGTGGCTGCAGATCGCCGCGGACGGCCGGGTGACCATCTTCACCGGCAAAGTCGAGCTCGGCCAGGGCGTGCTGACGGCCCTGGCACAGATTGCCGCCGAGGAACTCGAGGTGCCGCTTAACGGCATCCGCATGGTCTCCGGTGACACCACGCTGACGCCCGATGAAGGCTATACCTCCGGCAGCCAGTCCATCGAATTCGGCGGCACCGCCCTCCGTTTCGCCTGTGCCGAAGCCCGCAGGCTGCTGATCGAGGCAGCCGCGGCCCAACTGAGCGTTCCACCAGGGCAGCTCCGAACCGCAAGAGGTGTCATCACGGCGGCCGACGGCCGGACGCTGACCTACGGGCAAATCGCCCAAGGCGACCTGTTCCACCGCGCCGCCACGGCCCAGACACCGCCCAAGCCCGCCGCTCGCCATGAAATCGTCGGCACCTCGGTGCCCCGTCTGGACATACCGTCGAAGGTTACGGGCGGCGCCAGCTTCGTGCAGGACCTGCGCCTGCCGGGCACAGTGTTCGGCCGCATCGTGCGGCCGCCCGGTCCCCGCGACAGGCTGGAAACGGTGGAGACGGCGGCGGTTCAGGCAATGCCGGGTGTGCTTACGGTAGTGCGCGACGGCAGTTTTCTCGGCGTCATTGCCCTGCGGGAAGAGCAGGCGATCAAAGCGCGCGAAGCGCTGCTCCGGGAGGCAAAATGGCGTAAGGCCGCCGATCTGCCCGAGGCCGGGGAAATTCATGCCTGGCTCAGGAACCGGTCGGACGCCGGTACGGTGGTAAACGAAAAAAAGGACCCGCGGCCCGCGCCGGTCCTGCGGCGGATAGAGGCGACCTATACGAAACGCTACGTGGCGCACGCGTCGTTGGGGCCTTCCTGTGCGGTTGCCGAGCTGAAGGACGGCAGGCTCCGGGTCTGGTCGCACACCCAGGGTGTCTATCAGCTCCGCCGCGACCTTGCGGCCGTGCTGAGGCTGGATCCCCAGTCCGTCGTCGTCTCCCATGTCGAGGGCGCCGGCTGTTACGGCCATAACGGCGCCGACGACGTGGCCCTCGATGCGGCGCTCCTTGCCCGCGCGGTGCCCGGACGGCCCGTGAAGGTGCAGTGGATGCGGGACGATGAATTCGCCTGGGAGCCCTTCGGGTCCGCCATGGTGATGCAACTCCGGGCTGGCCTTGCGGCGGACGGCAGCATCGTCGATTGGCGGCACGAGGTCTGGAGCAACGTCCACAGCAGCCGCCCGGGCCGCCATCCGAACGGCATCAACCTGCTCGCCGCCTGGCACCTGGCCGAGCCCTTCTCACCGGCGCCGGTCCAGGGCGGCGTGCAACCCGGGGGCGAAGACCGCAATGCCGTGCCCCTCTATGACTTCCCGAACCAGCAGATCGTCAAGCACCTCATCCGGGAAATGCCGCTCCGCACCTCGGCGCTCCGGACGCTCGGGGCCTACGGCAACGTCTTTGCACTCGAATCCTTCATGGACGAGGTGGCCCGGGCGGCCGGACAGGACCCCGTCGCGTTCCGGCTCCGGCACCTGAAGGACCCGCGCGCCCGGGCGGTGATCGAAACGGCCGCGGCCAAGGCGGGCTGGAAGCCCGGCGGGAAGAGCGACGGCCGGCACGGCCGCGGCTTCGGCTTTGCGCGGTACAAGAATTCCGCCTGCTATGTGGCCTGTGTGGCCGATGTCTCAGTGAACGGCAAGACGGGGCAGATCGGCGTAACGCGGGTGGTTGCCGCCGCGGACGCCGGCCAGATCATCAATCCGAAGGGACTGGAGATGCAGATCGAGGGCGGCATCGTCCAGTCGGCAAGTTGGACCCTGAAAGAGGCGGTCGCCTTCGATCGAACCCAGGTGACTTCTCGCGACTGGGCCGGCTATCCGATCCTCACCTTCCCCGAGGCCCCCCGGGTCGAGGTCCACCTGCTGAACCGGCGGGACGAGAAGCCGCTCGGCAGCGGCGAGGCGTCTTCAGGACCCGCCGCCGCGGCGATTGCCAATGCCGTCAGCAACGCCTTGGGCCGCCGCCTGCGCGATCTGCCCCTTACCCCGGAGCGGACAAAGGCCGGCTAAACACCGGACTTCCATGATAATTTCCCGCAAGGTGTATTCATGGGACGCGACAGCCTACGCTTGATCCTTGGTCCCGGCCGGCTTCCTTAGATAGTCTGGAGAGGAACTCAACCATGATCAGCCATACCACAGTGCCGGGGCGGAAAGTAAAAAGTAAAAAGGGGACGGTTCCAATTATTGCTGCCGTTCATGCCGGAGAGGATAAAGGTTATCTAAGTAGCTGGTCTGCAAGATATTTCCAATGGAGGAGACAGTCATGGGAAGCAAAGTCTTACGCCTTATCCTAGTCCTGGCAGCCTGCCTGGCGGCCGGAGAGGGGAGCGGAAACAACCCGGCCGGGGGCCGGGAGGGGATCTTCTACACTGCCATCCGCCCGGCCAACTGGGACATTTATCTTTTCGCGGGTCCGGAACAGCCCCCGCGTCGCCTGACCACGCACCCGGCCCTGGATTACAATGCCCTTTTCTCTCCCGACGGGCGCTGGGTCGTTTTCTGTTCCGAACGCCGGGGAAACCCGGATCTCTTCGCCCTGGACCTTGCCAACCCCGGGCCGCCCCGCCCCCTTACGGAAAGTCCGGCCTTAGAAGATGCACCGACCATTTCCCCGGACGGAAAGTTCATCGCCTTCGTCTCCACCCGGGATGGCAATGCCGATATCTTCGTCATGCCCTTCCGGCCCGAGGGGCCGGCGGCGGAAAAGGAAGCGGTGAACCTCACCCGGCACCGGGGCGGGGACTTCAATCCCGCCTTCTCCCCGGACGGCCGGTTCATCGCCTTTTCCAGTGACCGGGACCAATATCGTGCCAGTGAAATCTATGTCATGAAGGCGGACGGTTCGGCGCCGACGCGGCTGACCCGCGCGCCCGGCTGGGACGGCTCTCCCTCCTGGTCGGTGGATGGAAAGCGGATTTTTTTCTATTCCCAGCGCCGGGGCGGACTCCACCTGTATTCAATGAGCCCCGACGGGACCGGGCAGCAGCCGGTATTTCCCCGCTTCAACTTTCCGGAAGCGCTCTCCCCGGTACCCGCCGAACGGAGCGGATCAGCAACTGGAAAGCGACCGGGCGAGAAACTACTGGGCCCCGGCCTTTCACCCGGCTACCGGCCGCATGGTCTGCCACGGACCGGGGGACGGCCAGGAAGCCCCCTTGAGCCTCGGCGACGGCAAGCGGCTGGAAGGAGCAGGAACACCCGGCCCCTTTCTCGTGGACAACGCGTCCCGGGTAACGCTTCCCGACCGGAACCTGGAACTCTGGGCGGTGAGGGCCGCTTTTCCTTCCCTGGACCCTTCCTCCGGCCTGCTGGTGGGGGCGGACCATTTCAAAAGCATCGTCATCTCGAAACCCGACGGCATGGAGCTGCGCCAGGTTTTTCACCCTCCCGCCCCCCGGCAGTCGACCTGGGGGCCTTCCTGGTCGCCGGACGGGCGCTGGATCGCCACTGCGGTCGGCCCCACCTTTGCCGGTACCGGCGCGCTTGTGGACATCTGGATATTTCGGCCCGACGGCCGGGACGCCGTCAACCTGACGCAGGGCTCCGGCGCCAGCAACGGCTTTCCCTATTTCTCCCCGGACGGCCGATGGATTGTCTTCCGCAGCGACCGGGACGGCAACATGGAGATCTACCGGATGAATGCCGACGGCTCCAACCCGGTACGGCTGACCCGCCACGACGGCGTCGACACCATGCCTTCCTTTGCCCCCGGCAATGACCGGATCGCCTTTGTATCCCGGCGGGACGGGGACTTTGAGATATATCTCCTCACCCTCGAAGCCGACGGGACGCCCGGAGAGCTGCGCCGGCTTACCCACAGCCCCGGCCATGACATGCACCCGAAGTTTTCCCCCGACGGGAAATGGATCGTCTTCGCTTCCGAGCGCGGGGGCTTGAACGACGAGGAACCACTGATTCCGGTTTTCAATCCCCAACCCTACGGAGAAATTTTTGCCCTCCGCCTGAGCGATGGGTTGACCGTGCGGCTGACTCACAACAAGTGGGAAGACGGGGTGCCGAGCTGGGGCATCCTCCCCTGAGGGTAGTTTTTATTACCGGCTATGACACATTCCAGGCAGCGGGATCAGTTATCGCCAAAACAGGTATCCAGGTTCCGCGCCTGACTGATGAGAGAATGCCCTGGATCCACCAGTTTCAATTTACCGGCGATTTCACCGAGCGGCACAGCGGTAATTTCTTCATTTCTTAAAGCAACCATTTGGCCGAATCTCCGTTGGGCGATTAATTCGGTAGCATAGGCGCCATATCTGGTAGCGAGAATCCGGTCCATCGCCGTGGGAGTGCCGCCGCGCTGGAGGTATCCCAGCACCGTTTCCCGGGTTTCCACGCCGGTAAGTTTAGTGATCATCTTGGCTATGTAACGGCCGGCGGATTTATTATTATCTTTTCTTATACCTTCGGCAACGACAATGATCGAATATCCTTTGTTTTTAGCCATCCGCTGTTTAAGATATTTCTCGATGATATTGATATCGTAGTCAATCTCCGGGATGAGGATAATATCACCCCCGCCCGCCAGGCCGGCATACAAAGCAATCCAACCAGCCTGGTGTCCCATGACCTCAATCACCATGATGCGTTTGTGGGAATTGGCGGTCGTATGCAGGCGGTCGATCGCCTCGGTGGCAATGCTGACTGCCGAATCAAATCCGAAGGTAAAATCGGTGCCCCAGACATCGTTATCAATTGTTTTCGGTATCCCGACGATATTGAGGCCTTCCTGGGAGAGCTTATAGGCCGTCTTTAACGTGCCGTTGCCGCCAATGCAAACCAGGCAATGAAGGCCCATCTTCTTATAATTTTCCACGATCACTTGCGGTTTATCGATGGCCTTGCGGTAGCTTTCTCCCTCCTTAAACGGTTTCTCCCGCGAAGTCCCCAAAATGGTACCCCCAAGAGTAAGAATGCCCGACACGTCCGACTCAGCCAGGGTAGTATAGTCACGCTCAATGAGTCCCAGGAACCCCGAGGAGATGCCATAAACCTTCATATCATGACTGATCATGGCGGTTTTGGCGACGCCCCGAATGGCGGCATTTATTCCCGGACAATCGCCACCGGCCGTAAGAATGCCTATTCTCATTCCTTTTGTCGCCATCTTCAAATTAAGCCTCCTTTCAGCCGGGTGCAACCCAGTCGCTTCACTTGATGATAATCTGACCTATCATACCGGCTTCGGTATGCCCGGGAATAGTGCACTTAAGATCGGTGAACCGGCCGGTCTTGACCGGAACAAACCACCATTCGGCAGAGGCTTTAGGGTAGACCTCGATCTCCCGGATGGATCCCTTGACCTCGGCCAGCGGGTTGCCGTCCGGGCCGTTCACCTGGACTTTTCTGGTAAAGACAGCCTGGGAAAAGGCATCGGAACTGAAATAATGTTTTTCCGGACTGGGGTTGGTAAAGATGAGACGATACAGCTTACCGGTTTCCAGCTCGATTTTATCCGGCAAGAAACGGCGGGAGCCTTTCTCATCGCCCAGCTGCACCCGCAGCTCCACCGGCGGTTGCTGCGACAAATCGCCGGCGGCCGAGGCGCTGGATTCCCAGCCGGAGAGAAATGAGAATAAGATGCCCAACAACAGGATACAAACTTTCATAAAATCTCCTTTCCTAAATCTTGATCCAACGGCGCTGTAAACCGTAGTAGAGCGCCAATCCCGCCAGGTAGGCCACTCCCATATTCCACATGGCCGTGCCGGCAGTGATCAGCAGGACGAAAAGGTTTTGCCGCTGGAGTTTCACATCCTTGATCACCAGCGCCAGTTCCACACCGGCGAAAAAGAGAATCACCCCCAGGATGGCGCGGGGAAAAACCTGGAAAATCAGGGCTACGGAATCGCTCAAGAAAAGCCCGGTGCCGAGCACGATCACCCCGAGGATCACCAGCGCCCCGCCCGTCCGGGCGCCAAACCGGATGTGGCCGGCCATACCGCCCGCTCCGTGGCACATCGGCACTCCGCCCATGAAAGTGCTGATCAGGTTCATGACACCGTGATCGACGGCGATCTTCTTGGCCGTCGTCCGGCGGTCGGGAAAGTATTGATTATTTTCGGCGACGGTCCCGATGACGGCATTGCCCAGCGTCAGGGGCACCTGGGGTAGCCCCAGTAGTACGACACCATCGAGCAGCTCTTTCCAGGACAGGCGGCCGAAGGTCAATTCGGGAAGACGGAAATGCAGGGAAATTTGCGCGAGGTCGTCCCACAAAGATGGTTTCTGCAGCAGGGCGAGGATGATTCCATACGCCAGGAGGATCAGCATCGCCGGGAACCGTTTGCTGGTGAGGAGAAGCAGGGTTATGGCCACGCCGCCAAGCGCCGCGAGCGGTTCCGCCCTCATCATCCCCAACCCTTCGGCAATGAAGCTCAGGCCCAATCCCAGCATGATGCCGCGCACCACCGGCTTGGCAGTGATCTTTTCGATCCAGGTGATGGCGCCCGTCAGTCCCAGCAGCAGCCAGAAGACACCGGTGAAGATTCCCGATCCCCAGATCATGCCGTGCGTAATGGCCCCGGGATGGGCAATGGCCATCCCGCCAATGGCCTTCATGGGCTGGATGGGAACGGGCGTCCGGAAATAGAGCCCCGCAAATATTTTAAAAAGGCCAAAGGCCACAAGAATCCCCAGGGGATCCATTTTATTCAAGGTGACATAGCCGACGACAAAAGGGATCAGGGTTCCCAGATCGCCAAAGGCGCCCGCCAATTCCATCCTGTTATATTCATTTCCCCACAGCCGCATGATCCATCTCGCCAATGTTCAGGAGCAAGTATCTTTCCCGAACCCCGATAAACGGGATAAGTAAGTTTACGAAATTATTTTTTGCCACTCTCTTCAGTACCCCCTTGAGGGGTAAAAAAGCGCAGAAAATAATTTCTTACTTACTAAACTTACCCCCATAAACTGGTACAATCTCGAGCATGTGCCTCTCCGGGCCTTCAAAAGGGAAGAAGAGTTTCTCCGTGCTCTTTTTCAGCCAAATCACCTGCTTTTGCAAGCTTTTCTTTTTATGCGCCCTTTAATATAAGGATGCCGGCCCCTCGCGACTTTGCCCCTCAAAAAAAAGCTCCTTCAGGGGTTCTATCCTGAAAGAGCTTTTTCTGATTTTAGTTGGAATATTCCTGCAGGGAACGGCGGTCACCCTGCCGCGGCCTCCGCTACGGGCATGTGGCAGACGCCGGCCGGGCACCGCTTTTCGTTGATGTGGGCTTCGTATTCGTCCCGGAAGAAACGGATCGTCGTCAACACGGGATTGGCGGCCGTCTTGCCCAAGGCGCAAAGGGAGGTATTCATTACCGCCTGTCCGACCTCCAAAAGCAAATCGATGTCCTCGGGCTTGCCCTGCCCTTTGGTAATTTCATTCAAGATATCAAACATCTGTTTCGTCCCCAACCGGCAGGGTATGCATTGGCCGCAAGACTCTCTCTGAGTGAAATCAAGGAAGTAGCGGGCTACGTCCACCATGCAGGTATCCTCGTCCATCACTACGATGCCGCCCGAACCCATGATGGAGCCCGTCTCATTGAGCGAGTCGAAATCGATGGGCATATCCAGGAAAGAGGGGGGGAGACAACCACCCGACGGCCCGCCCGTCTGGACGGCCTTGAATTTCTTGCCCTCCGGAATCCCGCCGCCGATCCCGAAAATAATCTCCCGGAAGGTTATTCCCATGGGCACTTCAATCAGTCCGCAGTTGCTGATCTTGCCCGTAAGGGCGAAGACCGCCGTGCCCCGCGATTTATCCGTGCCGACGCTGTTGAACCATTTCGCGCCGTTACGGATGATGGGGGCGACACAGGCAAAGGTTTTGACGTTGTTCAGCAGGGTGGGCTTATCCCAGAGTCCCTCTTCCGTCGTGCGCAGGCGGGGCAAAGGTTTGGGCATGCCGCGGCGGCCTTCGATGGAAAGGACCAAGGCGGTGGATTCGCCGCAAACAAAAGCCCCGGCCCCCTGAAAAATCTCGAT
>Ga0082335_1008944_pt1 | contig 11087 bp, 8 predicted proteins | sample Subgrocontami58m_FD_72375 | JGI IMG/M metagenome (GOLD analysis project Ga0082335, IMG submission 72375) | Subsurface groundwater microbial communities from S. Glens Falls, New York, USA - GMW37 contaminated, 5.8 m (SPADES assembly) (version 2) ...
ATCGAGTGCGTGGAGGCCTGGGAACGCCTGGGGATCCAGGTCAAGCCGTTCTTCGCCACCGCCTACCCGGGCACCGAGTGGTTCCACCGCTATCGCGAGCGGATCCTCGCCCAGTACGACGGCGACCTGGACGCGTACCTCGACGACCTGGGAGACGCGACCCGCATCACCGGCAATTTGTGCGAGAACCTGTCCCCGGTGGAGCTCTACGGGCTGCGCGAGCTCATGGTCCAGCGCGACCTGCGCCGCATCCGCGAGTACGAGCAGCTGTGGCGCGCGCGACACGGGGAGCCGAAGTTCGGGAACGTGCGCTGGCCCGAAGCGCGCCGCCTGCACACACCGTACAACCTGCCCCCGCGCGGGGTCGCGTCCGTACCGGCCGCCGCTCGGGAGTGACCGCGTGTACGTCCTGTGCACCGTGTGCGCCCGAGGGGGGTCGAAGGGGCTCCCGGGAAAGAACGTCCGGCCGCTGCGTGGCAAGCCGCTCATCGCCCACACCCTCGAGCTGGCGCGGGGCTTCGGCCGCTTCGACCGCACGATCGTCTCCACCGACAGCCCCGAGATCGCCGCGATCTCTCGTGCCTGCGGCGTCGAGGCGCCCTTCCTCCGTCCCGCCGAGCTGGCGACGGACGAGATCGGGAAGCGCCCGGTCCTGCGCCACGCCGTGTCCTTCGTGGAGTCCGAACTCGGCCGGCCGATCGACGTGCTCGTCGACCTGCAGCCCACCTCGCCCCTGCGCACGCCTGCGGACGTACTGGGCTGCCTGGAGACCTTCGAGCGCAGCGGCGCCGACCTCGCGGTCAGCGTCTACGATAGCCCGCGCAATCCCTATTTCGACATGGTCGAGGTCGACGGCGGCTTCGCCCGCATCGTCAAGCGGTTGGACGACGCCGTGGTCCGGCGCCAGGCGGCGCCCCGGGTGTACGCGCTCAACGGCAGCGTGTACGTCTACCGGCGCGACGCGCTCTTCGCGCACAACACCTGGCTGCAGGACCGGGTCGCCGTCCACGAGATGCCCCGCGAACGCTCGGTCGACATCGACGGCGAGTTCGATTTCCGCCTGGCGGAATGGCTCCTGGAATCGGGCCTGGCGGGCATCCCGTAGGCCCCGGCGCGGCGGCCGCCGCAACCGACGGAACTACGGATCACACGGATTGTCTGGATTGCGGTTACCGCAGGAGCATTGCCCAACGAAGATGGCATGCGCGGAGTACCGGTTCGCCGCTCGATGGCCGAGAGGCTTCCGCACGCCGATTCGAGGGCTGCGAACGTGGAGGTGCGCAGGCGAACCGAACACGGATTTCACGGATTGGCCCGATTGCGCGGATTGTCCTGCGGCGGATCGTGGGGTCCCCGTTCTCTGCTCACCTCCCCGGCGGGAGCCCCGCGTGCCTACCGAAGCCCATGGGACGCTCGATCCATTCTCCCGATCCTACAGAGAGCACGGCCTGGGCGGTAATCCGTAGTACGGTCGGGTCGGATCGGATGGCGCGAATCCCGGTCAGAGCGCGTGCCAGACTGTGCAAGCCCGACACAGCTCCAGCTCGGCAAAGCGGCCCGCGCGATGCCGCACGCGCACATCCTCGATGCGCGCTCCGGCCCAGAGCGCATCGAGGGAGTCGGACACGGCGTTACCCAGGCAGACCCGGCCCTCGAGGTCTTCGTCGCACAGGGGCACCGTCCCGTCCCAGCGGACCGTGAGCTTGCTCTGCAAGCGGCGGCAGATCCCGCGCTCCGGCGGATGCAGATGGATCGGACTCAGGTCGGCGCGCTGCCCCGCGCAGGAGTCGTGATCGCGGATCACGACCGCGTCGGCTCGGCCTTGCCAGGCGTCCCAGAAGGACTCCACTTCGTTCTCGTTGGCACGGGTGCGGACCATCTCGACTACGAGGAACGGCCAGGCTCGCCCCGCCGCCTTCCGGGCCGCGAGGAAGCGGTCCAGGTTCGCGACCACAGCAGCGAATCCGGCGGGCTCCTTCACGCGGCTCCACGAATCCGGCCCCGTGGCGTCGAGACACACCGAGACCACGTGGACGGCTCCGCTGAGCACGGCATCGAGCAGCGCCCCGTGCAGGTCGAGCGCCTGGGTTTGGAGGTGCACTCCGCGGATGCGCGCGGCGCGCGCCGCCTCGAGCAGGTCGGGGAGGTCCGGGTGCCGCAACGGATCGCCCCGCCCGCCGAGCGTGACCAGGACGTCGTCCCAGGTCCCCGCCCACGCGAGGATTCGTTCCGCCAGCGCGCGCTCCATCCGACCGCCCCGCCCGCACGGGTCCCCCAGGGGGCAATGCCGGCAGCGGACCGGGCTCTCGGTTGTCAGCTCCACCTCGAGAAGCCGGGGATGGTCCCCGCGGGTCGCCAGAGGATCCGCGGCCGCAGCACGCACCCAGTCCTCCGCGCCCGCATCCTCCGCTCGCTCTCCCAGGCCCTGCCAGAGCGCAGCGAGGAACGCGGTCTGATGGTCCGAGTCCCAGGTGAAGCGGAACGGACTGGCCTTGACGGCGAGGGGCAGGCCGATGCACGCGGCCTGGGAGCCCGCTTCCAGGAGCGCGCTCATGCCCCGCCGCACGACGTCGAGCCATTCGCCGAGGGTCAACCCCAGCTTCGCCAGGGCGCCCGGACAGTCCTCGTACATCTCCTGCCAGTCGAGCTTGGGCGTCATCCAGACCGCGAAGGTCTCCGCCCAGTCCTCGTCCGGGTGCTTCTGCGCGTACCCGCCGGGCAGGTGCCGCACGTAGTCGGGCGAGAACGGCAGCGTCCGGTACTCCTCGGTGTACGGGCGCGCCATCGGGCCGAACAGCCGGCTCCACTCCTCCGAGATGTAGAGGCTGTACGCGTAGTTGATCACGTGCCCCATCTCATGGCGGAGGTACTTCAGGATGTCGTCCGCCGTCGTGCCCTCGACGATCCCACCCTTCACCTTCTGCACCCGCTTGAGCCGCTCGTCGGCGAGGTAGAAGGGCATCCCGATCGCCACGGTGCCCTCGGCCACCCCCCACTCGTCGGACAGGTAGAACTTGGGGGCGACCCTCGTGATGCCGCGATGCTTCAGTTCCTTGAGAAACCGCTCGATGACCTTCCCCAGCGGTCGCCCCTCGATCTTGAGGTCGAAGTCGCAGATGCGTTGGTTCAGGATCTCCAACGGGACCGACTCGTCCGCGCCCGTCTCGAACGGCGGCAAAGGCTTCGCCTCGTCTCCCACCGGCGCGGCCTGCGCCGCGGCCGGGGACCGTTCCGGGCGCTCCCCCTTGTCCAGCCCGGGCCGATCCATCCGATCCGTCGCCGGCTTGTCGGCGCCCGGCTTCTCCCCGGGCGGCCGCTCCGCTTTGTCCGGCCGCTCGCTCTTCTCGGCGGATGGTCTCTCCGCCCTCTCGACCCGCTCCGCCCGGTCGGGCTTTTCAGCCTTCTCGGGCTTGTCGGCCCGCTCCGCCTTCTCGGCCTTTTCCGCCCGCTCCACCTGCGGCATCTCGGCCTTCTCCGCCCGCTCCGCTCTTTCCGCAGCCCGCTCCGGCCGTTCGGTCGGGGGCTTCTCGGGCTTCTCCGCCCTCTCGACCCGCTCCGCCCGCTCCGGACGACCCGGCTTCTCCGGCTTTTCCACCGTCAGCTTCTCCGCCCGCTCCCCGCGCTCGGACTTCTCGCCGCGCTCGGCCCGGTCCGCACCGGAAGCCTGGCCCGCGGCAGCGGGATTCACCGCCGCCTCGTCCTTGTGCGCCACCTCTTTCTTCGGATCGTTATCCATTCAGCCGCTGCTCCAGCAACTCCCGGGCAAGCTGCGCGTTGGCCTTGCCCCGGGTCACCCGCATCACGTGGCCGATCAGCCCCTGCAGGGCCGCCTTCTTCCCCGAGCGATAGTCCGCGACCACCTTCCCCGCGCCCGCGATCACCTCGTCCACCACCTTCGCCAGCTCCCCGGCGTCCGCGATCTGCCCCAAGCCCTGCGCGTCCACAATCGCCGCCGGAGGCTTGCCCGTCGCGAACATCTCCGCCAGCACTTGCTTCGCCACCTGGCGCGTGACCTTCCCCTCATCGACCAGCCGGATCAGCGCCACCAGGCTCTCCGGCTGGAGCGCCAATCCCGCGAAATCCAGCCGGCGCTCGTTCATCTCCTTGCGCAACTCGCTCATGAGCCAGTTGCTCACCGTCTTGGCGTTGCCGTGCAGCTTGACGCACGCCTCGAAATAGTCGGCCGAAGCCCGCGCGTCGGTCAGCACCCCCGCATCGTACGCGGGTAGCCCGTACGACTCCACGAAACGCCGCCGGCGCGCGTGCGGCAGCTCCGGCAATGCCTTGCGCACCCGCTCCACCCAGTCCGCGCCGATCCGCAACGGAGCCAGGTCCGGCTCCGGGAAGTACCGGTAGTCGTGCGCCTCCTCCTTCGAGCGCATCGGCCGGGTCGCCTCCCGCACCTGGTCCCACAGGCACGTCTCCTGCGCCACCCGGCCCCCGCCCTCGAGGATCCGCACCTGCCGCTCCGCCTCGAAGGCCAGCGCCTTGGCGATGTACTTGAAGGAGTTCACGTTCTTGATCTCGGTCTTGGTGCCGAGCCTGGTCTCCCCGGGCGTGCGCACCGAGACGTTGGCGTCGCAGCGCAGCGAGCCCTTTTCCATGTCGCAGTCCGAGACGCCGATGTACTGCAGCATCTGCTTGAGGGTCGTGAGGTACGCGGTCGCCTCCTCGGGCGTGCGCATGTCCGGCTCGCTCACGATCTCCAGCAGGGGTACCCCGCAGCGGTTGAAGTCGATCAGGCTGAAGTCGCCTCTGCGAGCGGCCGGACCGGCCGCGTCGTCCTCGGGCTTGATCTCCGGGTGGATCAGCTTGCCGGCGTCCTCTTCGAGGTGGGCGCGGGTCACCCCTACCCGCAGGGTGCGGCCGGCATCCATCGTGGCCTCGACCCATCCTTGGCGCGTGATCGGCAGGTCGTACTGGGAGATCTGGTAGTTCTTGGGCAGGTCGGGATAGAAGTAGTTCTTGCGGTCGAATTTCGTGAACGGGGCGATTTCACAGTTCAGGGCCAGACCGCCCCGGATCGCGAGTTCAACGGCTTCGCGGTTCAACACCGGGAGCACCCCCGGCATTCCGAGGCAGACCGGACAAACCAGGGTGTTGGGGGAGACGCCGTACCGGTTCGGGCAGCCGCAGAACAGCTTCGAGGCGGTCTTCAGCTGGACGTGGACCTCGAGTCCGATCACCATCTCCCAGCGTGAGGCGTCCATCACGGCGCCTCCGCGTGAAAACCGGTGCGCGCCTGGTATGCGGCTCCGACCCGCAGCAGCGTGGCTTCGTCGAACGGCTTCCCCAGGATCTGAAGCCCCACGGGAAGCCGCTCCGAGGTGAAGCCGCAGGGGATCGAAAGCCCGGGGATGCCCGCCATGTTCGCGCACACCGTGTAGACGTCGCACAGGTACATCGACAGCGGATCGGCCGCCTTTTCGCCGATGGGGAAGGCCGGTACCGGGCTCGTCGGGCAGACGATCGCGTCCACCTGCTCGAAGGCGCGGTCGAAATCCTCCCGGATCAGGCGCCGGACCTTCAGGGCCCGGTGGTAATAGGCCTCGTAGTACCCGCTCGAGAGGACAAACGTCCCGAGCATGATCCGGCGCTTCACCTCGGCGCCGAAGCCCTCATCCCGGGAGCGGCTGTACATGTCGACAAGTCCATCGAAGTCCTTGCTGCGGAAGCCGTAACGTACTCCATCGTATCTCGCAAGGTTGGCACTGGCCTCGGCGGGGGCGACCACGTAATAGGCGGCGATTCCGTAGTCGGTGTGGGGCAGCGAGACCTCGTGGATCTCTGCCCCGGCGTGCCGGAGCACGTCAATCGCCGCGCGGATGCGCAGTTCGACGTCGGGCTGGATTCCGGCACCGAAATACTGCTGCGGAACCCCGAGCTTCATGCTCTTCAGGTCAGCTTCAGAGGCGACGGCATAGTCGGGTACGGGTACGGGAGCGGAGGTCGAGTCGAGCGGGTCATGCCCGCTGATGGTCCGGAGCACGAGGGCCATGTCCGCGCAGTCGGTCGTGAGCGGGCCGATCTGATCCAAGGAGGATCCGAAGGCGACCAGGCCGTAGCGGGAGACGCGACCGTAGGTGGGTTTCATCCCCACGATGCCGCAAAGTGCTGCCGGCTGGCGGACCGAGCCACCGGTATCCGATCCCAGCGCGCAGAGCACCATCCGCGATGCCACCGCCGCGGCGGAACCGCCGCTCGAGCCTCCCGGGATGCGCGTGACGTCCCACGGATTGCGCGTCGGACCGAACGCGGAGTTCTCGCAGGACGAGCCCATCGCGAACTCGTCCATGTTGGTCTTGCCCACGATCACCGCCCCGGCGGCACGGAGCTTCCGCACCACAGAGCCATCGTAGGGCGGAACGAAGTTCTCCAGGATGCGCGAGCCGCAGGTGGTCGGGACTCCCTCGGTGCACAGATTGTCTTTGAGCGCGATCGGTACGCCGGCGAGCGGGCCGGGGTCCCGACCCGATGCCACCTGGGCGTCGACCGCGCGCGCCGCAGCCCGTGCCTGATCCCGGCAGACGTGCAAGAAGGCGTGGAGCCCGGCATCGAGGCGAGAAATGCGCTCCAGGGAGGCTTCGGTCACCTCGGCGGCGGTGAGTTTGCCGCTCCGCACATCGCGCGCGACGTCGCGGGCGCACATTCGGGCCAGGTCCATGCTACTGCTCTTCCCCGATCACCTTGGGGACCCGGAAAAACATCTCCAAACGATCGGGAGCATTGGCCAGGGCCTGGGCCAGTGGCATGGGCACGTGCACCCGATCCTCCCGGAGCACGTTGACGCTCTCCAGAGCGTGCACCAGGGGTTCGACCGATGAAACGTCGAGCGTCGAGAGCTGATCGAAGTAGCTCAAGATACCCTGGAGCTGCTTGGAGTAGGTCTCGAACTCAGCTTCGCCGAGCCTAAGCCGGCCGAGGAGCGCGACGTGCTCGATCAGCTTGCGATCGACCTGGGGCATGGACGGATCCTCCCTGAGGGGTCATTTTGTACATTGTACCCTGCGGGCTTGGAAAGGGAAATATCGCTGCCGCGGCCCGAGGTTCGAGACATGTCGCAACTTATTCTAACAGAATGCTTTGCGAGCGCTCCGGAGGGTTTCCGTGATCTCGATCGTGCTGGTTAGGCCGACCGCGATGGCGTCCACCTTGTCCTTCACGTAGGGGAAGGCTTCCTCCGGGCGGAGTTCTCCGGCGGCGAGGACTTGCATGCCGATGAGGGTCTTGCCCATTTTGCGGGCGCGGTTCATGCCGGTCATGGCCTCTTCCTGGGACGGGCGCATGAAGCTGCCGTTGCGGTTGACCGGGGTCATGATGACCTGGATCGCGTCGATCTCGGCGGCCCGGTCGAGCACGGTACCCGGGGTGTTGGTGCTGATGCCGATGAGGGCTTTGGGGGCCTTTTCGCGGATGGCGGAGAGGAAGCGCCCGATCCCGATGAGGTTCTTGTCGGTGAAGGCGGCGTCGGTGAGGATGCTTTGGGGGGTGAAGAGCTTCAACTCGTCCAGTTCGGTGCGGACGTCGGTGAAGCCGACCGTGGCGCAGAGGAAGACCTCGGTGGCGGTGCGCTCGATGGCCATCTCGAGGGCTTGCAGGATCGGGGGGTGGGCGAGGATCTGGAAGGCGTTGCAGCCGTTCTGGATCGCCTCGACCATGAGGCGGGTCATGTTCTGGGGCTGCTGGAGGAATTGCTGCTGGTAGGCGTAGGCCTTGTCGAGGAAGTACCCGGCGCCGGTGAACGGGGAGGTGCCCATCATGACGCGGGGAAAGACGGCGCCGTTGACCTCGAAGGTCCCGAATCGGTAGCCGTCGGCGAATCGTTTCATTCCACCCGCCCGTACCCACGCACCCTCCTGAGGTCGGGAGCGCCCCTCATCCCGCGGGGGCGGTCCGGCCCGGATGGCTGCGCGTCTGGGGGTCATCGTAGCAGCGGGTTTTCGGCCAATGCAACAAGAAAAACCGGGGCGGGCGCGCGTTCAGCGCCCGCGCCCGGGACGCTTCTTCCCCCGCGAAACCCGGCGGCCCTCGCTCCGCTTCAGATCGGCGCGCAGGCGCACCACTTCGGCTTCCGCGCGCTCGGCCCTGCCGCGCAGTACGCCCGGCCGACACTTTCCCGACGACTCGGGCGGTACTCCCGACCGGACGCTTGCGCTCCGGAATAGGACGCGGCCAGAGCCCGTTCCCGTAGGCACGCACACGTCTCCGGGGGGGCTCCAGCCCGTGGTATTGATTGACGCATTCCGCGCGGCCGGCCTAAAATCCGCATCCCGGTCACCCCATTCGAGGAGAAGAATCCATGCTGCGGCGCCTGCTTTCCGTCTTGTCAGCATTGCTGCTTGTCGCCTCCTCCGCCGGGGCCGGCCCGGACGCGCCCGGCGACCCCAAGGTGATCAAGATCGTCTCGAGCCTGCCGCGCACCGGCAGCGCCAAGGCGCAGACCGACACGATCGTGAACGGCATCCAGATGGCGCTCGAAGAAGCCGGCTGGAAGGCCGGGGAGTTCACGCTCGAGTACGAGGATCTCGACGACGCGACCGCGGCCGAAGGCAAGTGGACTCCGGAGAAGGAAGCCGCGAACGCCGAGCAGGCGATCAAGGATCCGGACGTGATGGTCTACATCGGCACGTACAACTCCGGCGCCGCCAAGGTCTCGATCCCCAAGCTCAACCTCGCCGGTCTCCTCATGGTCAGCCCGGCCAACACCTGGCCCGGGCTGACCAAGCCGGGCAAGGGGGAGCAGGGCGAGCCGGAGAAGTACCGTCCGAGCGGCAAAGTGAACTACCTGCGCGTGGTGCCCGCCGACGACATCCAGGGAGTGGTGGGCGCCGACTGGGCCAAGGCGCTGGGCTGCACCAAGGTCTTCATCCTCGACGACCGCGAAGTCTACGGCAAGGGGATCGCCGACCTGTTCAAGGCGCACGCCGAGGAGATCGGCCTGACCGTGCTCGGCCAGGAAGGGATCGACTCCAATGCCCAGGAATTCAAACCTCTGATGACCAAGATCAAGGCGTTGGCGCCCGACCTGATCTACTTCGGCGGCACCACCCAGACCAAGGCGGGGCAGATCGCCAAGGACCTGCTCGCGGTGGGGATGACGGCCAAGCTGATGGTGCCCGACGGCTGCTTCGAGGACGCGTTCATCGAATCGGCGGGAGCGGCCAACCTGAACGACCGTTGCTTCCTGACCTTCGGCGGGCTGCCGCCGGAGAAGCTCACGGGCAAGGGGAAGGAATTCGTCGACAAGTACACGAAGAAGCACGGCAAGATGCCGGAAGGCTACGCGGTGTACGGGTACGAGGCCACGCAAGTCGCGATCGAGGCGATCCGCCGCGCCGGGAAGAAGGATCGGGACGCGATCCGCGCCGCCTGTCTTTCGATCAAGGACTTCGACGGCGCGCTGGGGAAGTGGTCGTTCGACAAGAACGGCGACACCTCCAATCGCACCATGAGCGGCAACACGGTCAAGGCGGGCAAGTTCGAGTTCGTGACCGTGCTGGGCGAGGAGGAGTAGAGTTCCCCAGCGCGCTCGACGCGGAGCCCCCGGTTACGGCCGACGCGCCGAGACACGGATCCGGCCTCCGCGCACGGTGATGACCGCGCCCGCCGTCAGTACCTCCGCATGCCGACTCAGGACGTCGGCAAGAGAGTGATGCGCTGCGCGGGAGGAACGTCGGGAAGCCGCACGAGGCCAGCGTGGGCGTGACCAGGACTCGCCCCTCGGTCGACGCCCAGCGAAGGATCTCGACGTCTCCCGGGTCCGGCCCCCGCTCGCGCGACTCCAGCACGTCGTGTCCCTGGGCGCGGAGCCACTCGGCCAAGCGGCCCCCGGCGCACCGGGCGGTCTCGACCCGGGCGAACAAGGATGATGGTGCCCGCGACGGCCTGCTTCGAGAACAATGCCGCAGGCACAACGGACCGTTCGTCAGGCTTGACGGACAATCCGCAGGCACTACGGACCGTCCGTCAGGCTTGCCGGACAATTCCGGCAGGCACGAGGGACCGTTCGTCAGGCTTGCCGGGCAATCCGCAGGCACTACGGACCGTCCGTCAGGCTTGCCGGACAAGTCCCACAGGCACGGGGGACCGTCGGTCAGGCTTGCCGGACCATCCCGCAGGCACAATGGACCGTGCGTTGGGCTTGCAAGAACGTTCGGAGGCGTCCACGGACGATCCGGAGGCTGCGTTAAACAAAGCGTAATATTGGACTTGCGTTCAGGAATTGAATCTCAAGGAGACGGAGTCGTGGGGAAGCAGTACTACCTCCCGCGCAAGGACGAGACGTTGTTGACGTGGCATAATACCTACACGGCGGCCATGGCGTTGCACGGGGCATCGTTGGGGTTCTCGGCCGCAGAGATCGCGGCGACCAAGGCGGACAATGCCCTGTTGCACGCGAAATGGGGTTCTCACCAGGCGGCGAAGACTGCGGCCCAGTCCGAGCTCGGCGAAGAAGCGCTCCAACTCGTACTCGAGTAGCGGTTCCGCTTTCGGGCGGAGCAACTCGCGCGACCGGGAGCCTCCTCACTCCTCCTCGTCACCTCCACCCCGTCCCGCCGCCGGCTCCACCGATCCGGTATCCCGACGATGCCGCGATAGCGGATAGTCGCGCTCCAGCGCGGCGCGCTCCCGCGCTTCCGCCGCCGAGTCCCCCGCTGCTTCGGCGCAGCGCACCAATCCGAACCTCGCCGCGTCTGCGTCCGCAACTTCCTCAGGGTATCGCGACAGCAGTTCCAGGAACCCCGCCCGCGCCGCCGCGACCTCCCCACGTGCGAGTTCCGCCTCGGCGAGCGCCAGCCGCGCCCGTGGCGCACAGTACGCATCGGGCCGCCGTCGCAGGAACTCGCGCAGGCCCGTCACCGTCTCCCCCGCGTCCGCGGCCGGGTCCCGGGCGCGGGAAAGCCACGGCAACAGCTCCTCGCGCACGCCCCCCTCGATCGCCCGGACCGTCCCGCGCGCGTGGCTGCGAGCCTTGCCCACGAAGCTCTCCGCGTCCTCGCCGGTGTGCGTCCGCACCGCGTCCTGCCAGTCCCGCCTGCCCGCGCTCAGGTCGCGGATCACCGCCCGCAGCCGCTCCGCGCCGTGTT
>Ga0082335_1008947_pt1 | contig 11079 bp, 11 predicted proteins | sample Subgrocontami58m_FD_72375 | JGI IMG/M metagenome (GOLD analysis project Ga0082335, IMG submission 72375) | Subsurface groundwater microbial communities from S. Glens Falls, New York, USA - GMW37 contaminated, 5.8 m (SPADES assembly) (version 2) ...
ACTTTGCGGCGGAATATTTTCGCCGGGTCCGGCTGAGAAATCCCATGAAGGCCAAACAGTTGGAAAAGGGGTTGGTGCAATTGGCCGAAGAAGGGGCCGTGCAGCTCTTCCGCCCTTTGAACAGCAGTTATTTTGTCCTGGGTGCCGTGGGCGAATTGCAGTTTGAGGTGATCATGGCCCGCCTTTTCAGTGAATACGGCGTGGAGGCGACCTACGACGTCGTCAATCTGCAGGCGGTGCGCTGGGTGACCGGCGCCGACCGCAACAAGCTGAAAGAATTCGAGAAGGCCATGAAGGATCATCTGGCGATCGACGGGGCGGGCAATCTGGCCTACCTGGCGGCCAACGAATGGCGCCTGCAAGACACGATGAAGCAATGGCCCCAGCTTACCTTCATGAAGACGATGGAGCACGGGAACGGCGCCTGATTCCCCGATCTTGCCGTAGGACAAGCAGCAGAATCGAGATGTTCAAGATCACCTATGTCAAACAAGTCCATGCCTGCTTGAGTGCCGTGAAAATAGTCGCATTTCCGATGACCGGCAATTTTTGTGTCATGCTTCACGCTAAAAAGAGTGGATGGATCGTACAGTGCTAAATTCTGCGGGATATTGCGGAACAAAAATCCGGAAATGTATGTGAGCTTCAGTGGAAGAGGTCAAGAGGTACGAGGAGGAAATTGAGGCAACGACATTGTTTTGAAATAGTTAGGTGTCAGGCTTTTGCATATGGCTGTACAGTCGTCAGGCCGGGTATGGGTTCATAATGTTTTTTATTGAAAGTATGCAGGGGAAGACTGAACGATACGGCCAACTGTCCGATCAAAACATCAATAATGCCAATGTTATGACTTAAACGGTATCGGGTGAACAGTTTTACTGCATCATTACAGTCGGAATGCGTGGGCCAGAGTATTTTATATGTCTCTAATTCTGTTGATAAAGCTTGCTGCTCTTTTTTTGTTTTGCATCCCTGGATAAGCTCCATCAGTGCGAAACCCGGCAAGGCGATAATGTCATCATCCAAGGAACGGAGCCAGGCCAGTGCCGGCTGATATCCCCTCAATATGTCGATCATGACATCCGTATCAAGCAGAACCATTAATTGCCCCTGTTTTGTGCTTCATTGCGCAGTTCTCGTGCGAACATGGCGCTGTCTTCAATAGGGCGATACTTCCATAAGCCAACAATCTTCGATTTCAGCAGGTTCCGCGCTGTCACTCCGGTTGATTCCACAACAATGGGATCTGTCATGACGATCATCTCGACACACTGGCCCTTTTTTAAGGGAAGGCCGGACATTCTCAGCTCGCCGTCTTTTTTAACTATTTCCAAAATTTTAATTGCCTGCATAAGATCACCTCACCTGTTTGCCGGCTCATTATACATTACGACAGGTAAATCGCAAATGTTTTTCAGTCAACTGGTGGCTGTCAGTCGTCATGCCTAACCAAAAATAATCAACGCATCGTTAAATTCTTTGTCCCATCATGCCACATCATGCCCCACATCTTTGCTTTTTCCTGACTGTAGCCTTTATCCATCGGTACTAAAACAAGTCCTTAAAAAGTTGGGCAAAGGAGGAACCAGGCGATGGAGAAGGCACAGGCGAACACAAGCGGCAAGGCAAAGTGGACGGTCATGGTCTACATGGCCGGGGATAACAACCTCGACGGGGCGGCTCTCCGGGACATTACGGAGATGGCTGTCCCAATAAGGTTTATTATGACAGGCTATTGCTGGATGCCAAAAAGAATGACTTTGGGGTGATTATTTACATTCCTTTTGCCACTGCCAGCTTGGCCATTGAAAAAAATATCAATTTATGGATGACCAATGTCCCGGCTGATTGGAAGGAGAGCTTCAGTATAAGAAATAACGATTTATCAACCTTGGTTGCAATTTTGATTTGCCGAAATTGTTTTGTGCCGATTCTGATCACGAAAACGTTTTAGTCTAATGCTTTTTCAGGTGAGCGGTCTCAGGTCTTGCAATCACGCATCGGCACCTCTTGCTCCTTCACCGCCCGGCTTACAGCCAGTCGGGAATCATATTATAGTCACGTTATGCTTACGCTGCTGCGACCTTTACCGCACAGACCTTGTATTCCGGAATCTTGGCTACCGGGTCTAAGGCGGGGTTGGTGAGCAGATTGACGGCGGCTTCGTGGAAATGGAAATTCATGAAGATGACACCGGCCGGCGAACGTTCCGTTAGCTGGGCGCGTACCTTTACCGAACCGCGGCGGGAAGTTACCGCCACCATTTCGCCCCCACGGATGCCGAATTTTTCCGCATCGGCGGGATTTATTTCCACCAGACTTTCCGGGCAGCGCTCGGAAATGCCTTTGCCGACGCGCGTCATCGTGCCGGTGTGGTAGTGGTAGAGGACCCGGCCTGTCGTGAGGATCAAGGGATATTCCGCATCCGTCACTTCGGCAGGCGCCGCGTAATCTACCGCATGAAACAGCCCCTTCCCTCTGGTGAATCTATCCTTATGGAGGCAAACGGTCCCCGGATGGTCCGAGGTTGGACAGGGCCACGGGATGCCCGCTTTATCCAGACGCTCGTAGCTAATACCGCCGTAACTCGGCGTCAACCGGCTGATTTCTTCCATGATCGCGCTTGGCGTACTGTAATCCATCGTGTAGCCGCACTGTTTTGCCAACTCCATGATTATTTCCCAGTCCGCTTTCGCGCTGCCGGGAGCGTTCACGGCTTTACGGACCCGTTGCACCATACGTTCCGAATTGGTGAAGGTGCCGTCTTTCTCGGCAAAACAGGCGGAAGGCAGGACAACGTGCGCCAATTTAGCCGTCTCGGTGAGAAAAATATCCTGTACCACGAGAAATTCGAGGTTCTTGAGCGCCGCCTCGACGTGGGAAAGATCCGGATCGGACATCAAGGGGTTCTCCCCCATGATATACATTCCCTTGAGCTCCCCCTGCGCTGCGGCGTGCATCATTTCTACCAGCGTCAGGCCGGGCTTGGCCGATAAAGCAGTCCCCCAGGCCTCGGCGAATTTCTGCCTCAGAGCCTCGTCGGCCACCTTCTGATAAGCGGGAAAGACATCGGGAAGCGCCCCCATATCGCAGGCGCCCTGAACATTGTTCTGGCCCCGCAAAGGATTGACACCGCCGCCTGCGACACCCACATTGCCGCAAACCATGGCCAGGTTCGCCAAGGATTTTACGGTGTTCGTACCGGTGATATGCTGGGTTATCCCCATCGTATAGAGGATCGACGCGGGCTTGGCTTTGCCGTAGAGCCGGGCCGCAGCCACCAAATCGGCAGCCGGGATGCCCGTGATGTCCGCGACATATGCGGGAGTGTATTTTTCAACCGCGGCTTTCAGTTCCTCAAAACCTTCCGTCCGCTCGGCAACGTATGCCTGGTCATATAAATTTTCTTCGAGCAAGATATGGATTAAGCCGTTGATCCAGGCAATATCCGTCCCTGGTTTGGGGCGCAGCCACAGATTGGCATACTCCGTTAAAGCGATCTTCCTGGGATCGATAACGATCAACCTGGCGCCCTTTTTGAAAACTGCCTCTTTAATGTAGTTGGCAAAGATGGGATGGTTTTCCGTCGTATTGCTTCCCGTCACCAATATGGTTTCCGATTGCAAGACATCGGAAATCGGATTGGTCATCGCACCACTGCCAAAGGAGGCGGCAAGACCTGCCACCGTCGTAGAGTGTCAAAGCCGGGCACAATGGTCGACATTATTTGTCCCGATCGCTCCCCGGATAAATTTCTGGAACAGGTAGTTCTCCTCATTGGTGCAACGGGCCGATGAGAGCCCCCCAATGGCATCCGCCCCGTGGGCGGCCTTAAGGGACGTAAATTTCTCCGCCACCAGCCCCAACGCCTCATCCCACTCAACTTCCTTAAGGACACCGTCTTTTTTAATCAGCGGCCTGGTCAGACGTTCTGCGCTGCCAATAAACTCGTAGCCGAAACGGCCCTTGACGCACAAACTGCCTTGATTTGTCCCTTCTCCATCCTGTGAGGAAATACCGATGATCCTGTCGTTAGCAGTATTCAGCTCAAGCTGACAACCGCAGCCGCAATAGGTGCAAGTCGTCTGCACCCGGTTTACCATCCAGGGCCGGCTCCGGTCACGGCTGAGGTTCTCCGTTAAGGCGCCGGTGGGACAAAGGCGCAGGCATTCCCCGCAGGAGGTGCAACGTTCCTCATGGACGGGGGCAATCTGAGCATCAAAGCCGGAACCGACCACATCAAGTACACCCAAGGTAACGTTTTTGCAGGCATGGACGCAACGGAGACACATGATACAGCGGTGCGGCCAGTAGCGAATCAGAGGGGTGGAGTAGGCTGTACTGCGTTCTTTTTTCGCGGCCTTATAGTCGGCCGTTTCAATGCCTAATTCATAGACGATATTCTGGAGATCGCATCGCCCGCCCGCATCACAAACGGGACAATCCAGGGGATGATTCACCAGAATCAACTTCAGGTTGTCTTTGCGGATTTTTTGCAACTGCTTGGAGTTTGTGCAGACCTTGATCCCTGCCGTTACCGGAGTATTGCAAGCCGTCATGGGGTTGGCATATCCCTCAACCTCCACCAGGCACATCCGGCAGGAGCCAATGGGAATCAATCGCTTGTGGTAACAAAGCGTGGGTATCTTTATCCCTGCGGCCACCGCCGCTGCCAGGATAGTCGTGCCCGCCGCAACCGTGATTTCTTTATCGTCAATGGTTAGATTAACCACACAACACCTCTTCCTATTTTAGGGTACATTTGGTAAAATCGACTTCCTGTTTGCAGCCCTGGCATATATGCTTTCTATCAAATTCATCGGAGAATATCTCAATCTCCTTGCTGCAGTTCGGACAATTACAGGTAAACGACGTCAGGTTTTTTAAAGCCTCGAAACCCGGACAATGTTGGGGGGTAGTCATAACAGTCTCCTTTTCCGTTCTTAACGGCTACATAAATATACTGACTGACTTCTGTGCGATCAGCAGAAAGTCGCGCGGGAAAATGCCCATATGAAAAAGCGCCCACACGCTGATGGCGATGGTCAGGGTATAGGCCAGGGAGAAATCGGCCGGGACCGCCGCCTCGCCCGATGGCTCCTTGAAATACATGTACATAATAACCCGCAAATAATAATAAACTGCTACGGCACTGTTTAAAACACCAATGACGGCCAGCCAATAATACTCGGCCTTGATGGCGGCGGAGAGGATATAAAACTTGCCCATGAAGCCGGCCAAGGGGGGGATTCCGGCCAGGGAAAGGAGAAATATCGTCATCGCCAGGGCAATCGCCGGATGCCTGGCCGCCAGCCCAGCATAGGCGTCGATGCCGGAGTTCGGCACATCTTTGCGGCCCAGCATGATTACAACGGCAAAGGCGCCGATATTCATAAAGGTGTAAACAAGGACATAAAACAGGATGCTGGATGATAAAGTCCGGTCCCCGACCACAAAAGCAATCAGGATATAACCGGCATGGGCAATACTGGAATAGGCCAGCATCCGTTTGACATCATCCTGCACCAGGGCCGTGAGATTGCCCAGGGTCATGGTAAGAACGGCAATAACCCAGAGGATGCCGGACCAGAAACCGAGAAAAGGAACAAATGCCGTGTAAAAGACGCGGACAAAAGCGCCAAAAGCGGCGGCTTTGACGCCCGTTGCCATGTAGGCGGTGATGGAAGTGGGCGCCCCTTCATAGACATCGGGCGTCCACATATGGAAGGGGACGGAGGCCGTCTTGAAGCCGAAGCCCACGACCAGCAGGCCTACTCCCACCATAAACATGGGAGTCAAAGCAAAAGACTCCGGAACAAAATGAGCGGCCATACTGCGAATATCCAGCAAGCCGGTGGTCGCATAAACCAGCGCCATGCCGTAAAGCAAAAAAGCCGTGGCAAAAGCCCCCAGGAGGAAATATTTGAGAGAGGCTTCCGCCGCACGGGGATTGTCGTTCAGGAGTCCGCAGAGCACATAGATGGCAATAGACATGAGCTCCAGACCGATAAAAATGGTCACAAAATTGTTGGAGGAAACCATAATCATCATGCCCAAGACGCCAAAAAGCAGCAGGGCATAATATTCGCAACTGATAATTTCTTCGCGCTTGACGTATCCCAGCGATAAAATTGTGACCAGGAGGGAAACAATGAGGATTACTGCCTTGAAGAATGTGCCGAAATTATCGATTACATAGAAGCCGTTAAAGATGGTGTTGCTGCTGCCCCAGAGGGAACAGACAAAAACCATGGCCACGGCAGCGCCGATGAACGCAATGGCCCCGGCCAGGCTGCCGATGAACTTTTTCCTGCCGCCAAAGGGAGCCAGTAGTAAGTTCAAGAGCGCACAGACAAGGATAATGATCTCCGGAATGATCCAACCGAAAGCTAATTCCGGTATAATAACATACATAAATCTACCTCTTAGTAAGTTAGAAATGACTCACGGCGGTTTTTACAGGTATCCTCTTCAGATATTCGGCCGCCGAAACGTCCATCTTTTTGAAAAAGGCATGTGGATAAAGCCCCATCAGGAAAATGAAGAAGACGATCACACAAAGGATGGCCGTCTCCCGCTTCGATAAATCTTTCAGAAGCTTGTTCGCCTCTTTGGTAATCTCGCCAAACATGACCCGCTGAAACATCCAGAGCATATAAACAGCCCCCAGAATGACACCCGTGGCTGCCAGCACGGCATAGACCACGTTGCTGCGGAAGACGCCGAGGAGAATGAGAAATTCCCCCACAAAACCGTTTGTTCCTGGCAGCGCGATCGACGAAAGAGTGACGATCAGAAAGAAAACGGCCAATTTAGGCATGACCTTGGCAAGGCCGCCAAAATCGGCGATCATGCGGGTGTGACGTCTTTCGTAGATCATACCGACGATGAGGAACAGGCCGCCGGTGCTGATCCCGTGGTTAAGCATCTGATAAATGCCCCCTTCCAGCCCCTGCATATTGAAAGCAAAAATCCCCAGCATGACATATCCCAGATGGCTGACGGAAGAATAGGCAATCAGCCTTTTCAAGTCGGTTTGCATAATACACATGACGGCGCCGTAAATTATCCCGATAATCGCCAGGATCGAAATGAGCGGCACAGCGGCAACGGCCGCTTGCGGGAAAAGCGGAATGGCAAACCGCAGGAAACCATAGGTTCCCATCTTCAGCAAAACACCAGCCAGAATCACGCTGCCTGCCGTAGGCGCCTCAGTATGTGCGTCGGGCAACCAGGTATGGAAGGGAAACATGGGCACCTTAATGGCAAAAGACAGGGCAAAGGCGGCAAAGAGCCAGTATTGCATCGATAGGGGCATCCCCGTCTGATACAGCTCCTGAATGTTGAAGGTGTAAATGCCCGTTTGGCCGCCATAGTAGAAATAGAGGGCCATGATCGCCAGCAGCATGAGGACGCTGCCTACCATGGTAAAGAGAAAGAATTTGACGGCCGCATATATCCTTTTCGGTCCTCCCCAGACGCCGATCAGCAGGTACATGGGCACCAGCATCAACTCCCAGAAAATATAGAAAAGGACCAGGTCAAGGGCGCACAAAGCGCCAAGCATGGCTGTTTCCAGCAAGAGAAAGGAAATATAATACTCCTTGATGCGTGCTTCGATCGATTCCCAGGAACAGGCGACGCAGATGATGCTAAGTAAAGTGGTAAGCATGACCAGCAGCATACTGATGCCGTCTATCCCCAAATAATAACTGATCCCCCATTCGGGGAACCAGCTTCGCTTCTCCACGAATTGCATAGCGGCAGTTTGCTCATTGAAATCAAAGTACAGGCGCAGGGAAAGGGCAAAGTTTAATATGGTGATCAAAAACGCGGTTGCTTTGGTCAACGAGGCGTTCTTCCGCGGCAAGAAGGCAAGCAGGAAGGCGCCTGCCAGAGGCAGGAAAATGATGATGCTCAATAGAGGGAAAGCGTTCTGCATGTATCAAATACCTCTCGTTTACTTGATGGTAACATCGACCCATCAATAATACTGCATTCCAATACCTTTTATGTTTCCTCAGTAAAACATAGGCAGCACGATGAGATAACCCACCACGACGATGGCCCCCAGAATGATGCCGAAAGCGTATTGCTGCACATCGCCCGTTTCCAGGCGGCGCAGCCGGGCGCCGGACTTCTGGACAAAGGCTGCCATGCCGTTGACCAGGCCATCAATAAGGCCGATATCAACTACCTTCAGGAGGAAGGCGCCCATCTTCAAAATACTTCGGACAAAGATTAAGTTGTAAAACTCATCAACAAAATACTTGTTATGCACCACATGATAAAGGCCGCTAAATTTCGCCACAAAGCGTTGGGGCAAATCCCTTTTCCGTAAATAAAACACATAGGCGGTAAAGATGCCCACAAGGGCGATAAGCACCGAGGCCGCCATCAAAGTAAGCTCCAAAGAGGCGCCCTCGGCCCCCTCGGCAGTTGATGCCCAGGCCTGACTGATAATATGAAACCCGCCGCTTGCTGCCACCTGGTGGGCAGGGGGGCCGAAAACAGGCTCTAGAAATTTCTCGATGCTGTTCCCGCCACCCAGAATATGGGGAATGCCTATATAGCCACCGACAAGGGACAAGAAGGCCAGAATGGCCAGAGGAACCGTCATAATTTTGGGAGATTCATGAATGTGATGCTGAACTTCCTTGGAGGCGCGGCAATCACCATGGAAGATACCGAAGAAAAGCCGGAACATGTAAAAAGCCGTCATCCCCGCCGTAAGAGCTGCAAGGAGCCAGAGGAAGATATTCCCGTTGCCGGAGCTGAAAGTCTTCCAGAGGATTTCATCCTTGCTGAAAAAGCCGGAAAACCCCGGTATCCCGGAGATGGCGAGGCAGGCAATAAAGAAAGTCCAATAGGTGACGGGCGTTTTCTTCCTCAAACCGCCCATCTGCCTGATGTCCAGCTCGCCACTCATGGCATGCATGACGCTGCCTGCCCCCAAAAACAGGAGTCCTTTAAAAAAAGCATGGGTCATCAAATGGAATATCCCCGCCGTATAAGCCCCTACTCCCACGGCCAGAAACATGAACCCGAGCTGGCTGATGGTGGAATAGGCAAGGATTTTCTTAATATCATACTGGGCAAAACCGATGGAAGCGGCAAAAAAGGCGGTCAACGCTCCCACCAGGGCCACAATGAACATGGTTTCCGGCGCCATGCTGAAGAGATAATTAAGCCGGGCAATCATATACACACCTGCCGTCACCATCGTCGCGGCATGGATCAACGAACTGACGGGCGTCGGCCCCTCCATGGCATCGGGCAACCAGACATAAAGGGGAATCTGGGCCGATTTACCCATAGCCCCGACAAAGAAAAGGAGGGTAATTATGGTCGCCGTCGAACTGCTTAAAAGGTGGGCGTTACTTTCAATCTCGGCAAATTTCAAGGTCCAGACGCCCTGGACGCCCAGAGCCACAAAAAGCATAAATATGCCCAGCAGAAAGCCGAAATCTCCCACCCGGTTCACGATGAAGGCCTTTTTTCCGGCATTGGCGGCAGAATCCTTCTCATACCAGAAACCGATAAGCAGATAGGAGCAGAGTCCCACCCCTTCCCAGCCTACGAACATCATGAGGAGATTGTTGCCCGTCACCAGGAGGAGCATCATGAAGACAAAGAGGTTCAGGTAAATAAAAAACCTTTTGAAACCGGGATCATCGTGCATATAGCCGACGGAATAAACGTGGATGAGAAAGCCCACCCCCGTGACGACGAGACACATGATAATGGAAAGGGCGTCGATACGGAAACCGATCGGCACCTTAAACTCGCCCGAATTGATCCAGGTATAAATATCTCTTTCAAAAATCCGCGCCGCCGCCGGCAGTTCCAAAAACTGCCAGAAAATGGCGGCGGCTGTGAGAAAGGAGAAAAAAAGCGCCAGACAGGCAACCCAGGAGACAAATGTTTTCGACGCTCTACGGCCAAAGCAGCTGTTGATGATAAACCCCAAGGCCGGGAAAAAAGGAATAAGCCAGATGTAGTCAGCCATTTGTATAGGTCCCCTTGACTGCAAAATAAAATTTATCCCTGCGGACAGGCACAGCGGCAAAGATAAAACTACGAAATCAACCCTTCAGAAGGGTTACCTGATCTGCATTTACCGTCCCCTGCAGACGGAAGACCATGACGAAGATAGCCAGTCCTACCGCCGCTTCCACGGCGGCAACCGTCATGATGAAAAAAACGAAGATCGAGCCGTCCATCGAGGAAAGCGCGCTGCCGGCGGCGACAAAAACCAGATTTACCGCATTAAGCATCAACTCGATGCACATGAAGATGACTATCACATTTCGTCTGGTCAAGGCGCCGATAGCCCCAATCGTAAAAAGGACGCCGCTTAAGGCAAAACTCAAAACGGATGCATCTATCTGGAACATGAATATCTCCTATTTCCTCTTGACGATGACGACCGCCCCTACAATACCCACCAACAGCAAAATCGAAGCAATTTCAAAGGGGAAAAGATACTGGCCGTAGAGGATGGCGCCGACGGTGCGCACGTTGCCGATACTGTTCACAATCTCTGCCGTATAATCCCCCTTAACGCCTGTTTTCTGGTAAAACAGCGTAACCAACAGCATCTCAAGGAGCAGAACAACCGCCACCACCGACCCGGCCACCTTTATCCTGGAAGTGCGCGGCTTCAAAACCGCTTCGCCCTCGCCTTTCTCCATTTGCACCAGCATGATGACAAAAATTATCAGCATCATGATGGCGCCGGCGTAAACCATGACCTGGGCAACGGCAATAAATTGGGCGTTTAAGAAAAGATAGATCACGGCCATGGTAAAAAAAGTGGCAATCATCCATAGCGCGCTGTGGATGGGATTTTTTCTGGTTACCATCAGCAAAGCGGAAATAATGGCCAAGAATGCCACAACAATAAAGATAATTCCCTGGGCGCCTGTCATTTCCATAGTTATCCCCTGTCGGCAGTCAGGAGCTTCTCCGTGGTAAGAAGAAAGTCCTTTCTTGCATAATGGACATATTCGTAATCCCCCCCCAGCCTGATGGCATTTACCGGACAGGCCTCCTGACAAAAACCGCAGAAGATGCAGC
>Ga0082335_1008950_pt1 | contig 11078 bp, 10 predicted proteins | sample Subgrocontami58m_FD_72375 | JGI IMG/M metagenome (GOLD analysis project Ga0082335, IMG submission 72375) | Subsurface groundwater microbial communities from S. Glens Falls, New York, USA - GMW37 contaminated, 5.8 m (SPADES assembly) (version 2) ...
CGCTCGCTTCGAACTGCTGGGGCTGCAAGCCTGCACGTAGGCCATCGCCTCGAGACCAGCGGAATGAACCACCGAGCAGCGCTTGCCGCGCGCGGTAACCACCGTAACCGTGCGCGGACGCTTGGGCAACACCACGCTGTGCCCAGGCTGGAGCATCGGGTCACGCACCGGATTGGCCTGCAGCCAGCGCGCATCGGGCACCGCAACCGCGACCCGGCCCGTTACCGCAAACGTGCGCACCCAGTCACTCAGCCGCCCCAAAGCCTCGCTGTCGGCCTTCACCTCGCGATCGAGGCCGGAGAGACTCTTCAGGAGGTCGAGACGCAGCTGGCCCTGGCTAGCCACCTCCCCCGGTACGCGCCAACTCAACCCCAGCGGATAGGCGTCCGGGCTGACGGGCTGCTCCAGCAACCAATCGCTCAGCCGCTTCGGGACCACAACTGTATTCGGCACGGCAACTGTAGCCTGCGCGTGGGCACCAGACCCAGCAGCAACCGTAGGGTCCGCTTGCGCACCAGACGTAGAGGAGGCCTGACCGTACAGCAACGAGGGAGCTAGGACTAATGTCCCACTAAGCACTATGAGAATCTTATGCAGGAGCGGGCTTCTCGCCCCTCTCCCTCGCGGCAGCGGCAGGGAATTTTCTCCCTCGCCACGCTTGCGACCGAAGGTCTCGATCCCCCTTCCTCGGTCCCGCTTGACGGTAGAGGGTAAAGTCCCCGTGGGACGGGGAGAGGGCCGTGGCGAGGGGGAAACTACAGCTTGAAATGACCCCGCCTTCATCACTTCTGCCCACCCGCCTGCACCGGCCACCTCTGCCAGGTAAAACACAGCTCCGGTGCAAGGCACTGCTCGCCATAGACGACCGTTTCCGCTCCCCCCTGAAGGTCCACCGCATAGCGTGCGGGCGGCAGCGGAAATTCGGCGCGTGAGCCATTGCCGAAAACCGCCGAGAGCCCCGCAACGGGACCAGATTCGACGCGCTCCTCGAACCAGGTCAGGCGCTGCGGATCCAGCCCCTTCAATGCGCTCCGCTTCGGTTCCGCTACAACGCGCAGCGAGAGCGCATCTTTCACGCCGAACCGGTACCCGGGCATGACGTCTCGAGTCCGCGTCCATAGAGTTGCCTGATTAGCGCGAGCCGCTGCGGACCAGGACGGCAGTTCAGGTAGCACGACGTCACGCCATTCCGTAGTCAGGCCAACCGCCCCTACGAGGCGCCCATGTTGCAGCCGTAGCACTTCCCGCTCGGCGCTGTACCACACCTCGATCTGGCCCTGGGGATGGCTGTCCACGTTGCCCAGCGCAAGCAGAACAACGCGGCCGCCGATGGTGACCCGGAGATAGCGAAAATTTGGATTCAGCCTGGCATTATCAACGCTTGGGTTTCGCCCATAGGCGTAGGGCAAGGTCTGCAGGATCGCATTGCTGCCCGCAGAGCAGGCAGATAGCGCAGCGACCAGCGAAAGTATCGCGGCGCGGACTCGGATTTTCACGTGTATTGGGACAGAACTCAATGGCACTATCTTAAGCCATGCGCTCGCCGCTATGGGTCTCCCCCATTGAAAAAGAGGGAAATGTCCTGGTCGCCATGCGTCTCCCCCTTTTCAAAAGGAGGAACAAGTGGGATTTTGCTATGGGAACAATCGGGAGACCGATAAATCCCCCTGCCCGAGGCATTGTCCGCGCACCGCCCAATCCTCTACGAACTCACCACAAAGCCCGCAACGTAACGTATAGGGCACCACGGAAACAAAAAATCCTTGGCCACAGGCCAAGGATTTCTTGAAGAACAGTCGGACTACTTTTTTGTGGTTGTGGTTGTGGTTGTGGTTGCGGCCGGGGTGCTGTCGCTATTGGAGGACGCGGCAACGGCTACTGCAACTACAGCCACGGCGGCGGCAACCATACCGGCGGTAATCCCACCGACCGCTGCACCCGTAGCAGGAGCAGCACCAGCAACAGGTGCAGGGGCGGGCGCTTGCGCCAATGCACTGCCCGCAACAAACAAGGACGCAATCAAAATAGCCAGCGCTTTCTTCATTTTTCTCTCCTGTATTAATCTGAGCAGAAACCGAGTTCGAAGGAACATTCAAACAGATAATGGGACGTTCATTATCCACAAAAATCAGAAAGTTGCAAGCTTGACCTGCCTACCCGCATCCCCTTAGGAACGTATTATCCACAGAAAATTAGAATGTTGCAAGTCCGGATCGGCTTGTCCCCTGGTACAAATGCACGTAATCAAGGATAAATGTCGGCGTTGCAAATAACGGACGACCGCCCGTCAAATCCTGACTGCGTACTGCAGGCGGTCGATTAGCGGCTACCTGCCCTACTCCAGCCCCAGATCTATACGCGCGCTTTCCCCCGTCGTAGACCGCGCCTCCAGCGCACCACCGGATGCTCAATCGCAACATAGCCCAAATAAGCCAACGCGACTGCTGCCGTAATCATCAGCACCGTGCCTCCCATATCTCGCGGTACGCCAAGCAAATCCGAAATCCAAATCACCAAAAAATGGCAAAGAAAGATTCCATACGATAGATTTCCGAGCCAATCATCCCAACCGCTTCTGTTGCATCGAGCCAGAAAAAATTAAAATGTGGTCTCTAGTGTCCCAACGTTTTTCAGAGGAGAACGCCCTGGATCGGCGTTAATGGGGGCTCTGAATTGGTCGAGGGGTTTGGAAGCAATTGATTTATGGGTGTTGTTTCGAACATGGTCAGACTCAGGATTTGTAGGATTTCGTAGAGGCTATGCGACAGCTTGAGCCGTTTCTTCACGATCGCGATCAGCACGTATGTGCAGACCGCAATCCAGATTTGCGTCTTCACGGCGTTCTCGCTGGTGCCGAGAAATGCCTTGATGCGCAGGTGCTGCTTGATCCACTTGAACGAAGCCCCGACATACTACCCACCAGACTCTCGATACTGAGGTTGTGATCCGATATCGCTTCCACCCGCGTGCGGGGGAGCGATTCCGGATCGCGCGTCGCTTGTCGGTGCACAACGAGCCTTGTTTCGTCCTGCGCCCTGCATCGGCCCCGCACAGCGAGGCGCAACCGCTCGCAGTACCCGTGTGGATGACGGAAGAGGCCTCGGCAAAGCTTGCGGTCGTTAGCGCTGCGCGCGTCCCGATAACAGTGCTTTCGGATCTGCGCGCTTTAGTCGATGCCGGACTATCCTCCTTTGAGTCGACACTGGACAAAGGGGGACACAATGCGGGGATGCAAGATTCGGCAATGCGATCTGTTCGACGACGATCCGCCGGCCGTGGCACCGACGCTGCCACCGGCAGTACGGGAGGAAGCACAGCAGGTTTTGACGCGGTGGCTGTGCGATCTGAGCAAGGCAGCAGTACTGGAGGGCGACGATGAACAAGATCGGCGCTGACCATCTGACGCGACGCGCGTACGTGTATGTTCGCCAATCGACGTTCGATCAGGTGCACAACAACCTCGAGAGCCAGCGACGGCAGTACGCGCTGGCAGAGCGCGCACATGAATTGGGCTGGCAAGATGTTGAGGTCATCGATGACGATCTCGGCTGTTCGGGAGCGGGAACCAAACGGGCTGGCTTCGAACGATTGCTCGGCGGTCTGTGCGACGGTCGCGTTGGCGCCGTTTTCTGCGTCGAAGCTTCGCGTCTGGCGCGTAACGGCCGTGACTGGCACACTTTGCTCGAGTTCTGTAGCGTCGTGGGGGCCTTGTTGATTGATGCCGATGGGGTCTATGATCCACGCGATCCCAATGACCGATTGCTGTTGGGGATGAAAGGACAGATCAGCGAGATGGAACTGGCAAACTTTCGCGCACGTGCGCAGGCTGCGTTGGCGCAGAAAGCCGGACGTGGCGAGTTGATCCAGCGCGTTGCGGTGGGCTACGTGCGTTCGGCGGGCGGGCACGTGGAGAAGACGCCCGATGCGCGCGTGCGCGAGGCAATCGAGCTTGTATTTCGCAAGTTCAATGAACTTGGCAGTGCCCGCCGACTGTACTTCTGGCTCAGCACCGAAAACATCCAACTTCCATCCGCTGCCGATAGTACAGGCGCTGTTGTGCGATGGCAGGCACCAAAATATCACTCGATACTGTCTCTTCTGCAAAATCCGACGTATGCCGGGACCTATGCCTACGGTCGGACCAGAACGCAAGTTCATCTGAGGCAAGGGCGCAAGCAGGTATCGCGTACCAAACAGCGCGCGCCTGCGGACTGGCGCGTCCTGATTACCGAGCATCACGACGGCTATATCGGATGGAATGAGTACCAGCGCATTCAGACGTTGATTGCACACAACGCGCTGGCGCGCGGTGGCGCCGTGCGCGGCCCTGTACGCTCTGGCCAGGCGTTGCTCGTTGGCCTGTTGCGCTGTGGACATTGTGGTCGCAAGTTGCACGTGGAATACCCGAGCCAGGGTCACATCCGGTACGCCTGCATGAGTTCCCGACTCGATCCGAATGGCGTTTGCTGCGTGCGGACCAACGGCCAGCAGGCCGACGACGCTATCAGCCGAGAGGTTCTGCGTTGTCTGACTCCTCTGGGAATCGAAGCCGCCTTGACGGCCGTTCAGGTGCGACAAGATACCGTGGACGATCGCACCAAGCACAAATTCCTGGCGCTCGAACACGCTCGCTACGAGGTAGCCCGGGCAAGGCGCCAGTACGATGCCGTCGACGCGACGAATCGACTTGTGGCGGCCGAGCTGGAGCGGCGCTGGAACGTGGCATTGGCGGCGCAGGCGCGACTCGAAGAGGAACTCGATGCCTTGTGCATCGAGCGCCCGCAAGGTATCAACCAGCAACAGAGGGATGAGCTCTTTGCCTTGGGTGCCGATCTGCACCGCCTTTGGGACCATCCGCAGAGTCAACCGGAATGGAAAAAGCGCGTTCTGCGTACGGTACTCACCGAAATCATGGTGACAGCCGACGCGGGCAAAGTTCAACTGCTCTTGCACTGGAAGGGCGGTGATCATACCCAATTGCGTTTTACGAAAGTGCGGACCGGGCAACATCGCTTCGTCACAGATGCCAACACCATCGAATTGGTGCGCGGCCTGGCGCGCCTGCAGCCAGACGCGATGATCGCATCGATCCTTAATCGCGTCGGGCATCGCACTGCACACGGGCAGCGTTGGACGGCGCGCGGCGTCTGCTCTCTTCGCCACCGCCACGCGATCGAAGTGCATGCTCCAGGCGAGTGGCGACAGCGTGCCGAGTTGACGCTCGAAGAGGCAGCTACAACGCTGAAGGTCAGCACAAGCACCGTCATGAAATGGATACGCAGTAGCCGGTTGCACGCCACACAGCTCTGCCCGAACGCGCCTTGGGTAATGCGGCAAAGCGACGTTGATGCGTTTCGGGCGACGCTCGTGGAAAATCCATTGAGGCAGGTGGCAAGCCGTGCACAGCTTGCCCTCGATATTCATTGACATACGCAGAGGTGCATTATGTCGCTACATCGAAGAACAGTTCGACCTGCCAGCGCTGCCGATACAACTGGGCGATCAGTCCGGGCGCCAGGGCGAAGTTGTTGGTCAGAAAGGTGACGCGCTTGCCGCTCTCGTCCCGGACTACGACGCGACGCAGGGTGGCCGGATAGTCCTTGCTCGAATAAAAGACCGTCAGCACACCGGTCTGGTCGCACAGGATGTCGGTGTTGATGCGATCGACGGGCTGCGAATAACGTCGCTTGAACTTGGTGTTGCTCTTGGCGCGGGTAACGAAGAAAGCCTGCGCCTGATGGATGGCGAACAGGCGCCCGAAGTCCAGATACCCGCGGTCGAGCAAGTAGTAAGCCCCCGGCTCGATAATCAGGTCGTCCAGAATGTTGACCTCGTGGGTCTTGCCATCGGTGATATGGATGAAGCTTGGGATCGCGCCGCGCAAGTCCAGCAGGGTATGCAGTTTGATGGCAGCCTTGGCCGAACGGAACGGCGCCCACGGATACACCGACAGGCACAGGTCGATGGTGGTAGCGTCGAAGGCATAGACCGTTGCGTCCAAGTCCACCGCCAACGGCTCGTCGGCATACAACGGCCGGGCGATACCAATCAGGTGCTGCGCGAAGTCGGCGTACATCTGCCAGGGCCGCACCGCGTTTGCGTTGGACAGCGTGTTGCGCGCAATCGTCTTGCAGCGAAAGCCCATGTGGTACAGCCGCGCCGATTGGGCGCGCAAGTTGACTTCGATGTCGCGCAACGACTCGCGTGCGGTCAGCTGCGCAAAGGCCATCGCGAAGAACTGATCGAGGCAGGAGAATTCCTGCACTTTGTGATCGCCGCGATGCGCAGCCACGCAGCGGTGAAACGTGGAAAGCGGCAAGTGGGCCATAACTTGCGCAAACACGAGCATGCCTTGATGCATGGGGGCCTTCGGCGGACGTCCGCAAAAGGCCCAAAGTCTGCGCCTCGATGTTCAAATCGACACCAGACAAAAATACTCGTTTCCGTATTTCAATCATTAACCTATAACCGTCACTCGTGAAAACGTTGGGACACTATTGAAATGTGGTGAATTCTAAACGATGGCCGTTCGTTCCGGCAATTCGCCCAGGCTTCGAACACCACCATAGTCAGCGCGCGTGATCGACATTAGCCAGCCGAGGTAACGCAAAAAAACCGCCTATCGTAGGAATCACCTATCAAAGTTGCTGTAAACTCATCGTTTGGTGTGAATCCAGTGCCTTCGTAAGATGGCGCGTCGAAATTGCGCCATCCCATTTGAGTTGCTGTTGCAGGAAACAACATGAGTAAAATTCTCATCACCGGGGCCGATGGTTTTATTGGGTCCCATCTGACCGAGGCGCTGGTTCGTGCCGGTCATGAAGTGCGAGCCTTCGTCTTCTACAACTCCTTCAATTCCTGGGGCTGGTTGGATCATTGCGGCGAAGATGTAAAGAGAAAATTTGAGGTTTTCGCAGGAGACATCCGCGATCCCAACGGCGTGCGTGTGGCAATGAAGGGGTGCGATACAGTGCTCCATCTCGCGGCACTAATCGCGATTCCGTACTCCTACCATTCGCCGGATACCTACGTCGATACCAACATCAAGGGCAGCCTGAACATCGTTCAGGCGGCGCGTGATCTGGGTGTGAGCAAGGTGGTACACACCTCCACCAGCGAAGTGTATGGCACCGCGCGCTTTGTACCGATCACCGAGGATCATCCGCTTCAGGGCCAATCGCCGTATTCGGCCAGCAAGATCGGCGCAGATCAGATCGCCATGTCGTTCTACACGTCTTTTGCTACTCCGGTGACCATCCTGCGCCCTTTCAATACTTACGGTCCGCGTCAATCCGCGCGGGCGGTGATCCCGACCATCATCACCCAGATCGCCAACGGGAAACGGCAGATCAAACTGGGCGCTGTGCATCCTACGCGCGACTTCAGTTATGTGGCCGATACGGTGGCCGGCTTCATCGCTGCGCTGCACGCCGAGCGGTGTATCGGCGAGGTCGTCAACCTCGGGAGCAACTTCGAGATATCGATTGGCGACACCGCCCGCAGTATTGCTGAAGTGATGGGTGCCGAGATCGAGATCGTCACCGACGAGCAGCGTCTGCGGCCACTCAAGAGCGAAGTTGAGCGCTTGTGGGCAGCCAATGACAAGGCGCGCGATTTGCTTGACTGGCAGCCCCGGTTTGGCGGCCTGGAAGGCTTCCGGCGCGGTCTTGCCGAGACCGTGGCGTGGTTCAGCAAGCCTGCTAACCTGGCCTCATACAAGTCGGATATCTACAACTTGTGACTACCGCGCCTTCTCAATTCAATCTTGCCGATCAGATCGTCAGTGCCATAGTGAATCCCGTTGTCAAGACAGTGGTTTAAGCTGTTCACGGTCATAGGGAACGAGACGTGATGAGCGAAGCGAAGAAGCGGAAGATCCACGCATCTTAGTGCAAGGCGAAGGTGGGTCTGGAGACATTGCGAGGGGTGAAGACGATCATCGACTGGTACTTCCGCCGGATGCTCGGCTGGCCCATCAGCAACAGCATGGATGCGGTATACTGTATTTTTTGCCTAGAGGAGGCCTTGCGCCGCCAAGGCAAGCCGGAAATCTTCAACAGCGATCGAGGCTTACGGTTCACTAGGCAAGCCTTCCCCGACGTGCTGAAACGTGAAGTCGCATGCGCAGCTTAAGGCTTGTGACTTATTGTCTTGACTCAGGGATCCACTTTTGTGAGCGTCCAGACAACCCTTCCTGAACAAGTCGTTGCCGCCATACGCGCCGTCGTCGGAGCGGGGCCTGCAATGCTGCATGAACCCAGCTTCAACGGCAACGAGTGGCTTTATCTCAAAGAGTGTCTCGATTCGACCTTTGTCTCTTCGGTCGGCAAATTTGTCGATCGCTTTGAGGCCGACCTTGCCGCCCTTGCCGGCGCCAAACATGCAATCGCCGTCGTCAACGGCACGGCAGCGCTGCATATCGCGTTAAAGCTCGCGGGCGTGAAAACCGACGACGAAGTGCTGATCCCCGCGCTCACGTTTGTCGCCACGGCCAATGCCGTGACTTATTGCGGGGCCATGCCGCATTTCGCCGATAGTGAGGCCCGTACCTTGGGTGTGGATGCCGCAAAACTGCGCGACTATTTGGCCAACTACACCGAGCAACATACCGGTCAATGCGTCAACCGTGCTACTGGACGAGTCGTTCGCGCCCTGGTACCCATGCACGCCTTCGGTCACCCGGTGGATCTGGATGGACTGATGGCCCTGGCACACGATTTTAACCTTGCGCTAGTCGAAGATGCGGCCGAGTCCTTGGGTAGTTACTACCACGGCCAGCACACTGGCACCTTCGGGCGGATGGGTACCCTGAGTTTCAATGGCAACAAGACCATCACCACCGGCGGTGGGGGCGCAATTCTGACCAACGACGCAGAACTCGCGCGCCATGCCAAGCACCTGACTATTACCGCCAAACTGCCGCACACCTGGGAATATCGCCACGACGAAGTTGGCTACAATTATCGCCTGCCTAACCTGAACGCGGCCTTAGGCTGCGCGCAACTGGAACGATTGCCCGCGATGCTTGCCGCAAAAAGAGAACTGTTTCGACGTTATCACGCGGCTGTTGCTCCAGTGGCGGGCGTCAAGCTGATAGTGGAGCCAGAGCAATGTCGAAGTAATTACTGGCTGCAGACACTGTTGCTGGACGCCGAACAGGCGAATCAGCGCGACCCCATATTGAAGGCAACCAATGACGCCGGTTTCATGACTCGCCCCGCCTGGATCTTGATGCACGAGCTAACGCCCTTCAAGGATTGCCCGCGCATGGATCTGGCGGGTGCCCAGTCGCTTTCGAAGTGTTTGATTAATATCCCGAGCAGTTCGGGTTTGGTTCCCGTCGCCCCATGAGCAAACCCAGCCTGATTCTGATCGGTGCCGGAAGCCACGCCCGCGCGTGTATCGAGGTCATCGAACAGCACGGCCAATACCAGATTGCCGGGCTGGTCGGCATGCCAGAGGAAATACATACCCGGCACCTCGGTTGTTCCGTCATCGCCACCGATAGTGATCTACTAGAACTGGCCAAAGCACATCAGCACGCTTTCATCACAGTAGGGCAGATTCAATTCCCCGATGACCGCATGCGCCTCTATCAGCAGGCCACCGAGCTCGGGTTTCAATTGCCAGTCATCATCGCACCTACCGCTCATGTCTCCCGTCACGCAACCATTGGCGCAGGCAGCATCGTGATGCACGGCGCCATCGTCAATGCTGGCGCCAAGGTGGGTATTAACTGCATCATCAATACGTGTGCTGTGCTTGAGCATGACGCAACAGTCGAAGACCACTGCCACATTTCCACCGGAGCCATCCTCAATGGCAACGTGTACGTTGGCACAGGCAGCTTTGTTGGCAGTGGCAGCGTCATTAAAGAGGGCGTATCGATTGGGAAACGCTGTCTTGTGGGAATGGGCCTCGCTGTGCGGCACAGCCAGACGGATCACGCCCGATTTGTGGGTAACGATCAAGCATGATAAACCGAACTCTTATCATCGCCGAAGCCGGCGTCAACCATAACGGGGACCTCGAGTTGGCCAAGCAGTTGATCGATGTGGCCGCTGAGGCTGGTGCGGATCTTGTCAAGTTTCAGACCTTCAGCGCCAACCGCCAAGTCACGCGCACTGCCAGAAAGGCTGACTACCAAACACAGACGACGGACAGCAAAGAATCCCAGTACGAAATGCTTCGCCACCTGGAACTCACTGCCGGGATGCATGAGGAACTCATTGCGCACTGCGCGACGCGCAACATCGGCTTTTTCTCCACCGGTTTCGATATCGAGAGCGTCGATCTGCTGGCGAGTCTTGGTCAGGATCGTTTCAAAATTCCATCCGGCGAGATTACGAACCTGCCGTACCTGCGTCATATCGGCCAACTCGGCAAGGCTGTCATCCTCTCCACCGGCATGGCGACGATAGGCGAGATTGAGGCGGCAATCGACGCGCTCGAGCGCGCCGGCACGCGGCGCGCCAACATTACGGTGCTGCATTGCACCACCGAGTACCCCGCGCCCATGGCCGAAGTGAACTTGCGCGCCATGCAGAGCATCCAAACTGCCTTTGGCGTCGCGGTGGGTTATTCCGACCATACGTCTGGCATCGAGGTCGCGATTGCCGCCGTCGCCATGGGCGCTAGCGTCATCGAAAAGCACTTTACCTTGGACCGCAATCTCCCCGGCCCCGATCACAAGGCCAGCCTTGAACCCGATGAATTCAAGGCCATGGTTACAGCCATTCGCAATACGGAAGTCGCGTTGGGCGATGGCGTTAAGCGCCTGACCCAGAGCGAAGCCAAGAACAGACCTGTTGCCCGCAAATCGTTGGTGGCGAGCCAGGCGATTAGAGCGGGCGAGGTCTTCAACGAACGGAACATCACCGCCAAGCGCCCCGGTACCGGCATCTCGCCAATGCGCTGGGACGAAGTCATCGGCCGCACCGCGCCTCGCGACTTTGTGGCAGACGAGTTGATCGAACTATGACCCGCAATATATGCGTCATCACCGGCACGCGCGCCGAATACGGCTTGCTGCGCTGGGTTATGCAAGGCATCAAGGACGATCCTGAACTGACGCTGCA
>Ga0082335_1008951_pt1 | contig 11077 bp, 10 predicted proteins | sample Subgrocontami58m_FD_72375 | JGI IMG/M metagenome (GOLD analysis project Ga0082335, IMG submission 72375) | Subsurface groundwater microbial communities from S. Glens Falls, New York, USA - GMW37 contaminated, 5.8 m (SPADES assembly) (version 2) ...
GGTCAAAAGTTGTAGTGACTCCCCCCTCTCCCTTCGGGAGAGGGCAGGGTGAGGCACAATAACGGAAGCGCGGAAATATTCTGTAATTATGACTTTCATATTTGGTAGGTATTTATATTACAACGAAGTACACAAAGGAATACCTAGTGATCCTTTGTGTACTTCGTTGTAATAAAAGAATTCAGATCAAGGAGCACCACATTGAAAATCATCGCATGTATCAAGCAAGTGCCCGACTCGGAGGCAAAAGTCAAAGCCGAGGATGGGAAGGTAACGTGGGGGGACGCGCCGTTGGTCATCAATCCGTTCGACGAGTACGCAGTCGAAGGCGCACTTCAACAGAAGGAGGCTCTGGGCGGCACAGTGACTGCCTTGTGCATCGGCCCTGAATCCGCCAGGGACGCGCTCAAGCATGCGCTTGCAATGGGCGCAGATGACGCGGTGCTCGTCTCAGACGCGGCGCTCACCGAATTAGATACTGTCGGCGCAGCGCGTGTGCTGGCGGCTGCCATCAACAAGATCGGCGGCGCAGACATGATCGTCTTTGGTCGTCAGACTCTCGACAATGGCGCAGGCCTAACCCCCGCGCAGACCGCTCGTGTTCTCGGGTGGCCAATGCTTGGGTTGGCTGGGCAAATCAAAGTCGACGGAGGAAGCGTGACCGTTGAACGGGTCATCGAAGAAGGCAGGCAAACCGTCAACGCAAAATTGCCCGCCGTGCTCAGCGTCGTCCAAAGCATCGGCGAACCGCGCTACCCATCGTTTATGGGCATCCGCAAAGCCTCGAAGGCAACCATCCCCGTTTGGTCGCTCACAGATGTCAACACCGCTGCGTCCGCGCCCATCATCTCACGCGTCGAGTTGATGAATCCGCCGATGCAGGAAAAAGAAGTCGAGATGATCACAGGCGAAAGCCCTGCCGAGATCGCCGACAAGCTCGCCGACAAAATTCTCGCGGAGAAAGTGCTATGAAAACTTTCGTTTATATTGACCACTTCAAAGGCGAAGTGCAGCCTGCTTCGTGGGAGGCGCTCGGCCTCGCAAAAAGTTTTGGCACAGCCGTTGTCTTGGTGTTTGGCACGGGTACAGATGAAATTACAAAAGCCGCTTTTGAATATGGCGCCGATGAAGTCATCGTCGTGGATGATTCAGCGCTGACAGATTATCGCGCTGAACCGTATGCATCCACCCTCTCAGCGCTCGCTTCTTCCTCCACCCCAGACCTGATCCTGTTTCCTGCGACTGCTCGAACTCGTGAGCTAGCCGCCATGTCTGCCGTGGACTTGAACACAGGTGTGTTGACCGATGTCGCAAAATTTGAAATGAATAGCGACCCTTCGACTGCGCTCAGGATGGTTGCCACACGTCCCATTTACGAAGGCAAAGTTTTGGAGAAGACAGTTTGCTCAGGCAAGCCTGTCATGGCGACCATCCCCGGGCGCGCCTTCCCCAAACCCGAACGTGTCGCAGGCAAAACAGGCACGCTCACCAAAGCCGCCGCCAAGACAGACGCGCTCACAACTGTGCAAGGCTACTCAGCATCTGAAAGCGCAGTCAACCTCGGAGACGCAGGTGTCATCGTCTCTGGCGGGCGTGGCGTGTCAAATAACCCATCTTTAACCCCGCCCGCGGGCATGGACGAAAAGCAAGCCGAGATCTGGCGCGCTCAACAAGGCTTTGCGCTGATTACTGATCTGGCTGTCTTGCTCGGCGGCGCAGTCGGCGCTTCCCGCGCAGCTGTGGACGGCGGCTACGTCACCTACGCCCATCAAGTCGGGCAGACTGGCAAAGTCGTCGCTCCCGATCTGTATATCGCCTGCGGCATCTCTGGCGCAATTCAGCATCTGGTTGGAATGAGAAATTCAAAAGTCATCGTCGCCATCAACAAGGATGCCGATGCGCCCGTGTTCAAACAGGCGCGCTATGGCGTGGTTGGAGATTTATTCCAGATTATCCCTGCGCTGACCGAGGCAATGAAAAAGAAATTGGGGAAGTAGGTTTGGGGGAAAGTGGGAAGTAAAAAGTGAGAGGTGAGACCTCTGAGTTTTTGCCCATAGGGCGCTTCGCGAAAAAACTCGGAGGTCTTTTTTTTGCATATCACTTTTTAGTTGGTTATAATCGAGAGAATGAAAATCTTCAAAGACAAAAAGTTCAATATCACCATTGCTCTTATTGGCGTTTTTGCAGTTAGCACCGTCTTGTTATTGAATCTTGACCTACTGCTCCGCGCAGTGCACAGTTATCAAAACGGAACATTGACCATGGAAAAAATCCGTCTTGATATTGCTTCGTACAATATCGGCAGAAGGTCACCTGTCACACCGATATATGAAAAGAGATCTGCAAAAGATGGAATGGAGCAGGTCTATGTCCCTGAGGGCGAATTCCTGATGGGAAAAGGAGAGGTGTATAAAAACGCCGATTCCCCCCAGCACATTGTTTTCCTGGATGCATTTTGGATTGATAAAGTGGAAGTAAGCAATGCGATGTACATTAAATGCATGCGGGCTGGCTTTTGCACGGGGCTGGTTTCTGATAATATCTATTATCAGTATTGGGTCTATCGAGATCATCCCATCACCTATGTCACCTGGGTTCAGGCAAATGAGTACTGTCAATGGGCAGGCAGGCGTTTGCCAACGGAAGCAGAATGGGAGAAAGCCGCGCGCGGAACCGATGGGCGCATGTATCCGTGGGGTGACGAAGTGCCAAATCCGCGCCTTGCAAATTTCAGCGGCAGCATGATCCACGAAGCTGTGTCGGTGTATCGCTATCCTTTGGGAGCAAGTCCCTACGGTACGCTCAATATGTCCGGGAATGCGCGCGAGTGGGTCGCAGATTGGTACGATCTTAAATACTACCTCTCCTCCCCACGTACAAATCCTGCAGGACCCGAAATGGGACTTGAAAAATCCATGCGCAGCGGTTCGTATAACGAAGATGGGCGCGAAATTGCGGTCACCTACCGTTATCGGCACGAGCCACAATCAGCGGGTTTGAGCCGCGGGTTTCGATGCGCACAGGATGAAAATTCAGAAAACTAATAGTGAGCTTTTAGCGTTGTGAATAATTCTTTTTACGGCCGCCATCATTCTGCGATCATTGGGTCAATCAAATCAATCGGGCCAGAATCCACACTAACAGGAGCCAACCATGCTCGTCGTCATAAGTGACCTTCATCTTGGAGATGGAACCACAGCCGATTCGATCTCCCCCAGCGCTTTTCGATTATTTGCGAAACGCCTAAATGAAACCGCCCGCTTCGCCTCCTGGCGCAGGGACGGCAGGTACCGTCCGATTGAAAACCTCGACGTTTTGCTGATGGGCGACATCCTCGATCCTCTGCACTCCACGCATTGGCTGGATACGATACCCAGCGACACAAACTACGTCCGCCCGTGGAGCGACCCAGATAACTCCAATTACGCCCCCAAATTGCTCGAAGTCACCCGCGCAATACTTGAAGAAAATAAAGAAGCCATGTACATCCTGCGTCGCTGCGCCAGCGGCGAAGAGATCCTGCTCGAGCCGGCGGACAGCCGAGGTAATCCGGATTTTCAAAGCACATGGCAGATTCCGCTCAAGGTGCGCTTTCATTACATGGTGGGCAATCACGATTGGTACTATCATTTAAAAGGCGATGCCTTTGACAAGATCCGCCTCGAGGTGATCCAAAAGATGGGGCTGAGCAACCCAGCCTCCCCGTTCCCGCATGATGCGGATGAATCTCCATTTCTGAAAGACCTGTTTGACCGTCATAAAGTCCATGCCCGTCATGGGGATGTATACGACAAATTCAATTTTGATCGTGACAAGGGACGTGACCGTGGCACTGTCGGTGATGCATTCACGATGGATGTGTGCAACCGTTTCCCGGTTGAAGTACAAAAAAGATATGGCGACCAGGTGCCCGCCGGCATTGTGGACAGCCTGCGAAAGATCGCCAACATCCGCCCGGTACTTGCAGCCCCGCTTTGGATCAGCGGACAGGTTAAGAAATATGCAGGAAAGCACCCGCTGGAGGATGAATTGAAGGAAGTCTGGGATGAGATCGCAGATGAATTTCTGCAATCGAATTTTGTGCGCGAGGCGGATAAAACTTTTCGATTCGACGTTGTAGATGCCATGCAGTTGATCATAAAAATCTCAGGACGCGCATCTTTTTCAACCATCAACGATGTGGTGATCTGGGTACGGGACAAAATGCTGGGCGGCAAACGCTCCTTCGCCAGCCATGCCTTGCAGGAATCGGCTTTCCGAAATGGCAAAGCCCAGCACATCATTTACGGACACACCCATAATTATGAAGTTGTGCCTCTCGGTATGGGTCTTGTCATGCCAAACCCTGAAAGCAAGGTCTATTTCAACTCCGGCACCTGGCATTCATATTACGATCTTGCGATTCAGAATCCAGAGGAACAAAGATTTGTAAAGTATCATGCGCTCACCTATCTCACTTTTTTCACCCCCGAGGAACATGATGGCCGGCGCTTTGAGTCATGGTCTGGCGCATACGCGTAATCAGCAAGTCTTCAAACAGAAGGATACAAAGTACACAGCGGATGTATATTGATACTTGTTTTTTCTGATCTAACTTTGCATTTTGTTTTGTAATGTTTTCTTAATGCTCAGGCCGCCTTCGAATGTTCTGTTTTTTTGTGGCAAAATTAGAGGATGGACACCAAGATCATCATCCTTGGCGGCGGACCAAGCGGACTCTCCACCGCATTGCATCTGACAAAGATCGCCCCGCATCTGACTCACCGAATCCTGATCCTCGAAAAGGAGCATTATCCACGCTTCAAGCTGTGCGCAGGCGGGCTCGTCATCGACGCGGAGATCATCCTCGAGGGCCTCGGCCTCGATGTGCGCGAAGTCCCGCATGTGGATGCGCAAACTGCCCATTTCGATTTCGCGGGCAAGGGGCTTAAAGTCCGCACACCAAAGAGACCTGCCATCCGCGTTATTCGCCGCGATGAGTTTGATCATTGGCTGGCGAGGAAAGCAGAGAGTAGAGGAATAGAGATTAGGGAAGGGGTTTCGGTAAAGAGAGTCAGCCCGAATGAAAATGAAGTGATCGTTGAAACGGATAAGGGTGAATTCCATGCGCATGTTGTTGTCGGCGCAGATGGCTCAAATGGAGTGACACGCCGCTGTATCTTACCGAACGAGTCAGTTTTTACCGCTCGCGTGCTGGAGGTGATTACTCCTGTAAGTCGGATTGGCAATCCGACCCACGAAAAACGCGCTGCTTATTTCGATTTCTTCCCTGTGCCAAACAACATCGCGGGTTATACATGGGATTTCCCCACACAGATCAGTGGTCAACCCATGCGCTGCTGGGGAATTTATGACACAAATTTGCTGGCAGGTTACAAACGCCCCGCTTTGAAAGAACCCCTCGCGGAAGAGATGAAACGTCAGGGCTTTGAATTGGGTGATTATGAAATTAAAAGTAATCCCATTCGTTGGTACAACCCGCGGAATAAAGCCTCCGTTCCGCGCGTGTTATTGGTCGGCGATGCCGTTGGTGCTGACCCGCTCTTCGGCGAGGGCATCAGCATTGCGTTGGGGTATGGAGCCATTGCCGCGCAGGAGATCGCAGAGTCATTCCAGCGCAACGAATTTTCATTTCGAAGGTACAAGCGTCGGCTCGCGCGAAGCGGGCTGGGTCTAACTTTGTTTGCGCGCTGGTTGATCATGCACATCATCTATCCCCTCAAATGGAAATGGTTTCAAATCCTGTTTTGGCGAATGTTGAAACCGATCGTTTTGTTGGGTGCCTGGCGGTTTGTTTTGAATTGGAGTAAAAGAAATCTTCCGCTATGACTTGACACGTTTGATGAAGCCCGGCGTATTCAACCCGCGCTCAAGCTGATAAGTGAAATATCCCTGCATGAGAACTTCCGCTTCTTTCCGCGCCGCGAGGCTGGGATGCGCACGCGAGGCATTTCTGTAGCTGGATCTTTGGAAATGGCGCAAATACTTGAGCGTTTCCATTGAGATCTTTGTGAGGTTTGGCAAACCCTGTCCGCAGCGAGGGCAGATGACACCGCCTGCCGAAAATGAAAAAAGCTGGTCTTCGGGCAATATCTCGCGCCTGCAATTGGCACACTCGAACAACTGCGGGCGGAACCCAACCGCATCCAGCAATCTCATTTCATAGTATCTAACGGCAAGCCAGGAATCGGTTTCCTTTTCAATGCGCCCCAGGGTTTCAACCACTAATTTAAAGAGTGTGGGATTTCCGCCTTCCGCTTCATACGAAAAACGCAAAAGCAGTTCAATCACATAAGCTGCATAACCCGTCTTTTCCAGATCATCATGCAAGGGCAAAAATGCGTTGACGGTTTCAACTTGTGTGACAATTAAGAGGTCACGTCCTTTTGCAAGCTGGACGGTAATTTGAGTAAAGGGTTGCAGGTGTCCGCCCTTGCGTGAAGTTATTTTTCGCGCGCCTTTCGCCAATGCTCGTACCATACCCTGCTCGCGCGTGTAGAGCGTGAGCAATTGGTCGGCTTCGCCCCAATCGCTATGGCGAAGCACAACCGCGGAATTTCGGAAAGAGCGGAATTCAGGCATGGGGGGAGAAGTATACACGTAGGTACGTACAAAAGTATACATGTAGACAGGTAAACACCTTTGAAACTTTGTCTACTTGTTTACTGTTTACGTTTTTACCTTTTTCACAACAAATGCCTGGGCGTAAATGCTTCGGGGAGTAATTCGGACACAGTTGATTCCTTCACAAGTTTTCCATTCCCATCTGCAAGCAGAACGATCGTTTCCAAACCGAATTCAGCCATCACCTGCCTGCATCCGCCGCAGGGAGAGCCGCCGTTATTCGTGACCACTGCGATCACATCAAATTCGGTTTCACCATCTGAGACCGCTTTGAAGATGGCGACGCGTTCTGCACACATGGTCTGTGGATAAGCCGCGTTCTCAACATTGACGCCCGTGTAGATACGGCCGGTCTTCGTACGCAATGCCGCACCGACTGGATAATTTGAATATGGCGCGTAAGCACGACGGCGGGCTTCATTGGCAAGGTTAATCAACTTCTGTCGTTCTTCATTTGTTAGATTCATTATTTACCTGTATGCTTCTTATGCTCTCGCGGCGTCCTCGCCGTCGAGGACGGCGGCTTGAGCAACTTTACGTGTTTACCTGTTTTCGTGTTTACTTTTTCGCTTTTCGTTCCAATTTTCGAATGGCACGCGCAGGCATACCAACTACAAGTGTATCCTCTGCCACATTTTTCGTCACCACCGAGCCTGCACCTGTGCGTGCGCCTGAGCCGATCTTCAAAGGCGCAACCAGCATGGTGTCCGAGCCAATGAAAACATCCTCACCGATCTCAGTAGCGTGTTTCTCATCGCCATCATAATTACAGGTGATCGTCCCCGCGCCAATATTGGTATTTGCGCCGATTTGCGCATTGCCAATATATGAAAAATGTCCCATCTTCACACCTTCAGCAAGATATGAGTCTTTGACCTCTCCGAAATTTCCCATGTGGACGTGGTTGCCAAGATGAGCGCCTTTGCGCAAGCGTGCGAAAGGACCAATGTCCACATCATCATCGAGCAACGCGCCTTCCAGAACCGATGCGAGTACTTTACAGCGATTCCCGATCTTTGAATCACGGATGATGGTATTCGGTCCGATCCGGTTGCCTTCGCCAATTTCGATCTGTCCATACAGATAGGTATTGGGCATGAGAACCGTATCCCTGCCAATTTTTACATCTACATCAATGTATGTGGAGGCTGGATCCATCATCGTGACGCCATCGAACATGTGCTCCTGATTAGTGCGGCGGCGCATGGCCGCTTCCACTTCTGAAAGATGCACACGTGTATTAATGCCAATGGTTTCTTCGAGATCATCCATCACCGTCGCTTGGACAGGCAAGCCAGCTTTGGATGCCAACTCAACGATATCGGTCAGATAATATTCGCCTTTTTGGGGATTTTTTGGAATACGATGCAATGCCTCCCATAACCAGTTCGCGTCAAAACAATATCCACCCACGTTCAATTCTTTGATCTGTAATTGCTCTGCCGTGGCGATATATTCCTCCACGATGGACCCAACGGAGCCGTCTGCCTTGCGGATGATGCGTCCAAATCCGCGCGGGTCGTCTGCCACTACGGTCAATATGGAAATGGGGCCTTTATTTTTTTTCTGCGTTTCAACAAGTTTTTCCAATGTCTCGCCGCGCAATAAGGGCATGTCGCTGTAACAAACGATGACAAGATTTGTCATCCCTTTCAATAAAGGCTCGGCCTGCATGACCGCATGGCCTGTACCAAGTTGCGGTTCCTGCAAAACTGTTTGCGCTAAAACATCGAGGTATTTTGTCACTTCCTGCGCGCCGTGCCCAACCACGACAACCGGTTTCTCGGTGGTGGCATGTCGGATGGCTTGCAAAGCATGCCAGATCATGGGTTTGCCTGCAATGGGATGCAATACTTTAGGCAGGGAGGATTTCATGCGAGTCCCCTGGCCAGCGGCAAGGAGGATGGCAGTTATCTTCATATTTTCACCTCAACCCCGCCCATTTCGAAAAGAGCAAAAGGAAATGTACGGGGCAACAAAAACAGGATTTGGGCGGCATGGCATTGCTCCGCAACAAATCCCGTTTTAGAAAAATAGTCCGCAGATGCGGATGTGTCAGGCTGGGGCACCTGGATTCGAACCAAGATCCACAGCTCCAAAGGCTGGTGTGCTGCCGTTGCACCATGCCCCAGTGCGGGCAAAATTGTATCACAAATATTTTTACTTTCCGCCGGAAATAATGCCAAGTTTACGAGCTTCGCAAGTTGCTCCCTGCGCCGTCCCCGGCGCAAGATTTCGACAGGTTCAACCTGACAGATTTATCCTGCAAACGCCGCCGGGGACGGCGGCTGGAGCATAATAGGGGCGGGGACGCATTCGCAAGTTTATCTGTCTGTTTATTAGGAGCAATTATCGGGAAGACAGATGAGGCGGATTGCCGATCCAACTCTTGAAATTTTATTAAGTGCATTATAGCAAAGATTGTCAGGTAATTCCCGTTCATTTTTGACAGGCGGCGCCCTTGTCAATCGATTCGAGATTCCAGAGCGGGTTGGCGGTCGGGTCAAAATCGAAATGACAAATATCCGGGCGAGCCGCGGCGATCTGCGGACGATAAAACAAGGGAATGGCAGGCAGGTCCGCTGAGAAGATAATCTGAGTTTGCCGGTACGAATGGGTATAAGACTGTTCGTCTGGTAATGAAAGTTGTGCGGTGCGGCAGGTTGAGTCAAATTCCGTATTGCTGTATCCTGTTATGTTCGTCCCAGTCCATAAATTTTTTTCAGATGGGATCTCTGCGCTGGTGAACCATCCACAGGGGGGTTCAATGCCAATCACACCTGTTGCATATTCAGCGAGGTCAAAATTACGCCCAAAGAGGAATCCCTCGGGTCCGGAAGCATAAAGATCATTTTGTGAAAAATATTCAACCTTGAGACCGATACCGCATTCTGCAAGTGACTTTTCAAGAATTTCCACCACCTGCCCGCGCTGCGGGGTCGTTGTAGTGTAATAATTCAGCAGCAAAGGCGTATTGAATGCAACCGTGGCAGCTTTCACTGCGCGGCGCGGCGTGGATGGGTCGTTATCTGTGTCCTGCCAGCCAGCCAATTCGAGAAGCGAAATACCCACTTCAGGGTCATACGGGATGGGTGTAATATTCGAGTCATACACCGGATGTTCAACTGGAATATACGTCGCCGGCACGGTGGTCATTCCAAAAAGAACGTGATCCACCACCGATTGACGGTCAAGACAATATGCAATGCCCTGACGGGTATGTGCATCGGCAAAAATATTCTGTCTGTCTTTTTGAATATCATAACCATTATCATACGAAGCAGGCGCAAGCCCCAGCCCAAGCCATTCGATGGTCATTCCGGAATTGATGAAAACCTGCGCCTGTTCAGCGGCTTGCATTTCCTGTAATAAATTTGCCAGACCATCAAGAGAAATGGATGGGTCGAGAATGTCACAGCGGCCGGCTACCAATTCACTCAAAGCCTTGTTTGGGTCAGGGATGAAGCGGAAAGAGAGTGTATCAATTTTTGGAAATTCATCTGAGGCGCGGAAATAATATGGATTCTTCACCAGGCTAATGTGATCTCCCGCGATCCACTCCACGATCATATAAGGTCCCCAGCCGATCGGCGTGCGCGAGGCAATATCAATGGAAGGTAATTGATCAGCCGGAAATTTACCCCATAAATGTTTTGGGGCAGGCCCCCAAAAATTTGTGAAATACGTTGGGTCAATAAAACCGGGCACACCCCACCATTGTACAGTTTCCGCATCGGCGGCTTCGTAGACCTGCGTGCGTTCGATCAAATAAGCACTTGTTGATGTTTTGGCAATTACACTAATTTCAAACGCATAGGTTGAATCATCGGCAGCCATAGGCGTGCCGTCCGCCCAGGTCAGGTCTGGGCGTAGGCGAAAGTTGACAACCATTTGATCCATCTCAAGCAAAGTCGTGCCGTCATAAGTGATGACGCAATCATCGCTGCGGCAATCAGCAGGATGCACCCGCACGCCCTGTTCCAGCGAGACCAGATTCCCATCCGCATCCACAACCTGACCACCAGCCTGAACTGGCGTTCTGACAATTTGTGCTTCACCGTTTTCGAGGGATGGCTTGCGCGTGAAGATCACGGGCTGGTATTCATAACCGACCATGTCAAACGGGCCGTCGTTGATCGCGGCTAAGACACTGCGCGCAGCGGCATTCAATTCGCCAAAGGGATAAAGGGAGTTCGGCTCCTGCCCAAGGCATACCGTAAGAGAACTCGGGGCGGGAGACTCAGGGGTCAGTGTAGGAAAAGGCGTAAATGATTCGGTCGGAGTCTCATCCTGTGATGATGGTCTCGAACATCCAGTAAGAATGGTAATAATGATCAAAACCAAGGGAAAAAGTTTTCTTTTCATGGTTGCCTGCCAATTTATTATACTGAACACAGTCATAGATTGCGGTATTTTGCCGCCTGGGGGCTAAAGCCGCCTGCTCAGTACATGA
>Ga0082335_1008954_pt1 | contig 11073 bp, 12 predicted proteins | sample Subgrocontami58m_FD_72375 | JGI IMG/M metagenome (GOLD analysis project Ga0082335, IMG submission 72375) | Subsurface groundwater microbial communities from S. Glens Falls, New York, USA - GMW37 contaminated, 5.8 m (SPADES assembly) (version 2) ...
AAGACTCCTCTAGCAACATGATATCTGTCGCTAATAACTATGACGGATTTGATGTTGTATTCTTTGGCAATTTTTCTGCCTTCATCAACATTTTGAAAAGTGTTATGAGAGTTTTGTTCTTTAAGGATCTTTTCTTTAGGTACGCCTTTTTCTTCTGCAACGAGCGCTGAAATACTTGCTTCCGGGATAGAGCCTAAACCAACACCGCCAGTTGTAATGATATATTCTGCTTTGTTTTGAGCATAAAGCTTAACTGCTTCAATTGTTCTTTCATACAAAGGATCTGATGGACTGTTGTCTAGATTAACTTTTGCGCCCAAAACTAAAATCGCATCAGCATGTTCTGGAATGTTTGGTTTAAGGGAGAAACTTAGGATATACACCAAGGCTGCTAGATACAAAGCAGCTAGGAATGCAAAGATATATATTAAATATTTTGGGATTTTTCGAAACATATTAGCAGTATATCAGAAAATATGGTATAATAACTTTTAGTTAGTTCATTAAACATAAAAGAAACAAAAATTATGAAAAAGTTAGCAATATTAGGATCTTCGCTTGCAGTGATGTTTGCTTTAACAGCAGCACCAGTCTTTGCAAGCAATGACGATTCTATCTCAAATTCAAGACAGGAACAGAATGAACTTAAGAAACAAGAACAAGAGGATAGAATAGAGGCGGCTAAGAAAGCCCAAGAAATAAAGCTTGAAGCAAGGAAGGTTGAGTTAGAAAAGAAAGAGCAAGCAAGACAAGCAAAGATTGAGGAAAAGAAAAGAATTGAAGAAGCAAAAACAACTTGTATTAAGCAAGGTGTTGAAGTTAGGAAAACAGCATTAGAACAAAACAGAGAAGCAAGAATGAATACTGTCAGAACAGCTTTCTCAGCAAGAGAAGTTGCCCTGCAAGCTTACAGAGGAATGCCTGAAACAACTGACGAGGAAAAAGCAGCAAAGAAAGACGCATACAAAAAAGCACAAGCAGATTTTAAAGCAGCAGTTAAAGTTGCTCAGAAAGAGTTTCTAACAGAAAACAGATCAGTTGAAGCAACAGCAAAGAAAGTTAGAACTGCATGTAACACGAACTCTAACTCTTCAGGAACAAGCGCAACAACAAAGTAAAGTTTTAAAAATAGGGGGGGTAATAAAACCGCAGTTTCCTGCGGTTTTATTTTATCCTTGTTAAATCGTTATCTATGACCTCAGGATGCATACCGTATATTTCTTCTTTGTAAGAAATGTCAGGGACTGGGTTTAGAAGATATATCTTTTTCTTTAAATAGAAAGCAATTCCCATTTCAACTAAACTGTTTGGACCAACATAGTTTTTTATTCCGTTCTTGTCATAGTTTGCAACTAAGATCATATCCCCTGCTGCAATCTTGTCAAAATGGTCTTTTATTCTGTTTGCAAGGTTTCCTTCTGTTGCCCAAGTATGGTTGTTTTCACTCATTGCTTTCTTTTTAGAAGCATAGTATTCCTTAGCATCAACTATTTTCCCGTCGTGATCCGGAACTTTGTCAGGTGGTATTAAAACGTTGAAACCTAAAGACTCAAGCTTGGTTTTAAGCTCGTACATTGAATCTATGAATGCAATGCTGCCACAGAGGGTTATGGTCATTCTTTTTTAACTGCAATTACTTTTAACTCAACTCTCGCATTTAAAGGCAACCATGCAACACCTATTGTTGTTCTAGTTGGATATGGTGGCTTGAATAGCTCAGCGTATACTTTGTTAAAACTCTCGTAATCTTCTTGTTTAGTTAAATATGCTGTTACATCCACGACGTCATCTAAAGACAAGTATTCTTTTAACAATGCTTCTTTTAGATTAGCGACGATTTGTTTTGTTTGCTCTTCAATATCATCAGCAACAAGCTGGCCTTCTTTTAAACCAACTTGTCCTGAAAAGAAAGTGCGTGTGCCTTTGATTGATCTTGCGATACTAAATGGAAGGTTTTGAGACATAGGGTTATCTTTACTAGATTTATTGGTTACTATTTTTATCATTTGAAATCCATTTACTATTGATTGATTTTAAACCCTTTCCTCTACTTATTAATCCCGCATCTGGCCCTACTCCTTCACTATTTATGTAAGTTGAATCAATACCTTCATCTATTACTCCAGCTTTTTTTGTATTTTTATCGTATTTTTTAGATTTTACAATTCCTAAAATGTAATGCAAAACCAATCCCACCAATATTCCTCCTATTACTGTGATTGTCCAAGAACTATTAAAAAAATCTTTCATAAAATTGTTCCAACTAACTGGATTATGAAACCTCCTACTAAAAACCAAACTCCACAATTAAATCTTCTTTTATTTATTACCGTTAAAAAAACTTTCTTTTTCTCCACTAATTGATGCGCACCTCCAGGATTTTCACTTACAGAAAAAGCAAGAAATAAGGAACCAATTAAATTCGCACAGAGACCAATATATGTAAAATAAATCATTTTAAAAGCATTGAGTAAGTAATATTTGTAGATTTACAATGTGGACATTTTATTTCGTTTTCATCAATTGCATTAGAAACTAGCTGACCAATGTTTGTTTGGCAATTGTTGCAATGAAAGTTTAAAATTGTAATAAATTTTTCTTGTTCCATATATTTTTTTGAATTATTAATACTGCTCTCAAAGAACACCTCTTGAGCGATTACCTCTCTAAATAATTTAGAATGTCTTGAATATGCCTTTTGACATCAACACTTCTTGTTGCAAAAATTTGCCTTTGATTTTTATTATATTCATCATTCCATACACCTGGCGTATCTTGTAACTTTTCTTTATCAAAAGCTTGATTTTCTAAAGCTAAAACATCTGATTGAAATATTCCAAGGATGTTTATACAAGAAAGTACTTCTTCTTTTTTAGAATCTTCTTTAAGATATATTATTCTTTCCCGCATTGTTTCTAGCCTTGAGATACTAGAAGTCAACTGGCTGATAACTCTATAATCGTAAAAACTTACTGAGCCATAACGTTCAATGAGCCTATCAATCACTTGTAGTGTATTTTTTAATTCCAATTTTAGTATAATTTTTAAGTTAATTAATTGTTCACTACGATCTTTCCTACTTTTATAAATTTCAACCAAAAAGGAAGTTACAAGAGCAAGAATTGCACCTAAGATAATTAAATAAATTTGATTCATTTTTTTAATAATAAATTAATTTTAATTTGTCCTGAACAATGCACTGTTTGGCTGGGGTGGTAGGGATCGAACCTACGGATGTGGGATTCAGAGTCCCATGCCTTACCACTTGGCTACACCCCAATATTCCTTTAAAAATCTACTCTACCATACCAGAAATTGGCGCTTTTTACAAGATCAGATATACTTATATTATGCTATCAATTATAAAGTTTGCGCTATATGGTTTGTTCTTTGCAGCAGCCGTATTTCTCTACTGGTTCCTGCCTAAGTATAACTATATCCACAAAAACCCGCAGTACTGTGTGAATCTCTCAGATCACATCTTCTATTGTGGTACAGACTCCAATCTAGAGTCTTTCTATAACCTAATCAAAAAATAATGAAACTATACGCTGTAGTATGTGCTACGGGTGGGATTTTAGTTGGTGTCTTAGGCTTTGCCTTTAAGGAATATTTCGGTCTACCGACATATATTCTCTTAATCCACTTAGTCATTGGAATCTGGGGTTTTACCATCATTTTCCAAAGATCAAAACATAAGTAAAACGTGTTGACAAAGAAAGCCTTAGGGTCTTGCAAAACCCGGGCTTTTTTGGCATAATGAGCAAGTAAAATTAACCTTTTAATTAAGAAAAAAGAACAAAGATATGACCTTTCCGATCATAGCAGCTGTGCTTTCTTTAATTTACGGCATAGCGCTCATCTTCAATGTTTTGAAGAAAGAACAAGGTAATGAGAAAATGAGAGAAATCGCGCTAGCTATTCAGCAAGGCGCAGGTGCTTACTTAAACAGACAGTACAAGACTGTCGGAGCAGTCGCAGTAGTTTTAGCAATATTAATGTGGGTCTTTCGTTTTGATGCCGGTACAATCATCGGCTTTGCAATAGGAGCAGTTGCTTCAGCACTCGCAGGTTATGTTGGTATGAACGTTGCTGTTAGAGCAAACGTTAGAACTGCAGAGGCTGCAAGAAAAGGTCTAGGAGAAGCTCTTTCTGTTGCTTTCCAAGGCGGAACAGTTACTGGTTTGTTTGTAGTTGGCTTAGGACTTCTTTCAGTTGCGGGTTTCTATACCTTCAACAAAGATTTGAATGCTTTGATTGGTCTTGGTTTCGGAGCATCTTTGATTTCAGTGTTTGCAAGACTCGGAGGTGGAATATTTACTAAAGGCGCTGATGTTGGTGCTGACTTAGTTGGAAAAGTAGAAAGCGGAATTCCAGAAGATGATCCAAGAAACCCAGCAGTCATTGCAGACAATGTTGGTGACAATGTTGGAGATGATGCCGGAATGGCAGCAGACCTTTTTGAAACCTACGTTGTTTCAGCAATCGCAGTTATGCTTCTTGGTTCTTTAACTTTCAAAAATTTCGAAAACGCTATTACCTATCCCCTAATCTTAGGCGCTGCTTCCATAATCACAACAATCATTGGAACGCTCTTTGTGAGACTTGGTTCTAAGAAAAGCATCATGGGAGCCCTTTACAAAGGACTTATAGTTTCAGGACTTCTTTCAGCTATTGCTTTCTACCCAATCACACAAAGCATGATGGCAGCCCAAACACAGTTTACTTTCTGGCAGCTATATTCTTCTGCTTTAATGGGACTCTTAGTCACTGCAGCAATTGTTTTGATCACAGAATACTACACCTCAAAGAGTTTTAAACCAGTTCAAGATATTGCACAAGCATCAACAACCGGACATGGTACAAACATCATCACAGGTCTAGCTATCTCAATGCAATCAACTGCTCTTCCTGTTCTAGTTATAGTTATTGCAATATTGGTTGCTTTTAACCAAGCAGGACTTTACGGAATTGCCTTGGCTGTTATGAGCATGCTTTCCTTAACAGGAATTGTTGTTGCAATTGATGCTTTTGGACCAATTACAGACAATGCTGGTGGTATTGCTGAAATGGCAGGATTACCTCAAGAAGTCAGAGATATTACAGATCCTTTGGATGCTGTTGGAAACACAACAAAAGCTGTTACTAAAGGTTATGCCATTGCCTCAGCTGGTCTTGCAGCTATTATTTTGTTTGCTTCTTTTTCTCAAGAATTAACAAACAGAGGTCTGAACACAGGTTTTGATATTTCAGATCCTAAAGTCTTAGTTGGTTTGTTCATAGGTGGACTTCTGCCATATCTCTTTGCATCCATTGCTATGCAAGCTGTTGGTAAAGCAGCACATGCTGTTGTTGAAGAAGTAAGAAGACAGTTTAGAGAGATAAAAGGGATTATGGAAGGAACTGCAAAACCAGACTATACCAAAGCGGTTGATATCGTAACTAAGGCTGCAATTAAAGAAATGGTTGTGCCTGCATTAATCCCAGTTGTTGTTCCAATCATTGTTGGATTAACACTTGGAGCTAAAGCATTAGGTGGTTTAATTGTTGGTTCAATTGTCACAGGTTTGTTTGTAGGTATATCCATGACCACAGGTGGTGCAGCTTGGGACAATGCCAAGAAGTACATTGAAGAAGGCCATCACGGCGGAAAGAAATCTTTTGCTCATCAAGCAGCTGTTACTGGAGACACTGTTGGCGATCCATACAAAGACACAGCAGGTCCTGCAATTAACCCGATGATTAAAATCATCAACATAGTTGCACTGTTAATGGTTAAGTTCTTGAAACACTAAATATCTAGACGTGACACAGGGGCGATCTCAGTAAAGAGGTCGCCCCTGTTTTGTTGCCCCGAGAGCTCAGCGGACTTGCGAAAGGAGCTCCTCTTCCAGGTGCCCCAGGCCGTGCTCTGTCGTGCCTTCCTGACCGCGGCAGCACAGCATGTAGAAGATGTACTGGTCCGGCAGGTCAGCACTGCACTCCAGTAGCACCTCGTCGTAGAGGTCGAGAAGCATGCACTGGGCCCAGTGCTCCAGGCCGCTGATGGCCTGAACGAACTGCTCGCGGCAGCGCTTTGCGTCGTCCTCGTCTTCAGCGTTGGAAGCTTGGCAGAGCAAGCTCCACATCTCGACTTGTAGCATAGACCCTCGGGGTTGTGGGAATGTCCTCCTGCATGACTAACATCAAAAAATACCACGTAAAGTGGTATTTTGTCAATGAATCTATGCAGAGTTTTTTATGCTATGACTCCCCCACCTAAGCATTCTTTTCCTTTGTACAAAACCAAGCTTTGTCCTGAAGCAATGGCAAACTGCGGTTTTTTAAACTTAACAATGTATCCTGTTTTTTCTTTTGAAATATTTAAGTCTTGTAATACTTGCTGGTGTCTAAAACGTCCCTTGCATATTAAAGGATACTTTAAGGGTTTAGTTATCCAGTTAACTTCTGAAAGATGTATTTCTCTAAACTCTAAAAGCTTGTCATGCGGATCTTCTGTAACAACTAAAATATTCTTTTTAACATCTTTTTTTGCAATGTAGTATGGTCCACCTTTTCCACCAACACCCAAGCCCTGTCTTTGGCCTAGAGTGTAAAAAGATGTGCCTTTGTGACTTCCTAAAACATTTCCTTTGGTGTCTATGATTTGTCCTTGTTTTGGCTTTAATTTTTGAAAAAGAAATTGATCTAAACGAATCTTTCCGACAAAACAAAGACCCATGCTTTCTTTGCGATCTGCATTGGGCAAATGTAGTTTCTTTGCTAGCAATCTAACATTAGTTTTCTTTAAATGCCCGATTGGAAAAAGGATCTGCTTTAATTGTTCTTGTTTTAAGTTGTAAATGAAGTATGTTTGGTCTTTAAACTCGTCTTTGGAACGGAATAGTTTGTCGTCTTTAATCTGAGCATAGTGGCCTGTTGCAATATAATCAAAACCCATTTGCATGGCTTTGTCATACAAAAGCTTGAACTTAATTTCTTTGTTGCACATCACATCTGGATTTGGGGTTCTGCCTGTTTTGTATTCTTCAAAGAAATATTGCATCACCTTTTTTTGATATGCATCCTCAAAATCAAAAGTGTGTAGTGGAATTTTTAAAAAAGCTGCAACCTTTAAAGCTTCTCTGCGATCATCTAACCAAGGACATTCATTGCGTAACAAACCTTCGGTGGAACTCCAATTTTTCATAAAAGCGGCTTCAACAATATATCCTTGCTGCAACAACAAAGCAGCGCTTACTGCGGAGTCTATTCCGCCTGAAAGCGCCACAAGGACTTTTTTCTTTGGTTTTGATCTCTTAAATTTCATCAAGCTTTACTGATTCTCCTGGTCTTAAAATCTTCTTTGAGTTCTCAGATACTTTAACTGATTCTAAGGACTTTAACAAGGCATGCGGGGCTTCGATGTTCTTGTTTTTCTCATCTGCCATTTTAGCAACTGTATTCCAAATTGGATTTTGATCTCTTTTTTGATTATTGTTGTTTCCTGGTTTGTTTTTCTTTTTTTTCTTTTCCTGATTTTCTTCGCTTTTCTTAACTTCTTCTTGTATGACCATGGCTTTGGGAGCTTCTACTGGAACTGTTTGAGGAAGCGCAGGCTCTGGAGCAATTACATTAGGAATTACTTCTTCCTCTCCCTCTAAAGCTTGGTTTCCTGCAACTAATGCTGCTTGTTCATGGAATTCCTGACCCATCCACTTAGTAATCTTGTCTTCAACATCAGCAACAGGATTGGCATATCTTTCTCTTGAAACACGGACAATCTTTTCACCATTGTCTGTTTTTTCATATGTTCCAGGAGGCAAAGTTTCTGCAGTAAAAGGATCTGAAGCTACTCCGTTTATCATTAACTTTAAAATGACAGTATGCTTTGGAATGTTAACTAGATCATTCTCTGTAAATATTGGCATAAACTCTTTTTCTAAAAACTCTGCATCCGCTGCGCCAACTCTAAATGTTACGATTGTGCCAACGTTTCCAAAAACAGCGTCTCTGACTTTAGTGTTGTTGTTTTCTTGGACTAACTGACCAATGTATTGGTGTCCGACAATCAAATTCAAGCGATACTTTCTTGCTTCAGAAAGAATTGTTGCAAATGATTCTGTAGCAAAGTTTTGAAACTCGTCTACATAGAGATAGAAGTCATTACGATCTTCTTCTGGGATATCTACACGAGAAAGAGCTGCAAGTTGCAGCTTGGTGATAATCATCGCACCAAGCAATGCAGAATTGTCTTCACCAACGCGTCCTTTGGAAAGGTTCATTAAAAGAATCTTTTTGTTGTCCATCAACTCTCTTAAATCAACGGTTGATTTTGGTTGACCAACAATGTTTCTAATAATGCCTGAGGAAAGGAATTGCCCAACCTTGTTTTGGATTGGAGCAATTGCTTCCATTCTGTATTTTTCGTTCCAGTTAGCAAATTCATCTTGCCAGAAAGATTTAACAATCGGGTCCCTGACGTTATCAACGATCCGTTTTCTGTATTTCTTGTCTATGAGCATTCTGGAAATACCAAGTAAAGTATTACCTGGTGAATCAAGTAAAGCTAAGATGGCGTTGTTTAAAATATATTCCATACGCGCAGACCAAAGGTTTGCCCAGATCTTTGTAAAAACTCCCATTAGTCCTGAAGCAACTAAGTGCTTGTATCTTGGATCAACTGATTCTAAAATGTTGAAAGCAATTGGAAACTCCATGTCTGAAGGGTTGAAATATACCACGTCGTTTATTCTTCTTGCTGGGATATAGTTTAGGATCTTTTCAACTGAATCGCCGTGTGGATCAACAAAAGCAAGTCCATTGTCATTAACAATGTCTTGAATGATCATGTTCTCCATCATCGTAGTTTTGCCCATACCAGTTTTTCCGATGACATACATGTGCTTTCTACGGTCTTCTCGCTTAATACCAAAAGGCACCTGCTTGTTGCGGAAGTTGGTTTTAGCAAATAGTGTGACTTCGTTTTCGTTTTGCATAGTTTAACCTAAGACCGGAAGGTTTGCCGGTGGTTGACCTTTTTTAATATCAATTCTTTCAACAGGAGGTGTTGATGCTGTATTTAATGGGAAGTGGTAAAGGGTTGCAAGCTCTTCAATGTTCATAACCATTGAGTCTATTCCAATCCATCTGCTTCTGTTAACAAAACCTTGCAAGAGTAAATGTTTTCTTTCCATGATCATAAAATTGACGAAAGGTTTTTCAATGGCTTCAAACATTGCATAGTTATAGTTTGTCCAAGTGCCATTAACATCTGGTTTTAAGTTGTTGGAATTAACCGCGCCAAATTGTCTGTATGCACCAACCATTAAGCTCTTCTTTGTTTTGTCGAACTTGTCTTTAGGAGCAATGTAGAGATGACGAATTTTAGTCTGATATGCAGGCTTAGTAGCTTTAGTTTCAATTCCTTTAACAGTGTTTCTTTCACCCTCAGTCATACGCATTACTTTTGGTTGTTTCTGTTCTTCTCCGTGTGCTCCTTGATTACCGCCTTCTTGTATTGCTTCGAGGACAGTCTTTTTACTACCCCAGGCAAGGAAAGGTAATATTCTTTCTAAGAATGGCACATGATGTTTACCCTCTTCTTTTAAGCCCTGAACAACTTCTGCCATATGTGGTTCCCATTCTTTGTCAGCAATTGGACGCATAACAATTTGGATCGCCATTAGTTCATGTGGCTCAGTTCTACTTAAAGCTTCTAAGACTCCGGCCATTGGATCAATGATTGATTCTTCTGCTGCTGGGTGTTCAAACTCTCTCCAAGTTCTAATTGGATATGCCCAGTCTTTTGTAAATTTGTATTCTGTGCCCCACATATCCCAGGAAGAATTCTCATCAATATGCCTTAAGTTCTTCATGTAATCTTCAACTTCTGCAATTTCTGCATTTGGGTAGTATGCATAAAAAGAACTCAAAGCAAGTCCTCTGGCTTTTTCTGGAACTGAGATGATGAAGGAAATCTTACCACCTAAGCTGACTATTTCTGCGGTCCACCAAAGGTTTACTAATCCTTCAAGCCAACGTTCTGCCCAAGTAAAATTCTGGTGCATTGCATGCATGCTCGCAAAGATTTGCTCAACAGCAAGGGTGCTCTGTAAGTTCTCTTTTTCAATCTTAATATGTAAAAAAATTCTTTTGTTAGAAAGAACATAATCGTCTGCAATTTTATCTTTGTAAAGCTTCTGAACAATGTAAAAAGCGGCAATGACAAACAAAACCCAGCCATACCAGTGTACAAACAAATACCACCCCGTGGAGATGGTTGAACCAAACCCTTCTGATATCGTTGAAAAAATTCCCATTTTTTGTTTCTAGATTTTAGGAAAACAAAACTATTGTGCTTTTGCTACCAACTCGTACTTGTTTCTTTGAACTTTGTTAAAAAGAGTCTTGTTTGAAAGCGCTACTAAAACAGTATTTCTCTTAACCATGCGCTTTTTCATAACTTCGGAGATTATTTCATCACGGCTTAGCGGTTGATTTGATCTTTCTAGTATTTCAATGATGACGTCAGCAACAACACCTTTCTTGTAGCCCCATTCAGTTAAAGCATAAATACCACGACCGACTAACACAAAGCGTCCGTCTTTGATAAGCTCGTTGTGCACGCTTTCTTTGTTTGCTGTTCGTTTATCAAAACCGTGCTTGTTAATCATTTCTGTAATTTCAGAGTAATGTGCTGGTTTGGCATGGTGCTTTAAAACAATGTATGCCTTGTCACCAACGTCTTTCGGCTTTATCTCACGCCATTCTTTCAAACCATATTCACCAAAAGGATTTTTAGCAATATCTTTGCTAATTTCAATGTAGGTCTTTAAGATCTTCTCATTTAAATCAGCTGCATTGTTCTTGTAAAACTCGCTGGTTTGTAATTTCTCAATTAAAGTTAGCTCGCTAACTGGCTTACCTTCTGCTTTTAGTATTTCTCTAGCTGTATTGATGATGTTTTCAAAAAACTCATGATTGTAGGTTACTGAAGCCCAGGCTGCATGGTACATCTCAGACTCTCTTACTTCTAGAAGTTCTTCGGCAATATGCAGTAAAAACAAAACTGAGCGCTTTTCTTCTTCAGTA
>Ga0082335_1008955_pt1 | contig 11073 bp, 14 predicted proteins | sample Subgrocontami58m_FD_72375 | JGI IMG/M metagenome (GOLD analysis project Ga0082335, IMG submission 72375) | Subsurface groundwater microbial communities from S. Glens Falls, New York, USA - GMW37 contaminated, 5.8 m (SPADES assembly) (version 2) ...
CGACGCGGCCACCATCCGCCTCGCCCGCTCGTTCAGGTGAGGCCACATTCGACTCAACTTGTCTTTAATGTCTCGCATCGATGCCATGCGGGAATGAGCTTTATCAAAACCAAGGGAACTTGTAAAGGTTATTTATTGACAGACCCTTGGCATCGCCCGCGCGGATTTCTTGTCGGCTCTTGGAGACAGGGAGGTTGAAGAGAATCTCAGACTGGGGTGCGTTTTCCGTTCGGACGGAGAGTTGCTCAGCGAGTGGGTGACGTTCATCGGAAAGCACAGGATAATCGTGTTGCTTCGGCAAGCATGCATGACGCGGCCGGGGCCGCTCCGCTACGCTTTGCGGCAGACTTTAACCGCGGAGCCAACGATGAAATGCGCCGGACCTTGCTCGAAGAACTTGATCGGACTCAAACGTGAACTCAACCGGTGGCGTCGAAGCCAGGCCCGGCGCACCGCCCTGCCGGAGGCGATGTGGCAGGCGGCGGCGGCGGCGGCTCGCTCGGAGGGAGTGGGCGCGGTCGCCCGCATCCTGCGGTTGGATTACTACAAGCTCAAGCGCCTGGCGACCTCCCCACCTGCCGCGCCGGTCTCAGTGGTGCCACCAGGCTTCGTCGAGTTGACCTTGAGCCCGCCTGCAAGTCAGGCGTCGGTCTGCCGGATCGAATTGGAGGATCGCACCGGGGCGAAAGTGAGGATGGTGGCGCCAGGGGATGTCGGCACCCTGGTAGCGCTGGCGCAGGCCTTCTGGGGGCGGGGAGCATGATCCAAATCACCCCGCAAATGCGGATCCTTCTGGCGGTGGAGCCTGTGGACTTTCGCAAAGGAATCGACGGTCTGGCCGGGTTGTGCCGCCAAGTGTTGGGCACCGATCCGTTGGGGGGCGCCTTGGTTGTTTTCCGCAGCCGTAGTCGGCGCGCCCTCAAGCTGCTCGTTTACGACGGGCAAGGGATGTGGCTCTGCCAGAAGCGGCTTTCGCAAGGCCGGTTTGCCTGGTGGCCGCAGGGAACGGGGACTGGCACCCTGCGCGTGGATCCCCACCAATTGCACCTGCTGCTTTGGAATGGAGATCCCACCGGCGCCCAGACGGCTCCGATGTGGCGAGCCCTCACACCTACCGGCTGAGCGGGCGTCGGACCCCTCGAAAAACCCCTTGAAAAATAGTTGGCATGCCCACTTGCGTTCCAGATTTTCCCCGCTATACTGATCGGCATGTCAGAGCCGATCCGCCACCGTGGCCGGGAGATTGACGCGAAGGATATCGCGTTCATCCAGCAGCTCATCGCCCAGAACCCGGGCCTGAGCCGGCGGCGGCTTTCGGCCAGGCTCTGCGAAGCCTGGCAGTGGAGGCAGCCCAACGGAGCTCTGCGGGACATGGTCGCGCGGGGCTTGCTTCTGATGCTGCACCGGGCCGGTCACATCCAACTGCCGGCCAAACGCTGCTCACCCCCCAACAACGCGGTGCGGCATCGGGCGGTGCCCGCCACTCCTCTCCCGTCCCCGGAACCCTGGGCCGGTTCCTTGAGCCAGTTGGGGACGCTCGACATCCGCTTGGTCCGCCGCACCGACGCGGAGGCGCTCTTCGCCGCCCTGCTCCAGGCCCATCACTATCTGGGGTACAACCGGCCGGTGGGCGATTATGCGCAGTTGCCGATGATGCGCAATTGAGCAGCGCCTCACTCGTTTCACCCCGGAGAAACGGCCTCGACGACCGGTAGAGGGCAACGCGCAACTCTCCATAATCAAAGGCGCTCCAGGAAGTCTAGGAGTTCGTCAGGCGGTTGAAAGCGCGGGCTCATTCTCTCGGGGAGGTGAAGTAATTGCAGGGTTTTCTCTTTCATCGCGAGATCCGCTTCCAGGTAATGGTGGGTCGTGTCGAGTTTTTCGTGGCCGAGCCAAAGGGCGATTACTTCCAGCCGCACGCCCTTTTGGAGCATGTGGAGGGCTGTACTGTGCCTGAGCTGGTGCGGTGAGATTCTCCGCTTGCCCAGAGAGGGGCAACCCGAGCTTGCCGCAGCGACAGTGACACGGAGTTGATGAGCGACACCGGAGCGGGAAAGGGCATGGCCGAAGCGGTTTGGCAGCAGAGGCTGTTCGGGTTTTAGCGCGTTTTCTCTGATCCATGCCTGGAGGAGATGGCGGGTGCTCTTACTGATCGGAAGGATCCTCTGCTTGCGACCCTTGCCTATAAAGCGAATGGTCCGAGATTGATCTTGGATCACGTCGGCAACGCGTAGATGCGTGATTTCCGAAACCCGTGCACCGGTGTTATAGAGCAGTTGAAAGAGGAGGCGATTGCGGCGCCCCGTCCAGCACGCGGAACTGGGAGCTTCCAAAACCGCCTGGATCTCAGCTTGTGAAAGAAACCCAACCAACGGCCGCTCCCAACGTTTTCTCGGGATGGCCAGGATAGCCTGCAACTGAGGGGCTTGGTCGACAGCATCAAAGGCCAGCAGATACGCAGCAAAGGCACGCAGGGCGCTCAGGCGAGTGTTGCGACTCCGTGGCTTGTTGTGGCGCTCTTTTTCCAAGTAATCCAGAAAGGTCAGTACATTGGGTGCGGTAAAGTCCGACAGGTTCATGGCCGCTGGTGATTTGCGTTGGACTTGCTGCATATACCGCAGAAATAGCCGGAAGGTATCTCGATAGGAGGCGACCGTGGCTGGACTTACTGATTTTTGGTTAATCAGGTGCTGGCAAAAGAACCGCTGCAGCGGCAAGGCCAGGTTTCCTGTTTTGGACCTGCATTTCATCCAGCCGCAAGAGGTCAAGGATTCTCGAACGTTGCCGCGGCCCGGCGCAAGAGCTCCGGAACACCCGTCAAATACCAGTACGTATCACGGAGCTTGCTGTGCCCCAGATAATGCATCAGCAAGAGGAGGTCATGATCGATGTCCCGGTGATGACGGCTCCATTTGAGCAGGACCTGGCAGCTGAAGGTGTGACGCAGATCCGTCAGGCGCGGGTGCGGGCGCGAACCGCGACCTTTCAAACCGGCGGCCAAACGGTGGAAGATGATTTCCACCGTCTTTACTGCCAAGCCCGTTCCTCGCAACGAAACAAAAAAGGTTTTGGCTTTCGGAAACTGACCTTGGCGTTTGCGGCGGTATCGAATCAGCTCTTTGACGGTGCTGGGGTGGAGAGGCAAAATCCGGGCCTCGTGCAGCTTGCTGCGGTGCACGGTGATGACTCCCGCCTGCAGGTCCACGTCGTCCACGCCCAAACGCAGCGCTTCGCCCACCCGCATGCCAGTGCAGGCCATCAAGCCGATCAAAGTGAAGCAGGTGTGCGGTCTTAGGCTGCCGCTTGGGGGCAATCTGCGCGCCGCGCGCAGTAATCGAGCCAGTTCCTTGGAGGAATAGACATGCGGGACTTTCCGGATGAATGCTCGGCCCAGCATCCGATGCGGCGGAATGACGGTTCGGGGTTCGAAAACTGCCAGGTACTTTGCCAGACACCGGACGACCTGGAGCCGACGAGCCCAATAAGCCGGGTCGGCGCGGGTCGGGAGCCGGGCCCAGCGCAGGGCCAGATCCAAGGTCAAAGGGCCATGGTGGCTTGTGCGGTCCGCATACCGCCCGAAGTCGAGTAAGAGTTGGCCTTCGGCGCGCAGGACGTAACCCAGCGATCGCCGGTAGGCCAGATACCGTCGGACCTGCGCGACCATTTTTCCCGGGCACTTCATGATTTGGATCCGGGCCAAGGCATGGCGACTGAACGAAGTTGCCGCAGGTTTACCCGGGTATAGATGGTGGTCGATTCCAGGCTCTGGTGACCGAGCACATCGGCCAAAGCCTTAACGCTTGCACCTTGCTGATGCAGATTGGTGGCGAAGCTGTGACGGAGCAGATGCGTGCGAGTTACGGGAAGGTCCGCACGGCCGTAGGCTTTCCGGATGACATAGCCAATCTGGCCTGTGCTCAGTGGAGTTCCGTAGGGAAAGTGATGACAAAGAAAAACAGGGGCCTCAGCTCCAGTGGGGCGACCATGGCGCAAATAGCTGGCCAGGGCTTGTCCCAAGCGCTGCGGCAGTGGTAGTAGCCGTTCCCGGCCGACCTTGCTTTTGACCAGGCGGAGGGTGCCTTTTCTCCAATCCAGGTCGTGCAACGATAGGTGGGCGATTTCACTGATGCGCAATCCCAATTCGGTCATGCAAAGGGTGATTGCGAAATCTCTTCGCCCCACAGCCGTAGAACGGTCGAAGCCGCGCAGAAGTCTGGCAATCTGCTCTCGGCTGAGAGTCTGGGGCATTCGCAACCGCTCCCAGGCTGGGAGGGAAGGCACCGCAGCGACGAGGGTTGGCTTCACTCGACCTTGCAGTTGGAGAAATCGAAGAAAAGAACGCAGAGAGACAGTAAGGACCTTGAGCGACGCTGGCCGGAGCAACTTGGAACGTGATCCAACAAAGCGCAGAAGATCTGAGCGCTGAATCTGCTCCGGGCGTAGCCGTCCATTCCCAAACCGCCACGTCAGAAACTCACGGCAATAGCGTCGGCGGTGAAGTCGTGTGGCATCCGCAAGTCCGCAGGTCTGTGACATGTAACGGTCATAGCCCCCAACCAAACGGTCGATCGGGGTTGAGGGTTCAGGCCTCTGGACGACGACCCCACGTCTCTGGAGGTGCTCCAAAAGCCGATGCAGGGCGGTGAGGCAGTTGCGTGCAGTGGAATTGGCTGGCTTGGGACAACGACAGCGAGGCAGATGCAGGCGGACAAATCGACCAATCAGCTCGGCTGTAATCCGCCGGGCACCGAGATGGCGCCGCGCCAACCACAAGGAGAAGTGCTCGGCGACTCTGAGATACTCTCGGATGCTGCTGCCCAAATACCCCGCCTTCTCCAGATCGTAGGCGAAGTCCTCCAGGATTATGCCCAGATGACTGGCGGCCATACGGCACCGGACGTAGGCGCTGAACAGAGCGACTCGTTTCATGCGAAGCCTGGAACCAGACGGTTCTCAAGGCTTCGCCATGCTTCCTCTAGCCCCTTGACACGAAAAGAAAAGCCCTAATTGGAAGACCATCTGCGCATCATCGGCAACTGCGCATAATCGCCCTCATGCTCATCTGCACATGAGGGCGAGCATCTCAAGTACCTGGTGTACGCCCAGGATCGTCCGGTGGCCTGCCTGACCTGGTCCTCGGCCCCGCGCCACCTCGGTCCCCGAGACCGCTTCATCGGCTGGTCAGCGGAGGCGCGCCGACGCCACCTGCACCTCATCGCCTACAACACCCGTTTTCTGCTCATGCCCTGTCTGGAGGTGCCTCATCTGGCCAGTCACGTGTTGGCGTGCATCGCCCGGAGGCTCTCGGAGGACTGGCAGGGGGTGTATCAACATCCCATCCACTTGTTGGAGACCTTCATTGATCCGGCGCGTTTCCGGGGCACCTGCTACGCGGCGGCCAACTGGATCCCGCTGGGCCGGACCACCGGACGGGGGCACAACGCCCGCACCAACCGTTGCGATCAACCCCGCAAGGAGCTCTGGGTCTATCCCTTGGGGGTGGATTTTCGCTCCCAACTCGCTCGCGCCGATGGCTAAGCCCGCTCCCGAGGTCATCCACCTGGACGCGGCCCAACTGGAGGCCTTGGTCGCCCAGTTGCGCGCGCACCTGCCCTCGGAGCTCTTCGAATTGGTCCACACCGTCTTGCGGACCCTCCAGTGGGTTCTGGAGGCGATGGAACTAAAAACCACCACCATCGCGCGGCTCAAACGGGTGCTCTTCGGTTCCCGGAGCGAGAAGACCGACAAAGTCTTTCCCCCATCGCCGGCCACTGCTGCCGGGACAGCCCCGGCGGACCCCGCTGTGGTCGCCGCCAAACCCAAGCGCCAGGGCCACGGACGAAATGGCGTCGGATGCTATACCGGAGCCCGCATCGTCGAAGTGCCCCATCCCCACCTGCGGACCGGGGACCGGTGTCCGGGTTGTGGCGTGGGAACCCTCCGGAGCAAACCGCCCTCGCGCGTGGTCTGCATCCACGCGCAGCCGATGATCGCCGCGACCCTCTGGTCCGCGGAGGTGTTGCGCTGCGGCGACTGCCAGAAGGTCTTCACCGCACCCCTGCCCCCGGAGGCGCGCGGCCCCAAATACGATCCCAACGTCGGTGACGCCCTCCTGGTGAGCCGCTTTGGGATGGGGGTGCCGATGTATCGGACGGCCCGCTGGCAGCTTGATGTGGGTGTTCCCCTGCCGGCCTCCACGCAATGGGAACTGATGGCCGAGGCGGCCGAATCCCGCCAACCGATCTTCAAGGCGATGATCCAGGCCGCCGCCCAGGGCACCCTTATCCACACCGACGACACCACCATGCGCGTGCAAAGCCTGCGCCGGCAGATCGCCCAGCAAGGGGAGGAGGCCAAGCGCACCGGCATCTTCACCACCGCTGTCATGGCGGAGGTGGGCGATCACCGGGTGGCGCTCTACTTCACCGGATCAGAGCACGCCGGTGAGAATCTGGACCGCCTGCTCCAGCAGCGCGCCGAGGGCCTGGAAGCGCCCATCCACATGTGCGACGCGCTCTCGCGCAATCAGTCCAAGGCGTTTGACATCATTGAATCCAATTGCCTCACTCAATATGGTATCCCGGAAATATCCTGCACGGGTTCACCGAGGATGCGGCGGGCCGTGGCGGAGGCGACTTGGCTGGCAGCATAATTCACGTGCTTTTACAGAGAACGAAGCAACTCGAGCACCTTGGTGCTCGGTTTCCATGGTTTGGAGGCTGGTTTGCTGATCCCCGCCCTCTCCCAGAAGGCCGTCAACGCGTCACGCTTCATTTTCAGGTTGGTGCTCACGTACCGATTAGTCGTAGCGATGCTCGCGTGGCCGAGATAATCGCGGATCACGGTGAGATCGACCCCAGCCTGTAGCAGAGCGACGGCGCAACTGTGGCGCAGCAGGTGGGGATGAAGAACGCGACGAGGAAAGGTCTGCGAGCGCCCCAGCCGCGTTGAGTACTTTCGGAGTAATCTCAGAACGCCGTGCCGGGTCAACGGTTGACCTCGGTGATTCAAAAACAGTGGGGCGCCGGCTAGCCTCTCAGAGGAAATCAGCCGCTTTAGGGCTGAGGTGGTTTGCGCCCAAAGAGGGCAAATACGTTCCTTCTGTCCTTTTCCTCGCAGGCGCACTTGCCGTGGCGGCTCCAGGCTGAGGTCCTGAAGCCGCACGCCCAACGCCTCGCTCACGCGGGCGCCGGTATTGTAGAGGAACAGCAGCAAGGCATAATCACGCACGCCCAGGGCAGATTGCTGATCGGGTTGGCTGAGCAGGATCTTCATCTCTTCCGGTTCGAGGTAAACGCATACCGGCTGAGGAGCCTTTTTAGCTGCCACTGCAAGTATCCGGGCGTACTGCTCGGCATGATCGGGATCGTGCCGGAGCGCGTGCTTAAAGAAGCAGCGCAGGGCAATCAAGCGGCAATTGCGGGTGCGGATGCTGTTACTTCGTTGCCGTTCCAGTTCCTCGAGGAAGGTCAAGACGTGAGTCACCTGTAAATGCTCCACACAGAGGCGGTCAATCGTGCATTCACGTCTTTGAGCCACGTGCGACAAGAACAGGCGCAGAGCGTCTCGATAGGCATGGAGGGTGTGTGGACTGACGCCACGGATCTTGAGCAAATAGTTCAAAAAGAACTCTTCCAACAAGTGAGCCAGCAGTGACGCTGAGGACTTCATGGGGCGGCCTTTTGGAAGCGCGCCGCCATCCGATGACTGGCTACGACGAGCAGATCGGAGCTCGCCTTCAGATAAATTTCTGTTCCCAACAGGTTCTGATGGCCGAGATAGACCGATAGGTCGGGTAGTCGGCGCTGCAGATCGGCTCCGGCTCAATACCAGAGGCGCAAGCGTTCCCGGGCAAAGCCGTGGCGCAGGTCATGAGGTCGTGGTCCGAACCGACCTTCCGCCGGTTTGAACCCGGCTTGACGCATGAGTTGGCGAATAGCGCAGGATGCGCTCATGACCGAATAGGCACCACCGTCGGCGCGGCAAAGCAGGAAGGACTCCAGAGCTTGGCCGACGTAGCGTCGGCGCTCGTGAACGTAGCTCTCGAGCTCCTTGCGCAGATCGACGCGAAAGGGCACCCATCGGGAGCGTCCTTTGCTCATTCGAATGAAAAAGTATCGATCAAAACCAGTGGCGGCAGCTTGGACAGCTCCTTAAAGCCGCTATCCGCGGGATCAAGGAGGCCTCCGGCGTTCCTCCGCCAACCATCCTGATTCACATTGACCGTGGCGGAGACTGGAATGCCACTCGCTGGTTCTTCGACAACCTGCGCAAGCAGGACGTCGAGTTTGATGCCATCGGGCTGAGCTATTACCCCTTTTGGCATGGAACATTCGAAGCCCTCCGCGCCTGCCTGGAAGGCGCCGCCAGCCGATACGGCAAGCCTGTGGAGGTGATGGAAACGGCTTTTCCATGGTCCAACGCCACCAACCTCTTCGGAATTCCCGCCACGCCCGAAGGCCAGACCCGATACCTCATTGAGCTGGCCAAGATCGTGAAAGGCGTGCCGCAAGGCCGTGGCCTGGGGATCTACTGGTGGGGCGCCGAGTACCGTCACGTGGACGGGATCAACACGGCCGGATTCGAATACCGGTCCTTGTTTGGCGGCGACGGCAACGTTTTGCCCGGGGCCTCCACGCTAGGGCGCCTCGCTGGGCCTGCGCTCCTCAACGCCGTCCGGACTGGCACGAACGTCGCCCTAAGCTGGCCGCTGGGCGGAGCGGGTTGGTCGCTGATGACGAGCACGAACCTGGCATCGCCCGTGTCCTGGGCCTCGCTTGGCAGCGCCTTTTCCGATGACGGGTTGGTCTTCAGTGCGTATTTGCCGATTCAGGCGGATTCGAAACGGTTCTACCGTTTGCAGTCGAACTAAGGGTCTTTTGGTGCGGTGTCGCCACCGCCCCTTCTGGAGGGTCCGATCGCGTGTGCGGCCCGATGAGGTCAGCGAGCCATGCCTTCACTTCCTCCGAGAAGGCATACTCGGCGGCACAAGCTGGACTGCCTGGCTCACGGCGGCTCTTACCTCCAATCCTCAACGTGTGTCTTCGATGAGATAGAGCACGTTCTGAACGTTCGCCTCATGTCAGCCCCGTTAGGGGCGGCATTAGATCTAACTCTTCACAGGCCCGTGCTGCCTGCCCCCGAGTCTGGGGGAGAGGCTTGTCCTAAGAGTGATCACAAATGTCCTAAAAGTGTACAGACCAATGGACAGGTTTGTGAAATGCTCGCGACAATTCAATAAAGAATAAGCCTGCCGATAACGCAAGCACAACCAAAACAAACAGACTCGACGTATGAAAAGGAAGTTCATTGCAGTAGGCGCATTGTGGATGGGTGTTGCCCTCTACGAGGCGTCGGCTGCGGTCGTCACGGTAGATGAGTTCGGGAACGGTAACATTGACGGTTCCCCTCTCCTGTGGAGCATCGCTGTTGGTCCAGGAGGACTAACTCTGGCCTACACGTTGCCCTTCCCCGTCGCGGAAGGTGAGGGGGTGCTCTGGGAACCTCCAACCCCAGGCTCGGTATCGGATGTAATCCAATTTGCTGGCAACACCCTTTTCTTTTACTCAGACAACAGCGATGGCGTCGACTCGCCTGCGGACATAAGCGGGCTTCCACTTTCTCCGTTTCCTCCTACTTTGGCTAGCTGGGAGCAGACGACGCCGGCGGGGAACGGATTCTGGGGCTACACGCCCAGCTCTGGCCAACCCGGCTATTACGCAGGGGACACCGTGACCTACAACGTCATCAGCGACTATGCCGTGCCTGAGCCTTCGACCTGGCTCGCCGGTCTTAGCGCGCTCGGGATGCTGGCTAGTTTGGGTCGGCGAAGTCGCAAGGCCTGATCGTACCAGAGCGCCCTACTTGAGCGGGAGAGCCTTTCGCGCCGTGAAAGCGGCGGCGCGGCGCTGGCCTTCGACCACTTCCTCGCGGGACATGCACCCGGCGACCAACAAAGGGGGCCATCCATTATGCTGAAGTGTGAATTATGCTGAGGTCGGTTTTTGTTGGGCAGAATCTGGCCGCAGTTACAGGCTGATGGGCTGGACGGGAGTTTTGAGAACTCCGCATAGTTAGCACATCGTTTCATTAAAACATCTGAATGGGCCTGAGGTGCTAGCGTCGGGAGCATGGCCGAAAAGTCGGTCGATCTTGTCTGAGCCGACTTCAGAACAGCGCTGCCGCGTGGCTGCTTGTTTGGTTTTTTGAGACCGGGCTCGTCTTGACCGCGCCTATCCCTCGCTGTACGCTGCGTGTCAGCGGCAGGTGTGAGCGAGGTTCATTGCACCTGCCCGCGAAAACTAAGAAGATGCAGGAAACGAAAACGGCATTGTTTGGTTGGTTCGCCACGGTCGCCATGCTGGCCTTTCTCCCTCTGGGGTGTGGCGTCAGCGTAACTCCGGCAAACACGTCGCGTGCACACGCCCCGCACTTGGAAAGAAGCGCCCCAGACGCGGCGAAAAGCGCCCCGTTGAAGCGGCCGCTGCGCCGGAACAACCACCGGTGCAGGGGGCAGAGAATCCCTAGGCCATGGCCTTGATGGCGGCGGACAGGCGGCTTTTGTGACGCGACGCCTTGTTCTTGTGAATGATTTTCTTGTCGGCGATCGAGTCCAGCACTTTGGTCGATGCGCTCAAGGTTGCGCGCGCGGCCGCCTTGTCGCCGGCATCGATGGCTTTCCTGACGCGCTTGATCGCGCTGCGCAGCTCGGAGCGCAGGCTCATATTGTGCTGGCGGCGTTTTTCGCTCTGACGCGCCGCTTTTCTGGCGGATGCTATATTGGCCATATCTACCCCGCGTACCGGTGTGGTGAAAAAGGGCGCTATGATACGGGCGTTTTGCCCGTTAAGCAAGAATAAACACCGGTTTAGCCTGCACACCATGAACCTCTTAAAAGCGCTCGCGACGGTCAGCAGCATGACGCTGCTGTCGCGCATCCTCGGGTTCGTGCGCGACACGGTCATTGCGCGCGCGTTCGGCGCCGGGATCGCGACCGATGCCTTCTTCGTCGCATTCAAGATCCCGAACCTGCTGCGGCGGCTGTTTGCCGAGGGCGCGTTTTCGCAGGCGTTC
>Ga0082335_1008956_pt1 | contig 11068 bp, 10 predicted proteins | sample Subgrocontami58m_FD_72375 | JGI IMG/M metagenome (GOLD analysis project Ga0082335, IMG submission 72375) | Subsurface groundwater microbial communities from S. Glens Falls, New York, USA - GMW37 contaminated, 5.8 m (SPADES assembly) (version 2) ...
ACAGAAGCGCGCGCTCGAACTCATCCAGCAGATCAACGTGTAGACAGAAAACACAACCCCACTGTTACGCTAATCACTGGAAATACAAGGAACATTCGCTCTGCGCTGGCAGGAACTTCAGCTTAATCCAACGCGGGGGCGTCAAAAGCTCGCTCAAGCCGGATCAAATATTTCAGTTTAAAGTTAGGCGAGGAGAGAGAAGTGTCCCAAGTTGCTCAGCTTCAGCTCAACCAATACTTCTACCACTACCCAGCGGTGGCGACTGTTGTCACCAGCCATGCCCACGGCAAGGACAACGCCATGGCAGTGGCCTGGCACACGGCCATATCACGCGAGCCTCCTATCTACGGCGTCTGTATTTCACCCAAGCGCTACACGCACGGGCTTATCGTGGCGTCGGGCGAGTTCGTGGTGAACTTTGTGCCCTGGGAGAAGCGTGCGCTGATAGCCAAGGTGGCGGGATGCAGCGGCAGGGAAGTGCAAAAATTCCGGGAGTTCGGCATTGTGGCTAGCAGTGGGAAGGTGGTGCGGGTGCCGGTGCTGGCGGACGCCTACGCCGCCTACGAGTGCCGGGTGATGGAGCAGCGGGTGATGGGAGATCACGACCTGTTTGTGGGCAGCATTGTGGCCGTCCATTCGAACAAAGAGGCGCTTGGCAAGGCCAGCATGCTGGACCCGGAACAGGCGCACCCGGTGCTCTACTTGGGCGGCGACTACTATGCGACCGCGAAAGGGGCCGTACACTTGGACCGGGTCGCGCCGGCGAAGGGCGCAGCGGGGGTGGTGCGATAGCAGGCGCTATTCCCGCTAAAGAGACCGGCAGCCCCCTACGGCCAAGACGCAGCCAAGGCGACGCCAGCCCGCGCACAGTGGGTGGATTATGATCCTGTGCCGTTGTGGGCGTGGCGGCGCGGCAAGGTTTGACAAGCTAGGCAGGCGACAAAGTGAACCCTAGCCTCCGAAAAAGTGGCGCGTTGATTGACACGAAAGGAAGCAGGCTATGAAGATTGCATACATGCTGTCGGCGAGTTGGCTTGCCGCGTCGGTCATCGCGGCGGCGGCGCACGCGGCATATCCGGACCGCCCGATAGCTCTGGTGGTACCGTTTCCGCCGGGAGGGTCGACCGACCTGGCGGCGCGGATCGTCGCCGCCAAACTGGAAAAGGCTTTTGTCGAAGCGTCGAAGGACCCGGCGGTAGCCAAGAAGCTGAGCGAGCAGAGTATCCGCCCGCTCGGGCTGCCCGCAAAAGACCTGGGCGCGTTAATCCGCAAGGAGATCGACCAGTGGGCTCGCGTAATCAAGGAAGCCAAGGTGGAGAACAAGTAGCGGATTCTGCATTGGTTAGTCAGCAATACGGCAAAAGACACATCCAAAACCAGCAGCACTTCCAGGGAGGAGACGGCAAAATGAACATAAGACAAAAGCGCGCGTGCGCTCGTTCGCGCTCGGGAGGCCGCGCAGCGGCCGGATTGATTTCCCTTCTATCACTGTTTGCGTCGCAGCTACTGCTTGGGCACGGTGCTGCGGCGGCCGAACCGCCGGGCTGGCCGACTCGCCCGATTACCATGTTGATTTCCTACCCGCCGGGCGCGATTACCGACACGGTCGGCCGGCGCGTCGGCGATCGGCTCGGCGCGGCGCTCGGCGTGCCGGTGATCATCGAAAATCGGGCCGGTGGCGGCGGCAATGTGGCCGCCGCGGCTGTGGCTCGGGCGCGCCCCGATGGATATACGCTGCTTTTCACATCCTACGGTACTTTGATCATTGCCTCTGCGGCGAATCTAAGGCTCGATTTCAATCCACAGCGCGACCTCACCCCGGTTGCAGTCGTGGGGCCGATGACGGTCGTGATGCTGGTGCGCCCGGATCTGCCCATACGCACGATCCAGGATTTTGTGACTTACGCGCGGGCCAATCCCGGAAAGGTGAATTTCGCCAGCATCGGCATTGGCAGTTCCTACCATCTGTTGATCGAGCAGCTGATTTCGCTTGGCAAGCTAGACCTAGTGCATGTGCCGTATCGCGGCGGCGCTGCGACGATGGTGGATTTTCTCGCCGGCCGGGTCGATGCCATGCTCGCCACTTGGCTGTTCGCCAAGCCCTACGTGACGGACAAACGCGCCAGAGCGATCGCCGTGACGAATGCCGAGCGCTCGCCGGTGTTGCCGGACCTGCCTGCTGTCGGCGAACAGGCCGTGCCGGGTGCTCGGCTGGTGGATGGGCTGGGCATCATTGCACCGGGCAAGCTGCCGGCGCCGATCCTCGCACGCCTGAATGCCGAGGTGCGCCGCATCATCGAACAGCCCGATATGCACGCCTGGCTGACCGGCGAAGGCGTGCCACCTACGCCGATGTCGCCGGAAGCATTCGCGGCGATGCTGCGGACCGAGGCTGAACCGTTGGGACGACTCATACGCGAGAATAAGATTCGGCTGGAATGATGGATGGCCGTGCACCGCCTTGAAGCGGGCACGCTACCCATGCAGAAGGAGTCCCGCGTTGCGATCCACGGTAGTTTGGCGCCAAACGCGGAGTTATGCCATCAACACACGTAGTATTAGTCCTTAGCTTGGCAAGCTAGACGGGCGACAAAGTGGAGCTTACAGAACATGACCCGCAGGTTTGATTCGCGCGGAGCGAATGTCCAACTCAGGGGGAGGTGCCAAATGAAAACGTTCAAGGCAATGGGGCGTGTAGTGACTGTAGGCGTGCTGATGGCTATTGCGGGCTCCGTCGCCGCGCAGCAGCGTTATCCGAGCAAGCCGATTCGTTTCATCACCCCCTATGCCGCAGGAGGCAGTACCAGTTTCTTGGCGCGCATAGTCGGCCAGAAGCTGACCGAAAGCTGGGGTCAGCAAGTGCTGGTCGAAAGCCGCGGCGGTGGAAATACCATCATCGCCACCGAATTGTTGGCAAAATCCCCGCCGGATGGCTACACGATCCTTATGGTGTCCCCCGCCATAGTTGTCAACGCGAGCCTGTACCGCAAACTGCCCTATGACACCATCAAGGACTTTGCGGCAGTCGCCACTCTGGTTAGCTATGAGCACTTTCTGGTGGTCCATCCGTCGGTACCCGCCAACAATTTGCAGGAGCTCATTGCGTTGGCGAAATCCAGGCCAGGCCAGCTCAATTACGCAACCTCCGGGATATTGATGCATCTCCAGAGTGAACAGTTCAACATTCTGGCGGGGACGCAAATACAAAACATTCCATACAAGGGAGGGGGACCGGCGGTTGCCGACCTCCTCGGTGGTCAGGTCCACATGACGTTCGCCGTCCCGCCTAACGTCATCGGCCACGTCAAGAACGGCAGACTCAAGGGCATCGCGGTCTCCGGCGAGACCCGCATGTCGGCCCTGCCCCAGGTGCCCACCTTCACCGAGGCTGGTCTGCCGGGTTACAACGTCTCATCGTGGTACGGCATTATTGCGCCGGCTGGCACCCCGAAGGAAATTATCGACAAACTTTCTGCGGAAATTGCCAGAATTCTTGCGTTGCCCGATATCAAGGAAAAGCTGGATAGCCAGGGGTTCCAATCTTTCGTTTCCACCCCGGATGCGTTCGCCGCGCTAATGAAAGCGGACATGGCGAAGTACGCCAAGATCATCAAGATTGCCAACATTAAGGTCGAGGATTAGCGACAAGTCCAGTTACGCGGCGACCACCGTCCAGCCGAGCCGCGACACCAATGTTCACATTTATTAGACGAGGTTTCAGATGAAATCCTTCAATGCAGTGATGCGCATGGTGACGGTAGGCGTGCTGATGACTATTGCCGGCGCCGCCATCGCGCAGCAGGACTATCCCAACAAGCCGATCCGCATTATTACCCCTTATGCTCCGGGGGGTGGAACCAGCATATTGGCCCGTCTTATCGGTCAGAAGCTAACCGAGAGCTGGGGCCAATCGGTGATAGTAGATAACCGTCCCGGCGGCAGCACGATCATCGGAACCGAAATCCTGGTCAAATCGCCACCCGACGGTTACACGATCTTATTGATGACCAGTACCCATGTCACCATCCCCATCCTGTTTTCCAGTCTGCCCTACGATGCCGTCAAGGATTTCGCGCCGGTCGCAACGATTGCTCGCAGCGAGTACATTCTGGTGGTCCATCCGTCCGTCCCGGCCAATACTTTGCGGGAGTTCATTGCCTTCGCTAAGTCCAAGCCGGGGCAACTCAATTACGCTTCGACGGGCAGCGGGGGAATACCTCATCTGGCGTGGGAACTGTTGAACAACATGGTGGGGATCAAGATGCAGCACATCCCCTACAAAGGATCAGGGCAGGCCCTCACCGATGTCATCGGTGGTCAAGTACTGATGTTCATCAACAATCCTCTTACCCTCATTCCCCACATTAAGAGCGGCAAACTCAGGGCCATCGCTGTCTCCGGCGAGAGCCGCTTGACGTCCGTGCCCCAGGTACCTACGTTCACCGAAGCCGGTCTACCGGGTTATGACGTCGGATTTTGGTATGGAGTCCTTGCACCTGCCTCGACCCCAAAGCCAATCATCGACAAACTGTCAAGAGAGATCGCCAGGATTTTGGTCACGCCCGACTTTAGGGAAAAGCTGATCAGCCAAGGAGTGGACCCATTCATCTCCAATCCTGAGCAGTTTGCCGCGCTGCTTGGCGCGGACATGGTCAAGTGGGGCAAAGTCATCAAGACCGCCAACATAAAGATGGATTAATGACCATCTTGGCAGCTTGGCGGATGCGCGTCTATTTTTCTCGCCGAGTAACAAAATCGGGGCAATTGTCTAATACAGGAGGAGGTGCCAGATGAAAGGTTTCAACGCGGTGGTGCGCATGGCGACGGTGGGCGTGCTGATGACTATTGCCGGCGCCGCCATCGCCCAGCAGAATTATCCGAACAAACCGATTCGCTTCATCACGCCGTACCCGCCGGGCGGCAGCACCACCGTATTGGCCCGGCTTGTCGGCCAAAAGCTGACCGAGAGCTGGGGCCAGCAGGTGATCGTGGACAACCGCGGTGGAGGTAACACGATTATAGGCACCGAGGCACTGGTCAAATCCCCGCCGGACGGCCACACCATTTTTCTGGCAAGTCCTCTGCTGGTCATTCTACCGCACCTGTACCACGCTCTTCCCTACGACACCCTGAGGGACGTGGCACCGGTCGCCACCCTTGCGAGCACCGAGCTCATTCTTGTGCTCAACCCGTCGGTACCGGCCAATAATCTGCAGGAGCTCATCGCGCTGGCGAAGTCCATGCCGGGGCAACTCAATTACGCTTCATCGAGCAGCGGAGGACCGACCCATTTGGCGGGTGAAATGTTCAACATCATGGCGGGAGTAAAGACACAACACGTTCCCTACAAGGGCGGAGGCCCCGCCCTCACCGACCTGCTCGGTGGCCAAGTGCAGATGTACTTCAACACGCCAGTCAGTTTCATCTCTCACATCAAGAGCGGCAAACTCAAGGCAATCGCGATCTCCGGCGAAATGCGCTTGTCGACCTTTCCCCAGGTGCCCACGTTCACCCAGGCTGGGTTGGCAGGTTTCGACGTCGGATATTGGCAGGGGATCCTCGTGCCGGCCGGCACGCCGAAGGCGATCATTGACAAGCTGTCGGCTGAGCTCTCCAGGATCGTGGCACTGCCCGATATCAAAGCAAAGCTCGATAGCCAGGGGTTCGCGCCCTTCATTTCCACCCCTGCGCAGTTCGCTGTGCTGCTGAAATCGGATATGGCTAAGTACGCCAAGGTCATCAAGACCGCCAACATCAAGATCGAGTAGCAGTCATTCCGACCCAGGAGCACCATTATGAAAAACGCCTATGCAATATTGCGGATAATGATAGCGGCCGCGTTGATGGCGCTTGCGGGCTCCGTCGCCGCGCAGCAGAATTATCCCAACAAACCGATCCGCTTCATCCTTCCCTACGCTGCAGGGGGCAACACCAGCATATTGGCTCGTCTTGTCGGCCAGAAGCTAACCGAAAGCTGGGGCCAGCCTGTGATCGTGGACAACCGCGGCGGCGGCAATGGCATCATCGGCACCGAAGCCTTGCTCAAGTCTCCGCCCGATGGCTACACGATCCTGTTGGCCTCAAGTACCCATGTCCTCATCAACCCGCTGCGCCCCACTTCCTACGACCCCATCAAGGACTTCGATGCGGTGGCGACCATTGCCGACTCGCGGTACGTTCTGTTGCTCCACCCCTCGGTGCCGGCCAATAATCTGAAAGAGTTCATTGCCTACGCGAAAGCGAGGCCGGGGGAACTGAATTACGCTACGCCCGGCGCGGGAGGGGGGCAACATCTGGCGAGCGAATGGTTCAACATGTTGGCGGGGATCAAGATGCAGCATGTATCGTATAAGGGAGGAGGACAGGCCCTCACGGACCTCATTGGCGGTTATGTACAGGTGTACCTCCCCGTCCCCATTACGGCGATTCCCTTCGTCAATTCCGGTAAGCTGAAAGCGCTGGCAATCACCGGGGAGAAGCGCTTGGCGGCTCTGCCCAACGTACCCACGTTCACAGAGGCCGAGTTGCCTGGTTTCGATGCAAAAACGTGGTTCGGGTTCCTGGCGCCGGCCGGCACCCCTAAGATGGTCATCAACAAACTCTCGTCAGAGATTGCCAAGATTCTGGCCATGCCCGACATCAAGGAAAAGCTGAACAGCCAAGGGGTGGAGTCCTTCATATCCACGCCAGAGCAGTTCGCCGCGCTGATGGAAACGTACTTGGGCAGGTACGCCAAGATCATCAAGGACGCCAACATCAAGCTCCAGTAATCATCTACCTGATCAGCAGCCTGCCGGACCTGAGCAAGGCTTATCCGCTGCACTGCAAATAGGATCATGCCAAACATGTGGCCCGTTCGATCTTTTTCTATTGTTACTAATACTCGACTGACCTGCCCTATGACGCGGTGAAATATTTTGCGTCCGTCGCGATGCTGATCGTCATTCCCAACATCATCGTCGCGCATCCCTCGGCGCCCGTCGCAAACCTGAAGGAGTTGATTCAGCGTGCACGCAGCAAGCCCGGTCAGCTGAGTTTTGCTTCGAACGGCAATGGAACGTCTTCGCACATGGCGGGCGAACTGCTTAATGTCGCGGCCGGATTGATTTCGCTATTGCCTGGCAAAATTTGGCATCACGTGCTCGAATAGGCTATATCGCTTTGCGAGAAGCAGGAGGCAAAATGAGGTTAGGCGGGGGCGATCGGGCCACGCGCGGGAGGCGTGCCAAACCTAAGCGTAGATGACCTGCCCGACCATTTTGCACCAACAATTTCTGGAATGATCGCTCTTCACGAGAAAGGAAGAGCTCAGGAGTAGGAGCCGATTCACTGACGAGCAGAGAGTTTCCATGCTGCGGGAGGCGGAGCGAACCAGCGTGGCGGAGACGGGATATCTCCCACTTCAAGCGTCAGGTTGATCACTTGCTCTGCGCAGTTGAAAGATCGAGTGCGTTGACAATGTTTCGGACTCGCGCGTACGATCCGCGTACACATCCTAGGTTGGCGTTCACAAATATGAACACCCCTGTAAAGTCGGCGTCTCGAGTGCTTGATATTCTCGAGTACCTATCGGTCACAGAAAAACCGATCGGGGTAAGCGATGTGGCGCGTCGTTTGCGATTGCCAAAGAGCAGTGCGCAGGCGCTCTTGAAAACGCTGCTAGGACGTGGCTACGTTGTGTGTTCCGAGCTCGGCTATCAGCTGTCTCCGTTGATCCGCAATGGCGAATGGATAGGCAGCACCAGTGCGAAGCTCAATCAAATGGCGAAGCCGATCATGGAAAGGGCTGCCGACGCCACCGGTGAGACCGTATTTCTCGGCGTCCTGACGCCAGATTGGTACGTCCAGGGTTTGGCAAAAACGGCGAGCAAGAACGACGTCCGTTACGATCCAGATCTCACATACCTGCGGCCTGCATATTGCACTTCGCTCGGACTGGCCATCATCGCGCATCTCCCGGAGGAGGACAGAGAGCGGTTCTTGCGCCATGGGGGATTCAAGCGAATTACGCCGCACACGATCACCGATCCACTTGGCTTGCGGCGCGTATTGCAGAAGGCTCGGCGTGATGGTTATGCAGAAAATCGCGGCGGACGCGTAATTGGCGCGTCGGGGATATCGGCACCAGTATTTGGCCCCAACAAAAAGGTGGTCGCGGCGATCAATCTTGCTGCGCCAACCTGGAGATATTCCAAGATTCGACTGTTGCTGATGGCAAACGTGATTGCGAGTGCTCGGGAATTGACACGGGCACTTGGTGGAGTGTCGCCAAGTACCGGCCTGCCGCGGGTGATTCGACACTAATAACAGGCCATGCAACGCGTGACGATACGGGAGCATCCGCCCATTTAATCCAGGATCTTGGTCTTCAGCGACCTCGTTTTGAGACCGTGGGTTTGTCTCGTCCGTCTCCACGCTAAGCTGACAATGCCTTGCCGCATGTCTTTAGTGGTAAGTAATAGGGCAGGAAGAAGCACACCCAAATTGGGGCGAGTACCGGCAAACACACGCGGATTACCGCGAGCGCAACCGCATCTTGCAGCGCGAGCGGGATGCCCGGCGGCGTGAACGCGTGCTTGCAAAGATGGACGTGTCAACGAATGATTCTCCTGTTCCGTCGGGGACTTATCGATTGAGTCCCGTGAGGCGTGAGGATCTTGCAAAGATGGACGCGTGGACGGTTCAAATCACTTTGGTTTCAAAGCAATACGGGCCAATTGGATAATCTTGCAAAGAGAGGACGTTATCGCCATACGCGGTTTGTGCGGGTACCGTTTTGCGCATGGAAACCCCGGCCTCGGAAGCACTGGAAGTCGATCTGCACCGCATCGAGCTGCGTTTCGCCGACGCGCGATTACTGGAGCCCCGAGCGGTTGACGCGCTCGCCCGGTCCATCGAGCAGAGCGGCCAACTCATCGCGTGCATTGCAGTGCCCGAAGAGGGCAGCAACCGCCTGGCGCTGGTCGATGGCTACCGGCGCATCCTGGCCCTGCGCCGGCTCGGACGCGACACCGCCTGTGTGGAATCCCGGGCGTGCGATCTCGCCCAGGCGTTGCTGAGGGTTCTCGCGCGCGCCAACACCGAGCATGCGACGCAGCTGCTCGATGCGCTGGCTTCGAGCCCACTGTCCTTTTCGTTGCCTTTGGAAACGTTGCAAGCGGAGATGTCAAATCCCCAATGCCGTGCGAAATCGGCGAGGTAGCGCGCATTGAACACTGGGGCTTCTCCGACCACGCGTTGGAGTACGGCCGACTTTAGATTGTCGACCATCAGGCGCGTCGGGATTCCGTGGAACGCGGCGAATGCGTGCTCGTGGGCGGCAACGCTTCAAAATATGGGACTTGATGTCCCAGGCATTAGCCTGAGTGAGCTCCAGAAGCAGATATCCGACGAAGCGGATACCTGGGCAATGGTTGTAAAGAAGGGCAATGTCGTTCCCCAGTAATCTTCGGAACGGCTTGAATAGACGGTATGAGACCCGCAACCTTCCGCTGATCTCCTAACTGCATTCCCACTCGCGCATCCCGCATGCGCGTTGCCGGAAGACGGGGATTTTATTGTTGCCATCGTACACATATGTGAACGATATCCTGGTCTGCGGCTTGCAATGGGCTGCGATTACAGTCCCAATGTCGGGTGAACGTCAACGCAAATCACGCCAGGTTGCTCTATGCTCACGATCCCCGCAAGTCCTTATTCCAAGCGGTTTTCGGACGATTTATTATTGCCCACTAAGCCCACTCGACTTTGGCAATTGCCATCCTCATTCGATAGCCATGCAGGCCTAGTTCCTGTTCGACTCGCGGGTCATCTGATAGAAGATGGTGTTGACACGCGCTAGGGCAGTTGATATTTTTTCAGCGTTAAGAATAACAAGACCGCGCAGTTGGAGATCGGTCAGCAGTTGGAGAGCGGTCGTTGGGAGGGGCGTTCGGCGTATCGGCTTTAGCGGACTGTCGGTCATCCGCCCTGCCCGCGTCACTTCCAGCGTGTTCGTCGAGGCACATTTTTTGCTGTGACGACATCCATACCGGCATCAAGGTTATCGACGAGCTGGTCAACGCAGGGAGGACTGCATGAACGAGATCAATTTCATCGATGAGACCGTGCGCGACGGGCAGCAGAGCCTGTGGGCCACGCGCATGACCACGGCCATGATGTTGCCGATCGCCCCGGTGATGGATCGCGCCGGCTACAAGTCGGTCAACTTACTCGGCACGGTGCAGGTCGATGTCTGCGTGCGCTACCTGCACGAGGATCCGTGGGAGCGGGGCAGGCTCATGCGCAAGGCGATGCCGAACACGCCGCTCGCTGGCGGCTTGAGGAGCGAAGGTCTTACCGGGTTCAATATCGTGCCGGATTCCCTGGTATGCCTTTACATCGAACGCCTGGTCGCCAATGGCATTCGCGAGCTGAGCATTCTGGAGTCGCTGCACGACTGGGACAACATTGCCGGCTACGTCAAAGCAGCCAAGGCGACGGGGGCACCGCTGTCAATACCGTTAGTGTATTGCGAGAGCCCGGTCCATACCGATGCGTATTACGCCAAATGTGCCGCGTCACTCGTGAAACAGCTCAAACCTGACACGATTCGCATCAAGGACCCGATGGGGGTCATCACGCCGGAGCGCATCAAGACGCTGGTCCCGGCGATCCAAAAGCAGATTGGTAGCGTGCCGCTCGTTCTGCACTCGCATTGCACCACTGGCCTAGCGCCGCTCGCTTATCTCGAAGCCATCAAGCTCGGTGTGAAGACTCTGTGCACGGCGGTGCCGCCGTTAGCCAATGGGACTGCCCAGCCCTCCATCAACAACATCATTCTCAATGCACGACGCCTGGGCTACACGCCGCAGATCGACGAAGAGGCGGTGGCTGCCGAGAGCGCACATTTTCGCTACGTGGCGAAGCGCGAGGGCAAGCCCGAGGGCGCGCCGGTGGAGTACGACCTGTTCCAGTACCAGCACCAGATTCCCGGCGGGATGATGGAAAACATGAAGGTCATGCTGGTGCAGAGGAAGATCGAGCATCGGCTGCCGGAGATACTGGAGGAAGTTGCGCTGATCCGCAA
>Ga0082335_1008957_pt1 | contig 11067 bp, 6 predicted proteins | sample Subgrocontami58m_FD_72375 | JGI IMG/M metagenome (GOLD analysis project Ga0082335, IMG submission 72375) | Subsurface groundwater microbial communities from S. Glens Falls, New York, USA - GMW37 contaminated, 5.8 m (SPADES assembly) (version 2) ...
CCCGCAGCGGGGCGCGCAGGTCGTGCGAGACGGTGTAGGTGAACGCCTCGAGCTCCCGGATCGCCGTCTCCAGCTCGGAGGTGCGCTCGACGACGCGCCGCTCGAGGTCCTCGTTCAATTGACGGATCTGCGCGTCGGCGCGCTTGCGCTTGGAGATGTCGCGGATGTAGGCCTGCTGCAGGATGCGGTCGCCCTGGTGGAACGAGCTGCCGCCCATCTCCACCTCGAGCTCGCTGCCGTCCATGCGCACGAGCTTGCGCTCGCGGAAGCCGACGAACGGCGTTCCCGTGTCGAGGATCTCGGTGCGATCGAGAACCTCCTGCCTGAAGTCGGCGTGCACGAAGTCGACGAGCTGCCGGCCGGCCAGTTCCTCGGGGCCGCCCGCGCCCACCATGCGCACGAACGCCGAATTCACGTAGCGGATGCGGCCCCGCTCGTGAACCACGAGGCCGTCCGGGGAGATCTCAAACAGCATGCGGTAGCGCTCCTCGGCGTCGCGCAGCGCGGTCTCCGAGCGCTTTCTCTCGGAGATGTCGTGCCCGATGCCCCGATAGCCGCAAAACGTCCCGTCGCGGTCGTACACCGGCATGCCGCTCGCCGAGATCCAGCGCCGCTCGCCCGAGTCGTCGAAAATCGAGTACTCGAAGTCGCGGAATGGCAGCCGCTCCTCGAGGAGCCGCTGGTGGTCGGCCCACTGCTCAGCGCTGAGCCCGACGCCCGGGACCTCCCATCGGCGCCTTCCCAGCAGCCGCGCGGGCGTGGTGCCCGCCAGGAGCCCGTGCCCGGGCGACAGCTCGGCGAAGCGCAGCTCCGCGTCCTGCTCCCAGTACCAGTCCGAGGACAGCTCGGTGAGCGCGCGAAAGCGCGCCTCGCTCTCGCGCAGCGCGGCCTCCGCCTGCTTGCGCTCGGTGCTGTCGCGCATCATCACCTGCGTCAGTATCCGCTCGCCCTCGCGGTACGAAGCGCCCGCTATCTCGACGTCGGTCTCGGTGCCGTCGGCGCAAAGGATGCGCCGCTCGACCGGCGGCACGCTCATCGGCCGCGACGAGAGCTGCTTGCCGCGCGCGAGCGCATCCTCGCGCATATCCGGCACGATGAATTCGGCCAGCTCCCTGCCGATCACGTCGCTCGCGCGTTCGGCCTTCACCACCCCGAGGAAGGCGCGGTTCACCAGTTCGATCTCGCGCCCGCACAGGATGACGATGCCGTCGGGCGCGCTGTCGAACAGGACCCGGTAGCGCGCCTCGGCCTCGCGCAGCGCTTGCTCGGCGCGCTTGCGCTCGGTGACGTCGCGCAGGATCGCGATGTTCCAGACCTCGTCCTTCTGCCGGTACGACGCCGCGGTGGTCTCCACCTCGACCTTGCCGCCGTCGCGCCTGAGCAAACCGGCCTCCAGCACGGGCAGCGCGGCGTGCTCGTCGGCGTGAATAGCCGCCATGCGCACGCGGATCGCTTCCCGCGCGGCGGGATGGAACAGCTCGTAGATCTCGCGGCCGACGATCTCGTCGGCGCGCTCGTAGCCGAGCATCTTCACCAGCGCGTCGTTGACGTATTCGATCCGCCCCCGGCGATGGATCCAGATCCCGTCGGAGGAAACCGTCATCAGGCCGCGGTTGCGCTCCTCGGCCTCGCGCAGGGCTTCCTCCGCCCGCTTGCGCGCGCTGATGTCGCGCAGCACGCTCTGCACCACGACCTTGCCGCCCTCGCGCACGGCCGTTCCCGCGGCCTCGACGTCGACGACGCTGCCGTCGAGCCGCAGGTATTTCCGCTCGACGAAGGGCACCGAGTGCGCGCCTTCCGCGAGCGATTCGCGGCGCTCGTGCACCTCGTCGCGGTAATCGGGATGGACGAGGTCGGCGGTGTTGCGCCCGAGCAGCTCGGCGGCGCTCTGCGCCGTGAACAGCCTCGCCGCGGCGGAGTTGGCGTACTCGATGATGCCGTCATCGTGCACCAGGATCGCGTCGGGAGACAGCTCGACCAGGCTTCGGTAGCGGGTCTCGGCCTCGCGCAGCGCCTCCTGCGAGCGCACTTCCTCGGTGATGTCGCGGCCCGTGCCGCGGTAGCCGCGGAATTCCCCGTTCGGGCCGAACACCGGCTTGCCGCTGACCGAGGACCACTGGACCTCGCCGGCTTCGTTGACGATCTGGTATACGAAGTTCGAGAACGGCTCGTGGCGCTCGAGCGTGGCGCGGTGGTCCCGCCATTGCGCCTCGCTCAGTCCGATGACGGGCAGGTCCCAGCGCCGCTTGCCGAGCGAGGATTGCGGACGCCGGCGCGTGCGCCGATGCAGGTCCTCGGTCCTCATCGTGAAACGGAACTCCGTGTCCTGCTCCCAGAACCAGTCCGACGACAGCCGCGCGAGATCGCGAAAGCGCTCCTCGGACTCGCGCAGCGCCTGCTCGGCGCGGCGCGCCTCGGTCACGTCGCGCACGTACACCTGCAGCAGCATCCCCTCGTGGGTGCGCAGCGATGCGGCGCCGATCTGCCCGACGAACTCGCTGCCGTCCAGCCGCAGGAATCGCCACTCCGAGTGAAGCGCGGCCGTCTCCTCGCTGAACAGCATCTCCCTCTGCTCGGCGGCGACGGCGTGGTAGTCGGGATGCAGCAGCTCGCGCAGCGTCTTGCCGGCGAGATCCTGCGGGCCCGAGGCGGCGAACATCGCGACCGCGGCGTGGTTGGCGTACTCGATCCGCGTGGGACCGCGCAGCAGGACCGCATCGGGAGACAGCTCGATCAGGCTGCGGTAGCGCGCCTCGGCTTCGCGCAATTCCGCCTCCGCGCCGCGCTGGCGTTCCAGCACGGCCGAGAGCACCATGGCGCTCACCGCGAGCACGGCGAGGAAGAGCTGCAGCCACTGCACGCGCGTTTCCGCGTCCCCGACCGCGCTGAGCAACTCCGGGGTGTCGAGCATTGCCGCCGCCGCAACCAGCCCGACGACCAGCACCGCGGTCGCCGAGCCCAGCCGGCCGAACAGCCACGCGATCGCGATCACCGCCGGAAACAGCAGATACGAAACGGGCACCGGCGGCCAGACGAACACGGTCCAGGTCGCCGCCACCAGCAGCGCCATGGCGACGATGAAATCCGCGCTGCGCGCCCAAAGGATCCTGAGCTGATCCCTGTCCGTCGCGCTCAGCATGATCGGCGCGAGGACCAGGATCGACATCGAATTGGAGAGGAACCAGTCCCTCCAGACCGGCCAGAAGGGCGACTGCCCGCCGGCGAGGCCAGCGAAGCTCGCACCCAGCGTCGCGCCCAGCGCGGGCGCGGCGAGTCCGCCCATCGCGACGAAAACGAACACCGAGCGCAGGTCCGAAAGGAGCCGGCGCGTTTCGGCATGCGTCGGGCGCGAGGACATCGCCGCGCCCGCAAGCGACTGGAGCAGTCCCGCAGCGGCGAATCCGAGCGCGACCCGCGGCCCGTCGCCCGCCGCCATTGCCGCGAGCACGCTCGCCGGGAGACACGCGGCGGTGATCGCGGGCCAGGACCGCCGCGGGGAAACGAGCAGCGCGCCGAGCATGAACCCCGCCGGAAGCCACAGCATGGCAACGGGCACGGTCTGCGCCGCGAGCGAGATCCGGCCGAGCAGGAAGTTGACGAGCGCGATCAGCAGGGCCCGGACGACCACCGGGCCGGACAGATAATCCGATCGTATTTCGCTCACCGTCTCCCTCGCTCCCTCGCGGCGAAGGGGCGACTATAGCGAAGCCCGCGTCCCGCGCCTACTTGCGCCGTGCCGGCGTACCCCCGAGCAGCGCGGCGATCTGCCGCGCAGGCTGCTTCGCGGCAGGTTCCGAGCGCTCGGCCATATTGGTCGCGGACGGCTGGTAAGGACTGCTGAAGATCGGATCGACCGGCGCACCCGGCTTGGCGCGCCTCGCGCCCGACCGGCCTTCCTCGCCGCGGCGTTGCCCGCGCCGTGCGCCGCCCAAGAGCGCGTCGCCCTCCCTGCGCCGGGTTCCGGTCATCAGCGACGGTACCAGCATCGGGTCGGGCTCGAACCCCTGAATAAGCTCCCTGGGCAGGGTCAATTTGATGGTTTTCTCGATCGCCGACAGCCGCTCGTGCTCGTCCGGGCACACGAGCGAAATCGCCTCTCCGGTGGCGCCGGCGCGGCCGGTGCGGCCGATGCGGTGCACGTAGTCCTCGGGCTGGCCCGGGAGGTCAAAATTGACCACGTGGGGCAGGTCCTCGATATCGAGGCCCCGCGCGGCGACGTCGGTCGCGACCAGGATGCCGACCTTGCCGGACTTGAAATCCGCCAGCGCCTGCAGCCGCTCGGGCTGGGTCTTGTCGCCGTGGATCGCCGCGGCGTGGATGCCTTCGCGGTTCAACTGGTAGGCAAGGCGGTTGGCGCCCAGGCGCGTGTTGGAGAATACGAGCACCTGCTTCAGGCCGCGCGAGCGAATCAGGTGCGCGAGCGCCTCGCGTTTGCGCTCGCGCGCGACCGGATGCACGATGTGGTTTACCAGTTCCGCGGTCGCGTTGGGCCGCGCCACCTGGACCATCACCGGGTCACGCAGGAACGAGTCCGCGAGCCGCCGGATCTCGCCGTCGAGCGTCGCCGAAAACAGCAGGCTCTGGCGCGTCTTGGGCAACAGCGAAACGATGCGCTTCACGTCGGGGATGAACCCCATGTCGAGCATGCGGTCGGCCTCGTCGAGCACGAACACCTCGACCTGCGACAGGTTGACGGTCTTCTGCTGCACGTGGTCGAGGAGCCGCCCCGGCGTGGCGACGAGGATCTCGACGCCGGCCCGCAGCGCCGCGTACTGGGGATCGATCGAGATGCCGCCGAACACGACCGAGACGCGCAGCGGGACGTACTTGCCGTAGGTGCGCACGCTTTCCTCGACCTGCGCCGCGAGTTCGCGCGTGGGCGTGAGGATCAGCGCCCGCACCGGGTGGCGCGCGGGCGAGGCGCTCGTGTTGGCGTGCGGCGCGAGGCGCTGCAGGAGCGGCAGCGTGAAGCCCGCCGTCTTGCCGGTGCCGGTCTGCGCGGCGCCCATCACGTCGCGGCCCTGCAGCACGAGCGGGATCGCCTGCGCCTGGATCGGCGTGGGCTCGGTGTAGCCCTGCTCGGCGACCGCGCGCAGCAGCTCGGGAATCAGGTTCAGTTCAGCGAAGCTCGGCAATGACGGATCCTCCGAACCGGCACTCCGGATCGGGATGAGCCCAACGGTTGAAGGGATCGTACAGACGCACGGCCGGAAGCGGAACGTGGGCGCGATTATACCAGAGGCGGGCCGTCCGGGCCCGCCCGGGCGTTCGTGCGACAATTCGCGCCTTTCGTTGCGAACGACTTCCCGTGATCCGGCTCCGACATGCCGCGCTGAGGCGCGGCGAGAAACTGCTGCTCGAGGATGCCGACCTCATGGTCCACGCAGGCCAGAAGCTCGGCGTGGTCGGCGCGAACGGCTGCGGCAAGACCTCGTTCTTCGCGCTGCTCTGCGGCGAGCTGCAGCTCGACGCGGGCGAGATCGAGGTGCCCGCGGCGTGGCTCGTCTCGCGCGTCGAGCAGGAGGTCGAATCGAGCGATCGTCCCGCGATCGAGTACGTGCTGGACGGCGACGTCGAGCTGCGCGACGCCGAGGCCGGCATCGCCGCCGCGGACCACTCCGGCGACGGCGCGCAGATCGCCGCCGCGCACCAGCGCTTCGACGAGCTGGGCGGCTGGGCTGCGAGGGCGCGCGCCGCGGTGGTGCTCGACGGCCTGGGGTTCCGCGCCGCGGAATTCGAGCGCCCGGTCGCCGCGTTCTCCGGAGGCTACCGGGTGCGCCTGAACCTCGCGCGCGCCCTGATGCGCCGCGCCGACCTGATGCTGCTCGACGAGCCGACCAATCACCTCGACCTGGACGCGGTGATCTGGCTCGAGGAATGGCTCTCGTCGTGGTCGGGAACGCTGTTCGTGATCTCGCACGACCGCGAATTCCTCGACGCGACGGTGTCCTCGATCGTGCACTTCGACCAGGGCGCGCTCAGGCAGTACTCGGGCGGCTACTCGGACTTTGAGCGCCAGCGCGCGCAGGCGCTCGCGCAGCAGCAGGCGGCCTGGCGCAAGCAGCAGCGCGAGATCGACCATCTTCGCTCCTACGTCGAGCGCTTCCGCGCCAAGGCGACCAAGGCGCGCCAGGCGCAGAGCCGGCTGAAGGCGCTCGCGCGCATGGAGCTGATCGCCGCCGCGCACGTCGACTCGCCCTTCGCGTTCCACTTCCGCGCGCCCCCGGCGAGCCCCGACCCGGTGCTGGTGCTCGACCGCGCCGCGGCGGGCTACGGCGGCGAGCCGGTGCTCTCGGGGATTTCGCTTTCGATCCCCACCGGCGCGAGGCTCGGCCTGCTCGGGCGAAATGGCGCGGGCAAGTCGACGCTGGTGAAGCTCATCGCCGGCGCGCTCGCGCCCGCGGCGGGGGAGCGCATAGAGGGCAAGGGCCTGTCCATCGGCTACTTCGCGCAACACCAGCTCGAGGCGCTCGACCTGGAGGCGAGCCCGCTGCTGCACTTGTCGCGCCTGGACCGCCGCGCGCGCGAGCAGGAACTGCGCGACCATTTGGGCGGATTCGGCTTCTCCGGCGACATGGCGCTCACGCCCGCCTCGGTGTTCTCCGGAGGGGAGCGCGCGCGGCTCGCGCTGGCGATCATCATCTGGCAGCGGCCGAACCTGCTGCTGCTGGACGAGCCCACCAACCACCTCGACATCGAGATGCGCGAGGCGCTCACCGAGGCGCTGCTCGAGTACGAGGGCGCGCTCGTGCTCGTCTCGCACGACCGGCACCTGCTGCGCACCGCGGCAGACGCGCTGCTGCTCGTCGAGGACGGCCGCGTCAGCCCCTACGAGGGCGACCTGGAGGACTACCGCGCGCTGCTGCGCAGCCGCCGCCAGCGCCCGGGCGTGGCGGGGGGTGGCGCGAGCGGCGCTGCAGGCGGCACGATGAGCCGGCGCGACGAGCGGCGCGCCGCCGCCGAAGCCCGCCAGGCGCGCTCAAAGCGGCGCAAGCCGCTGCTCGCGAAGCTGGAGAAGATCGAGCGCGAGCTCGACCTGCGCTCGGGCGAGATCGCGCGCATCGAGGCGGCGCTCGCCTCGGAGGCCGCCTACGCCGCGCAGAACCGCGACCAGCTCTCCGCGCTGCTGCTCGAGCAGTCGCAGGCGCGCGCGCGCATCGACCAGCTCGAGATGGAATGGCTGCGCCTGCACGAGGAGATCGAGCGCCTCGACGCGCAGGCTAATTGATCGTGCGTGCCCGGCGCTCGGCGTCGGGCAGCAGGACCTGCGGCAGCGACAACGGCAGGTCCCAGTCGGTGTCGCCCACGACCTTCTGCAGCATCCGGCAGAAGGAATGCAGCAGCGTGTCGTCGAGCGTCAGGTTGACCCGCCGGTCCGACACCGGGGAAAACGAGAGCACGTGGTTCCCCTCGGCGTCCTTGCTGCGGTGGATGCGCGTGACCAGCATCGGCTCGCGGCCAAGCGGCCGCTCGCGCTCCCCGTGCGCGTAGGGACTGGAGAAGTCCGCGCTGCGCACCGCCTGCTCGTGCTCGAACTCGAGCAGCGCCGCGCGCGCGAGCGGGTCGCTCTGCAGCGCGATTCTCGGGCTCGATTGCGCCATGTCGACCAGGATCGGCCACAGCCGCCTCACGCAGCGCCGCGTGAGCCACAGCAGCACCTCCGTGCCCTCGTGCGTGGATACGCGCAGCAGCAGGCGGTCCTGCTCCGCGATGTGTTCGAGCCTGATCTGGTGCAGTTTCATGAGCTGCAATCTTAACCCCGCCCGCCTTTGAATGCTCAAACGGCCCCCTGCCGCTCGAGCGCCCAGACGACGTGCTCGCGCACCAGCGCGGACGGATCGCCGGCGCGCGCGCGCAGCGCCGCGACCACGCGCGCCGAGCGCGGCGCGTTTCCCAGGCCCACGGCGAGATTGCGCAGCCACCGTTCGTAGCCGATACGCGCGATCGCGCTGCCCGCGGTGCGCCGCGCGAACTCGCTCTCGCTCCAGCCGAACAGCTCGACGAGCTCGGCCGCGTCCAGGCCGTTGCGCACGCGGAAGTCCGCCTCCGCGCTCGTGCACGCGAAGCGGTTCCACGGGCAGGCGAGCTGGCAGTCGTCGCAGCCGTAGACGCGGTTGCCCACGAGCGGCCGCAATTCCGCGGGAATGCTGCCCTTCAGCTCGATCGTGAGGTACGAGATGCAGCGGCGCGCATCGAGCCGGTAGGGCGCGACGATGGCGCGCGTGGGGCACGCATCCAGGCACTTCGCGCAGGTGCCGCAGTGCTCTTGGACCGGCGCGTCGGTCGGCAGCGGCAGGTCGGTGTAGATCTCGCCGAGAAAGAAGGTCGAGCCCGCCTCGCGCGCGAGCAGCAGCGTGTGCTTGCCGCGCCAGCCCAATCCCGCCTTGCGCGCGAGCTCGACTTCCATCACCGGAGCGGAATCGGTGAACACGCGGTAGCCGATGGGCCCCGCCTCGCGGCCGATGCGCCCGGCGAGCGCCTTCAAGCGCGCGCGCACGAGCTTGTGGTAGTCGCGCCCCAGCGCATAGCGCGACACGAACGCCTTGCCGGGATCGGCGAGCACCTGCGCGCTGTCGGCGGCGAGGGGTGCGTAGTCCATGCGCGCAGCGATCACGCGGGTCGTCCCGGGAATCAGCTCGGCGGGCCGGCAGCGTTTGCTGCCGTGCTTTGCCATATAATCCATCTCGCCCTGATAGCCCTGCGCGAGCCACGCGGCGAGTCCCGCCTCGGCATCGCCGAGGTCGATATCGGCGATGCCAACCGCCTGGAAACCCAGCTCCCGCCCCCAGCCCTTGATCGAGGCGGCGAGCGCGGCAAAATCGATGCGTTCCGCTTGATCCATCCAGACCATCATAACGAGCACGCGCTTCGCCTGCAGTTGCGCGACGAGGCGGCCACCGCTCGCCTGGGGGCAAAGCTCGCCGGGGCGCTCGCCCCGGGCCTGCGCATCCATCTGCGCGGGAACCTGGGCGCCGGCAAGACCACCCTCGTCCGGGCCCTGCTGCGCGCCCTGGGCTTCCAGGGCCGCGTGAAGAGCCCGAGCTACGCACTGGTTGAACTTTACGCCATTTCTAGATTAAACTTATACCACTTTGATTTTTTTAGGTTCCGCGATCCACAGGAGTGGTCGGATGCCGGATTCCGGGAGTACTTTTTCGGCGACGCGGTGTGCCTGGTCGAATGGCCGGAAAAAGCCGGCGACCTGCTGCCGCCGCCGGACCTCGAAATCCTGCTCGCCGTCGCCGGCACCGGTCGCGTGGCGTCGCTCGTTGCGTACACTGAGGCGGGAGGCAAGTGCCTAGAGGCCGCATCGCAACTGAAATCGGAAGGCGGCTCTTCCTGAGCGTGAGCGCGCTGGTGCGCATCGCGCTGCTGGGTTTCTTCGTCCTCGTTCTGTCGCAGTTCATCTCCGCCGCGCGCGCCGCCGACAAGGTCGACGCGGTGCGCGTATGGCCCGCGCAGGACTACACGCGCCTCACGCTCGAATCGAAGCACCCCCTGCGGCACAGCATGCAGATGCTCAAGAACCCCGAGCGTCTCGTGCTCGACCTGCAGGAGGCCGACTTCTCGAGCGTGCAGCAGGAGATCGGCGGCAAGGTGCTGCCCTCGGACCCGTACATCGCGAACCTGCGCGCCGGCCGCTTCATGCCCGGAGTGGTGAGGATCGTGCTCGACCTCAAGCAGGTCGTGAAACCGCAGCTCTTCGTGCTCAAGCCGATCGGCGAATACGGGCATCGGCTCGTGCTCGACCTGTATCCGGCCGAGCCCGTCGATCCGCTGATGGCGCTGCTGCAGAAGCCCGAGCCGCGCGCGGATGGCGAACCCGCCACCGCGGCGGAGGCGCCCTCCGCGGCTGCGCTGAAGCTCGCGCCGCCGGCGGCGCTGCAGGCGCCCAAGTCCGCCCCCGCGGACAAGCCCGAGATCGCGCGCCTCGTGACCGTCGCCGTGGACGCAGGGCACGGCGGCGAGGACCCCGGCGCGCGCGGCCGCGGCGGCAGCCGCGAGAAGAACGTCACGCTCACGATCGCGCGCAAGCTGAAGGCGATCATCGACGCCGAGCCCAACATGCGCGCGGTGCTCACCCGCAACGGCGATTACTACCTGCCGCTGCGCACGCGGGTGGAGAAGGCGCGCCGCATCAAGGCGGACCTGTTCGTCTCGGTGCACGCGGACGCCTTCGTGCGGCCGCACGCGCGCGGCTCGTCGGTGTTCGCGCTCTCCGCGCGCGGCGCGACGAGCGCCGCCGCGCGCTGGCTCGCCAAGCGCGAGAACGAGGCCGACCTGATCGGCGGCGTGAACATCGACGTCAAGGACCCCTACCTCAAGCAGACGCTGCTCGACCTGTCGCAGACCGCCACCATCCAGGACAGCCTCAAGGTCGCGCGCGCGGTGCTCGCCGAGATCGGCAACGTCAACGACCTGCACAAGGATGCGGTCGAGCAGGCGGGCTTCGCCGTGCTCAAGGCCCCCGACATCCCCTCGATCCTCGTCGAGACCGCGTTCATCAGCAACCCCGACGAGGAGCGCCGCCTGAACGACGACGCCTACCAGGACAGGATCGCGCACGCGATCTTCCTCGGCATCAAGCGCTACTTCGCCAGGAACCCGCCGCTCTCGCGCTCCACCGTCGCGACGCTGCAGTAGGGAGGAGGCGGCGCGAGGGGGAGGAAACTGCGCGGGCGCCGGGCGCACTCGAATAACCGGATGAGGTGAGGCTTGCCCCTCGAGGTCATGGCGATCGTGCTGTTCGCCGCCGCGCTGCACGCGGGCTGGAACGCGCTGGTTCGCGCGTCTTCCCGGCGATTCGTCGACACCGTGCTGATCGTGCTCGGCGCCGGCGCGTGCACGCTGGTCCTGCTGCCGTTCGCTCCCCTCCCCGCGGTCCAGAGCTGGCCGTATCTGGCGGTGTCGGTGCTGATCCACGTCGCCTACTTCGTCCTCGTCGCGTTCACCTACCGCGGCGGTGAGCTGAGCTTCGCGTACCCGGTGATGCGAGGCACCGCGCCGGCGCTGTCGGCCGTCGCCGCGGTGCTGTTCATCGGCGAATCGCCCTCGGCGGGCGGCTGG
>Ga0082335_1008960_pt1 | contig 11065 bp, 9 predicted proteins | sample Subgrocontami58m_FD_72375 | JGI IMG/M metagenome (GOLD analysis project Ga0082335, IMG submission 72375) | Subsurface groundwater microbial communities from S. Glens Falls, New York, USA - GMW37 contaminated, 5.8 m (SPADES assembly) (version 2) ...
CGGGGAAGGGCGAGGGGGAGAACATGGGGGTTGGGGCCCCCAAGATGTGGAGGGACATCGTCCATCCTGTCCATATGAACCCCCCCAGCTGGAGGCAAGACGGCACTTAAAAGGGCAACTGCTTCCCCTGCCACAACATAGATGGGCAGGGCCGGTTTACGCTGCTGGGCGTGAAGCTGGACAAGGACTTCCGGGGTATCCCCAAGACTACCCCAGTGCAAGGGATTCTGCCCAGCGAACTCGCGCGTTAAGAGCACATCCCCTAATCCGTTTTAAGCCTGGGTGGGCCGGCTCTTAGCCGGCCCACCCAGGCCCGAACGGGCCGAGTGGGGCCGGCCGACTGGCCAGCCCGGGGCATCGTATCGGGGGCGGGTTGTCCAATTGCCCCTGGTCAGGGTGGTGGGGCCCGAAGGCGGCACTATGCCGTAGGGGTATCTGTGCCTCTCATCAACGGGAGGCATGACCGGCATAGCCCTTTCGGGCTATAGACAATAGCCCTTTCGAGCCATTGCGGCGCGTCGTCGCTGGAATCATACTATACATCGTAGTAAAGTATGAGACGATTCAAGTTCAGGTTTGACCCCAACCGGGTTGGACTGACCAAGGTCCTGGGCCCTCTGGAAGCGCTGGTCATGGGGGTCCTCTTGGAAGGGCCGGAACGCCGTCCGCTCCTGTTCGCGGTAACGGGCTCCCTATTAGTGACCCTCTTCTTCGTCTGTTGAGAAATTTTTTGAGCGCGGATACTAGGTGTTGTAGTAGGTGCTGGGGGAAGGAGGCGTGGTATGACCTGATCTGACGTAAGCTTCTTTGGACCTGTGGACGGTAGGCCAAGGGCGGATGGACATAGTGGATCGATATAGCTAACAAGGAGTAGTGGTATCATGAGGAAAAAGTTATATGTGGCATGGCTCGCACCCCTGTTGGTAGCCATGTTATGGGTAGCCCTGGCCCAGGCAGCCCCAGGGTTGCTGGCTTCCCCTGCCAGCGTTGCCACCGGGGGCAAGCTCTATGACACGTGGTGGAAAGCGGCTCCTGGGGCGGCCGAGCCCAAGGGTGACCATCCTTTGTGGGCTACCCAGACCACTAACACGCGGAAGGGGACCGATACCTGGCGCTGTAAGGAGTGCCACGGTTGGGACTACGGCGGAAAGGACGGCGCTTATGGCTCCGGTTCCCACAAGACCGGCTTCGTGGGAGTGTCCGTCGCGGCCAGCAAGAAGACCCAGGCGGAGCTGGTAGCTATCCTCAAAGGAGGTTCCAACTCCAAGCATGACTTCTCCCAAATCATGGATGCTGACTCCATCAACAACCTGGCCAGCTTCCTGAAAGAGGGACTGGTGGACATGTCCAAGTACATCGACTCCGCGACCAAGAAGCCCAAGCGCGCCAACGCTGCCCATGGCAAAGTGGTTTACGAGGGAACCTGCGCCGCCTGCCACGGCGCCGACGGGACGAACCTGAACTTCGGCAGCGAGACGGAGCCGGAGTATGTGGGAACGCTGGCAAAGGACAACCCCTGGGAGTTCGTGCACAAGGTCCGCTCAGGGCAGCCCGGGGCGGCCATGCCCTCCGCAATCGTGAACGGCTGGGCCATGGACGACGTGATGGATGCCCTGGCCCATGCCCAGACACTGCCAACTGAAAAGCCCAAGGCTTCAAGCGTTGCCAGCGTCGCCAGCGTTGCCACCGGGGGCAAGCTCTATGACGAGTGGTGGGAAGTGGCTCCTGGGGCGGCCGAGCCCAAGGGTGACCATCCTTTGTGGGCCACGCAAACCACTAACACGCGGAAGGGGACCGATACCTGGCGTTGCAAGGAGTGCCACGGCTGGGACTACAAGGGAAAGGACGGCGCCTACGGGTCCGGCTCCCACAAGACCGGCTTTGTGGGGGTGTCCGACGCCGCCAGCAAGAAGAGCGTGGCCGAACTGGTAGCTATCCTCAAAGGGTCCAGCAATCCTAACCACGACTTCTCGAAGCTAATGGATGCTAATTCGGTCAACAATCTGGCCAGCTTCCTCAAAGAGGGCCTGGTGGACGATGCCCTGTTCATCGATTATGCCAGCAAGAAGCCGAAGAACGCCAACGCGACCCGAGGCAAGCAGCTCTTTGAGGGGACCTGTGCTGCCTGTCACGCCAGTGATGGGATGAAGCTGAATTTCGGTACTGAGGCCGTGCCCGAATTTGTGGGAACGATCGCCGTAGATAACCCATGGGAGCTGCTCCACAAGATCCGCAGCGGTCAGCCGGGGGCGGCCATGCCTTCAGCTATCGAGAGCGGATGGCCGACCCAGGACGCCGTGGACATTTTGGCCCATGCCCAATCCCTGCCTACGGAGCTGCCTAAGGCTCTACCCAGGACTGGCGACCCGGTAGACCTCATGGTGCTGGTGGCCCTGGCGGCTATCGTCCTGGCGGGGACTGGCGTCTTGATGAGGACCTGGGCCCGCCGGTAGAGGAGTTCATTAACTCAGGGTATCGGACGGATATTGAGAGTGTTGAATATCACCAAAATCCGTAGCCGGGGACGTCCCTTCGCTTCACTCAGGGCAGGCGCTGACCCCGGCCGTCGGCATCGGGGACGATGCCGACTACTGTAGTTGTTCAACACTCTCATATCCGCGCTTGACAAAGACTCGTCTCTGTTGTATTCTTCGGACAATATAATAGTGAAAGGCTGGGAACAAGAGTAGTACGCCCCCAGCGAGGTCCAGAGAGCCGGGGAAGGTGTGAGCCGGTACTGGCGCAGGGGCGGAATGGGCTTGGGAGCCGCAAACCGAAGCCCGCTGTGGGCGGGCCATAGGCTTTGACGGGACGCCCCCGTTACCGGGCGAGGGCATCGCAGCTTTGCTGCCGTGCCTGCGAAAGAGGGCCCGCTCTTGCGGGCCAAAAAAGGGTGGCACCACGAAATCAAAGCCCCTTCGTCCCTTAGCCGGCGAAGGGGCTTTTGTTTTTGGACGGGTAAACGAACAGGAGGAGGAACATGGATACCAAGATCGTTCTAACCGAACAGGAGATGCCTACCCATTGGTACAACATTCAAGCGGATTTGCCGGTGCCCCTGGCCCCGCCGCTGCACCCGGGCACGGGACAGCCGGCCGGTCCGCAGGACCTGGCGCCCATCTTCCCCATGGGCCTCATCATGCAAGAGGTGAGCACCGAGCGGTACATCGAGATACCTGATGAGGTGCGGGACATCTACCGTCTCTGGCGCCCGTCACCCCTTTACCGGGCCCGCCGCCTGGAAAAGGCCCTGGGCACTCCGGCCAAGATTTATTATAAGTGGGAAGGAGTCAGCCCTGCCGGAAGCCACAAGCCCAATACCTCAGTGGCCCAGGCCTATTACAACAAGCAAGAAGGGGTCAAGCGTCTGGCCACAGAGACGGGGGCCGGACAGTGGGGCAGCGCCCTGGCCATGGCCTGCGCCTTCTTTGGCCTGGAGTGCAAGGTCTATATGGTCAAGGTAAGCTACTACCAGAAGCCGTACCGGCGTACCATGATGGAGACCTGGGGGGCCAGCGTGACAGCCAGCCCCAGCCAGGAGACTAACGTTGGCCGCAGCATTCTGGCCAAGGACCCGGAGTCCCCTGGAAGCCTGGGGATAGCCATTAGCGAGGCGATAGAAGACGCCGCCCCCAGGGAGGATACCAAGTATTCCCTGGGGAGCGTGCTAAATCACGTACTTCTTCACCAGACCGTTGTGGGCCAAGAGGCGAAGAAGCAGATGGAGAAGGCCGGCGACTATCCGGACATCGTGATCGGGTGTGTGGGCGGGGGCAGTAACTTCGCTGGGTTTGCCTTTCCCTTCCTCCAGGATAAGCTGGCAGGCAAGCGCCAGCTCAGGGTCATCGCGGTGGAGCCGGAGGCCTGTCCCACCCTGACCCGGGGCATTTTCACCTATGACTTCGGGGATGCCGGCGAAACGACCCCGTTGCTGAAGATGTACAGCTTGGGGCATACCTTTGTTCCCGCAGGCATCCACGCCGGCGGCCTGCGCTACCACGGGATGGCTCCCCTGGTAAGTGCCGTATATGATCAGGGTCTCATGGAGGCCGTATCGGTGCACCAACGGGCCACCTTCGAGGCGGCTATCAAATTCGCCCGAACCGAGGGCATCCTGCCGGCCCCGGAGTCGGCCCATGCCATCCGCGTGGCCATAGACGAGGCCCTTAAATGCAAGGAGGCTGGGCAGGCCAAGACCATTGCCTTCAACCTCAGCGGCCACGGGCACTTCGACCTGGCGGCCTACGACTCCTATCTTAACGGGCAACTGGAAGACTTTGCCTATCCGCGGGAGAAAGTGGAAGAGGCCCTGGCGCATTTGCCCAAGGTGGGATAGGGTTAAGGGTTAAGGGTCTAGGGTATAGGGTTTGGGGTTCAGGGGCCGAGAGTCCGGGTACAATCGAGGAACTGGGATCTGGGAACGGCGCCGGGCTGACGCCCAAAGGTCAGGCCTCGACCCCGGCCCTGCACCCTACCCCCTCCTGAAGGAGCTGGCATGAAGAAGGGCAGGATACTAACGGGTCACCGTCCGACGGGCCGGCGGCACATGGGACACTGGCTCGGTACGCTGGAGAACTGGAGGCGTCTTCAGGACGATTATGAATGCTTCTTCCTGATAGCCGACCTGCACGTCTTGACCACGAACTTCGGCCAGACGGAGGCTATCCAGGACAATATCGTGGAGACGGTCAGGGACTGGCTGGCCGCGGGGATCGACCCTCTCAGGAGCACCCTGGTTCTCCAGTCGGCCGTTCCGGAGCACGCCGAGCTCCAGCTCCTCTTTTCCATGCTGGTCACCGTGGAGCGCCTGGAGCGCAATCCCACGTACAAGGAGCAGAAAAAGGAGCTGAACCTGGGCAAGAGGGCGTCCCTGGGCCTGCTGAGCTATCCTGTCCTCCAGGCGGCGGATATCCTGGTCTACCGGGCCGATACGGTGCCGGTGGGCGAGGACCAGTTGCCCCACATAGAGCTTACCAGGGAGATAGCCCGCCGCTTCAACCATCTTTACGGAGACACCTTCCCCGAAGCCCAGGCCTTGCTGAGTCCCACGGCCAGGATCCCCGGCGTAGATGGCCGTATGATGCACACCAGCTACAATAACAGCATTCCCCTCTCTGCCTCCGAAGACGAAGTGAGGCAGAGGGTGCTGAGCATGGTCACCGATCCCCTGAAGGCCAGGGCCAAAGACCCCGGCCGGCCGGAGGTCTGTTCGGCCTTTGCCCTTCTCAAAGCCTTCGATGCCCTCCTGCCGGTGCGGGAGCCTTTCACCGTGGAGAGCGTGGAGGCCGACTGCCGGACCGGCTGCATCGGTTGTGTTGCGGACAAGAACCGCTTTGCCGATGCCTTCATCAAGGCCCTCCTGCCCTTCCGCACGGTCCGGGAGAAAGTGCCTCCGGAGGTGGTCTGGGAGATCCTCGCCAGTGGCACCCACAAGGCTCGGGAGGTGGCCCGGGAGACCTTAGTGACGGTCAGGGAAAGGATGCACTTCACCCATGCGCGGCTCCCAGTCTGATACACCGGCCGGCAAGCACTCATCTGTCGATACCGCACCCTTAAGGGTGCGGTATCCGCTCGGGTCTTCCGGCCGGGCTTCCAGGGGGGCTGCCTATGTGCCTTCCTTGGAGGAGGCCCGTGGCCTGGTGGGCCAGGGCAGCGTGGTGCCAGTTTATCGGGAGGTCCTGGCCGACATGGAGACTCCTGTCTCCGCCTTCCTGAAGATAGCCCGCGGCCGTTACTCCTATCTACTGGAAAGCGTAGAGGGCGGAGAGCGGATGGGCCGGTACAGCTTCATCGGCACTCAGCCCTATCTGGTCCTCTCCATCCCTTCGGGCAGGGATGCCCCGGACCCGTTGCCTGCTATTCAAATGGAGCTGGAGCGGTTCCAGCCGGCCCCGGTGGCCGGCCTGCCGAGGTTCACCGGCGGTGCGGTGGGATTCCTGGGGTACGAGGCTGCCCGGTGCTTCGAGGAGATCCCGGCGCCGGCGCCGGACCCCATGGCCCTGCCTCGGGCGCTCTTCATGTTCACCGACACCCTGCTGGTCTTCGACCATCTGCGGCATACTATCAAGGTCGTGAGCCATGCCCGCCTGGGAGGTGACCTGGAAGCCTCTTATCAGGCGGCGGTGGAGCGCATCGAAGGGCTCCTTTCGCGGCTTCGCCGCCGGCCCAGGGCACCAACTGATCGGTGGGGCTCTGCTGGGGCGGGTTTCAAACCCGCCCCTACAACGGAGGAACCCGCCCCTGCAACGACGATTCAGGTGGAAGCCAACATGAGCCCGGAGGCGTTTCAGGCTGGAGTCCTGCGCGCCAAGGAATACATCCGGGCCGGCGATGCCATCCAGGTGGTCGTGTCCCAGAGGCTGGCGCGGCGCACCGCCGCCCGTCCCTTCGATATTTACCGCTGCCTCCGTATGGTGAACCCCTCCCCTTATATGTTCTATCTTCAGATGGATGATTGCAGCCTGGTCGGCGCATCTCCGGAGATGCTGGTGCGGGTGGAGGATGGATGGATCTATACTCACCCCATCGCCGGGACCAGGCCCCGCGGCGCAAATGAGACCGAAGACGCATCCCTGGAGCGGGAGCTTCTGGAAGACGAGAAGGAGCGGGCGGAGCACCTGATGCTGGTCGACCTCGCCCGCAACGATGTCGGCCGGGTCAGCGCGGCAGGGACGGTGGAGGTCCCCCAGTTCATGCAGGTGGAACGCTACTCCCACGTCATGCACCTGGTCTCTCAGGTGCGCGGGCGGCTGCGTCCCGAGCTGACCAGCTTCGATGCCCTGCGGGCCTGCTTCCCAGCCGGCACCGTCTCCGGGGCGCCCAAGATCAGGGCCATGGAGATCATCGCCGAGCTGGAACCGGACCAGCGGGGCCCGTACGCGGGGGCCGTCGGGTATATGGGATACGGTGGCAACCTGGACACCGCCATCACCATCCGGACCATCGTGGCCCGAGACGGTGTGGCCTACGTCCAGGCCGGGGCAGGGATAGTGGCCGACAGCGTTCCAGAGCGGGAATACCAGGAGACCCTGAGCAAGGCGAGTGCACTGCTGCGGGCCATAGAGGAGGCGGAGAAGCGTGCTCCTCTTGATTGATAACTACGACTCTTTCACCTATAACCTCTTCCAGTACCTGGCGGAGCTGGGGCAGGAGGTAAAGGTGGTGCGTAACAACCGGATTTCCCTGGAAGAGATCGAGTCTCTGGGCCCGGAGCGGATCGTGCTGTCCCCTGGACCTGGAGGCCCGGCTCAGGCAGGGGTCTGTGTAGAGGTCATTCGCCGCCTGGCCGGGCGGTTGCCCATCCTGGGGGTCTGCCTGGGCCACCAGTGCATCGGCCACGCCTTCGGCGGGATAGTCGAGGGGGCGGGAGAGCTGGTGCACGGTAAGGTCTCCCTGATTTACCATGACGGCCGCGGGGTGTTCGCCGGCCTGGAGAGTCCCATGGAAGGGGTCCGCTACCACTCCCTGGCCGTGCGGCGGGAGGGCTTGCCGGACTGCCTGGAAGTCTCGGCCTGGACGGACAAGGGCATCGTCATGGGCCTGCGTCACCGGACCCTTCCCCTGGAGGGGGTGCAGTTTCACCCGGAGTCGATTATGACCAGGCAGGGGAAGGAGCTGTTGCGTAATTTCTTGGATCAGGGTCTAGGGTTTAGAAGCCAGGGATCAGGGGCGCATTGATCGTGAACGTGTTTCTGTTCAGAGATTTTGCTGATCTGTGCACGGAGGGCTCAACAGGCTGGATGGGATCATGCGTAGAGGGGTCCATTTCCGAGCTGGTAGCGTCGGTCGAAGCATGAAGCTGGAGCAGGCCCGCCCCGGGCTAAAGCCATGGGCTGAGAAGCCGAAGCCCGCTAAAGGGGCTGTTTTGGGGGAAATAACAAGGCATTAGGGCGATAACTTAGATGGGGGACTTCATGATACATACAGCCTGCGCTACGAACAGGCTATCCCGAGAGATCGAGCAGCTACCAGAAACGCGCCTGCAGCCCCTTTAGTGGGCTTTGGCTTTGTAGCCCATGGCTTTAGCCCGGGGCGAGGCTGCTTGAGCCTGATGCTCCTTCTTTAGCACTGCGTACACAGATCAGTGATACGTGAATTTCGGGGGGTTTCATGCGCAGGTTGGGGTCACCCGCGCCAGCTTTGATTATTAGGAGAGAAGAACACGCCGGCTGAACAGATATGAGTCTTGCTGAGTGGATCCAATTAGGGGTGGGAGTTGTCCTGCTCATAACCTTGGGCGCAGTCTTGTGGTACGCGTGGGAGACCAGAAACATGCGTTTGGAAATGCAGAGTCAGAGGCTAGAGAGCCTGAGGCCGATCATTGATGTGCTGTTACCGCCACCGGCAAGAGCTGTCTATGAATCGTACCTCCTTGAAGAGTGCATAAGAGATGGCGTGTTCCCGAATAAAATGGAGTGTGCGGTTTCGAACATAGGTGTCGGGCCAGCTTTAGCCGTGGAGGTCTCCATCTTAAGCCCTACGCAGGTATTTGAAACTTATGCCGCTGGAGCGTTAGCGAAGGAGTCTGGGTCGTTTACAATTCGCTTGATCCAACAAAAGGAGCGGGGGGCGGACCAGTCGGGCCGTGTAGACAGCAGCTTGGTAGCTAGCTACGCAGACCTTTACGGGCGCAAGTGGAAGTCCAGACGCGACTTATCGTTTGACGTGGATAAGGGCGTAATCAAACACGGTCACTTGATAGTTACGCGGCTGGAGGGCAGCCATGATTCGTGAAGCCATAGCCCAAGTAGTTTCAGGAAAGTCCCTCAGCATGGAGGATGCCGCCGGGGTCATGGACGAGATCATGAGCGGGGAGGCCACCCCTGCCCAGTTCGGGGCCTTCGTGACCGCCCTGCGCATGAAGGGGGAGACGGTGGAAGAGATCGCCGGGCTGGCCAGGGGCATGCGGGAGAAGGCCACGCCGGTGCGGGTCAAGGGGCCGCTGGTGGACACCTGCGGCACCGGCGGCGACGCTCGAGGCACCTTCAATATTTCCACTACCGCGGCCTTCGTGGTGGCCGGGGCCGGGCTGCCCGTGGCCAAGCATGGCAATCGGGCCATCTCCAGCCAGTGCGGTAGCGCCGACGTCCTGGAGTGCCTGGGGGTCAAGATAGACCTGGACGCCCGGCAGATGGCCCGCTGCCTCCGGGACGTCGGCATCGGCTTCCTCTTCGCGCCGCAATTCCATCCGGCTATGAAGTACGCCGCGGCCCCAAGGCGGGAGGTGGGCATCTGGACGGTCTTCAACATACTGGGCCCCCTGACCAACCCGGCTGGGGCCCGCTGCCAGGTTATCGGAGTGGCCAACCCCTCCCTGACCTACAAGCTGGCCCATGCTCTTCAGCTCCTGGGGTGCGAGCACGCCCTGGTGGTCCACGGGGAGGACGGCCTGGACGAGATGTCCATCGGAGGGCGGACCACCGTTTGCGAGGTTAACCGCGGCTCCTTCAGCACGTATTTTGTGACGCCGGAGGAGTTGGGACTGACCAGGGCCCCCCTGGAGGGAGTCAAGGGTGGCACCGCCCGGGAAAACGCGGACATGTTACTGGCTATCCTGCAAGGGGGACACGGCCCCCGGCGGGACATTGTGCTTTTGAACGCCGCCGCCGCCCTGGTGGCGGGGAACAAGGCCGAGGACCTGGCCGAGGGTCTCCGCCTGGCCGCCGGCTCCCTGGACCGGGGGGCCGCCCAGGCCAAGTTTGAAGAGCTGGTTGCCTTTTGCCGGCGGGAGGCCTCCTCATGAGCGACGATTTCCTGCCACGGATTCTGGCCTCTACCCGTGAGGTGGTGGAGGAGGCAAAGTCGCTCGTCCCACTGGACGAGATGAAGTCGCGGGCCATGGACCAGCCGGCGGCGCTGAGCCTGGCCCAGGTGCTGCGGGGTTTTCGCATCCGCCTCATCGCCGAGATAAAGAGGGCCTCCCCGTCTAAAGGGCCGCTGCGCCCCGACCTGGACCCGGCTTCCCTGGCCAAAGCCTATGCCGAGAATGGCGCCGCCGCCATCTCCGTCATAACGGAGCCGCGCCACTTCGGCGGGAGCCTGGAGGACCTCACGGGCGCCCGCAAGGGTCTGGGGGGTAAGTTGCTCCCCCTGCTGCGCAAAGACTTCATGCTGGAGCCATACCAGGTCTATCAGGCCAGAGCCTTCGGCGCAGATGCCGTGCTCTTGATAGCCGCCATACTGCCGGGCGACAGGCTGGCGGAACTCTTGTCCCTGAGCTATGACCTTGGTATGCGATGCCTGGTAGAGGTCCACGATGAGGCTGAGGCTGAACGGGCCGTGGCCTCCGGGGCAGGTATCATTGGCATCAACAACCGGGACCTCCAGACGTTCCAGGTTGACATAAACACCACGGCGCGCCTGCGCCGCCTTATCCCACCTGACCGTATCGTGGTCAGCGAGAGCGGTATCCGCAACCGGGAGGACCTGGAGAAGCTTTGGGGTTGGAAGGTGCAGGCCGCCCTGGTGGGGGAGGCCCTGGTCACCGCCCCGGACCCAGGACAGGCCCTCAAGGAGCTGGTGTCGTGACAGTACCCCATGCCCCCTGGGGCGCCACCGGGGCACGAAAAGCGCCAGGGTCGTCCTCGGTAGACCGACTCGGTCTCCGAGACCGAGTCGGTCTGACTAGCCCTCGCCACCGAGGAGTCATTTTCATGGGAGTACCCCATTGCCCCCGCCGGGGCACCACCGGGGCATGAAAACGACTTTTCTGGGAGCGCCGGCGTCTCGCCGGCAACGGGGCGGGGCCGGCAAGATGCCGGCGCTCCCAGCCGGCTATGTCCCAAAGAGACATTTTCACCGCAGTTCGGCCACAATGTCCTAACACATGACGTACGTTAAAGTTTGCGGTATCAAGACCCCTGGTAGCGCACTGGCCGCCGCCCGCTTGGGAGCCGACCTCCTGGGGCTCGTGCTGGCGCTCAGCCCCCGCCAGATCACGGTAGTGCAGGCCGGGGAGATCTCGGCCGCCGTGACGAAGGAGTACCCTGCTGAGCTTTCTTCAAAGCATAAAAGGCGGCCTTTGCTGGTGGGTGTCTTTGTAAACCAACCTATTCCTGATGTTCAG
>Ga0082335_1008961_pt1 | contig 11064 bp, 10 predicted proteins | sample Subgrocontami58m_FD_72375 | JGI IMG/M metagenome (GOLD analysis project Ga0082335, IMG submission 72375) | Subsurface groundwater microbial communities from S. Glens Falls, New York, USA - GMW37 contaminated, 5.8 m (SPADES assembly) (version 2) ...
CGCGCGGGCGCAAGCTCCTCACCCTGGCCGATGTCGGCGGTGAAGGTGACGACTTCGCAGTGATAGGTGTCCTGCAGCCACTGCAGGATCACCGAGGTGTCGAGCCCGCCGGAGTAGGCGAGCACCACTTTTTTCACGTCACTCATATATTTCCTAGACGATCGTGCGGCCGAGCAGCAGGTATTCGATCAACGCTTTCTGCACGTGCAGCCGGTTCTCGGCCTCGTCCCACACCACGCTTTGCAGCCCGTCGATCACCTCGGCCGCGACTTCCTCGCCGCGGTGCGCCGGCAGGCAGTGCATGAACAGCGCGTCGGTCTTGGCGAGCCGCATCATCTCGGCATCGACCTGCCAGTCCTCGAAATCGTGCTTGCGTTCGGCGTCTTCGGCTTCCATGCCCATGCTGGTCCAGACGTCGGTGGTGACGAGGTCCGCGCCGCGCGCCGCCTCCAGCGGATCGGCAAACGACTGGAAGCGGCTGGTGTCGAAACTCCCCGCGCGCTCGGACTCGACCTCGTAGCCGGGCGGCGTCGAAACGTGCACGTTGAAGCCGAAGATCGGCGCCGCCTGCAACCAGGTGTTGCAGACGTTGTTGGAGTCGCCGATCCACGCCACGGTCTTGCCGCGGATCGAGCCGCGGTGCTCGATGTAGGTGAAGATGTCGCCCAGGATCTGGCACGGGTGGTATTCGTTGGTGAGGCCGTTGATCACGGGCACGCGCGAGTGGGCGGCGAAGCGCTCGATGATCGTCTGCTCGAAGGTGCGGATCATCACGATGTCGACCATGCGCGAAATCACCCGCGCGACGTCTTCGAGCGGCTCACCGCGCCCCATCTGGGTGTCGCGCGTCATCAGCGTGATCACCGAGCCGCCGAGCTGGTTCATGCCGGCTTCGAACGAGACGCGCGTGCGCGTCGAGTGCTTCTCGAACACCAGCGCCAGCGTGCGGTCGACCAGTGGCTGGTAGGGTTCGTAGCGCTTGAATTTGTCCTTGATCCAGCGAGTGCGCGCGAACAGGTACTCGTACTCGTCGAGCGTGAAGTCCCTGAACTGCAGGAAGTGGCGGAGTTCCACGACGGCGGGAGTGCAATTCCCGCCTAGGCGGTTTTCACGGCCGGCTGCGCGGCTGCGCTGCGGGCGAGGAAATCCGTGATCAGCGGGGCGAGCATCGCGACCAGCAGTTCGGCCTCGTCGCGTTTGAGGGTGAGCGGCGGCAGCAGCCGCACCACGTTGTCATCGGTCACGTTGATCAGGAGGCCTGCATCAAGCGCGCTCATGACCAGTTCGTTGCACGGGAAATCGAGCGCGATGCCGATCATCAGCCCTTTGTTGCGGATTTCGCGCACGCCGGCCACGCCGGCCAGCTTCGCGCGCATGCCGTCGCGAATGAAATCACCCATCGCGGTCGCATTCGCCATCAGGTTCTCGGATTCGATGATGTCGAGCGTCGCAAGCGCGGCAGCACATGCGAGCGGATTACCGCCGAAAGTCGAGCCATGGTTACCCGGCTTGAATATACTGTTCGCGGGACCGGCGGTGATACAAGCGCCTATCGGTACGCCCGAGGCGAGTCCCTTGGCGAGAGTCATGACGTCGGGTCTGACGCCCGAGTGCTGGAATGCGAACCATTTGCCGGTGCGGCCGGTGCCGCTTTGCACTTCATCGAGCATCAGCAGCCAGCCGTTGGTGTCGCAGATTTCGCGCAGGCCGCACAGATAATCGGCGCCGCAGATGTTGATGCCGCCTTCGCCTTGGATCAGTTCGACCAGCACCGCCACCACGCTGCGGTTGTTTGCGGCGACTTTCCTGACGGCGGTGAGATCGTCGAACGGCACTCGCACGAAGCCTGCGACCAGCGGCTCGAAGCCGGCCTGCACCTTGCGGTTGCCGGTTGCCGACAGCGTCGCCATCGTGCGGCCGTGGAAGGACTTGTCCATGACGATGGTCGCCGGCAGGTCGATGCCCTTGCCGTGGCCGTAGAGGCGCGCGATCTTGATCGCCGCCTCGTTGGCTTCGCAGCCCGAGTTGCAGAAGAACACTTCGTCCATGCCCGAGATCGCCGCGATGCGGTCGGCGAGCCGTTCCTGGAGTTCGATTTCGTAGAGGTTGGAGGTGTGAATCAGCGTGCCCGCCTGCGCGGTGATCGCCGCGACCAGCCGCGGGTGGCTGTGGCCGAGTCCGCATACGGCGATCCCTGCCAGCGCATCGAGGTAGCGTTTGCCCTGCTTGTCCCAGACCCAAACGCCGGCGCCGCGTTCGAACGCAACCGGCAGCCGTTTATAGGTTTTCATCACGTGTGACATAAATTATCCACCCTCAAAAACAATACGGCGGCTGTCGCCGCCGTGTCGTGGTTCCCGTCCCGTGCAGTTGCTATATTTATCCAAACGAGGGGCCGGATGCAAGCGAAATGTTGGATAAGTGCTCAGGCATCATGGCGCGGGCGGGGCTGGTAGACTACGCAGTCAGGTTTGCGGGCGCGCCCGAACTTGTGCGGGATTGCCGGGATTCATGCGCGATAATGAATTGCCGCTGGGGCGAAGCCACGTGGATGTCGGGGAACGCTGCGCGTACCCCGACCTACGCCATTGCCTTGATGGCGGCGGACAGACGGCTCTTGTGACGCGAGGCTTTGTTCTTGTGAATGATTTTCTTGTCGGCGATCGAATCCAGCACTTTGGTCGAGGCGCGCAATACCGCGCGCGCGGCCGTCTTGTCGCCGCCGTCGATCGCTTTCCTGACGCGCCGCAGCGCGCTGCGTAGTTCGGAACGCAGGCTCATATTGTGCTGGCGGCGTTTTTCGCTTTGACGTGCCGCTTTTCTGGCTGATGCTATATTGGCCATATTTACCCCGCAGACCGGTGTGGTGAAAAAGGGCGCTATGATACGGCCGTTTTGCCCGTTAAGCAAGCAGAAACACTGGTTTAGCCCGGTGGCGAACACCCCATGAACCTGTTGAAAGCGCTTGCGACCGTCAGCAGCATGACCCTGGTGTCGCGCATCCTCGGCTTCGTGCGCGATACCGTGATTGCGCGTGCCTTTGGCGCGGGACTCGCAACCGACGCGTTTTTCGTCGCGTTCAGAATCCCCAACCTGTTGCGGCGGCTGTTTGCCGAGGGCGCGTTCGCGCAGGCCTTCGTGCCCATCCTCGCTGAATACAAGAACCGCCGCGGCGAGGAAGATACGCGGCTCTTGGTCGATCACGTCGCCGGCCTGCTGGCGCTAGCACTATTCATCGTCACGCTCATCGGCGTTGCCGCAGCGCCGGCTATCGTTTACGTGAGCGCGCCGGGATTTTCCACCGACCCGCAGAAATTCGCGCTCACCATCGACCTGCTGCGAGTCACTTTTCCCTATATCCTTTTCATTTCGCTGGTGTCACTTGCCGGCGGCATCCTCAACACCCACAGCCGCTTTTCGGTGCCGGCGCTGACGCCGGCGCTCTTGAATCTTTCGTTCATCGGCTTCGCGCTGTGGGCGGCACCCTATTTCGAACCGCCGGTCAAGGCGCTGGCGTGGGCCGTGTTTTGCGGCGGCGTGCTGCAACTCGCGTTTCAAGTGCCGTTCCTGCTGCGGTTGAAGCTGCTGCCGCGCTTCAAGCTCGATCTCAAGGACGCGGGTGTATGGCGGGTGGTGCGGCAGATGGGGCCGGCGGTGTTCGGGGTGTCGATCAGCCAGCTGAGCCTGCTGATCAACACCATCTTCGCCTCGTTCCTGGTCAGCGGCAGCGTATCATGGCTGTATTACGCCGATCGCTTGATGGAGTTCCCGACCGGGCTGCTCGGCGTCGCGCTCGGCACCATCCTGCTGCCGAGTCTCGCCAAGCATTACGCCGACGAGTCGTCCGCAGAATACGCGAAACTGCTCGACTGGGGGCTGCGGTTGACGCTCATGCTTGCGCTGCCGGCGGCCGCCGCGCTGGCGCTGCTTGCGGTGCCGCTGATCACCACGCTGTTCCACTATGGTGAGTTCTCGGTGCACGACGTGCTGATGACGCGCAACGCGCTCGTTGCCTACAGCATCGGCCTGCTCGGGCTGATCCTGGTCAAGGTGCTCGCGCCCGGCTTCTATGCGCGACAGAACATCAAGACGCCGGTCAAGATCGCGCTCGTCGCGCTCATCGCCACGCAGGCGATGAACCTCGCGTTCGTCTGGCATTTGCAGCATGCCGGGCTCGCGCTCGCGATCGGGCTCGGCGCATGCCTCAATGCCGGGCTGCTGTATTACAAGCTGCGCCAGCACAATATCTACTCGCCACAGCCGGGGTGGGGTGCATTTGCGCTCAAGATCGCGGCTGCGATTGCGGTCATGGGCGTTTGCCTGTGGTTTGCGGCAGGCGGCGCAGAAGCCTGGCTGACGATGCCGCCGTCGGTCAAGGTGCTGCGGCTGATCGGCATCGTTGCGCTCGGCGGCACGGCCTATTTCGGCGCGTTGTGGCTGCTCGGATTCCGGCCGCGCGATTTCGTGCGGCGTTCTTGACCAACCTCGAATCAACCAGGGAGAAGATCGATGAAGAAAGTGATGATGGTGTTGTCCGGCGTATTCCTATCGAGCCTGGTATTCGCGCAGGATGTGCTCCGCGTGTCTGCGATACCCGACGAAAGCCCCACCGAATTGCAGCGCAAGTTTGCCCCGCTCGGCAAGTATCTCGAGAGCGAAATCAGGATCAAAGTCGATTTCATTCCGGTCACCGACTATGCGGCGGTGGTCGAAGGGCTCGCCGCGAGGAAACTCGACATGGCGTGGCTCGGCGGATTCACCTTCGTGCAGGCGCGGCTGAAAACCGGCAACGCCAATCCGATCGTGCAGCGCGAGGAAGACCGCGTCTTCACCAGCAAATTCATCGCCAACGCGGCGAGCGGCATCAGCAGCCTCGCCGACCTCAAAGGCAAGACTTTCACATTCGGCTCGGTGTCGTCGACTTCGGGCAGCCTGATGCCGCGCTACTTCCTGCTGCAAAACAAGCTGGTTCCCGAGAAAGACTTCCGGCGCGTTGCCTATTCCGGTGCGCATGATGCCACTGCGCTGCAGGTCGAATCGGGCAAGGTCGATGCCGGCGTGCTCAATGCGTCGGTGTGGCAAAAACTGGTCGAAGACAAGAAAGTGGACCTCGCCAAAGTGAAGGTGATCTGGACCACGCCGACTTACTACGATTACAACTGGACGGTGCGCGGCAGCCTCGATCCGGCACTGGTCAGGAAACTGACCGACGCGTTTCTCAAGCTCGACGCCAAAAATCCGGCGCACAAGACGATCCTGGATCTGCAGCGCGCGAGCAAGTTCATCGCGAGCCATCCCGACAACTACAAGGGCATCGAAGCCGCCGCGCGCGCCGCCGGGCTGTTGAAGTAGCGCTCGCCGCAAGGGTTGTGACAGGGCAGGCAGTGAGTATCAGCCTCCACCAGATTACTCTCGTTCACGCGAACGGCACGCGCGCGCTCAACGGCGTCAACCTCGACGTGGGCGCCGGCGAGCGCGTTGCCGTAATCGGTCCCTCGGGCGCCGGCAAGACCACTTTGCTGCGGCTGCTCGCGACCGCGTTGCGCCCGACCAGCGGCGCGCTCAACGTGCTGGGCGGTAATCCATGGCGGCTCGACCGCGGCGGTTTGCGCCGGTTGCGCGCCCGCATCGGCATGGTGCATCAAGCGCCGCCGATTCCGCCCCGCCAGCGCGTAGTTACCGCCGTGCTCGCGGGCCGTCTCGGCCGCTGGCCGTTCTGGAAAGGGCTTTCATCGCTGATCTACCCGGTCGACATCGCAGGCGCGCGCGCGATGCTCGCGCGCATGCAGATCGCCGACAAGCTGTTCGAGCGCTGCGACCGGCTGTCGGGCGGCCAGTTGCAGCGGGTCGGCGTCGCGCGCGTGCTCTACCAGCAGCCCGACCTGATCCTGACCGATGAGCCGGTCTCGGCGGTGGACCCCGCGTTGTCCGACCACGTCATCGGCGAACTCAATCGCGAGGCGATCGCGCGCGGCGTGACGCTGGTCGCAAGCCTGCATGCGGTGGACCTTGCGTTGCACTGGTTCCCCCGCATCGTCGGCGTCAAGGCGGGTGAAATCGCGTTCGATTTGCCCCCGGTGCGCATCACCGACGATATGCTGCGCGACCTCTATGCGTCGGAATCGACGGTGGTGCCGACCCAGGCCGGTGAGCCGCTCTCGATGCCAGCGCCGGGGATCCGGCGCAAGCCGCTATGTTCGTAAGAGCGGTGAATGAGTGAAAGAGTGAAAGAGTGAATGAGCAAACGGGTGAGACGTGAGGAGTGAGGCGGCCATTATTCCATTGCGCGATCCGGCCGCACTGCCGCGATTGGGGTTAACTCTGCTGATCGTGGTGTTGCTGTGGCCGGGGTTTACGCTTGCCGAGTTCGACCTCGGCGTCCTGTTCGATCCGCGCAATCGGGAAATCATGGGCAAGTTTCTCGGCACGTTTTTCCCGCTTGAGTTGTCTGCGGACTTTCTGCGCCTGCTGTTGAAGTCCACGCTCGAGACGCTGGCGATTGCGACCGCCGGCATGACCATCGCCATGGCGGTCGCATTGCCGCTGTCGTTCATGGTGACGCGCAGCCTGTCGATTTCGCGCATCGGCCCGGGCCCGGGCCGCTGGTCCGGCCGCGCGGCGCGCGTGCCGCCGCGCTTCACGCTGATGTTTTTCCGCAGCATTCCGGAAATCTTGTGGGCCTTGCTGTTCGTACGCGCGGTCGGGCTCGGACCGGCGGCCGGCGTGCTCGCGATCGGCATCACCTATGGCGGCATGCTCGGCAAGGTGTATTCGGAAATCTTTGAATCGGGCGATACGCGGCCCGCGGTGGCCTTGCTTGAAACCGGCAGCGGACGGCTGGCGGCGTTTGGCTATGGCATGTGGCCGGTGGCGCTGCCCGAGATCGTGTCGTACACGGTTTACCGCTGGGAGTGCGCGGTGCGCGCTTCGGTGATCATGGGTTTCGTCGGCGCCGGCGGCCTCGGCCAGCAGATGGAGTTGTCGATGCGCATGCTGAGCGGCGGCGAGGTCAGTACCATCCTGCTCGTATTTCTGTTGCTGGTAGTGCTTGCCGACACCGTGAGCGCGCTGCTGCGCAAGGTGACGGCATGAGACGCGCGCACGCGCTGGTGGTGATGTTGCTGCTGCTTGCGGCGTGGGCGAGTTTTGCCTATCTCGCGCTCGATTTTGGCCAGTTGTTCTCCGCCGAAGCCGGCGCCCAGATGGTGAAATACGTGGTGTCGTTCTTTCCGCCGGATCTTTCGGCGGACTACCTTGCGCAAACCTGGCGCGGCACGCTCGAGACGATCGCGATCTCGGCGATCGGCACGCTGCTCGCGGCCGTGCTCGGACTCCTGCTCGCGTTGCCGGCTTCGGGCCGCTTCGGCATTGTTCCGCGGGTGATCGCGCGGCTAGTCCTCAATTTTCTGCGCTCGATTCCGGAACTGGTGTGGGCGGCGTTGATGGTATTCGCGGCGGGCCTGGGCCCGTTCGCCGGCACGCTGGCGCTCGCCTGGCATACCACCGGCGTGATCGGCAGGCTGTTTGCCGAAACGCTCGAAAACGCGCCGCCCGAGCCTGCGCGGGCGTTACGCTTCAGCGGCAGCCGTCCCGCGCTGGCGTTTCTCTACGGCACCATGCCGGGCGTCGTGCCGCAACTCGTTGCCTACTCGCTGTATCGCTGGGAGATCAACATCCGCATGGCGGCGATCCTCGGGTTCGTCGGCGCCGGCGGACTCGGCCAGATGCTCTACATGAGCCTGAGCTTGTTCCAGCAGCCGCAGGCGATGACCATCATTCTCGCCATGCTGGCGCTGGTGGCGCTGGTCGATGCGGCGAGCGCGTGGTTGCGCCAGCATCTGGTGGACTGACCGGCTTACAGGTCGTAATCGATCTTGGCCTTGCTGTAGATCGCTTCCTCGATGGTCTTGCGGCCGAGGTGCGGCGCGAACATTTCGATGAAATCGTAGACGTAGCCGCGCAGGTAGGCGTTGCGCGGGACGCCGATGCGCGTGGTGCTCGACTCGAACAGATGGCTGGCATCGAGCGCGCGCAGGTTCTTGTCGCGCGCCGGATCGAATGCCATTTTTGCCAGAATGCCGATGCCCAGACCGAGCGCGACGTAGGTCTTGATCACATCGGAATCGATCGCGGTGAGCACGACGTTGGGCTTGAGCCCGCGCGTCTCGAACGCGTGATTGATCTGTGAGCGGCCGGTAAAGGCAAAGTCGTAGGTAATAACCGGGTATTCCGCGATCGCTTCGAGGGTCAGCGCCTTGATGCCGAGTATCGGATGGCGCGGCGGCGCAATCACGCAGCGGTTCCAGGTGTAGCAGGGCAGCATCACGAGTTCATCGAAGGTCGCGATCGCCTCGGTGGCGATGCAGAAGTCGGCAAGGCCGCCGACCGTGTGCTCGCAGATCTGCACCGGATTGCCCTGAATCAGGTTCAGCTTGACCTGCGGGTAGCGCGCCGTAAAGCGCTTGACCACGTCGGGCAGCATGTAGCGCGCCTGGGTGTGAGTGGTCGCTATCGTAAGCTTGCCGCTGTCCTGGGCCGAGAAATCCTGTGCCGCCTGTTTCAGGCTTTCAGCATCCTGCAACATGCGCTGCGCAATCGCGAGGATGGCTTTGCCCGGCGGCGTGATGGCGGTTACGCGTTTGCCGTTGCGCACGAAGATTGCCACCCCGAGTTCGTCCTCGAGCAACTTGATCTGCTTGCTGATGCCGGGTTGCGACGTGTGCAGCTGTTGCGCAGCCGCGGACAGGTTCAGTCCCTGGCGTTCAACTTCGCGCAGGTAGCGCAGTTGCTGCAGTTTCATGGCCCTGCCTTCTAAATTCTATTTGGTTATATCATCGTAACATAATATTCGTTCTAAGTATAACAAGGCCTTGCTACGATGCGGCTCGAACTGAGAACAGGCGGGTTGGCGGGCATGTACATCTACGACGAGATCGATCAGCGGCTGGTGGACGAGCGGGTCGCGCAGTTTCGCGGCCAGACCCGGCGCTTTCTCGCGGGCAAGTTATCCGAGGACGAGTTCCGGCCGCTGCGGCTGCGCAACGGCCTCTACATCCAGCGTTACGCGCCGATGCTGCGCGTGGCGATTCCGTACGGGTTGTTGTCCGCTAAGCAGTTGCGCAAGTTCGCGCACGTTGCGCGCGCCTACGACCGCGGCTACGGGCATTTCTCGACGCGCCAGAATCTCCAGTTCAATTGGCCGAAGCTCGAAGACGTTCCCGACATCCTCGCCGAGCTCGCCACGGTGCAGATGCACGCGATTCAGACCTCCGGCAATTGCGTGCGCAACATCACCACTGACCACTACGCCGGCGTCGCGCGGGACGAGATCGTGGATTCCTTCGTCTGGTGCGAGGTGCTGCGGCAGTGGTCCACGTTCAACCCCGAGTTCAGCTACCTGCCGCGCAAGTTCAAAATCGCGGTGAACGGATCCCAGGCCGACCGCGCGGCGGTCCAGGTACACGACATCGGCCTGCACGCGCTTCGCGGTGCGGACGGTGAAGTGGGTTTCCGCGTGCTGGTCGGAGGCGGGCTCGGGCGCACGCCGATCATCGGCCATGTCATCCGCGAATTTCTGCCGTGGCAGCACCTGCTGACCTACCTCGACGCAATCCTGCGGGTATATAACCGCTACGGGCGCCGCGATAACCTCCAACGGGCCCGCATCAAGATACTGGTCAAGGAGCGCACCCTGGATGTTTTCCGCAAAGAAGTGGAAACCGAGTGGGCGCACCTGAAAGATGGGCCGGCGACCCTGATTCCAGAGGAAATCGCGCGCATCGAGAGCCGCTTTACCCGGCCGCTTTACCAGAAACTCGACCCGCTTGCGTCCGGCTACGTGCTGGAGCTGTCGCGTGACACGGCATTTGCCAACTGGGTGCGGCGCAACGTCCACCCAAACAAGGTGCCGGGCTACGCGGCGGTAACGCTGTCGCTCAAGAAAACCGGCGTGCCGCCCGGTGATGTCACGGCCGATCAGATGGATGCGATCGCGGATCTCTCCGACCGCTATTCGTTCGGCGAGCTGCGAGTCTCGCACGAGCAGAACCTGATATTCGCCGATGTGCGGCTCTCGGAACTTCACGCGCTGTGGCAGGAAGCGCGCGCTCTCGGCCTTGCGACACCGAACATCGGACTGCTCACCAACATCATCTGCTGCCCGGGCGGCGACTTCTGTTCGTTGGCGAACGCGAAGTCTATTCCAGTCGCGGAAGCGATCCAGCGCCGCTTCGACGACCTCGATTACCTGCACGACATCGGCGAGCTCGACCTCAACATTTCCGGCTGTATGAATGCCTGCGGCCATCACCACGTCGGCCACATCGGCATCCTGGGCGTGGACAAGCAGGGTGCGGAGTATTACCAGATTTCCATCGGCGGCGCGCAGGGCAATGACACTTCGCTCGGCAAAGTGCTCGGGCCGTCCGTCTCGCAGGCCGGGGTGCCGGATGTGATCGAGAAACTGATTGACCTGTATCTCGCGCGCCGCGACAGCGAGGAGGAACGTTTTGTTGACGTCGTGCGGCGCATCGGCATTGAACCCTTCAAAGAGCATGTGTATGGCAACCATTATCAGGAACCGACAGATCATAGCCGACAGCTGGCAACTACTTAAGCCGGCGGCGGGTGGAAGTTCAACTTATGTTTCGCCGGCCGGCGATGTCATCGTGCCGCTCGCGTTCTGGCTTGAGCGGCGCGACTTTCTGTTGTCCCGCGCCGGACGGCTTGGAGTGTGGCTCGACAGCCACGAGGACCCCGCTGCGATTGCCGGCGACCTCGATCGATTCGCGCTCGTCGCCGTGAACTTTACGGCGTTCGGCGACGGTCGCGGTTACTCGATCGCAAGACTGCTGCGCGAACGCTACGGCTGGCGCGGCGAGTTGCGCGCCATCGGTGTAGTGGTTCGCGACCACTTGTTTTTCATGGCGGGCTGCGGCTTCGACGCATTCATGCTGCGCGAGGACCAGGACCCGCAGGAAGCGCTCACCGCGTTCAGCGATTTCAGCGACGCCTATCAAGCGTCGGCAACCCGTCCGGTGCCGCTGTTCCGGCGCCGCTTCCTCG
>Ga0082335_1008962_pt1 | contig 11063 bp, 12 predicted proteins | sample Subgrocontami58m_FD_72375 | JGI IMG/M metagenome (GOLD analysis project Ga0082335, IMG submission 72375) | Subsurface groundwater microbial communities from S. Glens Falls, New York, USA - GMW37 contaminated, 5.8 m (SPADES assembly) (version 2) ...
GGGCTATGGTGAGGGCGAGAGCTTCTTGGCCAGCGACCTGCCCGCCTTGCTGCCCCACACGCGCCTTGTAGCCTTCCTGGAGGACCGCCAGTGGGCGGTCCTGAGCGCCACAGGCGTGCGGTACGGCGACGCAGAAGGTGCGCATCTGCTGAAGGAGCCGGTGACTGTGCCCTACGATCCGGTCGGCGCGGCCAAGGCAGGGTACAAACACTTCATGCTGAAGGAGATCATGGAACAGCCGAGGGTGCTGGCGGACCTTCTGGGCGATCGGGTGAGCTTCCGGCCCCCGGCGGTGACGCTGGATGAGCTGGGCGGTGGCTGGCAGGAGGCGCGACGGTCGGTCCTGATAGGCATGGGAACGAGCCTGCACGCGGCCATGCTGGGCAGGCTGCTGTTCGAGCGCCTGGCGCGTCTGCCCGCCGAGGCGGACAACGCCTCGGAGTTCCGCTATCGCGAGCCCCTCGTCGGGCCGGACACGCTGGTGGTCTCGGTGGGCCAGTCGGGAGAGACGGTGGACACCCTCGCGGCCATGGAACAGGCCAGGCTGGCCGGGTGCCGGCAGATCACCTTGTGCAATGTCGTGGGCAGTCAGGCGACGCGCATTGCCGATGCGGTGCTCTACCTGCGCGCCGGGCTTGAGGTGGGCGTCGCCAGCACCAAGTGCTTCACTGCCTCCGTCACGGCCCTCGTTCTGCTCGGGGCCTATTTGGGCCAGCTCCGGCAGGCACTACCGGCGGCCGAGATCGAGGCTCTTCTCAGGGACCTCTACCGGCTTCCCCATCTGGCGGGGAGGGGGTTGTCCCGACACGGGGCGATCGAGGAGCTGGCCCACCGGTACGCCAAGGCAGAGCACTTCCTGTACCTGGGCCGCGGAGCCGGCTATCCGACGGCGCTAGAGGGAGCTCTCAAGCTCAAGGAGGTGAGCTACATCCACGCCGAGGGGTACCCAGCCGGGGAGATGAAGCACGGCCCCATTGCACTCATCGATGAGAGGATGCCGGTGCTGGCGATCGCGCTCCAAGACAACCTTTATGCCAAGATGATCAGTAACATCGAGGAGGCGAAGGCCCGGGATGGCGCGGTCATCGCCATCGCGACGGAGGGCGACACAGCCATTGCCAGGCTGGCAGATCATGTCATCGAGATCCCACCGATCCACCCTCTGCTCAGTCCCATTCTGGCCATCCTGCCGTTGCAGCTCTTCGCGTATCACATCGCCGTGCGGCGGGGTTGCGACGTGGACCAGCCCCGTAACCTGGCCAAGACGGTCACGGTCGAATAGGCTGAGCGCGTATGGCGACCTGCGCGTTCTGCGCCGACGAATTGCCCGAGGGGGCGCGATTCTGTCCCAGTTGCGGCGCCAGTGCGGGCGGCGGGACGAGCTGTCCCAGTTGCAACGCGGTCAACGCCCTGATGGCGACTCACTGCAATCAGTGCGGAGCATCGCTGGCCCAGGCCATCACGACGTCCGGCGAAGCCCCAGCGCCGGGGGCGCCCGTCGACATCGAGTCGGCCACGCCGGCAGAACCAACGCCGCTGCCTGAGTGGCTCTTCCTCGAAGAAACGGTCTCGGCGTCCGAAGCCGGGCCTCGGGAAGCGCTCGCTGACAGCGGGGAGACCTGGCCGGTCAGGGAGGCGGCCATCCCATCCAGCGAAGATCTGGCCGCAGCCCTGCGAGAGCTTTCGCGCGCGGAGGAACCAGCGTCACCTCCTCACGAGGAGCTTGGCAGGGCGTTGAGCAACGAGCTCGCCGCGGCGCTCCGCGACCTGCCGCCGGAATTGCTCGCCCCTCGCGAGGAGCCGGATGTTCCGGCGCCACCAACGGACGACTTGGACAAGGCGTTGCGTGATCTCCTGGGCCAGCCGTCTCCGCTGCCTGAGCCTTCGCCGCCACCGCGCCTGGAGGACGAAGGGGAGTTCTACCGCTGGCTGCAGCAGGCGATGCATGATGCGCCTACGGAGGGGGACTCACCCGAGGGGGAAAGATGAGGTTGGTAGCATGACTGGTATTCAGGCTCTGGCGGCATCACGTGAGGCCCGCCTGACTGGCACCGTGGACCGTGTTGTCCTCTCCTGATCTGGGCGGGGCGGCCGGCACTGAGCTGGCGCGCCGGGCGGCGGAGGCTGCGGCCGAGAAGCAGGCGCGGGACGTCGTCGTCCTCGACCTGCGCGGTTACGCCAGCGTGGCGGACTACTTCGTCATCTGCGAGGCGGACAGCGACCGGCAGATCCGTGCCATCTGCGAAGAGATGGCCCTGGCCCTGAGCCGGCTCGGCTCGCGGCTCCTCCGGCGCGAGGGGGAGCCGGATTCCGGTTGGGTACTCCTGGACTTCGGCGACATCGTCGTCCACGTCTTCTCACCCAAGCTCCGCTCCTATTATGAGATCGAGCGGCTCTGGAGCGCGGCGCCGCCGATCCTGCGGATTCAATAGACGTAGTGCCCCAGGTGGCGGCCGCCCAAGATGTGGAGATGCCCGTGGTCCTGGCTCTGCATGGCGTCGGACCCCAGGTTCGAGAGCAGCCGGAAGCCCTTGGGACACAGCTCCTGGCCAAGGCGCACCGCCAAAGGCGCCACGCGGTCCATCCAGGAACGCCACATCTCGGCCTGGCTCACGTGAGGTTTGGGCGTGACCAGGAGCATCACCGGTGTCCAGCGCAGGTTGTTCTCGAAGACGATGATCTCCTCGGTCTCGTAGTGGATGGTCGCGGGCTCCTCGCGATGGACGATGGCACAGAAGACACACCAGCTCACTCGAATCCTCCCCGGCTAGGCTAACCCAGATCACCCACCGAGGCCAGCCCATGGAGATCCTGCTCAGCTTCCACCGGACGAACGCCTACGCCGCCATGGCCTGGATGCTGGTCTGCGCCGTCATGGGACTGCTCAGGCACCATCGTGGGTACTCCACCCTGGGGAGGCTCTACGGGGCGGCCCTCACCGTCGGCGCCATCCAGATCGGACTGCAATCTCTGGTCGGACTCGTCCTTTTCGTGGCGGGTCTACGGCCGGCGGACCTGCTGCACGTGCTGCTTTATGGCATGCTGGCGCCCGTCTTGCTGCCTGCCACTTACGTCTACTACCTTCGGCGGGCCAAGAGCCGGGGAAACCTGGTCTTCGGCGTGGCAGCCCTGTTTCTGGCGGCCTTCCTTCTGCGCGCCACGTTCACGGCGTGACCGGCTTCGCTTGATCCTATTGCATCACCGTGCTACCCTACACGCGGTATTCGGGTGGGCCTGGGTTGTGGACCATCTTTCAGCGTCCCGTGCCTCCCGATCCCTTTGGCCAGACAGGGCAAAGGAACAAACCGGCTCCATCGGGAACTCCAGATATCGTATGATGGCGTGCGGATGACGAAACTCGCTCTTGAGGCGCGGGCCGGCGGCCGTCCTGCCACGGCGCCTCCGTCCCGGCGGGGGCACGACCACAGAGGCATGAAAGAGGCACCTGCTCGAGTCCGGCCCTCGCCCACCCCCTTCGGCAAGACGGCCACAGAGGGCCGCCCCTACGGTGCAGGCTCTCTCCCAAGGGGAGAGGGCTTCCCCCACCGCAATCGCCACGTGCTGCTGCTGGCGGCCGTTGGCGGCGCCGTCGCGGCGGTGGGGCTGTCGGCCAGCCTGGCCGGTGGGTCGCTTCTGCCGGGGGACTGGCGAGTTCCTGGCCTCGGCGCCGACTTCGCCGCCTGGCTGCTGGCAGCTTCGGTGCTGGCCTTCCTCGGGGCACAGGCCGTCCTCTTCGTACCTCTGGTCTTCTCCGTCAGGTTCGCCCATGCCTGGCCTTCCGCAAGCGGCCGCGCCATGGAGGCGACGTGGACCGCGCTGCCGATTCTCCTCACTCTTGCCCTGGGCATCTGGGTCGGTTGGGTATGAGGGGGATCTTCAGCGGACTAGCGGCCGCCCTGCTCGTGGCATGCTCGGCCGACCTGCCACAGAACACACTGGCCCCCGCGGGCGAGAACGCACGCATCATATCCGACCTCTTCGCCTGGATCTTCTGGTGGGCTCTCGGGGTCTTCGTCGTGGTCGAGGCGCTCCTGGTCTACACGGTGATCCGCTTCCGCCGGCGCTCGGAGCAGGCGCTGCCGCCCCAGACCCACGGGCACACCCAGCTCGAGATCGCCTGGACCATAGCCCCCGCGATCGTGCTGGCGCTGATCGCCGTGCCCACGGTGCAGGCGCTGGGGCAGTTGTCGGAGCCCCCGTCGCAGCAGCCCCTGCAGGTGGAGGTCATCGCGCACCAGTGGTGGTGGGAGTTCCACTACCCCGAACTGGGCGTGGTGACGGCGAACGAGCTGCACGTACCGGTGGGGACGGTGGTGACCACTCGATTGAAGTCGGCGGACGTGCTGCACAGCTTTTGGATTCCACGGCTGGCGGGCAAGCTGGATATCATCCCCGGGCGGACGAACACCATGTGGTTCAACGCCAACGAGGCGGGGGTCTACCTCGGCCAGTGCGCAGAGCTGTGCGGCCTCTCCCACGCGCTGATGAAGTTCCGCGTGATCGCGCAGTCGAACGAGGAGTTTGAAGGCTGGGTGCGTGACCAGAAGGCGGTTCCACCGGCGCCCACCGGACCGGCCGCCAGCGGGGCGCAGCTCTTCGTCTCCCCACAGAAGCTGTGCGCGACATGCCATACGGTGGCCGGGACGGAGGCGAAGGCGCAGGTGGGACCGAACCTGACCCACGTAGGCAGCCGCACGACGATCGCGGCGGGGGTCCTGGAGAACACGCCGGAGAACATGGCTCGCTGGCTGCGCGATCCCGTGGCCGTCAAGCCGGGGAGCAAGATGCCCAAGCTGCCGCTGAGCGAGCAGGATGTATCAGCGTTGGTAGGCTATCTGCAGAGCCTGCGATGATGGGACAAACGCTTCCCCTCACCCTGGCCCTCTCCCATATAGGGGAGAGGGAAGTTGCAACGAGAGGACCTGAATGGCAGTAGTAGGCGGAGCGCTCCCGAGGGTGCTGCCGCGGCCAACCGGTTACACCGGCTGGTGGAGCTGGCTCACCACGGTGGATCACAAGCGCATCGGGATCCTTTACGGAGTCACGTCCTTCGCCTTCTTTCTCCTGGCGGGGATCGAGGCGCTGGTGATGCGGCTGCAACTGGCAACCCCCAACAACACGCTGGTCGGCGCGGGCACCTTCAACCAGCTCTTCACGATGCACGCCCTTTCGATGATCTTCCTGGGGGTCATGCCACTGAGCGCCAGCTTCTTCAACTTCATCATTCCCTTGCAGATCGGCGCCCGCGACGTGGCCTTCCCGCGGCTGAACGCCCTGAGCTACTGGATCTTCCTCTTCGGCGGCATCCTGCTCAACTTGGGCTTCCTCACGGGGGGCGCGGCGGATGTGGGGTGGTTCGCCTACGCGAACCTGACGGCCCGTGCCTACTCGCCCGGGCTGGGTGTTGACTTCTACGTCCTGGGCCTGCTGGTGCTGGGTGTCTCCTCCCTGGCCGCTGCCTTCAACTTCCTGGTGACGATCATGAACATGCGGGCACCGGGCATGAGCCTCATGCGGATGCCGTTGTTCACATGGATGACGCTGGTGACGTCCCTCTTGCTGGTCACGGCCTTCCCGGTGATCACCGTCGGCCTCATTCAGCTCCTCTTCGACCGCTTCTACGGGACCAACTTCTTCGCGCCCGGGGCAGGGGGTGACCCTCTCCTCTGGCAGCACCTCTTCTGGCTGTTCGGCCATCCCGAGGTCTACATCCTGATCCTGCCCGCCATGGGTATCGTGTCGGAGATACTGCCCACCTTCGCCCGCAAGCCATTGTTCGGCTATCCGGTGGTCGTCTTCTCGGGGATCGTTATCGGCTTCATGGGCTGGGGCGTCTGGGCGCACCACATGTTCACTGTCGGTCTGGGCCCGGTGGCCAATGCCGTCTTCTCACTGACGACGATGATCATCGCCATCCCGACCGGGGTGAAGATCTTCAACTGGATTGCCACGCTGTGGCAGGGCTCCATCCGGCTCACTGCGGCCCTCTACTTCGCCGTGGGCTTCGTTGCCCTGTTCATCATCGGCGGGCTGAGCGGCGTCACCCACGCCTCGGCAGCCGCGGACTTCCAGCAGCAGGACACCTACTACATAGTGGCCCACATCCACTACGTGCTGTTTGGGGGAAGCATCTTCGGCATCTTCGCCGGCATCTACTATTGGTACCCCAAGATCACCGGCCGGCTGATGCACGAGGGCCTCGGGAAGCTCCATTTCTGGCTCATGTTCATCGGGATGAACCTGGCCTTCGGCCCCATGCACGTTGCTGGGTTGCAAGGCATGCCGAGGCGCATCTTCACCTACCCCAGCGGAATGGGCTGGGATCTCTGGAACATGATGTCGACGATCGGGGCCTTCGTCATCGCCCTGTCGCTGCTGGTATTCCTGCACAATGCCTTCCGGAGCCGAGGTACGGGCAAGCTGGCAGGCAATGACCCCTGGGATGGACGAACGCTGGAATGGTCGATCCCGTCGCCACCGCCGCTGTACAACTTCGCCACGATCCCAACCGTGAAGGCGGTGGACGCCTACTGGCACGACAAGTACGTGGCGACCGGGGGGGAACCAGAGGACGGCCACCATGCCATCCACCTCCCCCAACCGTCCTACTGGCCCTTTTTCGCCGCCCTGGGACTGGCCCTGGCCGCGGGCGGCTTGGCCTTTCACCCGGCCATCAGCGTCGTCGGACTGCTCCTCATGCTGTTCGCCGTCTATAGCTGGGCTTTCGAGCCGGTGACGGAAGGGTGAAGGGGACGGACGAAGGGTGAGGGGATAGATGGAACACGGTGGGACCATCGGTCACGCGGCGGAGCACGCGACCTCGACGGGCCTGGACAATCGGAAGCTCCTCATGTGGGCCTTCCTTGGCTCCGACTGCCTGTTCTTTGGCCCCCTGATCTCCACCTACATGCTCTTTCGGGGCAAGAGCCTGACGGGGCCCTATCCCCACGAGGTCTTCGACATCCCCTACACGTCGGTGAGCGCCTTCGTCCTACTCATGAGCAGCCTCACCATGGTGCTGGCTCTGGCTGCCATCCAGCGGGGGGACCAGCGAGGACTGCGCATCTGGTTGGTGGCCACGGCTCTGCTGGGGAGCGTCTTCGTCGGTGGGCAGGTGTACGAGTTCACGACGTTTGTGCATGAGGGGCTCACCCTCAGCGTCAACGTGTTCGGCACGAGCTTCTTCGTCCTGACCGGCTTTCACGGCGCCCACGTGACGGTGGGGGTCCTCATTCTCTTTTCGTTGTTGGGAGCGTCGATGCGTGGCCAGCTTCGCCGGGAGGACAGTCTGCGTGTCGAGCTGGCCGGCCTCTACTGGCACTTCGTCGACGTGGTCTGGATCGTCATTTTCACCCTCGTCTACCTGATTCCGGCCCCGCTGCCGGCGGTGCTGCACTAGAGCCGGCGCAGTGGAGAGAGGCATGCAGGAGCGAGCGCACCCCCGCCAACAGCGTCACCCGGGGCCGGCCGAGTACGTGCGCATTGCCGTGGTCCTCGCGGTGATCACGGTCGTAGAGGTGGCAATCTACTACATCGAGGCGCTGAGCGGCATGCTCGTGCCGATCCTGCTCGTGCTATCCGCCCTGAAGTTCGCCCTGGTCGCCCTCTGGTTCATGCACCTGAAGTTCGACAGTCGACTCTTTTCGGCCATCTTTACCGTGCCCTTGGCCGTGGCCGCGGCGGTCTTCATCGCCTTGCTGGCGCTTTTCCAGAGACTGTTCACCTGAACCTGACACATCCTGACGCGGTGGGCAGGAGGCGAGAGGGAGGCCTGCTGGAGACCAGCAGATGACCTGGAACTGGCACCCTGACGTACTCCTGGTGCTCGCGTTACTGGAGGGGGGATACCTTGGGCTACTTGCCCGCTATCGCCCGCTTTCCGGGAACGAGGGATCCCGACCGACGCGTCGGATACTCCTCTTCGGCCTTGGGGTCCTGGTCCTGGCTATCGCCGAGGGGCCGCCGCTTCATGACCTGAGCGAGCAGTACCTCCTCAGCGCCCACATGCTGCAGCATCTCCTGATGCAGATGGTCGCGGTTCCACTCCTTCTGCTGGGGACGCCCGCCTGGCTCCTGCGGCCTCTGCTGGATCTCACCGGCGGCGGGCGTTGGTTGCGGCTCCTCACACGACCTCTCGTGGCGTTCTGCGCCTTCAGTCTCACACTGGCGGTGTGGCACGTGCCGGAACTCTATGATCTCGCTCTGCGCCAACACCCGGTGCACATCGTCCAGCACGCCACGTTCTTCGCTGCTGCTGTGCTGATGTGGTGGCCTCTGGTGAGCCCCCTGCCGGAGATCCCTCCCATCTCCTACCCAATGCAGATGCTGTACCTCTTCGCCATCTCGACCGTGCCGGCGATTGTTGCAGCGTTCCTGACCTTTGGGTCTGAGGTGCTCTATCCAACCTACTCGGCGGCCCCTCGCCTCCTGGCCCTGACCCCGCTGGCGGATCAGCAGGTGGCCGGGCTGGCCATGAAACTGCTCGGCAGCGTGATCCTGTGGGTTGTGATGGGCGTCATCTTCTTCCGATGGTATAGCCGCGACCAGCAGGAACCCGGACAGGACGGGCCCGCTCTGTCCGCGCTCCCCCTGGCGCACGACTACGGCCGGCAGGCCGTGCGCGACTGGGAGGAGGAGTTGAAGGTGGAGACGGGCCCGTGACCGAGTCGGTTGAGGAGTGGACCTGGATGGATCGTCTGATTCTGCCCATCATGCTTCCTCTGGGGGCAATGCTCGTCACGTTCATCGTCGTGCTCGTGATCTCCGAGGTGCTGTTGGCGGCGGCGACGACGACGGTGTTCGGCCTGCCGGGCAAGCAGGTGGCGCCCCTCGTTGCCCTGGCCATCGCCCTGGGCGTGTTGGCGGGATGCGCCTACGCGGCAAGCCGGCGAAGCGGCGGAGCAGAAGAATGAGGACGCCCTGGCCCTCACCCTAGCCTTCTCCCAGAGGGAGAGGGCATCTCACGGAAGCCCATGAACCGGATCGCACGGCTGTATCCGGCGGCGGCTGTCGCCGCCCTGGTGAGCGCCCTCGTCGCGGCAACGCTGGGCGGCGTCGTCCGCGTCACGGGATCAGGCCTTGGCTGTCCCGACTGGCCGACCTGCCATGGACAGATCGTCCCACCCCTGCAGCTCGACGCGTGGGTGGAGTACATCCACCGGCTGGGTGCCGGGTCGACGATCCCTCTCACCCTACTGGCGACGGCGGCCGGCCTCATGCGGCGGCCCCGCCGCCTCGGCTCGTCACTCCTGTTGTGCTCGGCGCCGCTCCTCCTGGCCATACAGGTCGTGCTGGGGGCACTTACCGTGCTCTTGGAACTGCCCCCGGGTATCGCCCTGGTCCACACGGCCGTGGCTCTCGCTTTCGTCAGCGTTCTGGGACTGACTGTCGGCGGCCTGGCCAGGAGGCCCTCGGAGCCCGTCGCCGAGGCTGGGCGGGCGGGCGCCTTGCGCGCCGTCGTCATCGCCTTGTTGGCAACGACCTTCATCACCGGCGTTACGGGTGCATGGGTGTACCGTTCGGGCGCCTCGCTCGCCTGCCTGGGCTGGCCGCTGTGCGGCAGCGAAGCCGCATCCGCGGAGCATGCGACCCTGCAGGTGGTTCATATGCTCCATCGTCTGGTCGGAGTCGGGCTCGGGCTCTTGGGCCTGGCTCTGATCTGGCTTGCCTCGAAGGCCGGCCCGACCTGGGCATGGTTAAGGCGGAGCAGCCTGAGCCTCGCCCTGTTGGTCGCCGTCCAGGGCGCCCTGGGCATCCTCAATTTCCTGTTCCTGCTGCCCACGTGGTCGCGTATCAGCCATCTCGTAGGGTCTGCCCTCGTGATGGCGGCCGCCGCTCTCCTGGCGGGGGCTCTGGGCCCGCCGTGGGGGCAGCGGCTCGACGTCGCCCTCGTGGAGGAGAGGAAGGGCAAACGTAACTCGCCCGGGTCGGCTCTGGTGGAGTATGTGCGGCTCGCCAAGCCCAACATCATGGTGCTGCTGCTGCTCACGACGCTGGCGGCGATGCTGGCGGCGGGCAGGGGCTCGCTTTCCTGGGGGCTAGCGCTGGCGACGTTGGTCGCAGGCGGTCTAGCGTCGGCTGGTGCCGCCACGCTCAATTCCCTGCTCGACCAGGAGGTCGACGCCGTGATGGCCCGCACCCGCGAGAGACCGTTGCCAGCCGGCCGTGTGGACCGTGCGGGCGCGCTACGCGCCGGCATTGCCTCAAGCTTGCTCTCGCTGGCACTCTTCGTCGCGTTCGTGAACCTGACGAGCGCGGTGCTGACGGCTATCGCCCTGGCCTACTACGTGCTGTTCTACAGTGTCTATCTCAAGAGGCGAACGCCCCAGAACATCGTTATCGGCGGCGCAGCGGGGGCCTTCCCCCCCCTGATCGGATGGACGGCCGTGACCGGCGCGATCGAGCCTGAAGCCCTGTTCCTGTTCCTGATCATCTTCTTCTGGACGCCGCCGCATGCCTGGGCACTGACACTGCTCGCAAAGGATGACTACGTTCGGGCAGGCATTCCCATGTTGCCAGTAGCCCGGGGCGAGCCGGAGACGCGCAGGCAGATTCTCCTCTACTCCATCTCGCTCGTGGCGCTCAGCGTGATGCCGGTGGGGCTTCGGCTGTTCGGGCTGGTGTACCTGGGCACCGCCCTACTCCTCGGCCTCCTGTTTGTCACGATGGCCACGTCTCTGTACCGGTTTCCCGATCTCGGCAGAGTGCGGCGGCTGTACCGCTTCTCCACTCTCTACTTGGCCCTCTTCTTCCTGGGCCTGGTGCTGGACCGGACTCTGATCGCCACATGAGCCTCGGCGAGCGTCTGACACTAGTGCCGCAGGGTGGCTCCTTGCGGCCGGGGCGGAGCCCCACTACAATGGGAAGCCACACGGCTGGGCCGCAAAGACCACGGTCCCGAAAGAGCAATCGCGGAGGGGCGCGGTGCGGGTTTTCTCCGAAACGCTAGAGGTGGCCACTGATAAGGGCTGCCAGTTCATCGACATCACCGACCAGGTCTGCGACCTGGTGAAGCGGTCGCAGGTGTCGAACGGATTCGTCGTCATCTATTCGCGTCACACGAC
>Ga0082335_1008963_pt1 | contig 11060 bp, 9 predicted proteins | sample Subgrocontami58m_FD_72375 | JGI IMG/M metagenome (GOLD analysis project Ga0082335, IMG submission 72375) | Subsurface groundwater microbial communities from S. Glens Falls, New York, USA - GMW37 contaminated, 5.8 m (SPADES assembly) (version 2) ...
CCGATCCGCGTGCGCGCGCCGATGTGCGTCGCGCCTTCGAGGATGGAGCCCCGTTCGATGACGGCGTCGGCGCCGATGACGACGTCCGCGCCGACCGTCGTCGTCTCGGGGTCGTGGAACGTCACGCCGGCGAGCATGTGGCGCTCGCGGATGCGCCGCCAGACGGCCGACTCCGCGGCAGCCAGGTCGACGCGAGTGTTCACGCCGAGGCCTTCGGACGGATCGGGCGTGCGGTACGCGGCGACGACACGACCGTCCGACCGCGCGAGCGCGACGACGTCGGTGAGGAAGATCTCGCCGGTCTCGTTCGCCCGGAGGCGCGGCACGGCTCCGCGCAGCCAGGCCAGGTCGAACGCGTACGCGCCGAGGTTCGACTCGGAGAGCGCGCGCTCGGCGGCGGTCGCGAGGCGGACCTCGACGATCCGCTCGACGTTCCCCGCGGCGTCGCGGATGATCCGCCCGTACGCGTTGTCGGTGCCGAGGTCCGCGGTGAGGAGCGCGACGGCCGCGCCCCGCTCGGCGCGCGCCGCGGCGAGCCCGGCGAGCGTGCTCGCGCGGAGGAGCGGGGTGTCACCGTAGACGACGAACGCGACACCCTCACGCGCGTCGGTCGCCTCGAGCGCGACCTGGACCGCGTGCCCGGTGCCGCTCGGCGGATCCTGGAGCGCCACCGGCGTCCCCGGTGGGAGGATCGCCCGGGCCGCCTCGCTCTCCTTGGAGAGCACGACGAGCGGGCGGGCACCGGCCTCAGCGATCGCCGCGAGAACGTAGGCGAGGAGCGGGCGGCCGGCGATCGCGTGGAGCACCTTCGGGGTCTTCGAGTGCATCCGCGTGCCCAAGCCCGCGGCGAGCACGATGGCGATCGGCGCGGTCATGCCCGACAGGCTAGCGCGGTGACCCGGCTGGGGCGCCAGGATTCGAACCTGGGATCAGGGATCCAAAGTCCCCTGCCTTACCACTTGGCCACGCCCCAGTAGGACAAGTATCCCGGTCAGGCATAGGGCTCGGCGAATCGGTGGGGCCGGGCGCGGAGCCCGGCGCGCGTGAGGCGGCGCGCGAGGCGGATCGCGTCGGCCCGGTCGTCCGCCAGCGCGAAGAGCGTGGGCCCGGTCCCCGACAGGTGCAGCGCGATCCCCAGCGCGGCGGCGGTCGCGCGGGCCTCGGCGATGAGCGGGCAGGCGCGCTCCGCGGCGGCGGTGAGGTCGTTCCGCAGCAGCGCGCGGAGGCGCGCGGGGTCCGGCGCCGTCGCGCCGAGCTCGGCCGCGAGCGCCAGCGAGGCGGCGCCGTCGCCGCGCTCCTCGCCTCGCCGCTCGGCGAACACGGCCGCCGTCGCGAGACGCGCGACGGGGCGCACGAGCGCGAGCCAGAGCGGCAGGCCAGGCGGTGCGAGCGGCGCCACCCGCTCGCCCCTGCCTCGCACGAGCGCGAGCGCGGCGCCGGCGGCGAAGAACGGCACGTCCGAGCCGACGGTCGCGCCGATCGCGGGCAGGTCCGCCTCGACCCGCCAGAGCGCCGCGAGCGCACGGAGCACCGCGCCGGCGTCGCTCGAGCCACCGCCCAGGCCCGCGGCAACCGGAATGCGCTTGCGCACGCGCACGCTCGCGCGCGGCTCGCGCCCGGTCGCCGCGGCGAGCGCGCGGGCCGCCCGGGCGCAGAGCTCGTCGCCGGGCGGCGCGCCGGGATCCGGCGTGAGGCGGACGTCGAGCGTCCGCGCCACCGCGACGCGCACCTCGTCGTGGAGATCGAGCGCGGCGAACACGCTCACCAGCTCGTGGTAGCCGTCGGCGCGCCGACCCACGACCTCGAGCGTGAGGTTGACCTTCGCCGGCGCGAGCCGGACGATCTGGCGGCTCACCGGCGCGCGCTCCGCCGGGGTCGATCCCGTGTCATGCCCGTCCCGCCGCGCCCGCGACCGCCTTCGGCACGCCGAGCGCCGTCGCGAGCGCGACCCACTCCGGGAGCGAGAGCTCCTCGGGCCGGCGGCTCGGCGTGAGGCCTGCCGCCGCGAGCGCGGCGAGCGCCCGCTCGCGCGTCGCGCCCGCCTCGAAGGTGAGCGACGCGGCGAGCTGCTTCCGCCGGTGGCGGTACGCGTCGCTCACGAGGCGGAGGAACGGCTCCTGCGCGAGCGGCGCGAACGCGGGCGCCGGGAGCGCGCGGAGCGCGACGACGGCGGAGTGGACCCGCGGCGCGGGCCGGAAGGCACCGGGCGGCACGCGGCGGACGAGGCGGGGCACCGCGAACGACTGCACGAACACGGAGAGCCAGCCGCGATCGCCGCCGCCGGTCGTGGCGGCCATCCGCTCCGCGACCTCGGCCTGGACGAGCACGACCACGAGCGGTGGGCGACGCGGGTCGCCGAGGAAGCGCAGGAGGAGCGGCGAGGTGATCCGGTACGGGAGGTTCGCGACGATCCGGGTGGGCGGGCGCGGGCAGGCGGCGAACAGATCGACCGCCAGGGCGTCGGCCTCGAGGACGGTCACGTTGGGGAGGTCGGCGACGACCTCGCGGAGCACGGCGACCATCCGCCGGTCGAGCTCGACCGCGGTCACCGTTCGCGCCCGCTCGGCCAGCGCGCGCGTGAGCACGCCGGGGCCCGGGCCGACCTCGAGGACGTCGTCGTCCGGTCCGAGCTCGGCCGCCTCGACGATCGCCGCGAGCACGTCGCGATCGACGAGGAAGTGCTGCGAGCGGGCCTTGGAGGCGCGGATCCCGTGGCGAAGGAGCAGCCGCGCGAGCTCGCGGGGATCGGAGAGGTCCACGCGCGAAGCCTAGGTCAGCGCGCTCCCGTCATTTGCATGTCCACTGCCACGCCTGGCCCTGCCCGAACATGAACGCGGCGGTGTTGGCGTTCGCCACGGCGTCGAACGGGCTCGCGCCGCCGTAGCCGGCGCGCACCGAGTTCGCAGCCCAGGTGCGCGGGATGAACTGGAAGAGCCCCGAGTCACTCGCCCGCGGGTTGAAGGCGTGGGGGTCGTAGCGCGACTCGCAGTAGGCGACGCGCATGAGCTGCTCGACGTCGGCGCTCCAACGCGCCGCGGCGGCGCGGATGATCCGCTCGATCTCCGGCGGCGGCGGGGGCGGCGCGACGGGCCGCGAGCCGACCCGGCGCACCTCGGTGACCGGCGAGCGCAGCACGACCGTGGAGAGGAGCGTCCGGTCGGACTCGACCCCGTCGGTGTAGCGGACGAGGTAGGTTTCGCTGACCTCGCCCGGCGCGCCCGGGACCTCGACGAGCTGCCTGCCGAGGTCGAGCGCTGGGTCATCGAGGTACCGGATCCGGAACGGATAGGAGGCGATCTCGGCGACCTCTCGGTCGGCCACCCGGACGATCTTCACGACGTCGCCGGGGCCGAGGATCCTGTCCGGGGCGCCCGCGACGCTGTCGTCGCCGTCCAGGCCGACGGCGAGCGCGGCGAGGAAGCCGCCGACGGTCGTCCGCTGGGTGCGCGCCTCGGTGGCCCGGCCGCCGTCGATGAGCGTCACCGGGAAGCCGCGGCCGAGCGAGATGCGCATCCCCGGGGTGAGCGCCGTCTCGGGGGGGAGCGAGAGGCGGTCGGTCGGGCTGGGCTGGATCCCGAAGGCGGCCAGCGCGTCGCCGACGGTTCCCGAGGCCTGGAGGCTCCCGACCCGGAGCCCGTCCACCTCCAGGGAGACCGTCCCGGTGCTGCCGCGGACGACCCCGCCCCGCGAGACCGGCTGCGCGCGGCCACCCTCGGCGACGGCCACGAGCGCCACCGGCTCGGCCGGGCGGACGGCTGCGAGGGCCGGCAGAACGAAGCCGTACGCCGCGGTGCCCGCCACGTAGGTGACGAGTGCGAGTCGCGCGAGTCGCAGAGTGGCAGCGAGCGCTGCGGCTGGGTCGATGACGCCTCCCCGTCCCCCGCCGGGCGTGACAAGACCATGTCACTGTACGAATAGGGGACATCGCAATAGTACCAAGGGATCAACCTGCGCTCGGCGGTCGCCACCCCCTCCGCTCCAGCACCGCCCGGAGCGCCGGCTCGACGTCCGGGCGCGCAAGCGCGACCTCCAGGAAAGCCGCGGCGTAGCCCGCCCGGTCGCCCGCGTCGAAGCGCCGGCCCGGCAGGAGCACCCCCCAGACCGGCGCGACGGCCGCCAGGCGCGTCACCGCGTCGGTGAGCCAGATCTCGCCGTCCCGACCGGGCGCCTGCGTGGCGAGGAGCTCAAAGACGTCGGGCTCGAACACGTAGCCATGGACCTGCGCGAGGTCGCTGGGCGCCGACGCCGGCTCCGGCTTCTCGACGATGCCGCGCACCCGCCAGGCGCCCTCCGCGGTCTCCTCTCCGGCGAGGATCCCGTAGCGCCCCACCTCCCCACGGGGGACCCGGATCGCCCCCGCCACGCTCCCACCGAGCCGCTCGCGCGCCCGGAGCAGGGTGGCGAGCGCCGGCTCGGCCGCGCCGAGGATGACGTCGTCGCCCCAGAGCATCGCGAACGGCTCGTCGCCGACCGCCTCGCGTGCGACGAGGACCGCATCGCCGTTCCCCCGAGCTTCACGCTGCACGAGGACCTCGACCTGCGCGAGCCCCTCGGGCCGGCGCAATGCCGCTAGATCGGCGGCGCGGCCGGTCGCGGCCAGCCGAGCCGCGAGCCGGTCGTTCGGCCGGAAGTAGGCCGCGAGCGCCTCCTTGTCCGGGCCGACGACCAGCACGATCCGCTCGATCCCCGCGGCCGCGCACTCGCTCGCGATGAGATCGATGATCGGGGTGTCGACGAGGGGCAGGAGCTCCTTCGGCACGCTGCGGCTGAAGGGCAGGAACCGCGTCCCGAGGCCTCCCGCGGGGACCACCGCCGTGCGGACCGGCTTCAACGCCGCACCTCCACGGTCACCTCGAACGGCACCGGCTCGACGCTCCGGACGGCGAACGGGGTCAGCGCGAGGAGCGGCGGGCGGCGGTCGCCCGAAGCGTCGAGGTCGAGCTCCAGCGTGCCGTCCGGGGCGATCAGCCGCGTCACGGTCGCCCGGTCGGTCGCGAACCGGATGAGCTGGACGGTCCAGCGCTCGGCGACGAGGTTGGTCGAGCGCACGAAGCCGTTCGCGCTCCAGCCGGCGTCGCCGCCCTCGACGTCGTCGGCGAGGCCGGTCGAGAGCTCGATGTCGTCGAGCGCGAACCCCCCGCGGGTCGTCCCTTCGTCCGTCACGTACTCGAAGCGCAGGAGGACCTCCTGCCCGGCGTAGCCCGAGAGGTCTACGCGCTCTCGCACCCAGGCCGGCTCGGTCCCGCCTCCCGACACGTTCGTCCAACCGTTGCCGAGGTTGTGCCCGAGCGGGTCGGCGGTCGTCGTGCTCGTCGAGGGAAGCGTCTTCCAGGTGGTACCGCCGTCGCTCGAGACCTCGACGAACGCGTAGTCGTACTCCTTCTCGATCTCGTACCAGGTCCAGAACGACAGCGAAGCCTCGCGCACGCCTCGGAGGTCGACCGCTCGGGTGAGCGTCGCGTCGTACGCGTCGGCGCGGTCGCTCCACCAGAACGCGCCTCCGGAGTGGGCGTCGGTCGGGATGACCCGCGCCGAGCGCGCGCCGGCGAATCGCAGGTGAAAGGCCGCGCGCGGCAGCTCCACGTAGCGGGCGGCGTAGTTGTGGACGGTCGCCCGCTGTGTCCCGCTCGAGGCGAGGCGGTCCTGCTCGCTCACGAGCGCCGCCGCCCGCGGGGCGGTCGGGCCTGTGTAGGTGTAGCGGTCATCGGCCTTCGTCCCGACGAGCACGTTCGCGGCGACGAAGTCGGCGAAGAGATCCTCGAGCGGCGGCTGGCCACGCGCGCGGAGCACGCGATCGAGATCCTCGGGCGTCTGCACGCCCTGCCCGAGGAACGCGTTGATGAGCTCCTCGCCGCCGGCCTTCTGGCGGAGGAACTCCAGGAACAGGTATGCGCCGCCGTAGGAGGGACGCGCGTTGTCGAGCTCCGGCCAGTCGTTCAGCTGGGTGTCCGGCTGGCGCAGGAACGCGACCTCGAACCCCGTCCCGAGGCCGTTCGCCGACTCGCAGAGCTGCGCCTGGCCCTCGACGAACCAGACCACCGACGGGGCCCGCTTGTTCGTCTGGATCATGTGGCAGAACTCGTGCGCGAGGACCGAGTGGAGCGCGGAGCTGCCGAGGCGGGCCGAGAGCGTGTTGATGTAGAACATCTCGCGTTCGGCGGAGAACTCGTTGACCCAGCGCGGCTGCTCGTCCGCGATCGAGTAGTAGCCGGCGGCGCTCCCGGCGATGCTCGCGAGCAGGACGGCGAGCCGGGGATCGCCGTCGATCCCGGGCGACCACTCGGAGCCGTAGAAGCGCCGATTGGTCGGGTAGATCTTCGTGTCGAAGAAGTCGGCGGTCTCCCGGAGCTTCGACAGGTCCGTGCTCACCCCGTCCGCCACCCACCACTTGGCGTGCTCCGTGACGAGCCGGAGCGTCGCCCGGACCAGGTCGTTCTTCTTCGCCGCGAAGTCGTAGACCCAGAAGCGCTCGACCGCACCGACCGCCTCCTCGGCGGGGGTCGTCCGCGCCGGCACGAACGGCGCCGCCGGCATGCCGTCGCGGCCGCGGACGCGCCGGGTGATCGCGAAGAGGTCGGCGCGCGGGAGCGCCTTCGTGCGAAGGATCGCGGTCATGTCCGCGGCACCCGCGGCGCGGGCCGGGGGACGCGCGACCGACGGCGAAGCCGGCGGCGCGGCGGGACCGGCGGCGGCCGGCGGCGCGGCGGGCGCGACGCACGAGGCGAGGAGCGCGAGGGCGAGGAGAAGGCGGCGCGCCACGGTCAGCACCGCTGGTACCCGGCCGAGAGCGTCTTCGTCGCGACGACGCGGCCGTCCCGGTGGTAGCGCCGCGGGACGCGGGCGCGGACGCCCGTGACGACGTCGTAGGCGATCGTGCCGCAGGCCGTCGCGAGGTCGGTCGCGGTCTGCCGGACGCCGTCGCAGGCGCCGACGAGCACGGCCTCGTCGCCCGCGCGCACGGCGCCCAGCTCGGACACGTCCACCGCCGTGAGGTCCATCGAGACGCGCCCGGCGACGGGCGCGGAGCCGCCGGCCAGGAGGACGCGCCCGCGCGGCCAGGCCGACCGCGGCAGGCCGTCGCCGTAGCCGACCGCGAGCGTGGCGATGCGTCCGTCGCGCGCGAGGCGGAACTCGTGGCCGTACGCGACGCCCGTGCCGCGCGGCACGTCGGCGAGCCGGAGGACCCGCGTGCGCCAGGTGAGCGCGGGCGTGAGCGCGAGGTGGAGCGTGAGGTGCGGCGCGGCCGAGATGCCGTAGAGCGCGAGACCCGTGCGCACCGCGGTGCACCCGGCGAGCGGCCCGAACGCCGCGACGCCGGCGCTCGCCAGGGCGTGCACCCAGGGCGGGCGCTCGGGCACCGCCGCCACGAACGCGGCGAAGCGCGCGAGCTGCTCTCGCGCGGTCGCCTCGTCCGGTTCGTCCGCCGTCGCGAGGTGGGTGTAGACGCCGTCGAGGCGGACGCCCGTCAGGCCGGCGATCAGGGCGCAGCGGACGGAGGCCCGGTCGAGCGGCGCGCCCAGCCGGGTGAGCCCGGTATCGACCTTGAAGTGGACCGGAAGCCTGGTGCCGGCGGCGCGGGCCGCCTCGTCGGCGATGCGCGCGCCGTCCTCGTCCCACACCGCGAGCGTGAGGCCCAGGGCCACCGCGGCGTCGGCCTCGTCGCGGTCGGACGCCCCGAGCAGGACGAGGATCGGCGCCGCGATGCCGGCGCGCCGGAGGACGAACGCCTCCTCGATGGTCGCGACCGCGAGCATCGCGGCGCCGGCGGCGACCGCCGTCTCCGCGACCGCCTCGGCACCGTGGCCGTAGGCGTCGGCCTTCACCACCGCGATGACGGCCATTCCGGCGCGCGCGGCGACCGCCCGGCAGTTCGCGGCGATCGCGTCGAGGTCGACGTCGCAGCGGGTGGCGCGGAGCGGCGCTCCGGCCGGCAGGATCACCGGCCTTCGACGATCTCGCGCAGCGCGCGAGGGAGGGCGTCGACGAGGTCGGTGGCGAGCGCCCCCGATTCACCGACCTCCGCGGCGAGGAGCGCGCCCGCGCGGCCATGCACCCAGACCGCGGCGCAGGCGGCCCCGAGCGGCGCGAGCCCGCGGGCGAGGAACGCCGCGAGCGCGCCCGCGAGCGCGTCTCCGGAGCCGCCGATGCCCAGCGCGGCGTTGGGCGCGTCGTGGACGAACGTCCTCTTCCCGTCGCTCACGACCGTCACGGCGCCCTTCAGGACCACCACGGCCTTCCACTCGCGGGCGTAGCGCTCGGCGAACGCGATCCGCGCGGCGCCGGTCGGCACGACCCGTCCGGCGAGCCGGGCCGCCTCGCCGTCGTGCGGCGTGAGCACGGTCCGCGCGGGGAGGAGCACGCTCCAGTCCGACGTGCGGGCGAGCGCGTTGAGCCCGTCGGCGTCGATGACGGTAGCGACCGAGCGGGCGTTCCGCAGGACGGCGGCGACGAAATCGTCCGTGCCGGACGCGTGCGCGAGACCCGGTCCGACGAGGAGCGCGCGGGTCTTCTCGCCGAGCGCCGTCGCCACCTGCGCGGCGGCGGCCACCGCCACGACGCCCGGCTGCGCCTCGGCGAGCGGGAGGAAGGTGATGTTCGGATCGTGCCCGGCGACCAGGGTCTGCACCGCGTGCGAGGTGGCTGCCGTGACGACGCCCGCGCCGCAGCGCAGTGCCGCGCGCGAGGCCAGCAGGAGCGCGCCCGGGAAGCGGAGGGAGCCCCCCACCACGAGGATCCGCCCGCGCGCCTCCTTGCCCACCGCGGCCGGGAGCGGTTTGAGGACGGCGCGCACCGCGCGCGCGTCGAGCGGCAGGCTCGTGGGCCCGGTCAGGCGGCGCTCGTGCGGGCGCCGACGGCCACGGCGACCGCGAGATCGCGCAGGTGCGAGATGCTCACCGTGAGCGGCCCGAGGCCGAGCGCCGCGCGGCGCTCCTCCGCCCTGCCGTGGAGCGTCACGGTCGGCTGCCCGAGCGGCGTCCGCAGGATCTCGATCTCGCGCCAGCCGACGCCGCGGATCCCGAGGCCGAGGACCTTCGAGACCGCCTCCTTCGCCGCCCACCGTCCGGCCAGGTGGAGGACGTCGTGGCGGCAGTACCCGCGCTCCCAGTCCGTGTACACGCGCTCGAGGAAGCGCGCGTCGTGGCGCTCGAGCACGCCGCGGATGCGCGCGGTCTCGATGATGTCGATCCCGACCTCGCTCGCGCCGCCGGCGCTCATTCCACCGTCACGCTCTTCGCGAGGTTGCGCGGCTGGTCGACGTCGTTGCCGCGGCGATCCGACACGTGGTAGGCGAAGAGCTGGAGCGGGACGACCGCGAGCGCGGGCGAGAGCAGCTCGTTCGTCCGCGGCACGCGGATGACCTCGTCCGCGCGTCCGGCGATCTCCTGGTCGTCGTCGTCGGCGACCGCGATCACCACGCCGGCGCGCGCGCGGACCTCCTGGATGCTCGAGAGCATCTTCCGGTAGGTCGAATCGCGGAGGGCGATCGCCACGACCGGCAGCTGCTCGTCGATGAGCGCGTTGATGCCGTGCTTCATCTCGCCCGCCGCCGTGCCCTCGGCGTGGCTGTACGAGAGCTCCTTCAGCTTGTGCGCGCCCTCGAGCGCGGTCGGGTAGTTCGCGCCGCGGCCGAGGAAGAGGAAGTCGCGGGCCTGGTGATAGCGGTAGGCGAGCGCCTTCACCTTCCGCTCCTCGCCGAGGACGGCGTCCATGAGCGTCGGGAGGTGGAAGGCCTCCGCGAGGAGCTTCGCGGCGTCGGCCGGCGCGATCGCGGCCCGACGCTGCGCGAGGTAGATCGCGAAGAGGTACAGGTCCACCACCATCGCGGTGTACGCCTTCGTCGACGCCACGCCGATCTCCGGGCCGGCATGGAGGTAGACGACGTCGTCGGCCATCCGGCTCGCCTGGCTGCCTACGACGTTCACGAAGGTGAGGAGCCGCGCGCCGCGCCGGCGTCCTTCCTCCATGGCGGCGAGCGTGTCCACCGTCTCACCCGACTGCGTGACCGACACGACGAGCTGCCCGGGCACGACGACCGGGTCGCGGTAGCGGTACTCGCTCGCGATCTCGACGTCGCAGGGGACCCGGGCGAGCCGCTCGACCAGGTACTTCCCCACCAGCGCGGCGTAGTACGCGGTACCGCAGGCGACGAAGGTGATGCGCGGAAGGGCGCGGACGAGCGCGTCGTCGAGCCGCAGGTCCTGGTCGAACACGACGAGGCCGCTCGAGCGGTCGACCCGGCCGAGCAGCGTGTCCGAGATGGTCCGCGGCTGCTCGAAGATCTCCTTGAGCATGAAGTGCTTGTAGCCGGACTTCGCCGCGGCGATCGGGTCCCAGGTGATCGTCCGCCGCTCTTTCTCGACCGCCGTGCCGTCGAAGTGGAGGAACCGCACGCTCGCCGCGGTCACGACCACGAGCTCGCCGGGCTCCAGGTAGGACACCGTCCGGGTGTGCTCGAGGAGCGCCGGAACGTCCGAGGCGAGGTAGTTCTCGCCCTCGCCGTAGCCGACGATGATCCCGCCGGCGTTGCTGATCCGCGCGGCGACGAGCTTCCCCGGGTCCTTCGCCGACACGAAGCCGAGCGCCGCGGCTCCCTCGAGGCGCGGCACGACCGCGAGCGCGGCGTCTTCGAGCGAGCGGCCCGCGGCGAGCTCGTCCTCGATGAGGTGCACCACGACCTCGGTGTCGGTGTCGGAGGCGAAGACATGTCCCTTGGCGATGAGCGGCCCCTTCAGCTCTTCGAAGTTCTCGATGATCCCGTTGTGGATGACCGCGGTCACCCGGCCGCAGTCCACGTGCGGGTGCGCATTCTGCTCGGTGGGTCGCCCGTGGGTCGCCCAGCGCGTATGCCCGAGTCCGGTGTGGCCGGAGGCCGGCTGCGCGCCCACGACCGCGACGAGGTTGTCGAGCTTGCCCTCGGCCCGGCGCACTTCGAGGATCCCGTCGTGCTGGAGGGCGACCCCGGCCGAGTCGTAGCCGCGGTACTCGAGCTTGCGGAGGCCGTCCATGAGGATCGGGAGCGCGTCCCGCGGACCGACGTAGCCGACGATGCCGCACATCTA
>Ga0082335_1008964_pt1 | contig 11058 bp, 13 predicted proteins | sample Subgrocontami58m_FD_72375 | JGI IMG/M metagenome (GOLD analysis project Ga0082335, IMG submission 72375) | Subsurface groundwater microbial communities from S. Glens Falls, New York, USA - GMW37 contaminated, 5.8 m (SPADES assembly) (version 2) ...
CATCTCGGCGAGGAACACCTCGCGGCGCGTCTGCTTGCGCTTGCCGGCATACTCCGCGTCCCCGAAACTCATCTGACTCATCGATCGCCTCGCCTTGTTTGCGTTCAACTATCAGACCATAATTCAGGGGACTTGTTCAGACTTTCCCTAGCGGTTCATTAATCGCTTGCAATAAACAGTCCACTTACTCTGGCCACGTCATCGGGTATTCCGCTGTAATCGCGGGAGTTGCAAGAGTCTTCGGATATGATCCACGATTAGCTAACTATGTGTCATTTCTTGCATCGGTCATATGTGCGGGCGTGTTGCTTATCACCGCCCTGTTAATCAGCCATTCAGTTGCATATTCCGTAATTGCAGTATTCATTTTCGATTTGCTGCCATTTCACAATCTGTTTGCCACGGCATCCGTCGTTGAGCCATTCTCTAGCCTATTTGTAACATTGTCACTGCTCAGCTACTTAGTTTGTGTTCATTTTCAGTCGCAACAGATACAACGATGGAGAAGCATTCTTTCCTGGGCTGGACTATTTCTAGTATGGTGGGCTTGCATCTTAATCAAAAGGGAGAATGCGATTGCGATTGCGCTACTCCCCGGTATTACAGCGGCGTTCATGCTTGTCGAGAGACGATCACTTCGCGCATTAACTTGGCGCCTGGTCCCGATCTTCTGTTTCTGGATCGCGCTAGCGTCGTTCTATCTTGCTGGCATTGATGTTGCCGCAACGCTTAGAGCAGAAGTTCCGGACGTCGGTGGATTTCCTTTCTCGCTTTCTTTTCTCCCGAAACTCCTTCCGGCGTTTCTTGCTACGTTGTTCGACTGGCGGTTGTTCTTGGTTGTCTCTGGGCTACTTCCACTAGCTTTAGTCCAAATGATGCATAAGCGAGGTGGACCACCATTAATTTGGTACCCGATTGCCCTGTTTTGCGCTTACGTATTGGTCTATTCGCTCCACTATCGCAGCTACTATTTCATCAAGACCGGTGCGGTAGCTGAATTCGATACGTACAGGTACTTGTCGCACCTCATTCCCCTGTATTCATTGATTGCTGCTGCTGGCCTTCAATACTTCTGGGTGGCTTTCAAGAAAAAAGTCCCGGGTACGCATGCACGCATTCGAGGAGGCTTGGCCGTGTGCGTTGCCGTGATGGCGCTCGTATTCTCGGCGGTACAGACTTCACACCTACGAACCTATTACAGCGAGATTGAAAACAGCAATAGACTCAATGCTGTTAAGTCCGTTCTTCGCTTCCTACAGCCAATCGATCATCCTTACGCAATTCTTACGGACGACGTGCTTTTGTATCAGATTCTTGGTGGCAGCACGGAGTTCCTCATCGACCTACACGATATTGGCCACGGCAGTGGACTGCCTGATTTCGTTGAACTCACTCGGCAGCGGGCTGTGTACTACGTGAAGAAGCAATATCATGATGATCCGATCGAAAGGGAGCGATACTCCAAAGAGTTTGGATTTCTCGCTAAGCTGAGGATGGAAAAACGTTTTGAGGACCCAGAGAACCGCCTTGAAGTTTACAGACTAAGCCCGGAACCGGATTAGCCTTGGAGCGGCGGAACCGCGGGATCTGCAAAAGTGAGTGGGTGACCTTTGTCGGAAAGATATTTGGGGTGTGCCAATTGGTGGCGCGTGGCCCAGAACTCGATTGAAGTTTTGACGACTCCTAGCCCATAGGCGACGCTTCCTTTGAAGTTAATCGAGGACGCTTCCGGGAAGTAGCGTGCGGGGCAGCTGATCTCGCCTATTCTGAAGGCAAATGTAAGTGCTTGCGCTAGCACTTGATTGTCGAACACAAAGTCATCAGAATTTTCCGCGAGCGGGAGTGTTTCGAGCACTTGCCTACTAAATGCGCGAAACCCTGTGTGATATTCAGACAATTTGCTGCCTTGCATCAGATTCTGAAAAGCTGTGAGCGTACGGTTCGCAATATATTTATAGAGTGGCATACCGCCCGAGCGCGCAGTCCCCCCGAGGATTCGCGACCCAAGTACAAGGTCGTAGTCGCCACCGGCGATCATCCAAGCCATTGCTCCTACAAGCCGTGGACTATATTGATAGTCCGGGTGAACCATCACGACTATATCGGCTCCGATCCTTAGAGCCTCCCGGTAGCAGGTTTTTTGGTTCGCCCCATAGCCGCGATTAGTGTCGTGGGTATAAGTACGGATTCCCAGTTGGCTTGCAAGCTTGACGGTTTCGTCAGAACTGCCATCGTCGACCAAGAGAACATGATCCAAGATCGTGTGAGGCAAATCTTCGTAAGTCGCTCGGAGCGTGCGCGCCGCATTGTATGCGGGCAGAACCACGATAACTGTCTTCCCGGCGATCATAAGCGTTACCTAAACTGATCTCAAGAATACTGGCGCATGAGTAAAGCGAGGCAGAATTAGACGAAGGCCCGTACTTCCAAGTTTCAGGCCAAAAGCCCAGAAATAGCTTTAATGGCCCGGCTGTGGCGTGTTTCAGATGACTGGAATAGACCCGCACAATGCTCCTTCACGCTGCACGCGGTGCACTCATCAAGGAAGATATTTTTGAAGTCTGAGATGCTTTGGCGCGCGAAAGACCACAGCGATTTGGGCAGCACGCACAAGGGCAGGTTGTAGACAGATACTTCGACTCGCCGGTGAAACAGGTAAGTCACGGCGGCCTCCAGCTCCGAGGCGTAGTCCACCGGGTCTATCCACAGCAGCTCCCAGTTTTTCTTCACATACCCCATGTTTTCCAACCCCATCAAGGCAACATGACGTACGAACGGTAGGTTGCGGTAGATGAATTCCATCAGAGGCAGCAGGCCCGGAATCGTCTGCTTGTGTAGAACAACCCGCACCTCAACCGCAAGCCCATGCTTCGCAGCGTTGTAGAATCCCTGAACCGTCTGGTCGAACGCCCCCTTGGCCTGTACGACGTAATCGTGGTCAGCGGCATTGTCCGCATAGAGCGGGATGGACGTGAGGAAATTCGGGTGGCGCACGCCGGCGAGCTTCATCATGAAATCCTCGTAGGCGTACATCCGCCCGTTGGAGAGCATCAGCACGCCGGTGTCAGGGAACCGTTCCTTCAGCCGGACAATGATTTGAACTAGGCCATCCTTCAGGAGTGTCGGCTCCCCGCCGGTAATACCCAGATGCTGGGGCGGGGTCTCAATGAGGTCAATAACCCGCAGGTGCTCTGCAACGATGCCGCTGTCGTCCACGTCCTTGGGCGGCTGGGAGCACATCAGACAGTTGCTATTGCACCGGTCCGTGGCGAAGAGCGTGTTGTGTGGAGATTCCGGGCGATACAGGACGTAGGCCTGCGCCGTGCGTGTGTCCACCGCGGCGATATAACCTTCCTGCAGGAAATCGAGGCTGCTGTAGCCGCGTAGGCCCTCCGGCGTAGCAATAAGAGCGGGCTCCTCGAACAACACGGCCGCGTAACCGGAAAGCGCTTCCTCCGGCGCGGTCGAGCGCGGCACGACCCGGATGTAGTCCGAACGCTTCGCCTCCTCGACAGGCTTGCGGGTCACACGCCCAAGGACTCGGCGCGTAAATCCCTGCGGAATGCCTCGGGCTCTTAGCTGGATTGCCATTCCGGCTCCGGCAGCCGCATCCGGCCTACGCTCTCCTGGCTTATCCACGCCCAGAAAATGCGCTCAAGGTCTGCATCGCCTGAGAGCAGCAGGTCAAACAGGTGCTTGATGACCTCCATATTCTTCTGGCAAAAGCTGCTGGTTGGCCGATGCCCGAAGATGTCCCCTTGGGTGGAGTGATGCCGCACGGGGTCCGCTCCACAATAAGGCTGGTAGGCGCAGTCCGAACAGCCGGCGAGGGACTCATTGCAGGCCGCAGACGCAATCATCTGCATCGTCTCGCCGAAGAATATGTCCTGATAGCTGTCCTCAAGCACATTTCCCATGCGAAAGGTGTGATGCCCCATCTCGGCAAGCATGCGGGATTCATCCGAGGCGTACACATCCCCGTCGTAGTTGTAGACCACCACGCCGAACCCCTCACCGCAGGGCGACTGCAGGTCGACAAAGCCAATCGGCCAGGGTGTCAATATCTTGGTGAGAATCAAAGTGGCAAACGCTTCGGGAAAGGTCTGCCCACCACGGTTGATGTCGATGACGTAGGCCAGGAACTCCTTATAGAAGCGCAGAAAATCAGGCGTTGAGTAGCCGAGGGCGCCGCGCGATTTGACTGCGAACCCATACGGGTTAAGGTCCCGCGCAAAAATGGAACCCAAGTCCATGCGCCGGTATTCGTCGACGATTTCCCGGGGATACTTCAGGCTCTCCCGGGTCGTGGTCATCAACGCGGATACCGCGTACTTGCCCAGGGCCTCCTGCGCGCGACGGATGTTGCGCACAACAACATTGTGGCTGGGTCCTTTGCCCATGGGCCGGTTCTTGTTGTGCAGGTAGTCCGGGCCATCCAGCGAGGTCGAGACCTGGATGCCTTGCTCCTTGAAATAATCAAGATGCCGGTCCTCCAGCAGCGCAAGGTTGGTGCAGATGACGTATTCAACGTGCTTGCCAAGCGCAGCGCTTTTCTCCTTGGCGTAGCGCACGCCTTCCTTGAACAAGTCAAAGTTGAGCAGTGGCTCGCCGCCCTGGAATTCCATGGTGACCGCTCTTGCCGGACTGGCGAGCATCAGGTCCACCGACCGATGCATCATTTCTTCCGACATGTCGAAAGCGCCGGCCGACTCGTTCTGCCGGGATACCTGGCAGTATGGGCAGGACTGGTTGCAGCGCAAAGTTGTCACGAAAATATGGAGCTTCGTGAACCCGTCCAAGAAGGATTTCTTGGTGCGGTACTTGGAGGCGAGGGCCTCAAATAGGGCCGATGAATTATTGTCAGTCAGGAAATGCTTTGCTCGCAACCGGGGATAGGCCGGCTCAGTGGGCATCAGACCATGCGAAACAAAGCGGTGAAATTCACCTGGCGGCAGTACGTGAAACTCACCCACTTCATTGACAAGCAGGTACTCTCCGCCGGGTCTTCGGTCAAACCGGAAAGGGAGGAGCGAATATGCTGTGTCTGACGGCGCATAGTGCTCCCGCGGCTTGAACGCGGTATTGGCCATCGGGGCTAAGCTGTGTCGAACCGCTGCTGGCAGGCGGTGTCGAGGAAGAAATTCCAGAACTCAAGGATGACCTGCCGGGCGTCCTGATGGAATTCCTGATTTACCGTCACGTTGATTCCGACCAAGCCATTCGCTTCAGGAGTCGCTCGGACAAGGCAATACTTCGTGTACGCGTCGCGGGCTTCATTGAGGGCCCGGCGCGTGTAGAGGGTGTTATCGATCGTGCGGGTAAACGTGGTCATCCGTCCTGCCGTCCCGCGGCAACCGGGTCATCGTGATAGCTCTGGGCGCCCGCAGGAAGGTGCGTCTCGTTGGACACGACACCGGCAGGAAGCGGGAGCTTTGCCTCAAAGAAAGCTTTCTTCAGGAGCGTATCCCGCACGGGAGCCGTCTCGTCGAGCACCCGCTGGCGCACGGCCTGGTCGAGCATCCCGTTCCAGAACTCGCCGCACGCGGCCTTGAGCTTCTCGATGTCGTCGCCTAGTTTCAGGCGAAATTCCACATCGAGCAACCCCGTGACACGGTTGTTGGCGAGGTAGAGGTAATAGTGGTCCGTGAACCAGTACGCGGTCTTAAGGATGGCGGTCTCGGAAAAAACTTTGGGGTCTACGCTGACTCTTACGTAGACCCCAAGGCTGTCCGAGCCGCTTTCGAAAGCCGAAGCGCTCGGAGCGTCGGCCATAGCGGCTTACCCGCTGTACCGGCTCGAATAGTGACTTGCGTGACTTCTATGGCTTGCGTGCGAGGAGTGGGAATAGTGGTCTGCCACCACATCCCCTGGCTGGCTCGGTACAGCAAAGAGCAAGGAACCTACCGGTTGCTGCACGCTTTGTACGGTGGGAGCAGCCTGTGCATCAGTTGCAGGCACAGTTGCCAGCCCGACACCCAAGCCCAAGGCAACGGCGGCAATGACCTTTTGGGCTTTTTCAAGGCCTGTCAGAGCACGTTTGAATCCCTTCTTCACACGAGGAAGCAACAGCATGTTGGACCTCCCGTTGGACAAACGTTGTTGAAACGCAAAACTAATTCAATCTACGCCTCGGTCCTGCAAACGTCAAGAAATGCTCCCCACGATGCATTCCCGTCATCTCTTTAGACGTTCTTAGATTTGATCTAGATCATATGCACCCCCTGAGGCCGGCAGCTGGGAGGCCCTGAAGAAGAAAGACCTGTCTCTGGATGAGCACAAGGCGCTCGCCGACGGCTTGTCCGGGCCGGTTCAGAAGATTCACGGTCTATGGCTTGAACAACGCCATAAGCAACTCGCAGAGGGCACGTTACCGAACGCCGTGGGCCGCAACGAGCCCTGCCCCTGCGGGTCCGGAAAGAAGTTCAAACAGTGTCATGGGACTCCGGCCATCGCATGGATTCTTCATTTGGAAATGCCAACCGGAACGGGAACTCTTCGGGGGCATGGTGTGCGGCCATCGCTGCGATCCGTGATTGGATGGGATTTGCCCGCTCGACATTACCACCCCCTTTCGACGCCGGGCCCCGAGTTCCCCACTCGCCACCTTACGTTCATTGTGTGGCGAGTACGCGCCCTTCAGGTCGTTCCACGACCCTGCTCTGCGCGGACAATGCGTTATTGTAACTATCGCGTCAATATCCTCGGCCGGCGGGCTTCACCGAGCAGCAACAAAGAACCAGCCACACGGATCTGAGGGGTGATCGAGTTTTCCGGCAAGCGACGGAGGTAAGCATGGCGAATTTCTTCGCCCGTCAGGGCGTAGCGTATGGCAATCAACTGCGCCAGTCCTGCGGTGTCCTGCTCGGCTTGGCAAATGGCGTGGTGGCCGATCGAATCTTGAACGATACCGAGATCCAATTCCTCGCCCAATGGCTGGAGCAAAACGACGCTATCGCGTCGGTGTGGCCTGGCGATGTATTACATCAGCGGATCAAAGCCGTGCTGGCGGACGGAGTCATCACGGAAGAAGAACGCGCGCATCTTTTGCAGACGCTCACACTTCTGATCGGCGGACAACTTGAATCCCTCGCCACTTCCCCGCAAGTGAATCAGCTCGCCATGGATGACGTGCAAGAAATTGCCTTCGCTGGCTCGAGCTTTTGCCTGACCGGCACATTCGCGTTCGGACCGCGCAACGCATGCACTCGCGCCATCGAGCAGCGCGGCGGTGAAATCAAGACTTCCATCCTCAAGTCGCTCGATTACCTGATTGTCGGCGGTCTCGGCAGCGACGAATGGAAGCACGGGAGCTTCGGAACGAAGATTCAAAAAGCCGTCGACTACAAACGCGCGGGCGAGCACATACTCATCGTTCACGAAGATCGTTGGGCCGCGGCCTTGTAGCTTGTCTGCCCATCAGAATGGCCCAGGTGCGTCACCCTGCGTGCGGATGCCCAAGTACCAGCCGCCCGGCGATCGCGCAGAAGCGGGGCAGGCGGGCAATGCCGGGGTAGAGAATTGGCGCGGGCAGAAAAAGCCCCGCCGAAGCAGGGCAGGTTTCGAAGTGGCGGGCTATGCCCGGGGCTGCCGCCGGCACTGCGCCCTCTCGGCGCGATCCTTGATCTTCGCCTCAGCGACCGTCTGCCACTGCATATTGCTCGGATGATCGGCACCGCCTGCGCACAGCGGTATTACGTGATCTACCACGTAGCTGGAGCATCGCCCGCGCGTGTGGCCGGTAGCGGGGCAGGGATGCGAGGCGCGGAAGTGGTTCACCTGGGTCCGGCTGCGCGCGTCAACGTCGGCGGTGAAGCAGAGCGCGACCAACGTCAGCGCAAGGCGCAACGTCACTCAGCGGCTCGCGGTTGGCGCGCGCGCAAAGCCACAATGAGGACAGGCGGCTGCATCGGCGCTGTGTGTCTGGGCGCACCGGCCGCAGGTGACTACATGCACCGCGCGATCTGATGCGGTTTCGGCGATTAGTTTCCTGCCGATGGGGGAGTTGGTCGGGATCATGTCTTTGCCGCCGCACGCCGGGCATGCGTTATAGCGAGAGCTGCCCCGCCAGATTGAATAGATCAGCCCCGGCACGATCAAGCACAGCCATAGGATAATCTCAATGCCGAGGCTCCCGCGCACGGCTGATTTCGCCGCACCCACGAAGCCGCACGACTTGCACACCATCTCCCCTGTGCTGCTGCGGCCGCGGAAGACGACGTAGATCAAATAAATGATCGCGGCGAAGACGAGCCAATGAAAAAAGGACCACGTGCCCATTTTCTGGCGTCCCTAATTTGACCGCGTGTTCGGAAGATTATGGAGTAGATTCGGTGGCATCTCTGAAGCATCCGCCGTTTTCCTGATATCCGCAACAAAGGAAAACCTCTCGCGTCCTGAGTGTCAGCCCCTAGGCGATCGCGCACATCGATATTGCCCAAGCCAGGCGACGCTTTGGCTACCGGCGTATCCATGACCTGCTGCGCCTGGAGTTTCCCCAAGTGAATCACAAGCGCGTGTATCGACTCTACAGCGCTGCCGACCTGGCCGTGAGGAAACGCAAGAAGACCAAACGGCCGGTAAGCGAGCGCGTGCCGCTGCAGATCGCGCAGAGCGTCAATGAGGTGTGGAGCATGGATTTCGTCAGCGACAGCCTAGCCAACAGCCGGCGCATCAAGTGCCTGACCGTGGCGGACGATTTCAGCCACGAGTGTGTGGACATCGTCACCGACTACGGCATCGGCGGCCAGTATGTGACCCGACTGCTGGATCGGGCGGCCTTGTTTCACGGCTACCCGGACGCGGTGCGTACCGACAACGGGCCGGAATTCACCAGCCGCGCCTTCATGGCCTGGGCACAGACCCATGGGATTCGCCACATCCTGATCCAACCGGGCCGGCCGATGCAGAACGGCTACATCGAGAGCTTCAACGGCAAGTTCCGGGATGAATGCCTGAACGAGCATTGGTTCGAGACGCTACCGCAGGCCAGGCACGCCATCGCGGTCTGGCGGCAAGACTACAACGAGGTCCGGCAGCACAGCAGCTGCCGACGAATGCCCCCCGCCAAGTTCGCCGCGTTGCATCGGCAGCATGCTGCCGATGCAACGCACCACACCACCGAAGAAATCCTTTAACCTTGCAACCGGACTTCCTGCCAAATGATTGGTACGGCTACAGGGGGCAGGTCACTCCCCCAAAAGCGTTGTTGAAATTTCCCCCTCCTGTGCTAAGGCACCCCCGCTCTCCCCATTGGCGAGCCCTCCTGCCCATCCCAAGTTCTGCTTGAAAAAACGCCCCTCCCCGGTAGCCTGAACCTGTCACTCAACGATAAGGAGCCATACCTGTGACGTTCACGGAGCAACTGATCATTGCCGCGGTGTTCTTCAACGCGAGCGCCATGCTGCTTACGGCAGCGGTTATCGTGCTGGTCGCCCTGCAAGAGCGCCGTCCCGGGAAGCGAACCCGGGCGGGTCCGACGCATCCCTGCAAGGACGCGAAGCCTGACTGAGTGCGCGGGGCCGCCGGCGGCGCGGGGGGAGCGACGGGCCGAGCGCGCGTCGGGGAGGGTGTCCCTCGCGCCTGCCCGCCTTAGCGCTGGGTTCGCGCTCGCCTGGCCTCGCGCATCACCGCCCCCCAGAACCCCTCGACCTCGAATGCCGCCAGCCAGGCAAAGGTCTTGGGGGGATAGGGGCTGTCGGCCGGCAGGGCCGGTGCCTCGAATTTCAACCCCAGCACGCGCTCGAAGCGCTCGATCGTCCCCAGATCGTGGATGACGAGCAGCGCCTTCCAGCCGACCTGGCGCCCGATGAGGTAGGCGCCGATGGCGCGCTCGAGCTCGGTAACGTCCCCTTTGAAGTTGCGGACCCGCTCATTCAGGTGCGCGACCATCTCGCTGTCGGTCATATGAGGTGCTCCGCCGAAGAAAGGTTTGCGCGGTGGCGCAGCCTCGAGCGCAGGCAACCACGGCCCCTCGCCAAGGACGCGCGCTCGTTCCCATCATAGCTCGAGGAACGCCTCGCGCGCACCCTCTGGCGGCCCCCGAACCGGCAACCCTGCGCAGCAGCTCAACGGAGTACCCCGGTCGCCCCGCAGTCCTCCGCGTTCTCTGGCGCGTGCAGCAGCAGGTGCCACCCGACCCAGCCCGAGGGGGAGGACCGGGCTTTCCTTTCCGGCAAGCGGGATCTTTCAGTGTCGGACTCCGGAGAGCGTCGCCCAAGTCCTACTGGGGCGAAGCGTCTTGGGGAGCGCTCGTCTGTGCTCACGGGGTGCAATGCGACTCACGGATCACCGCGCCGCCAGACGGCCTATCGGCGCCTGCGACCGGGCGCTGCTTGCCGGATGCGAAGTGACTACGAGCGCATAAGCGCGTCCGTCAGCCGCATCATGTAGTTGAAGATCCAGACGACCAGTCGCCACAGCGCAATGGCCGGTGCGAAGAAGGCGCGTGGCGTCTGCCTCGCCCCATTGACGAAACCTTCGATAAAGTCATGCATAGGGATTCTCCTTGTTGCCCTTTCAGGGGGAGGAGGCCGCCGCCCCATTCAAGGCATCGATATTCAAAATATCAGCTCTCCCAGACCCTTCAAGTGGCAAGACAACGCATCGTCACTCGCGAGCGCCGCTATTCATGCAACAACCATGACCCGTTCGCCGCTGTCGATCCGAGCGAGCTTCGACCCGGCTCGAATCGCCCCCGCCACAGCAAGGCTACGCCCCAGACGCTTCGGGCGCTTTCCTTGGGGTCTTGAAATCCGGGCCGTGCCCTCCTCCCTGCGATACAGAAGTGACGCCTCATCCCGCGACGCACACGGGGCGGATGGCATCTATCGCTGCTTCCTGATCCAATCGGTAAATCCGCGGTCTTCCACCTCGTACTGACCCCGGCCCGGCTTCAGAAGCACCTCGGCCTCGACCAGCCGGGCAACACGCGCCTGTAACCGCTGCGGTGAGAGTCTCGCGGCACCGATCCGGGCAGCAAGGCCCTGGCGGGCGCTCGCCGCGAACAGGGGTTGTTTCAGGACAACCCGGCGAAGGATGGCGCGGTCGATGTGCGGATAC
>Ga0082335_1008965_pt1 | contig 11055 bp, 10 predicted proteins | sample Subgrocontami58m_FD_72375 | JGI IMG/M metagenome (GOLD analysis project Ga0082335, IMG submission 72375) | Subsurface groundwater microbial communities from S. Glens Falls, New York, USA - GMW37 contaminated, 5.8 m (SPADES assembly) (version 2) ...
GGCTTTTCCCCTTCGCGCGCACGCCGGCCGCAAGTCTCCCGCTGGAAAGTATTCCACCGGTTTGGGTTGCGAGGCTCCTGAAAAGATCCGGGTAAAGATAAGGCCTTCGGCCTGGGCTTTTTCATGTCGCCCCTTCGGGGCTGGGACCTGGACTAGCGTCGTAGGACTAGGAAGGACCGTTCGTTCTGCCGCCGACCGCGCGGGTCCATTCTCCGACCCGGGGCTACAGGCCCAGGGCGAGGCCCAGGGGAAGCGCGAGAATCTTCCGTGAGAGGAGCCGGCACTCCACGCCGTTGTAGACGACCACGCCCAGCCGCGCGCGGTCACTGTGCTCGTCCAGGAAGGACTCGAGCCCTCGCAGGTCGTCGCTGCCGACTTGCCGCGCCGCCTTCACCTCGACAGGCAGCAGGCCGCGGCGGGACTCCAGCACGAAGTCGACTTCTTCGCCCTGGACGGTTCGCCACGTCAGGACCTCCGCATCCGTCCCCGTCGCGCACCGGAGATGGTGCCAGACGAGGTTCTCGAGGAGGCGGCCGGCGGCGTCGTGGCCGGCCAGGGCCCTCGCGTCCTCGATTCCCGCCAGCCAGGCGACAAGCCCCGTGTCCCCCCAGTAGAGCTTCGGCATCTTGAGGAGGCGTTTGGTCCGGCTCACGGAGTACTGCGGCACCCTTGCCATCAGGTAGGAGGTCTCGAGGAGGTTCAGGTACCGGTGGGCCGTCGCGTGGCTGAGTCCCGCGTCGCGCGCGAGGTCCGCCTGGTTCACGAGGCACCCGACGCGCAGGGCTGCGACGCGCATGAGGCGCCGGAAGTCCGCCAGGTCGGCGATCATCGAAAGCTGGCGGAGGTCGCGCTCGACATAGGTCTGGACGTAGGCGTCGAACCAGCGGCGTCGCCTCTCCGCGCTGCGCTCCAGCGCGGCGGAGGGGAACCCGCCCTCGACGACGGCCCTGCGCCAGTCCACGTCGTGGACCGGCCGGGAGGCAAGACGTCTGGCCGCGCCCTCCGCCGTGCGCGCCCTCACGAGATCGCCCCACGTCCCGGGGTCGCGGATCCCCGCCTTTTCCGACTCCGTCAGGGGAGGCAAGTGGACGTAGGCCGCCCTTCCCGCGAGCGACTCGGACACTCCGGCCATCAGCAGGAGGTTCGCGGAGCCGGTGAGGAGAAAGCGGCCGGCGACCCGGTCCTGGTCGACGAGGCGCTTGATGAGGAGGAGGAGCTCGGGCCGCCTCTGCACCTCGTCGAGGGCGATGCGCGGGGCCTCGCCAAGGAGGGTCTCGGGGTCGCGCCGGGCGAGGTCGGCGGTCACCGGGTCATCCAGCGTGCGGAAGCGCCGTCCCGCGGCGGAGGGCAGGTGCTGGACGAGGGTCGTCTTCCCCGTCTGTCGGGCCCCCGTGATCACGACGACGGGGAACTGTCGCAGCAGGCGCTCCACGGCGGGCGTCTGCATCCGTTCCAGGTACCGTTTCATGCCGTGAAGTATATCGTTTCATGCCGTGAAACGCAATGCGCGGACGAAGACCCTTGGACTTCCCGCCCCGGACCCTGCGCCGCGGGCCGAAGCAGGCGCGAGGCGCTCCGGGCGAGGATGCCGCCGGTTCGCGGGACCGGAGGAATCACTTGCCGCGAGCGTGGGGCTGCGGCAAGATCGATCCGTCCATGGAAACCGAGAAGCGCCACATTCTCGTCGTGGACGACGACGAGGCAAACCGCGACATGCTCGGGCGGCGGCTCGAGCGGATGGGCTTCGCCGTCACCCGGGCTACGGGGGGGCTCGAGGCGCTGTCGTTCCTCGCCGGGCACCCCGCCGACCTGGTCGTGCTCGACGTCATGATGCCCGACCCGAGCGGGTTGCAGGTCCTCAAGACGATCCGCGAGACGCCCGACCTGGCCCACCTGCCCGTCATCCTCGCCACCGCGAAGTTCGAGAGCCAGGACGTCGTGGACGGCCTGGAGAGCGGGGCGGACGACTACATCACGAAGCCGATCGACTTCCCCGTGCTCCTGGCGCGGATCGAGGTCCTCCTCCGGCCCCGAAGGCCCGCCTCGAGCGAGACAACCTCGACGCGGGAGCCGTCGCCGGGGAACATCGCCGTGGGGATGGTCGTCTCCGGCCAGTACCGCCTCGATCGGGAGCTCGGGGCGGGCGGCATCGGCGCCGTCTTCGCGGCCCACGACCTCAAGCTGCGCCGGGACGTCGCCGTAAAGGTCCTCGCCGGCTCGGTCGCGAGCGACCCCCAGGCGGTCGCGCGCTTCCAGCGGGAGGCCGTCGCCTCGTGCCGCATCCGCCACCCGAACGCGGTGACGGTCTTCGATTTCGCAGTCAGCCCCTCCGGCCTCCCGTACATGGTGATGGAGCTCCTGCAGGGACGGACGCTCGAGGCGCTCCTGGCGGCCGAGGAGCGCCTCCCGCCCGCCCGCTGCGCCGAGGTCCTGGTCCCGGTCTGCCATGCACTCCAAGAGGTCCACGCCGCGGGAATGGTCCATCGCGACCTCAAGCCCGCGAACCTCTTCCTCGAGTCGGTCGATGGGAGGGAGACGGTGAAGGTCCTCGACTTCGGGATCGCGAAGCTGGTGGAGGCCTCCGCGTCGGAGGCCTCGCTCACGCTCGAGGGGGCGATCCTCGGGACGCCGGCCTACATGGCGCCGGAGCGCTTCGGCACGACTCCGGTCGACCCGAAGGCGGACATCTACTCGCTGGGGGTCATCCTCTTCCAGATGCTGGAGGGACGTAGGCCGTTCTCCCCGGCGTCGCACGACCTCGTCGCCTACGCGATGTTGCACGCCACGGCCGCGCCTCCGCCGCTCGCGTGCGGCCAGGCGTCGCCGGCCCTCGCCGAGCTGGTGGCGGACGCCCTCGCGAAGGAGCCCGCCCGCCGCCCGACGGCCGCCGAGTTCGCCCGCAGACTCTCCGAATCGGTCTCCCCGACGCGCGGCGGCGGGAACGACTCGACGCTGACCTGAGGCCCACGATGGAACGAGGTGCCGGATGTCGAACGAAGGCGGAAAGCTCACCCTGGAGCTCACGCGGAAGGAGCGTCACGACCTCTTCAACCCGCTCAACCAGATCATCGGGTACGTGGAGCTGATGCGGGAGGAGGCGGAGGACGCCGGCCGCAAGGACACGCTGCCGACGCTGGACAAGGTGCACGCGGCGGCGCAGGCGCTCAACCGGATGCTCGGCGAGATCCTGGCCCGCGCGAAGGAGATCCCCGGCGCCTAGGCCGGCGGGCCCTTCTTCAGGAGGGCCTCGATCTTCTCGAGGAGGCGGGGCAGCTCGATCGGCTTCGTGTCGAAGTCGTCGCAGCCGGCCGCGAGCGCCTTCTCCCTGTCCCCCGCCATCGCGTGCGCGGTCAAGGCGATCACGGGAATCCCGCGGGTCTGCTCCTTCGCCTTGATCTGCTGCGTCGCGGCCCACCCGTCCAGGACCGGCAGGCTCATGTCCATGAGGATGAGGTCCGGCTTCTCGGACTCGGCCAGCGTGACGCCGATGGCGCCGTCCTCGGCCATCACGCACTCGTACCCCTTGCGCGTGAGGCGGCGGGAGAGCATGTCGCGGTTGTCGGCGTTGTCCTCGACGATCAGGATCTTCGCCATGGTGTCCTCGCTCGGATTCGGGAAGCAGCGTCTTGCGGCGCGGGTCAGGCCCTGTCGCCGCGCGCGGGGGATCCGGCCGGCCGCGGGCCGGCGCTCACGTGCGTCACGCGCGTCGCGGATCGGACGCGCTCGGCGATCTCGGTCTGGAGACTCTCGATCCCGTTCGCGTCCTTCAGCAGGATGCCTCGCACGCGCCCCTCGAGGAACACGCGCTCGTTCGCGGTCAGGTCCTTGGCCGTGACGACGATGACGGGCAGCGCGCGGCAGAGGGGGTCGGCTCGCATCCGGCGGAGGAACTCGAAGCCGTCCATCTCGGGCATCATGAGGTCGAGCAGAATCAGCCCCGGCCTCCGCTCCCGGACGCGCTCGAGCGCGACCCGGCCGTTCTCCGCCGTGGTCACGCGGATGCCCTCCTTCTCCAGGAGCTTCCGCATGATGTCGCGGGTGGGCACGTCGTCCTCGACCACCAGGACCTCGTCGGGCGACCCCACGGTGCGGTACTTCTCCAGGACCTGGAGGAGGCGCTCCCGGTCGATCGGCTTGGCCAGGTAGTCGGTCGCGCCGAGCGTGATCCCCATCTCCTGGTTGTCGAGCATCGTCACCATGATCACGGGGATCGAGGCGAGCTCCGGCACGGCCTTGAGCCGGGCGAGGACCGCCCACCCGTCCATCACCGGCATGACGACGTCGAGCGTGATGGCGACCGGCCTCACCTGCATCGCGAGCTTGAGCCCCTCCTCCCCCGAGCTCGCCGTGATGACCTGGTATCCCTCCTTCGTCAGGATCCGCCGCATCAGGTCGTGGACGGTCGGGTCGTCGTCGATGACGAGGATCGGGTCTCCCCTCTCCGCGCTGGGGGTCGCCGCGAGGACCGCCTCCGCGACGGCCGCCATGGGAGCCGCGTCCGCCTTCGGGTCGGGCACGAGCCGCGGGACCTCGAGCGTGAACGTGGAGCCCTTCCCGTACTCGCTCGCCACCGAGATCTCGCCGCCCATCATCTGGCAGAACTTGCGGCTGATCACGAGCCCCAGGCCCGTCCCCCCGTATTTCTTGGTCGTCGACGCGTCGGCCTGCGAGAACGCCTGGAACAGCCTCTTCGCCTGGTCCGGCGTCATGCCGATGCCGGTGTCCTGGACCGCCATGCGGATCCACTCCGCCCCGTTCCGATCGAACCTCTCCACGCAGAGCCGGAGCAAGCCGTTCGAGGTGAACTTCGACGAGTTGCTCAGGAGGTTGAACAGGCACTGACGCAGGCGCGTCTGGTCCGCGTGCATCTTCCCGATGTCGTCCGGGCAGGTCATCTCCAGCCGGTTGTGGTTCTTCTGCACGAGGGGCTGGATCGTGTTGACCACGTCCCGCGCAAGCTTGGCGGCGTCGAAGGTCTCCAGGAAGAGCTCCATTTTCCCGGCCTCGATCTTCGACAGGTCGAGCACGTTGTTGATGAGGGAGAGGAGGTGCTTACCCGCCGCGTTGATCCGCCCCAGGTCGTTGATGAACGACGCCTGCCCGAGGTCGCTCGCCTCCTCCGAAAGCATCTCGCTGTACCCGATGATGGCGTTGAGGGGCGTGCGCAGCTCGTGGCTCATCGTCGCGAGGAACTGGCTCTTCGCACGGTTCGCAGCCTCCGCCGCGTCCCTCGCGACGCGGAGCTCCGCCTCCGAGCGCGTCCGCTCGTACACGCGGCCGATCTGGGTCCCGATGTGCAGCATCGCCTTCGTGAGACCCTCGTCCGGCTCGACCGGCTCCCGGGTGAAGAACTCGAGCGCGGCGACGACCTCGGACCCGACCATGATCGGGAAGGCGAGCCCCCCGCGGATGCCGAGGGCGAAAAGGAGGCGCGCCCGCTCCTGGTTCGGGTCCATCGTGACTTCCTGGATCCACTGCCACGACTTCGTCTCCAGGACCCGGCCAGGCAGCCCCTCGCCCCGCAGGAACGGCGTCCTCTCCGTGAGCGCCCGCAGCTCCGCATACCGGGCGGCATCCTCGAGGTGCCAGATCCGCGTCGGCAGCATCTCGTCGGGGTTCTCCTCCGACCGCCTGTACGCATGCCCGATCGCCCAGCCGGTGTTCTCGCAGATCCGGTCGATGCAGACCTGCAGGGCCGCGTCCACGTTCCTCGCCTCGTTGGCAGAGACGGCGACGAGCTGGAGCAGCTTCACCAGCTTCGACTGGTGCGCCAGCTCCCTCTCCGCCCGCTTCCGCTCCGAGATGTCCCGCATGAAGCCGCTGAACATCCAGGCGTCGCCCGTCTTGCAATGCGACACGGTCAGCTCGATCGGGACCTCGCGGCCGTCGCGGTGGAGGGCCGTGATCTCGATCCGCTTCCCGAGGATCCCGAGCTCGCCCTCCTTGAGGAAGCGCCAGATTCCCGCCTCGTGGGCCTCGCGGTGCGGGAGGGGGATGATCAACTCCGAGACCTTCCTCCCGACCGCCTCCTCGCGCTTCCACCCGAACATCGCAGTCGCCTGGGGATTCCACCAGGTGATCTTCCCCTCGCTGTCCATCGTGACGACGGCGTCGAGGGCCCCGTCGACGATGGATCGCGTCTGCGCCTCCTGGTCCCGGACGCGCGCCTCGGCCGCCCGCGCCCTCTTGCTCTCGTCCTGCGCCTGCTGCCACTCCACCCGGACCCGCGTCGCCACGCTGTTGAACGACCGCGCGACCTCGCCCAACTCGTCCCGCGTCTGGAGCGTCACCTCGTGACCGATGTCGCCCGACGACATGCGCTCGGAGGCCTCCCCCAGGCTTCGGATGGTCGACTTCACGCCCTGGTAGAAGCCGATGAAGAGGTACACGACCAGGCAGAGGAACACCGCGAGCACGATCAGCGCGATCTTCAGCCTGGCCACGAACGCGTCGATCCGCGTGGTCAGGAGCTGGTCCAGCTCGACCACGCTCCGGTCCCACAGGTCGAACGTCAGGTAGAGCGCCTCCTCCGACTGCTTCGCCAGCCCCTTCGTGTCGACGTCCCCCTCCGCGGCGGTCGCCCGCTCGATCGCCTCCAGCCACTGCCGGACGGCGGTCAGGCACTCCTCGACCGGTTTCCCCAGCCGGGGCTTGAGCGTCCCCGAAGGGTTGTTCTTGAATGCGACCTCCAGACCGAGCTGGAGGTTCTCGAAGTTGGACCGGATGAGCCCGATCTGGCGGATCCGCTCGGCGCGGTCCGCAGCCGACGACGACCCGGAGGCCTGGGGCCTCGCCAGGAACAGGCGGAGCTGCGCCAGGAGGTCCGCCCCCTCGGGGAGCTTGAGGAGCACGCTGTCCATGAGGTAGTAGGAATCGAGGTCGGGGTCCAGGATCAGGTTCGAGGAGTCCCCGACCTTCGACATGAGCGCCCGCGCATCCGAGATCAGCTTGGCGTAGAGGTCGTCCGATGCCGTCGAGTCGATCTCCAGCGTCTTCTTGGAGAGGAAGTCCCACCCGTTCCGGAGCGCCTGGTAGTCGTCCGCGGTGGCGAGCTGCGCACCCAGATCGAGCTCGACGGCCTCCAGCGCGCGGAAGTCCTCGCTGACCTGGGCCTGCATCCGGAGGAGGTCCGGCCGGGCCGGCTGGTTCCCGGCCGCGAACTCCCTCGCGATCCCCCGGGCCTGGGGCAGGTGCTCCAGCAACTGGCGGAGGGGTCTTAGGTAGGCGTCCCCTCGAATCTCCTTCTGGCCGAAGTCGTAGCGGATCTTCAGCTCGGTCACCATGAAGTAGGTCGCCAGGGCGAGGGGGAGGGCGAAGAGGAGGCTGATGAGGGCAAATTTCTGGGGATACTTCAGTCGGTTCATCACGCCCGTCGCGGGCAGGAAGAACCAGCCCCGCCGCTCTGGGCGGGGCGCGTCGGATTCGGGCATGGCGGGGCTCTCTCCAACGACAGGGGTGCGGGTGACCGGGCCCCTACTCTCCATCCCGGCCGAGGATGTGTCCAACAAATCCGACGCGCGACCTCGGCCGGTCGCCGCCTACTTCGGGGTGACCTCGAGCGCGAGGAAGGAGACGTCGTCGCCCGCCGCTCCGGGGGCGCACCAGGCGTGCACCGCCGCCGAAACGCCGGTCAGACTGTCCTGCAGCGACGAGCCGGCGTGCTTGCGCAGGATCTTCCCCAGGCGGTCCGTCTGGAACTCCTGCCCCTGGGCGTTCATCGCCTCGGTCACGCCGTCGCTGTAGAGGTAGAGCCGGTCGCCGGGGGAGAGCGGGAGCGAGCCCTCGCGGAACTCGGCGTCGGCCATGACTCCGACCGCGGGGGACTCCGACGCCAGCTCCTCGCTCGCCCCGGAGGCGCGCACGAGGATGGGGGGCGGGTGCCCCGCGCGCACGTAGCGGAGCTCGAACGTCTCCAGGTCCAGGAGGCAGTAGACGATCGTGAAGAACTGGCTCGTCCCGCGGAGGCGGGGGAAGAGGACGTTCAGCTCGCCCACCACCTCGCGCGGGGGCACGACGCGGTGCCCCAGGGTGCCCTCCACGAACTGCTTCACGGGCGAGGTCTGGTCGTCGTGCGGCATCAGGACCCGCGAGATGGCCGTCGAGAGGAGCGCCGCGGGGACGCCGTGCCCGCTCACGTCGAGGAGGTAGAACCCCACGTGCCGCTTGTCGACGTGGAAGACGTTCAGGATGTCGCCGCCCAGCTCCGCCCAGGGGTGGAACTCCCACGCGAACCGCACGCGGTCGAACCGCGGGAGCGCGGCGGGAAGGAGCGCCTTCTGGATCTTCGCCGCGTCAGCCAGCTCCTCCTTCATCCGCAAGTTGGAGGCCTGGATCACCGAGTTCGCCGCCATCAGCTCCTCATTCCGCTTCTGGAGGTCCCGCTGGAGCTGGAGGCCCCGGTCGACCGCCTGCTTGAGCGCGAGCTGGGTGTCGACCCGCGCGATCACCACGGCGAAGTCGAGCGGCTTGGTCACGTAGTCGTTCGCGCCGAGCTTCAGGGCCTCCACGATGTCCTCGGTCTCCGACTTCGCGGTGGCCATGATCACGGGGAGCTGCGTGGGGGTGTGGGACCTCCTGAGCCGAGTCAGCGTCTCGATGCCGCCCATCCCCGGCATCATGATGTCGAGGAGGACGAGGTCGAGCGACCGCTCGTTGATGGCGGTGAGCGCCTCCTCCCCGCTCGCGGCCGCGACGACCTCGTGACCGGCCCGGTGCAGGCGTCGTGCGAGGAGGTCGCGGTTGTTCTCCTCGTCGTCCACGACGAGGATCCGGCCGGGCTTCGACTCCATTGCTTCCCCCGTGGCGAGAACGGGGAACCCTACCATCGCCCGTCGCTCCGGGTCAATCCCAAGGGGCGCGCCCCGTGCGCTCTGTCGCCCGCTTCGCGGGCTCCCTCCCAGATCGTTCAGCGAATCTCCGCGGGCTTCCCAGCCTGTCCGAAAAGTCGGACCCGCGGCCGATGACAAACGACTTGCGGCGGATTGCCTGACGCAAGTCGTTTGTCATCGGTTGCCGCGCGACTTTTCGGACAGGCTCTTCCGCCCGCGGCTACTCCCTGCCGCCCGCTGCGCGGGCTGGCGACCAGCCCGCGAAGCGGGCGACAGACAGGAGCTGCGGGCGCGAACCCGCAGACACCTCCGCGGACGCTGCACCGAGCCCGCGAAGCGGGCGACAGAGCGGCGCAGAAGCGATCATGCAGCCGCGCGCGCCTTGCGCGGCCTTCCGGCAGGCGGTTACAATCGCCGATGCTCCAGGGCACCGCCACGATGGCCGAGACGAACCATCGCATCCTGGTCGTCGACGACGACCCCCTCAACCGCGACATGCTCTTCCAGCGGCTCTCGCGCCAGGGGTATGTCGTCGCCCTCGCCGAGGACGGCGATCGCGCCCTCGAGATGATCGAGGCGGAACGATACGACCTCGTCCTGCTCGACATCCGCATGCCGGGCATGAGCGGCCTCGAGGTCCTCGAGCGGGTCCGCGCCACGCTCGCCTCGGATGAGCTTCCGGTGATGTCGACGGGAGGGAGTGCGTCAAGGTCGTCGACTTCGGCGTCGCCAAGCTGATGGACGAGGCGGGGACCGGCTGGGAGGGGCTGACGGTGCCAGGCGCGATCGTCGGCACGCCCGCCTACATGGCCCCGGAGCGGTTCGACGCGGAATCGCGGGTCGGGCCCCCCTCCGACGTGTATGCGCTCGGGGTGATGCTCTACGAGATGCTCGAGGGGAAGATGCCGTTCGCCCCCGCCTCGGGGGACCTCGTCTCCCTGGTGATGATGCACAGCGAGGCGCCCCCTCCGCAACTCGACCCCGCGCTCTCGGACCCGGCCCAGAAGCTGGGGCCCCTCGTCCGCGACGCGATGGCGAAGAGGCCGGAGGATCGCCCGACGGCGGCGCAGTTCGCGGAGCGTCTCCGCGCGGCGACGAGCGGCGGGCAGGGCGGGAGCTACCGGCGGTCGAGGTAGAGGCTCTCCCGGACGGAGAGGAGGTACTTGAGCCGCGCGCCGACGTCGCCGATCCCGAAGTCGTCCGAGGAGTCGCTGGCGATGCCAGGGATCGTCACCGTCTCGCGGTCGGCCCAGCGGTCGGGGACGTCGATCTCCCCCTCGGCGCGCTCGAAGAGACCGACGCGCAGCGCGGGGTCGAAGGTCAGCTCGCGATGGCGTATGTTCTGCACCAGCGTGACGAACCCGCCCGACCCGTCGCTGGCGATCTGGACGGTGGGGGACTGAGATCGCGCGCAGGTCACCGAGAGGTCGAGCTCCGCCTTCCCCGGCGAGAGGAGCACGGCCGATTCGCGGAGGAACGTCTTGGAGGTCTCCTCCTCAGGCGGCTTCTCCCCGACCGGCGCCTTCGGCGGGTCGGCGATCGGCTCCGGCTGCCCCTTCACGGGGCCCGTCCCGCGGCCGCGGACCTCCGCCTCGGGCGGCTCGCAGCGGAGCGTCGCGACGGGGATCGACTCCACCTCGTCGAAGCGGACGCCCACGGAGCCGAGGTGGCGAGACACGACATGGAGGGAGCCGTCCTCGGCGGTGCTCAGCGTGCCGACGAGGCGCTCGCCGGACCGGAGCTCGACCAGACGGAGGAGGAGGTCTGGAGGCCGACGACCTGGGCCCAGGGGATGCGCAGCGTGGCGCCGAAGGGGACCTCGAAGACGCAGCAGGCGTCCGACATCCCCTGCATCCGCCCGGTGTACCGATCGCCGTTGGCGAGGCGGACCTCGTCAGGGAGCGCCCGCGCGGCGATCAGAAGGGACAGAGCGAGCGCTGCGCCTCAACGGCGCATGGTCATCGTGAGGTCCCCGGCAAGGCTGGGTGTGGCTCCCGGCATCCCACGGACACCCCCCGCGGGAGGGCGGGAAGACCCCCCCCGGGGTGGGCCGTCGCCAGGAATTTCGGGTCGCGGTAGGGGACCGGGTTACCCCGGCCCCCCCGCACAGATCTGGACGAGCGGAACTACCGCATCCGGCTCTTACCGCGGGTCAACCGTCCAGCCGCACCGCGACTGGGCCGACCCGAGCCAGCGCACTGAACACCTCGGCGCCGGCACAGAGGCC
>Ga0082335_1008966_pt1 | contig 11052 bp, 10 predicted proteins | sample Subgrocontami58m_FD_72375 | JGI IMG/M metagenome (GOLD analysis project Ga0082335, IMG submission 72375) | Subsurface groundwater microbial communities from S. Glens Falls, New York, USA - GMW37 contaminated, 5.8 m (SPADES assembly) (version 2) ...
CGCGTGCCGCTGCCCCGCGGCTGGGTCGCCGATGTGGATCCCGTGCACGTGCTGTAGATCGCAGCAGGAGAATCGAGGCGTCCCACTTCTATTTCTTGCCGTTGTCCTGTGAGTGGTCTATACTCCCGAACTGGGTAAAGGTGTTTGTGGCGGATGCGAGCGTTCTCGGTAGTGAAGCGCTAGTTTCAGGTGCCGCCGTAGGCGTTGCGCCCGGCTTCCCAGGCCGCGACCTCTACACGATCTGCGCGAACGGTCCATCGGGCGTCAGAGGGTTCTAACCTTTGATTTGCGCCTGTACAGACGACGACGAGTTGCTTTGCGACCCTAGGATGGACGACGTAAGATTGGGCAGCCGCGTGACCGGGGAATGCCGGAACTTTTGGTCTTATGTGGAGGCACAGAGATGCCCAGCGAGCGAGTGCAGCGACAGATCGATGAGTTACTGCGCGAGGCGGAGGCGGCGATCAGAGCCGCAGACTGGGAGCGCGTCCGCGATCGAGCGAACGCGGTCATCGCAATGGACACCCAGAACCAGGACGCCAAAGCCTTTCTCGATGCGGCAGAGAGTAGTTTAGGCGGTCCGCCGCGCCGTAGGCGGGCACCGGAGGTTGAGCCTCAGTGGGAGACCTGCCAAATAGAGTGGGGCGTCACCTCGCAACTGCTAGGTTCGCCTGCACCGTTCTCCAAGAACTATTTTTGGGCCGACGTTACCTCGCCCGCGCATGGGACTCACGCCGGGGGTTCTTCGCCCAAGTTTGGGGTTGGGTTCGCTCACGGGCTTGGAATGTGGCTGGAACGGGGCGGTCGAGGTACAAACTGGGACGATAGGCTCCCATCCAACGACGGGAACACTGTGGCGGCGCATAGGGCCCTAGTGAATATGTTGCTCCAAGATGGGTGGAACCCGACTGAGTTTCGCGGGGGTCAATGGTGGGAGTACTCGTTTCGCAGGCGCGTGAGAACGGAAGAAGATGGTTGGAAGGTTCTGGAGACCGTGCGAAACGGGGACGCCTTCTGGCATCACGCATATGAGGGAACGTCCGACGATGAGCTGTCAGAGGAAGGACAGGAGGCGGTCCAGAAGGGAATGATGCAGAAGGATGGGAGCGGCGGTTGGTTGATTCGCGAAGACATCGTTATCGAGTGGGAAAAGGAGGATGGCTCCGCGCTTCTGAGCATCGTCACGCTTGACCACGATGGCGAGCACCACCGCCTGGCCTTCCACAAGGAGAGCGGTACGACCGCGGAAACATGACTCGCGCCGCGTCGAAGGAACAGTTTGGATCATCCTGATTGGCCTAGCTCTCCAGGCGGCAGTCTTCATACGTGCCCTCCACGTAGCGCTTGCGTTCCTAACCGCATCGTCTATGCGCTCGCAGTCTTAGTCTGGGCCCACGACAAACGATGGGCGCGTCGCCGGTATCTACGCGCTGTGATCGTGGCGGCCCGACGTGGGCCAGCAGTTGGCTGCTGAGTTCATCCAGACACACCAAAGGACGGAGCAGGTCGTGGGGCCGTTTACAGACATCTTTGTCTCACCACGGCCCAAAATACAAGGAGGAGCGATTACCACTTCGCTGGGGAGCAGCGGGACACCGAGAGCGCCCTCGCAGCCCCAGGGTCCTCTCAGACTCGTTTCTTCGGCCACGCGTGGCCTTCCGGTAAAACGTGTCGTATAATGTAGTTTAGACAACAGACCACGGAGACGTGGTCAATTTTGTGCCTGCGAGCTATGACAACCAAGCTTACACTCGTTTCTCTGGACGATCCTATTCTGCGCCAGCAGACCAAGAAGATCCGCACTGTGGACGCCGACCTGCTGCGTCTCATCGATGAGATGTTTGAGGCAATGTACGAGTTCCGCGGCGTCGGCCTGGCCGCCCCTCAGATCGGCCTGCCCCTGCGCCTAGCGGTGATCCACGTGCCGGAGATGGACCCCATCGCCCTCATCAACCCTGAGGTGGTGCACCGGGAAGGCTTCCGCATCGTGGACGAGGGGTGTCTGAGCGTGCCCGGCTGGCGGGGAGAGGTGAAGCGGTCGGTCACGGTGACGGTCAAGGCGCTGAACCGCGAGGGCAAGCAGATCAAGCTGACCGCCAAGGACAACCTGCTGGCCGAGGCTTTTGAGCATGAGACAGACCACCTGGACGGCATGCTCTACATAGGCAGGCTGAACTCGCCGGACAAGCTGTGGAAGCTCCCGCCGGAAGAGGATCTGGAGGAGGAGGAGGAGGCCGATACCGAGCCGCCTCCCAAGCGCCGCAGGCCGAAGGCACAGACGCAGGACGTGCCGAAGGCGCAGGCGCATGACGTGGAGAGAAAGTAGCGCAGCACATGCAGTTCATGGAACTCCTGGCCCACCTGAAAGAGGTGGCGCACGCTCAGGAGAGAAAAATTTACCTGGTTGGTGGATGCGTTCGGGACGGCCTGCTGGGCCGTCCCCTTGTTGATGTCGACCTCGCGGTCGCCGGCGACGCCGAAGGTGCTGTCGCCCGGGCCCTTGCGCTGCGCCTCAACGGGGCTTACGTGCCTCTGGGTGAGCGCTTCGGCACTGCGAGAGTTGCGCTTCCCCGCGATGACGGCGGCGTTATCCAGGTGGACTGCACCGAATTCACCGGGACCCTACGGGATGATCTGCTCAGGCGTGACTTTACCATCGACGCCATGGCGGTCGACGTCTCCGGCTTCGGAGGCGCGGTGGCGTGGGCGCAGGCCGATGTCATCGACCCTAGCAATGGCCGGCATGATCTGGAAGCCGGACTGCTCCGCCTGGTCAGCCCCGACGCATTGGGCGCAGACCCGCTGCGGCTTCTCAGGGCGGTCCGCCTCGCGGCAGAGATGGGTCTGACCATCGACTCACAGACAAAGGCGGAGATTCGGGAGCGGGCGCCGCTCCTGGGGGCCTCGGCGCCGGAGCGGCAGCGGGACGAGCTGTGCAAAATCCTTGCGGCTGAAGGCGCGGCATTTTGGCTTTCACTTATGGACGACCTGGGATTGCTGGGTGTGCTCCTCCCGGAACTCATGGAAGGGAAGGGCGTGGAGCAGCCCAAAGAGCACCACTGGGATGTTTTCCGCCATCAGATAGAAGCAGTCGCCGCTGCAGAAGCTATCGTAGAACGCCGTGTGCCCGCGTTGCTGCAGGACAGGGGGTATTTGCCACTAGCGTTAAACCACATCCTCTGGCATCCTGGCATGGAAGGGTATTTTGACAACGAGGTGGGAGGCCTGCCCAGGAAAGTCCTCCTGAAGCTGGCCGCCCTGCTCCATGACATTGGGAAGCCTGCATCCAAGACCTTCGAGCCAAATGGCCGGATGCGCTTCTTTGGCCATGCGGAGCTGGGCGCTGAAATGGTGGAAAAAATCCTGCGCCAGTTGCGGTTCAGCAATCATGGGATTGAAGCAATCGCTCGAATGGTGGATAATCATCTTCGGCCCGGACAGTGGAGTGATGCAGGCCGTGGGCCCACGGCGCGCGCGCTCTTCAGGTACTTCCGGGATGTGGGGAATGTTGCCGTGGATACGATCTTCCTGAACCTTGCTGATCATCTCGCCGCGCGCGGCCCCATGCTCGATGCTGTAAGATGGCAGGAGCATGTGGAAGTCGCAAACGCGGCCCTGGCGCACTATTTTGATCAGCGCCTGCGGCATGCAGCCATGCCCAGGCTGGTCAGCGGCAACGACCTCATGGAGGCCCTCCACCTTCAGCCGGGTCCAGTGGTCGGGAGGCTGCTGGCTGAGGTCGACGAGGCGACGGCTGTTGGCGTCGTCGCGACCAAGGAAGAGGCGCTGACCCTTGCGGTGCGGTCGCTGGCTGCGAGTAAAACGCCTTCTTAGCGCGGGTGAACAGGGCACCATGAGACGCGAGAAACGATAGCCTGCCGAGCTGAGCGCAGGCATTGTGTGCATATTGAGATGATGGGGTGACTGGCTTTGTCGAGAGACTTTTGGGTGACCTTGGGCATCGGGCTATTGACAGTGTTCTCGCTGTGGGTGGTGTGGCCACAGAAGCCGTCAAACTATTTACCTCTTCCCCTTCCGGAACGAGGATGGCTTGATATCAAGATTGGCGACTTCAGCTTTGTCCGAAAGGGGATGACCCTGGGCCTTGACCTGCAGGGCGGCACGGATCTGGTGCTGCAGGCCGACCTCTCTCAGCAGCCTGTGGGGACTGGAGATGAAGCCATGAAAGGGGTGCAGGCAATCCTGGAGCAGCGCGTCAATGCCTTCGGGGTTGTTGAGCCGATCATTTCACTCGTCGGTTCAGACCGCATCTCCGTGCAACTGCCTGGCGTCAAGGATATTGAAGAGGCAAAGAACCTGGTTGGCAAAACGGCGCAACTCGATTTCCGTGAGCAGGAGCTTGATCCCGCTGGTGTGCCGCTGCGGGACGACAAAGGCCAGTTGAAGTGGAAGAAGGCGACAGGGAAGTTGGAAGACGGTTCCGATGCCAACCTGACCGGCAAGTATTTTGAGCGGAAGACTGCGGTGATTTTCAATCAGCAGACCAACAGCCCAGAAGTCTCCTTCCAGCTGAGAAGCGAGGGAGCAAAGCTCTTCGAGCAAATTACCACCCGATTGGTGAACAAGCCCCTGGGCATTTTCCTGGACGACGAGATTATCTCGGCCCCGTCAGTGCGATCGGTGTTGCGCGAAGGCGGCGTGATCACCGGGCTTACTCTCGTGGAAGCCCAGCGGCTTGCGATTCAATTGAACGCCGGTGCGCTGCCCGTGCCCATCTCCATCATCAAGGAGCGGGATGTGGACGCGATGTTAGGTGAAGATTCAGTGAGGAAGAGCATCGTTGCCGGTGAAGTGGGGTTCCTGGCGGTGCTGCTGTTCATGCTGTTCACCTACCGGTTGCCCGGTTTGCTGGCTGGAGTTGCGCTGGTCAACTACACGGTTTACGTCCTTGCCATCTTTAAGCTCGTTCCTGTGACGCTTACTCTGGCAGGCATTGCCGCGTTTATCCTGTCCATCGGTATGGCGGTGGATGCTAACATCCTCATCTTTGAGCGCACTAAGGAAGAGTTGCGGATGGGCCGCACCATAGCCTCGGCCATAGAGGCGGGCTTTGAGCGCGCGTGGCCCTCGATCCGCGACAGCAACGTTGCCAGCTTCATTTCGGCGGGCATTCTCTACTGGTTTGGCAGCAGCTTTGGCGCGAGCCTTATCATGGGTTTTGCCCTCACCCTTGCAATCGGTGTTGCGGTAAGCATGTTCAGCGCCATCATGGTCACCAGGTTGTTGCTCAGAATGTTCATCGGCAGCTCAGTGCTGCAAAACTCTAAACTTCTCGGGATGCGTTAATTACATGGTTATTGATTTCGTCGGCAAGCGTTTCTTTTACATCATTCTCTCGGCCATCGTGGTCATACCGGGGCTTATCTCCCTTGTCATACCGCCATCACTCCGTCTGGGTATTGAGTTTACCAGCGGCACGCTCATGGGTGTTCAGTTCGAGCAACAGGTTGAGCAGTCTGACCTGCGGGATGAGCTTGGGAGAATCGGGTTTTCTGACGCAATCATCCAGCATGCTGGGGTGGGCGAATATCTGATTCGTATGAGGATCCTTAAGGCTGAGGGTTCTGGCAATGTCACAGACCCCCTGGTGCGCAAGAACATTGAAGATTCTCTCCGTACTCGGTTTGGCAATCTGACGGTCACCAGCTTTGACGCGATTTCTGCGCTTGTCGCCCAGGAGATTGTGCAGAAAGCGGGGCTTGCGGTGGTCGTCGCATCGATGTTCATCCTGTTGTACATCACCTATGCGTTCCGCCAGATGCCCAATCCCTTCCGGTACGGCGTCTGCGCCATTCTTGCCTTGATCCACGACGTTTTTGTGGTTATCGGTGTCTTCTCCATCATGGGAAAGGTGCTGAACACCGAGATAGATTCCATGTTCATCACCGCCGTGCTCACCGTCATCGGATTCAGCGTTCACGATACTATCGTGGTGTTTGACCGCATTCGGGAGAACCTACGACGCATGCCCGGCAGGGACCTGGCTGCGGTCATGAATGAGAGCCTGACACAGACCCTGGCGCGCTCGCTCATGACGAGCCTGACCCTGGTCTTTACCCTGGTGGCGCTGCTGCTCTTTGGCGGTGTGACCATACAGAACTTTGTGCTGGCAATGCTTATCGGAACCATTTCGGGAACGTACAGTTCCATCTTTGTCGCGAGCCAGTTGCTGATTATGTGGGAGAACGGCGAGTTGAGCCCGAGCAGGTGGTTTAACCGCCAGGCACAGCGCCAGGAAGCGCCTGTCCGGTAACGCGTCCGGCGCATGTCCAAAGGGAAAGGGGTGGACAATCGGTCCGCCCCTTTTGGGTGGTGCGCTAAAGATTGAGGGCGAAGTTGCCCGCGATTGGGCGAGCGTTGTGTCCGAAGGGGGAGGTTTCAAACCTCCCCCTTGTATCTTAAAGGGAACGCGGCAGACCGCACGCCCCTTGGTTACGAGACCGACCGTAGCGGGGCCGCTTCAGCACGCCGCTCCTGTATCAGCTCGTCAACCAGACTCACCTCGGCAGGTACATAACGGCTGACCATCTCTTGCACTCGCCGTATGGCGGCGGGATAGGTCCTGATTTGAAGCGTGTCAGGCTCTTCCAACGTGAGGAGGATAGTGTCGCCCGGCTTTATCCCCAAGCAGTTCCTAAAGTCGGCGGGAATCACAATGCGGCCTCCGCCTTCCACTTTTACCTTAACGGTCTTCCGTGCCATGTCCCCACAATACCCCATTACTGCATGTTTCTGGCTCAATATGCAATTATACCAGATAGCTCATTACGAAGAATACCTACGCCTTGGCAATGCTCTCGCTCTCAGCGTCTTATTATGAGTCTCGCGGGCGTTTGAACACGCAAATGTAGCTGTGTACCCAGACTTCAAACCCTTTGCCAACCGCCGTAACCGGAATCTGGATGTCTTGGTTGTCGCCGATATGGACCGGCTCCATCGAAACAAGCTCCCAGCCCTCTTCCCCAAACTTGTCGAGCTCTGGAATCAGCGCCTGCGGCGCGTACTTTGACACCCGCTGTTGAGGCCAGAGCTGCTGTAGGTATTCCTTCTGCTTGTCAGCCTCAGCCCACAAAAAGCAGGTATAATACTCCCACTTCTGCCTTTGCACGTTCGCCCTCCTGTTTGAATTTCAGGGACCATCATATCACTGGGCTCTCGACCTCGACGATTATCGTTGCACTGGTTACCGCCCGAACAGCTCCTGTCGGTTGCGCTCGGCCTGTTGCCGCTGCTCCGACTCCTCCACAAAGCCGAACTCCTTGTACGAATCTGGGCTGCCGTAGTCCCGGGTGCGCACCACCACCGGCATGGGCACCGCATGCCCGAAGATGAGGGCCTGCTGCTTGCTTTCCAACCGCGCCAGCACGCCGCGCAGCTCGTTGGCCCCGGATGCGCCGGAGAGGATGGCGCGGATATCGTTGTCGTCATCCAACAGGCAGCAGACCTTGGTGCCGATCTGTGAGAGCACCTCGGGGTCGATGGCGCTGGGGCGTTGGTCCACCACCAGCAGAGTGACCTTGTACTTGCGCATCTCCCGTGCGATGGTGCCGAAGATGGTCTGCCCCGCCATGCGGGAGTTCAGGAACTTGTGGGCTTCCTCAAGGGTGATGATAAGCTGGGGCGGCTCCTGCGCCTTGTCGCCCAGCGCGCGGTCCACCAGGCCCGCCCAGCGGTCGTAGATGCGGCGGCTCAGCATGTTGGCCACCAGCACTTGGGCCAGAGGGTTGTCCTTGTACTTCCCAAACTCCAGCACAACGGTCTTCTCTCGCTGCAGGTAGTCCAGGATCTGGCCTGCGGCGTTGCCCCCGTTGGCCTGGGGCGTCAGAAATCCCAGGCGGTCGGTCAGGTATTTCAAGCGGCGCTGCAGGGCCTCCAGCGCGCCGCCGTGGAGGTTTGTCTGCGCCGCCAGGTCCTTCAGTCCTTCGGCGTCCTTCTCAATGAAGGCGCCGAACCAGTGGCTCCTGCCGCCGAGGTTTTTCTCCAGTACGTAAACTGCCTGCGCCTGCACTTCACTGAGGTCGAGGGTCTCTCGCAGGTCGGCGATGTCCTCCGGCTCCAGCTCGTCGTAACCGATCTGCACCACGCCGTCGGTGCTGACGCCACGGGCGCGCGAGCTCGCTTCGTCCAGGGTGAACACTGCCACCTGGGAGCCGTAGAGCTGCTTCAGACCCTTCACCTGGCCCCACTGCCCCTCGCTGGTGCCCCGCCAGCCGTACTCGTTGTGCATGTCAAAGATAAGCTGCACGGCGGAGCGCTTCTGTAGGATGCCGGCCATGAGGATGCGGGTCAGGTAGGTCTTGCCCGTCCCCGTCTTGCCGAAGACGCCGCTGCTTCGCTCTATGAGCTTGGGGATTTCCAGCCGGATGCGAGTGTCCTCCATGTCCAGGGGACTGCCTATCCAGAGATGCTGGGCGTCCTCCCCGCCGAAGATGGCCTCGATCTCCTCCTTGCTGGCCCTGAAGGCAGGAGCGTAGTGCCCCGGAATGGTCTTCACCGGCTCATAGGTATTGCCGGCAACCCGCTGGGTGAGGGTCGGCGCCACGTGCACCACGCCGTAGGTGCCGGTGCCCCGCAGCACCTGCGCGACCAGGGGATCGGACATGTCCGGCGGCATCGACGTCAGTGCGGTGTCCGTGGTTTTTAGCAGAATATCCGATACGAGGCAGTAGAAGCGGGCCTGCTCTCCCTGCACGGTGATGTACTGCCCCACCTTAACGTCCTCTGTGGAGCGGTCCGTGTCCAGCTTGATGTCAAGACCTCGGGAGAGGGAGCCGTCGACCACCATGCCGAGCGCGCGGTCCTCGCTATCTGTGGATGCCTCCTCTTCCCAAGGAAGCTTCTGCGCGTTTGAATCGAAAGATGTCATCGCAGTTTCGCCAGAATAGTTGCCAATCGCACGGACTCGCCCCGCAGCAGGGGCACCAGCCGCTTGCCCGCCTGCACCAAGAATGCCTGACGGCCGTCGCCGCCTGCGGCCTGCGCGTCCGCAGCCCGACGCAGGAAGGCTGCCAGCACCTCTTCTGTACCAGGCCCGCCGTGCTGGGTCAAGAGCAGTGGCAGAAAGCCGAGGTCGTGGCTGAAGGTGGCCACCTCATCAGCGCTGCACTGGAAGACAAGCTGGTGCACCTCCGGCGGCAGGGGAGGGAGGTGTTGATAAACTTGCTCCCCTCGCTGGTGACCCACCACCGCGACGTCGAAAGACGTGCGGAACAGCTCCATGAGCTGAGGATGCTCTTTGATGATGTCCGCCAGCGATGCGGCGTCTCTTCCCCTGGCAACCGGCCGTCGCGAAGGATCGAGGGGCGTCGTCTCGATGTTGGTGACGACGCCATAGATGGTGATCCCCTCGCCCTCCTGCTGCGCGCGCACCAGCGAGCCCAGCGGCGGCGCGCTGTTCACCTCGTAGCTCTGGGCCACAAACCGCTCCGTGCTGGACTCGATGACTTCGCCGATATGCGCCATTGTGCTCCTCATGCCCAGGGCACCCGCTTGCTCCAGCTTTTCATGGATTCGCCGCTGGCAAGTTTCTCCGACGCCAGACCCTGCTCGACGAGGCGCCGGAACGCCTGGCGGTCGGCCTCGGAGACCACCGCCTGCTCATGGGCTTCCATCAGGGCCACGGGATAGCCGAAGTTGCGGCGGCACTGATCGAAGACCGCCGCATGCACAAAGGAAAGGCGCTGGGGGTCTTTGGCCACCCAGGGAGGCACTTCTATCCGCCCGATCTCCGGCCCGGCGTTCATATAGAAGAAATGGGCGGGACCCTCCTCTCCCAGATTTTTCTGCATCTGGCTGTCGCTCACAAAGACATGAGACCGCTGCCCCGGTTGGCGCAGCAGCTCGCCGAAAAGCTGCCTGTCCAGGAGGTCATGGAGCTTCACGGTCCTTGCTATCTCATTGCTGCCGGGGTATGAGATATAGCTGGCTAGCGAGAGGGGCCGATGAACGGCCAGCTCTCGAATTGCTCTCAGGCTTGCTTCGTACTCCTTGATGTATGTGCCAACTCTCGGCTTGAACCGCTCTTCGCCGAAAGTCCAAAGCACCAGCGTCCCGTCCATGAGCGCGAGGGTCGGCACGGTTGTGTCGGAGGAGCGCACAAGCGCCAGGAGACCATCTAGCTCGGCCACTGCCCGTTCGAGAGCTACAATCACACGGTCTTGCTCTTCAATGGCCTCGTCCGGATAGGCATCCTGTGAAATGAGAGACTCGTCGGACAGCTTGGCGCTGGGGCGATTTGAGAGGCGCGCGCCCGGCACACTGCCGTAGCGCAGGAATACCTCGCCCACGTTGATAAGATAGTAGGAGGCCGGAGCGTGGCGGTCGATATCGATCTGTGAGCCATCGGTGGCCAGGACAACAAAGTCGGCTGGCGTCTCCGCTGCTTCGAATGCCAGGTCCAGATGAAGGTCATGCGCGCCGTCAGGCAGCGGGATGGTTGCTCCTCGCACCCGGGAGAGCTGAGCATCGCGCTGGGCCACGCCCTCCTTCAACGCGGCGAGCATCTGTTCAAGCTGCGGCGCGACCTGTACGATGTCCAGACTCATACGATGCTCCCAACTACCAGGGCGGCAGGCCGTGGCTCTGGCAGTGCTTGAAGAGGATGTGGTAGGCCGTGTTGATGACCACCAGGCCGTCCCGCAGCAGCACCCTGCAGAGCTGCACCGCGTCGGTGTTCAGCTCAACTGGCGTATCTTCTCTGACCGCGCCGATCAAGAGCTGCCAGCGGCGGCTTGCGCCGTCCACGGTGGCATTCGCGGGAATATGTCCCACCTCCCGCAGCGTGTCCAGGTACTGAAAGGCCTGCTCCACACGGTCCGCGTAAAAGCCCGATACCCACGCCGTGAAAGCGGGCTCGCGGTCGCGGATCTGGTTCAGCGCGCGATTGCGGCCATGCTTCCATCCCGTCAGCTCTCGCCAGCCGTGCCGGTTCGTGGGCACCTGGAAGAGGTTCTCGACCTCCCGGGCAACGCGGTCGAAGGCGTCACAGTAGCCTGTGAAGAAGTGATACAGATGCTGCTGGGCTTGCAGGAT
>Ga0082335_1008967_pt1 | contig 11051 bp, 9 predicted proteins | sample Subgrocontami58m_FD_72375 | JGI IMG/M metagenome (GOLD analysis project Ga0082335, IMG submission 72375) | Subsurface groundwater microbial communities from S. Glens Falls, New York, USA - GMW37 contaminated, 5.8 m (SPADES assembly) (version 2) ...
GATCGTTGCCCTGATTATTATCCCGCCCGGTCTCTTCATCATCTATATGGGGGGCGTGTTGTTTTTCATCACGATGCTGATCTTCTTCTCCATCGGCGCATACGAATACACCAACATGATGCGGCAAAATGATCGCCGCCCATCGCAGCCGGTCATCGTGTGGGGCACGCTCGCACTCGGCACAGCGCGCACACTCCCCTACTTCTTCGCTGCGCTTCAATCTTACGACACCGCCATCAACAACATCACACTCGCTATCATCATCGTCGTCGCCACGTTGTGGCATATTGTGGATCACGAGCACGGCGCAACCAAAGCCGCAAGCGATTGGGCATTGACGATGACGGGGATTTTTTATATTGGCTGGATGTGCAGCTTCTATGTTTTGATTCGCAATCTGCCCGACGGGTTGTGGTGGTTTTTCCTCACCCTGCCCCCCATCTGGCTCGCCGACGCGGGCGCGTATACCGTTGGACGTTGGATCGGCAAACATCCTCTCGCGCCGCGACTCAGCCCAAAGAAAACTGTTGAAGGATTCATCGGCGGCGTGATCTGGGCAACGTGTTTCGGCGCGTTGTTCGGTTTGATCGGCAGCATCGCCATTGGGTCGGCGGCATCCGCAGTGAATTACGTTTCAGGTGCGGTGATCGGTTTCGCCGGTGGACTCGTCGGCATGTTAGGCGATCTCACCATCTCCATGATCAAACGCGAAGCCGGAGTCAAAGACAGCGGCACGGTGTTCGGCGCGCACGGCGGCATGTTGGATCGAATCGATTCTTGGATTCTTGCCGGACCGCTGGTGTATTACATCATCATTTTATTTTTTCAACGATAGGAGACACGATGAGCAACCCACAACCTGATCGCAATCTGGCATTAGAGTTGGTGCGCGTGACCGAAGCGGCGGCGATGGCTGCCGGGCGCTTCATGGGGCGCAACGACAAACCTGCCGCCGATCAAGCGGCGGTGAACGCGATGCGTTTTGTGTTGAACTCGGTGGAGATGGATGGGATTGTGGTGATCGGCGAGGGCGAGAAAGATAAAGCGCCGATGCTCTATAACGGAGAAAAACTCGGCACGGGGCGGCCGCCATCCGTTGACATCGCCGTGGATCCTATTGATGGCACTCGCCTGCTGGCGCTGGGTCGCGCCAATTCACTCGCCACTGTGGCGATAGCGGATCGCGGCACGATGTGGAATCCCGGGCCGTTTGTGTATATGGATAAGATCGCCGTGGGACCGGTGGGCAAAGGAAAAATTGACATCAACGCTTCTCCCGCCGACAATTTAAAATCTGTTGCCAAAGCAAAAGGCTGCGACGTGAACGATCTGACGGTTGTGATTTTAGATCGTGATCGTCACGCCAACTTGATGGCGGAGGTGCGTCAAGCCGGAGCGCGTATTCGCCTCATCACCGATGGCGACGTGGCGGGTTCGTTGATGACCGCTTGGCCCGATTCCAATGTGGATTTATTAATGGGCATCGGCGGCACACCTGAGGGCGTGATCTCGGCCTGTGCCCTGAAGTGCATGGGCGGCGAGATTCAAGGAAAAATTCATCCGCGCAACGACGACGAGATTAAACGCGGCAACGATGCCGGCTACGATTTGAAAAAAGTTTTCACAATGGATGATCTGGTGGCAAACGACAACGTCTTCTTCGCCGCCACCGGCATCACCGATGGCGAACTGCTCGACGGCGTGCAGTATTACGGTTCGGGGGCGCGCACCCATTCGCTGGTGATGCGATCCAAATCCGGCACGGTGCGCGAGATCATCGCGCGGCATCGGTTGGATAAGCTGCAAACGTTTTCGTCAATTGCGTACGATTAGAGGCTGGAGGTTGGAAGTTAGAGGTTGGAGATTAACCGTAGCGCGCAGACTCGTTAACTCGAATCTGCGCGCTTTTGTTTTGCTTCAACTGCTCACACCATCCTATGAGACGTAAAACATTCCCTTGCTTATCTCTTTATGATCATACCAACCAATAAATTAATATTCTTACTATCAATATGCTCACGCAAACGCTCCGCATGTTCATCGCCGTAGCCGTAAGGTCCCTGTACTCCCGGTGTCCCTTGTGGTCCTAGAATCTTTTTTGCTTCAGCACTACTAAGCATACCTAACTGCGTGGCTAATGATTCTCCTGTTTTTCCAATATAATTAGTGTCACCAGGAACTAGGCTAACTCCAACTGCTTTACCATCTCTATATACATCCACTTGAGACATACCAACCGCTTGACGCAACCTAAATATTTGACCAGCCTCTGGCATAACTTCCCGAACGCCAAATAATCCCTTTCCGCTACGAAGGCCAGGATCAGGGTAAGTAAATTTCCCTATCGTCATAATCAGTTTATCCGGCGCATCAACTGGGACAAAAAGATAGATGGTCACTTTGACATCAACATTATTTGAAATTCCAAAACTGATATTTTGAAGTGTACACTCGCTACTTCCCAAATAAATAGCATCACGTGTGTATGCCAGATAACCAAACGCAAAACCACCGGCAGAGCTCCCCATACTCCCCATCGACTGAAAACTCGGCTTTTCATACTTTCCGCTCGCCTTAAACTTTGCCACTTCGGTAGCGATGTCATGCGTCTTTGCGAAGTCGTTATACGCCTTCATCATGGCATACTGCGCGGCGGGGTGCGCCTTACTCGCACACTCTTCCCACGTAGTTGGATTAAATTTTTCCCAATCCGGCGTCGGGGTAATAGTTGGCAACGGCGTGCGAGTCGGCGTCAAGGTGGGAGTAGCAGTGGGTGTCTCGCTCGGTTGGGGAGTGAAAGTGTTTGTAGGTGAAGGTTGAACGGCAACCGCAGTGGGTGGAGTGGCGCAAGCAGAAGTGATGAGAAGGATGAGGGTGATCGCGAGTATAGCGACAACCCTGATAATGATTCGAGCGCGGCGAGAGGAGAGGTTGGACATGAGGAGGAGACTCCTTTTGGAATTAGACCGACGCGGTCTTGAAGACCGCGTCGGTCTGGTGGCTGAACGACAAAAAGATTTTACGCCGAAACGAGGGGCAGAGGCAAGAGGAGATTTTTTGAGGAGCTGCGCGGTTAAGTGCAAGATGTATAATCGTTACATTCAAGGAGACGCGCTATGGCTGTTGAACTGACTCCCACTCACGTTGCAACTATTCGTCATGACCACACGATTGCTCTTCCTAGCGAAATGCCTGTCGGGGCAAAGGTGATGGTGATCGTCATGCCCGACGAGGCAAGTGAAGCAGCACGTAAAGCCCGCTTTGCCAAAACGATGGAAGCGATCCGTGTCGCCATGCAAATGCCGCTCCCCCAAATCACTGATGCTGAATTAAATGCACTCGTAGATAAAGCGCGCAAAGCCTCTGCCTAACTGCGATGCGAATCACTCTCCCAGACTTCCGAAGTCTAGTAGACTTCGGAAGTCTTCGCCTACTTTATCATCACATCTACCGTCAACGTCCCATCCTTCTCCAATTTAAATTGCTTCACCAATGCGCGGTTTGTAGATAGGGTTGTGTTATTCACGTAACCGCCCCACCCGCGATTGAGGTCTTCATCCGGGCTGAACCATATTGTGTATGTGCCAACGGGGATGGTGGCTTCGTAGGTTCCATCAAAGTCCGTGGTCGTGGCTTCACACCACACGCTTGTCGTTGGACAGAACCAGACGTAAACCAGACTCATCGCCTTGCCTTTGCTGTCAGTCACGTTGCCGATTACTTTGCCGACTGGCGCGGGCGCAAAGTTGGTCTTGCGATACGCTTCAAAACTTTTGTAGAAATCGTCAATAGATTTTCCAAATGCGTCGCTAAACGCCGTCTTCCAAGTTGTGCCGCCACCAATCGCTTTGTAGAACTTGAGGAGCGAGCCATCGCCTTTGCTCGTCACCAGATATTCCACTGCCAAGAATCCCAACTGATAACTTCCTTCGTCGGCGTAACTCACAAAATCTTGATGAGTTTCTAAGTCACTCAACGAAACTGAAAGGCGCGAGGCGCGCGAGAGGATCGTTTTGCGTTTATCGGAGTAGTTGATCAATTTTGAATTCGACAAGGCACGATGAGCAAAATATTCCGCGCTGCCTTCGGTGAGCCACACGGGACCGGTTGAAGGCACTTCGGCGTGCGGATCGTCCACCGCAAAACGCTTGCCCGATAGATTGCCTTGCTGGGCGTGAAAGTATTCGTGCGAGACGATGGTATAAGTGGTCGTCTTCTCGCCATCCCAACAGGTGGTGGTTGAGACAGGCAGAAAGATCACGGCGATGTTGCCGTGACCGCAAACTTGCGCCGTCCAATTACTCCGCACAAAATCTTCGCTGGAGGTCGAGCCGTATAACTTATAAAAATCTATTTCGGCTTTGACCAGCGCGTTAAAGTCGTTGTAGGCGTAAACCGTCACCTTAGCAGAGGCGTCACCGCCGATGATGCGAAAATATTTATCGGCAGTGTCGCCGCCTGTTTTTATATTCGTTTGCAAACTTGAGGACACACCCGAATCGAATTTATAGGTGATGCTGGTTTTAGGCGTGGCAGTGAATGTGGAAGTTGCGCTGGCTTTAATTGTCCGCGTGGGTGTGGGTGTGCGTGTGGCAGTGAGTATGCGCGTGGATGTGAAAGTGGTAGTCGGCGTAAAGGTAGAAGTAGGCGTGGAGGTAGAAGTGAATGTGGCGGTGGGCGTCGCCGTTTTAGGTGGCGGCAGCGTGAACCGAATGGGCGCGGTTTTAGTAACGGCGGCAACCGCAGTGGCTGGCGGCGCGGGCGTGGATCGAGGGTTGAACACCGCGCAGGCGATCAACGTCCAACCCATCATGCTCAATCGAATCAGATCACGCTTCATATCAACCACTCCGTCATTGCGAGCGCACTTCGCGAAGCAATCTCTTGGCAAAACGGCGAGATTGCTTCGCTCGCAGAGAACGCTCACTCGCAATGACGTTCAAATTGCCTAAACCAATTGACACATATCTTACCCGATGCTACAATCGTCGCAAGTTCAGCACCTCAAGTTCACTACCGACTCACATTTCATCCCTCTCAAATTTCCAACAGGTTCCTTAGTGAGACATTTCCAACTGCTCGATTGAGAAGTTGAGAGCTTCGGCGAATCGTAAGCCGACAGCTCTGATTGATCATCCCCATTCCCCAATTTCATATTGACCATGTTACAAACAACCGACGAACCCATTGATATTACTTCACTCGAAAAGAAAACCCTCGATCAACTGCGCGGTGTCGCGCGCGATTGGGGCATGAGCAATTATTCTAAATATAAAAAGGATGATCTGATCATCCGCCTGCTGCGCGCCAACGCCGAGAAGCGTGGCTTGGAATTGCGCGGCGGCGTCTTGGAGATTTTAGAGGACGGCATCGGCTTCTTGCGCTCCGACCATCTGCTGCCCGGCAACGACGACATCTACGTCAGCCAATCGCAGATACGGCGTTTTGGATTAAGAACGGGCGATATGGTGGTCGGGCAAGTGCGCTCGCCAAAAGACAACGAAAAGTATTTTGGCTTGATCCGCGTGGAAGCGGTTAACGGCCTTGACCCCGAAGTCGCCAAACGGCGCCCGGTCTTTGAAGAGCTCACCCCGATCTTCCCCCTTGAACGTTTTGATCTCGAAACCGATAAACACACAACTGCCACCCGTCTCATCAACTTAATCGCTCCCATCGGCAAAGGACAACGCGGGCTCATCGTCTCGCCGCCCAAAGCCGGTAAGACCACCGTGCTGAAACAGATCGCCAACGCCATCTCGCGCAAATATCCCGATGTGCATTTGATGGTTGCCCTCATCGGCGAGCGCCCGGAAGAAGTGACCGATATGGATCGATCTGTTGACGCCGAAGTGGTCGCCAGCACCTTTGACGATCCGGTTCAATCGCATGTGCGCGTCGCCGAGATGGCGCTCGAACGGGCAAAGCGATTAGTAGAAGGCGGGCGCGACGTTGCTATCCTTCTCGACTCACTCACGCGTTTAGCCCGCGCTTATAACTTAGTCGTCAGTCCATCGGGGCGCACACTCTCCGGCGGTTTGGATCCTGCCGCGCTCTACCCGCCCAAGAAATTTTTCGGCGCGGCGCGCAATCTTGAAGAAGGCGGCTCGCTGACCATCATCGCCACCTGTTTAGTGGACACGGGTTCACGCATGGACGACATGGTCTACGAAGAATTTAAAGGCACGGGCAACATGGAACTGCACCTCTCGCGCAAATTGCAAGAGCGTCGCATCTTCCCGGCGCTCGACATCGAGCGATCCTCCACACGCCGCGAAGACCTGTTACTCGGACCCGACATCACGCCGCGTGTGTGGCTTCTGCGCCGCATGTTTGGGGCGATGATCACCCCGCCGCCCAACGGCGCCGGGTTAGACATCACCAACGCCACCGAAGCCATCGTCAACGATCTCGCCAAGTCTAACAACAATAACGAGTTCCTCGAAACGCTTGGCAAAAACGGAGTGGGATGAATGTCGTCGCATACTGACCGTCGCGGCTTTCGCCTGAGCGATCTCATTCCCGAATCACTTCAAAGCAGCGTCCAGCGTTACATCATCCACATCATTTTTGTGGCGATTGCCATCGTCGCGGTGATCATCGTCCAATCTGATTTATTGGGAAAGATACCGACCGCGTTTAGTTTGGGATCGCTCGGGGGTCCGACTCAGGTGACGCCGCCAACGGCCGCATCACCTTCGATCATCGCCTCAATCGCCACCCCCGCCAGTTCCAACGAACTCTCACGCCAAACCGATTCGCACACCAACATCCCCACCCGCCCGCGCACCGACATCATCACCTACGTCGTCGAGGGCGGCGATTCGTTTACCGGCATTGCCGCAAAATTTAATCTCACGCTAGAGACTCTCGTCTTCTCTAATCCATATCTCAATGACGATGTGCATAGTCTACGTCCAAATCAAAGATTACTTATCGCGCCCGTCAATGGAGTCATTCGTTATGTTCAAAAAGCCGATTCGTTAGACAGCTTGGCAAAGTTCTATAAGGTAGATGTGGATGCTATTGTGAACTGGCCGGGCAACAAGACCGACTTAAGCACATTAAAACCTACCGACTCCATTGTCTCTAAAATGCCGGAGAACAGTTTACTGATGATCCCCGGTGGCACACGCGGTATTGTCGGACGCCCAGTAGTCAACATTCCCAAACAGGCACGCTTCGTCGTCAGCGATGCGGGACCCGGACAATGCACGGGAGGCTACAGCGGCGGCGCAGTAGGCAGTGGCACGTTTGCCTGGCCCGTTAGCACACGCTCCGTCTCCGGCAACAATTACACCTCAGTTCATCTTGCGGTTGATCTGGCTGCCGCATTAGGGCAAGCGATCTTCGCCGCCGACAGCGGCGTGGTGACGTTTTCCGGTTGGAGCAACTGGGGTTACGGCAACATGGTGGTGCTGGATCATGGCAACGGTTGGCAGACTCTTTATGCCCATCTCTCACAATGGAATGTCGGCTGCGGTCAAAGTGTGTTGAAAGGTAACATCGTCGGACTCGGCGGCAGCACCGGCAACTCCACCGGACCCCATTTGCATTTTGAAATAAATCTCAACGGCACGCGCCCGAATCCCCTTGCTTACTTGCCACAGTAGGAAGGATAAATTATGAAGGATGAATTATGAACTCTTCTTCATCCTTCATAATTCCTAATTCATCCTTTATGCTTCGCGGTCTCATCTTCGATCTCGGTTCAACTCTCATCTACAATCAGCATAACAATCAGTGGAGCAAACTGCGCCCACGCATGGTCGCCGACCTTGTCGTTGACCTCAAAGCGCAGGGGCTCACCTTTGACGACGATCAATTCGCCGCCGCCTTCATCCACAACATCGAAGATTTCGATCAACAACGACAAACGCATTTCAAAGAGATCACGACCGACTATATTTTGCGTGTCACGTTTACAGAATTAAACATCCAAGCGGATCACCTCGACTTGCCGCGCGCGCTTACCGCCCTTTTCTCTTTTAGCGAATCACAATGGCAGCCGATGCCGCATGTCCACCAAACTCTGCGCCTGCTGCAAGAACGCGGGCTTCGACTCGCCATCGTCTCCAACGCCGCCGACAGCGCCAACGTTCAACGTTTAATTGACAACGCGGCACTGCGCCTCTACTTCGATCCGATCATTATCTCGGCAAATGTGGGCGTGCGAAAACCCAACCCGCGAATCTTTGAGCCGGTGTTGAAAACATGGGGCTTCGCGCCAAATGAAGTCGTGATGATCGGTGATACACTTGGCGCAGATATTTTGGGCGCGAAGAACGCGAAAATGAAAAGCATCTGGGTCACCATGCAAGCCGACACGCCCTACAACATCGCCCATCGTGATACGATTGTGCCGGACGCGATATGTGAATCGTTGGATCAACTGCCTCACGTCATCGAAAGGATGAAGGAAGAATTATCCGCAGGACGCTTCGCGTGAATTATGAAAGCCCTTTCATCCTTCATCCTTCCTAATTCATAATTCCAAATGAAGCTCTCCATCCTCATGCCCGTCTTCAACGAAGCGCCGACGATTGAACAAGTAGTTCAACGTGTGCGATCTGTTCCGCTTGACCACGAAGTGATTTTAGTGAATGACGCTTCGTCCGACGGCACACACGGCATCGTCAGCCAACTCGCCGCGCCTGATCTCAAAGTGATCCATCACCCGATCAATCGCGGCAAAGGCGCGGCGATCCGCACCGGCATGAAGGAAGCCACAGGCGAAGTGATCGTCATCCAAGACGCCGATTTAGAATATGACCCTAACGATTTCGTTCGATTGATCCAGCCGATCCAAGAGGGCAAAGCGGATGTGGTCTATGGCGTGCGCTCGTTAGAGACTCAACGCACCATCATGCGACTCGGCAATAATTTTTTGACGTGGGTGACCAATGTGATGTATGGCGGACAATTAGGCGACATGGAAACGTGTTATAAAATGATGCGGCGCGAGATCGCCTTGAGCCTTGATCTTGAATGTCGCCGCTTTGACGTGGAAGCGGAGATCACCGCCAAACTTTTGCGCGCCGGTCACACTATTCACGAACTGCCCATTAGCTATCACGCCCGTTACGAAAACAAAAAGCTTTCACCCAGTGACGGCTTCCCGGCGCTTCAGGCGTTGTGGAAATATCGGAATTGGAAAGTTGGAAGTGCGAAGTTGGAAGTTTGAGATTTGTAGTTTGTAGAGACGTTGCATGCAACGTCTTTACGAAACAAAGGAGTTCATCATGTTCCCTGAAACCCGTTCCCCCTCTCTCGGCACGATTAGCATTGAAGAAGGTTTGCGGCTCGCCATGCGCCGCGTGTATCTGTGGATGTCGGCAGGCTTGATCGTCACGGCAATGATCGCCCTCGTCGCACAACGATTGCCGATCTCTCTCATGAGCCTCATGATCCTTCCAACGATCATCGTCGAGTTCATCGTTGTGCTAGCACTCTCGGCATTCGTCCATAAAATGTCGCCGACCATCGCCGTATTCGCCTTCTTGTTTTACTCGGCGCTCAATGGCATCACTCTGACACCGATCTTTTGGGTGTACACCGGGACGGGCATCGCCTTCTCGTTCTTCGCAACGGCGAGCATGTTCGCCGCGATGACGATCATCGGTTACACCACGCGCGCCGACCTCACCAAGTTCGGCAGTCTATTAATGATGGGCTTGTTCGGCATGATCATCGCCTCGGTCATCAACATCTTCTTCGCCAGCTCGACGTTGTATTGGATCGTCTCATTCGCTGGCGTGTTGCTGTTTGTCGGTTTAACAGCTTACGATACACAACACATCAAAATGATGACGATGCAAGCGATGTCCGAAGGCAATTCTGATGTAGAAGCCAGAGTCGGCGTCATCGGCGCGTTGAGGCTGTATCTCGACTTCCTCAATCTCTTCTTGCTCATCCTGCGCTTTGCGGGTGGGCGGAGAAAATAACTTAAAAGTTGCGGCGACAGTTGAACTGTCGCCGCAACTTTTTCAGATTAAAGATTGAGCGTCCTGCTTTCACCAAGAAAACAGGACGCTCTTTATTTTGCGTCTTCAACTTTTGATCGCGCCAAGCCGCACGTTGAGATTCTGGACTTGACTTACGGTTGATACCGACTCACTCCGCCATTCGTAACGAACCACACTGTGCCGCCCGCGCCCACAAGAATATCATTCACTCTGACGCTGACCAGTTTGCCCGCTTCAGGTAAATACTTAGTCCACTGTTTGCCATCGTAAGAAGCGGCGCCATTGGAAGTGGCAAACCATAGCACGCCGTCCGGGGCAACCACGATCTTCCACACATCCTGGGACGGCAACCGCACTTGAGGATTGGTCGGCAAATACTCTTGCCACTGACCCTCTTTGAATTGATACACGCCATTCCCGGTCGCCAACCAGATCGCGCCATCACGGGCTTGGGCAATATCAGAAACGCCACCAACATAATGATTAAAAATTTTGGCAAGAGAAAAATGTTCCCACTTGCCATCCGCTTTTAAGTGACTCACCGATTCATTCGCCCCGACCCACACCGTCTTGTCCGCCGCCACTAAAACGGTAGTGAGGCGGTCTTCGGCGAACCCGGCGGTTGCTTTTGTGTGCGCCTGTGTCACTTTGCGATTCTGGATCAACGCTAAACCATTTTGAGTCGCTACGGCGGCGGTGCCGTCCGGGAAAAAACTCACGTCATTCACTTCCGTTGACGGCAAACCCTGCGCCGTCCCGATCAAGGTTTGCGTTTGTCCATCGCGAGAGACGATCCACAACCCCCGCTCCCATTGGCTTCCCCACAAATTGCCGCTGTTATCAAATGCCAACGGCTGACATTCGCACGGCGGCGGCTGAACGAGCGACCACTTCCCTTCGTGGAAGCGATCCACTTGCGTACCGTATTGTTCCACAAACCACAACTCGCCACGCGGCGTTAACAACACACGCCCGTATCCCGCTGCAACTGTCGGCACATTGGGCACCGAGGCAAAAACAAATTTGCCTTCAGCCCCATAGCGAAAAATTCCTGTCGGACTGCCAAAGAACAACGTGCCGGATGCGTCG
>Ga0082335_1008969_pt1 | contig 11048 bp, 9 predicted proteins | sample Subgrocontami58m_FD_72375 | JGI IMG/M metagenome (GOLD analysis project Ga0082335, IMG submission 72375) | Subsurface groundwater microbial communities from S. Glens Falls, New York, USA - GMW37 contaminated, 5.8 m (SPADES assembly) (version 2) ...
ACGAACTACTCCGTGACTACGGCTTCGATCCGCCTGGTGCGGACAAGTGACGTTCGGCAGCGGACGCCGTGCCGGCGGTGGCTAGTGAATGGGGTCTGCCAATCGCCGCTGCGCCAGTTTTCGCGCGGCGATCGCCTGCTGGTGATCCGGGTAAGTTCTAAGCGTCTCGTCCGCTTCGCGCTGAACCTGCCGCCAGACTTGGCGCTTGTCGAGCGCGGGGATACCGGAACCAACGCCATCGGCAGCGAAGAGCAGACCCGCCTTCTCGGTCGCGAGGAGACGCCAGCGCGGATCATCGGCCAGACGCTCGACGAGCGGGATAAGCGCGCCGGAGAACGGCAGCGTCGCCGGCGTCGCGACGATGGACACGTCGAAGCGCGCCAGCAGGGACTCCCAATCGGGATCGGCACGCATGACGCGATCGTGGTATTCGTCGGCAAACGAGGGGCGGACGAAATGGCCGTCAACCGCAAGCCGGTAGTCGCGACCGAGAGCCCACGCCAGATACCCGCCGTGGTGGAAGAAATTCATGACGTTGCCGCCCCGGGCGATACGCTGAATTACCGGCACGGCATCTTCGAAAAACATGCCTTTGCGGACACCAATCCCCCAGCCGCCGTTCGCCCAGGTCACGGCGACGAAAACCACCGACGCTGCCACCGCCAACCCGCCGCCCGCGCGCCGTCGCCATTCGGGCGCTAGCGTCGCGGCGTGGTGGACGAGCGTCCGCGACACCGGCACCACGGCGACCAGTGCGAAAAGCCCGAGGTTGCGCACGTAGCGGAATGCAAGCCAGCCGAAGCCAGCCAGCAGCAGTGCGTCGACGAGCCGGCGCCGGGGCGATGCGAACCACGCCACGGTGACGACGAGGGCCAGCCCGACCCAATACCATCGGTATTCCGTTGACCAGGTGGCCAGGAACTCGATGTTGTTGCTGGTGCCGGCGCTGAGAGTGCGGAAGAGGATCAGCAGCTGCTCGCCGCCGTTCGGGTTCAACAGGGGCAGCAACAGCATCGCGGCCCCGACGGCAATGACGAACGCCGACTGCCGCGCGGGCGCCGCGGACCGGTTGCGGAGGCCGCCGACTGCGCAGTGGCAGACGTACGCACCGAAGACTAGCGTGAGCAGCATCGCCGTGGTGTGCAACTGCGTGATTCCCCAGGTCAGCACCGGCAGCCACAGCAACCGGCGGCAGCGGCCGTCGGCGAGCCAGCGTTCGAGGAGCAGGATTTCGACGGCAAGGCACAGGTAGAGCGTTGTTTCGGGACGGTAGACGGCGCGGAATTCGAGCAGCGCATAAGCGCCAGCAAGCACGCACAGGAGCGGCGGCCACGCGCCGACCGACGCCGGCCGCGGCAGTGCGGTGGCAGCCAGAATCGTCAGCGCGCCGGCTACGAGCAACGCGTTCAAAAGCGCCATGCCGAAGTAGCCGGCAAGCGTGTAAGCGGCGTAATGCAGCAGGCCGAAACCCAACGCCGAAAACACGGCAGGCTCGCCGATGGCCGGGAAGAGGTAAAACTCGCGCGCCGGAATCGCCAGCGTAGCGACGATCTCCCGCGCGACGACGAGGTAGAACCAGATGTCCGGGTCGGAAATTTCGCGCAGCAGTACGATGCCCAGAAATGCAAGCAGCAACAACAGCAGCGACCGCCTTTGCAGCGTCTCGGCGCCACTCCCCCCGATGTTCGCCGCCCGCGTCCGCTCGATTACCGCCATCGCCACTCCGCATACGCCAAACGCTGCACGGGAAGCTGCTTTCCGATCGTCCGGCCGCCATGCCGCGCCGGCTCGTTGCCGCCGCCCCCGGACGTTCCCGCCGTCTTCCGGCCGCCGATGATCGAACGAACAAAGATCGAGGCCATGTGGGCCCGCGCGGATTAACCTCGGGTGGCTTCCTCAACCGAAGAAGGACATCAGACGACGAACATGTCGGCCTTCGGGGCAAAAGGTAGCGCAAATACCTGGGAGCTGTACATGGCACCGGCGCCGGGCAATACCGCCTGGACACCAGTCTTTGGCAACTCGCCGAGTTGCCGGCAAGTGGCGGCCCTTGCCGGGGATTGGACAAAGGTGCGTCAATCCGCCGCCGGGGCGAAGCACCACTTCCGGCCCGACAGCGCGAACCGCGTTGTGCGTCGTTACAAGGCTGGCCGTAATGGCACGCCGCTTGCTTTCATTAACCTACGGCTTGACTGTGGTGCGCTCGGAACCATTCGGTCCGGATCCAAGTGAACGGGCGGCGCCGATTCAGGAGATGGAACTATGAACGCACGGGCGGCGGCCATCCTGGTCGCGGCGAGCGCCTTGCTGGTGCCTCACGCGGCGACCGGTACGAACGGCAAAACGATTTATGCCCAGGCCTGCGCACAGTGCCACACCAACGGCGTGGCAGGCGCTCCCAGGACCGGCGACAGGGCCGCATGGATGCAGCGGCTCGCCGTGGGACGCGAGGCGCTGTTGACGACCGTACTCAGGGGCAAGGGAGCAATGCCGCCCAAGGGGGGTAACGCTTCCCTGTCGGACGCAGACGCCCAAGCAGCAACGGATTATATGCTCGGTGGGGTAAAGTAGCGGCAAGCCCAGAACGATGTTTGCGTCGGATTGCGGCGTTTCTCTTCGGTATGAGGGCGTGCTGCCCCAACGAGCGCGCGAATACTGCGATTATTGAAACAGGAAGACGGCGGGCGTATCCCCTAGGTAATCCTCGCCATCCACGCCCTGGATTACAGGCAAATTGGTGCCACGGAGAACAGGCATGCGCAGCACGAATTTAGGCGCTAAAGCCGCACCCATGTTGATAGCGCTGGCCAGCGCCATCGCGGTGTGGCTCACCGCGTGTGCGCCCCTGCCGCTCGCGAAACCGGTCGCCGATGCCGGACCGCTGTTATTCCCGGCGCCGCCAGAGGAACCGCGGTTTGTGTACGAACGCACGATCTATGGCAGTGCCGACATCCTGCTGGAGACCTCCGAAACCAGGCTGCGTAACCTCCTCACGGGGGAGGGCGCCCGGAGCGAAGGGCTCAGCAAGCCGAACACGATCGCGGTGCATCAGGGCCGCATTTATCTCTCAGATTCGGTGGACGCGGTGATCCGCGTCTTCGATGTGCCTAGTGGGCGCCACTTCCGGCTCGGTGAAAGCGATCCGGGCAAGCTCGTCAAGCCGCTGGGCATCGACGTGGACCGCAACGGCAACCTCTACGTCGCCGACAGCGGCGCCAAGGCAATCCTCGTCTACAACAAGGACGGCAAGTTCCTGCGCCGCATGGGCGACCCCAAGTGGTTCGACCGCCTGGCCAATGTCACCGTGGATCCCAAGGGTGACCGCATCTATCTGGTCGACATCGGCGGGGTTGGTTCGCAGCAGCACCGCGTGCGTGTGATCGACGCCGCGAGCGGCGAGCCCCTGTTCGACTTCGGTAAGCGCGGCTCCGATCCCGGCGAATTCAACTTACCGCGCGATCTGGTGGTGGGCAAGGACGGGCGGCTTTATGTCGTCGATTCGGGCAATTTTCGCGTGCAGGTATTCGACCGCGACGGCAAGTTTCTGAAGAGCTTCGGCAGCGTCGGCCGGCAGATGGGGCAGTTCGCGCGGCCCAAGGAGATCGCCGCCGATCCGGCGGGCAACATTTATGTCGTGGACACCGCTTTCGGCAACTTCCAGGTCTTCAATCCCGAGGGCGAGTTGTTGCTGTTCGTCGGCTCCCGCTCGGAAGCAGATGGGCCGGCCCGCTACATGCTGCCGGCGGGAATCTTTGTTGACGAAGACGGCCGCATTTATATGGTCGATCAGTGGTTCCGAAAAGTCGATATCTTCCGTCCCTACGGCCTGAAAGCCGACGCCGGTCATCTGGGCCGGCGGCCGGGTGCCAAACCCGCGACGCGTTGAGGAACCGCCGGCTTCGCCACCACGCCGCAACGGCCTTTCAATTTCCTGATTTCGGGAATCGGATTTCCCCGATTCGGGAAAGGTACCGGCGCAAGTTCATACGAATTTCAATTCCGCACGCAGGAGCGGCGAAAAATGATCGCAAGGCGCGTTTGAGTCTCCTTTTCATGCGCTGACGCTGCTGGCACGAAAGATGCTCTTGCTCCGTCAGGGACCGCTTCGATTAAGAAAGGAGGCAAATCATGGAACGTCTGAGTAGACTCGATGCAATGGGCGGCTGGATCGCCGCGGCAAGTATCGTAGCGTTTGCAATGATGGCAGCCGGCTCGGCGTCGGCGCAGATCGCGAACACCAAGCACAACCTGGGGTCGGGCGGTCTTGGCCTTGTCAAGACCACCAGCACCAGTGAGATTTGCGTGTTCTGTCACACGCCACACGGCGGGAACAGCGCCACATCGGCGCCGTTGTGGAACCGGGGCATTCCCGCCTCGTCCAGTTACACGCTCTACGACGGCACGGGCGATGGTACTCGGCCGAGTACCCTGGACGGTGTCAATAATACCGGTACTCTCCTGTCGGTGGGCACGATCTCCGCACTGTGTCTGTCGTGTCACGACGGCAGCACGGCGCTGGATCTCCTTATCAATGCGCCGGGCAGTGGTGGTTACAATGCATCAGGCGCGGCCCAGGGCTGGACCTTTAATGGTGGTACCACGATGCCTGCCGGCGTCACCAGGCTCGGCACCGATCTGAAGGACGATCATCCGATCGGGGTCGCGTATTGCGGCGGCAAGAAGGCGAGCGCGACATACAATATCAGTATTGCGCTCACTGGTGGTGCTGCAGGCGTTTGCAAAGACGAGGATTTCAATAATACCGCCACTCCCGCTAGCGGCTTCTTCTGGGTCGATACCACTGTCGGCACTACCGGCACTCGCGAAAAGACCGACATGATTCTCTATGTTCGCGATTTCGGCACGGGCACAAGCCTTTGGCCCTCGGTTGAATGCGGCAGCTGCCACGATCCGCACTCAAGCAACGCAACGTTCCTGCGCATGGCGAATACCGGCAGCGGGGTGTGCCTCACCTGCCACAATAAGTAGTTCAAATCCAACCGCCACGGGTCAGGCGGCACAGGCCTGACCCGTTTTCATTATGAGGTCCTCGGCGATGATCGGGATGAAGCGAGCGTTAGCCGGTGTCACTGCGATGGCAGCGCTGGTTGCACCGGCGTGCTGGGCCGCCGGCGGTGCGGTTGCGAGCACGCCGAGCGCGGTTTTTGCGGTGGTCGACGGCGCCGTGATCAGCACGCAGGAATTCGACGACGAGCTGGCCGCCACGGTCCGCCAGAAGTTCTATCATCGCCGGCCACCGGATGACCAACTCGCCGCGCTGCAGCGCGAGGTTGGCGACAACCTGGTCAACAGGGTGCTGTTGCTGAAGGAGGCGCAGCGCCGCGGCGTGCGTCCGGACGAGGAGCAGGTGCGCGCAAGGATCGCGGCCTTCGAACAGCGCAATAGCGACCGGCCGCAATGGCAGGAGATCCGCACCCGGATATTGCCGGAGCTTACCCGCGCACTGCAAGAGAAAAGCGTGGTTGCGCAGTTGGAGGCAGCGACCCGCGTCGCGCCTCCGCCCGCCGAGGACGCGCTGCGCGCCTACTACGCCTCCCATCCCGAGCTATTCACCCGACCGGAACAACTGCGTCTGTCGGTGATTCTGCTCAAGGTCGACCCATCATCGCCGGTGGCCGCGTGGGAGCAGGCGCTGCAGCAGGCGCAGGACATCGTCAAGCAACTCTCGAACGGTGCGGACTTTGCCGCGCTGGCGCGGCAGCGCTCGGGCGGTGACTCGGCAAGCAGCGGCGGCGACATCGGTTTTACTCATCGCGGCATGTTGCCCCAGGGCATCGAGACCGTCATCGACAAGCTGGCGCCCGGCGCGACCTCCGAGCCGCTCAGACTGCTGGAGGGCGTGGCGATATTCCGGCTCGCCGAGCGCAAGCCGGCACAGTTAAGGACCCTGGAGGAAGCGCGTGGCAATGTCGCCGAATTATGGGCACGCGACCAGGGGGAATCGCAGTGGCGCGGGTTGCTCGCCCGGTTGCGGGCGGGCGCAAAAATCATCCTCGGCGCCGAGCGCGTACGCGCCGCAGCAGGCGATGGCGGCACGGTCGGCAACAGCGCGGCGCATTGAGCCCATGGCGTGGCGCGACACACGAGAAGAGTGATGTGTGGAGCCCGGAGCAACACGCTTGGCGCGCTGCGGTTCTTGCCACTTGGTGCGCGGGCGTGATGGCACAGGCCGGCGCGCGTGCCGATCAACCAAGCGCCGCGATTGGGCTGCTAGCGACGCTGAACGCGGAGCGCATTGACGCGAGCACCCGAAGCGCGTCCCCCGCCAGACGGTCGCGCGCCACGAATACGGCGAATGACGCAAGCGCATCCCCCGGCGTGCCCGAACAAGACCCGCCGACGCGGCGCTGGCGCGGTTTGCTGCTGGCGCAGCGCATCACCGCGGCAACAGAAGTGCGCGCCGCTCGCGGAAAATCGCCGTTGCGCCGCTCTCCGGACAGGGCTCATGACCTGCTCTACGCCGAACCCCGTGGCGGTTTCGAAGCGGGCCGCGCCGCGCCGCGCCGCGAGCGTTTGCTGCTGGCGCAGGTTCTGGGCACGGCAACCGCAAGCGATGCCGGCGCAGATGCGCCGCCGGCGGCCGGCGCCGCGGCGAGCGATGAGCCCGCCGCGCCATCACTGGGTTGGTTCGGATGGGGCCTGCCGCCACTGCGCTGGGGCGGATCCGTGAAGACCGAAATTCAAATGAGCAGTTCCGCAAATGGTCTGCGGCGGCTGCAGCGCATTGAAAGCGGCAACATCCAAGGCGCCAGCTATATCTACCAGCCGTGGTTTGCGCAGGTGAGCGGCGGCCTGGGATTGCTCGTCGCCAACGAGCAGCAAAGCGCTGGCGCGGGCCTGTCCGCCCAGCCGGCACGCAGTGCCAAATCGGGCGCAGTGACCGGCAAAGGTGACGTGACGCTGTTCCCGATAAGCAGGTTCCCGTTCAACGCTTACTTCGACGTCAGCGACAGCCGCGCAAGCGGTGAAGTGAGCACGGCCGATATTACCAACACGCGTTTCGGCCTGCGACAGAGCTATCGCTCGCTCGAAGGCGGCGACAGCTACACCGCGAGCTTCAACCGCAGCACGCTGGAGTCGCTGTCGTTCGGCCGGGATACCGTGAATGCTCTGGCGGCGAGCGTGGTCCGTGGCAGCGCCCTGCAGTCGTTCAATCTGTCTGGCAGCCACACCAGCAATACGCGCAGCAACAGCGGCGAGCGCACCGCGTTCAGCCAGATATATGGCCGGCACAGCTACCGTCCGGACGCGGAGTTCTCGGTTGAGAGCCTCGCCAGCGCCAGCAATAGCCAGTTTCGCCTGCTCTCCGACGGAGTGCCGGCAAACAACCGTTCCCATTTCGCGCAGGCCAATTCCTTCGCGACCTGGCGCCCGGAGGAGGACTCGCCCCTTAACGTGAGCGGCGGCGCGCGAATATTCCGCGCGACGATCGCAAATAATAACGCAGCGGAAGTGCAGTCACTCAGCTTGGGCGCAAACCTGGGCGCGACTTACCGGTTCAGCCAGAAAACCAGCGTCGCCGGCAGCGCGACGGTCACGCAGTTGCTTGCCGATGGTGCCAGCCGGCGTGTGACAACGCAGTCGGCGAGCGTAAACCACGTGGGCGACCCGGCCGCGATTTACGGCTCCCGTTACGCCTGGAACGCCGCGGCCAATCTCTCCAACCAAACCGGCACGGCCGACGGCGCGCGGCAAAACCTGGGTGGCCAGTTGGGGCATAACCTGACACGCGGCGTGACGCTGGGAGAGAACTCCCAGGCCAACATCGGCCTCGGGCAAAGCGCAGGCGTCAGTTTCGACACTGTGCTGGGGCCCGCCCAGACGCTAAGCCACAATGCGAACGCGTCCTTGCGCCTGTCCAGAGGCACGGCGACCAGCGCTTACGTCAGCCTGTTCGGCATCGATACGCAAACCAGCGGCCGACTCGCAAACCACTTCCAGATGATCAATTTCCAGGCGAGCGGCCAATTCCAGTTCGGCAGCAATTCCGCGGCGACGCTAAATCTGACGGTGCAAGGCGTACGCCAGAGCACGACAAACGCGACAAGCGCGCCAGACACCACAAGCACGACAAACCCGGGGATGAATTTCAATACCAGCGGCAATCTGAACTATTTTCACCGGCGCGCATTCGACGTGCCGAGACTGCGGTACAGCGCCATCTACAGTGCCAACGAGTCGCAGTTCAAGTCGCGGCTGCAAGGGGACATCGACGCGCCGCGCGAGCGGATAAACCAGTCGTTCGAACAGCGACTGGACTATACCGTCGGGCGCCTAGCATTTCGCATGTCGATGCGCTTCGCCCGGATCGAGGGGCGGCGCGATGCGTTATTATTGTTCACCATGAATCGGGATTTCGGAGGTTTCTAGCCGTGGCGGGAGATACGCTGATACGGGTGTTCCGGTGAGCGCAGGCGGGAGAGCGGCGGCAGCATGCGTGGCGCTGGCCGCGAGTGTCATGGTGCTATCGGGCGGCGTGCACGAGGCACGAGCCGAGTACGGCGACGTTGTCATGAACAATTATTCAGATGGCGCCGGCATGCGCCCGGTGGTGTTTCCGCATTGGTTCCACCGCGTGCGGTTCCGCTGCAAGGTCTGTCACACCGACCTCGGGATCATGTTCAAGGCCGGCGGCAACGAGATCAACATGCTGAAAATCATCGACGGGCAATACTGCGGCGCTTGCCACAATGGTTCCTTGGCCTGGTCCGTGGAGAATTGCGACCTGTGCCATTCCGCCAAGCGCGGAATGCCGACGCAGTTGCACGAGAGCACCATCAACCTGTTGGGCGCAGCGGGGACGGCACCCCCCGGGACGCCCGCAGGAAGCCCGATGACGGCCAAGCCCGCCACGGGCGGCAAGAAATAGGGACCGCCCAGGATGACGCGTCGACAGTCTGGCGCCGGGCTGGTACTTGCGGCACTGCTCGTCGCATCGACGCACGCGCAGGAATCGCCGAAGGGCAAGTTGGTGTATCAGGCAACTTGCGCTGCCTGTCACACGCCCGGGCTGGCGGGGGCGCCCAAGCTTGGCGACGTCGCAGCCTGGGCGTCGCGCCTGGGCGCTGGATCCGGCCCGATGTACGTTAACGCGATCAAAGGCAAAGGGGCCATGCCGCCCAAAGGCGGCAACGCTTCGCTCTCCGACGCAGATCTGCGCGCAGCGGTTGACTTCATGCTGGCACAGGTGCGCGGCGAAGCCGGATTGCCCAAACCCGGCGGGTCTGTCGCGCCGGGTGCTCAGCCACCGCCGACTGGCGCAGGCGCGACGGCGGGCACGCCGGCGCCGGCCGCGGCGGACCCCGCGGTACAGGAATCCCAAGATCCCAATGCGTTCAATCGATTGATGGTGGCGCCGTCGCGGCGAAACCGGCCACCTGCCGAGGATGGCATCCACGATCCGGCGAGCCCAGGCACTGCGCTGTTACAGGCGCCGCTGCGCGCGTTCCAAGCGCTGCCGCGCAGCAATCTGGGCAATTACGTGAATTGGGTTGCGGCGCTCCGCGACAAGCGGATCCAGCCGCGGTGGGACGCTCGCGATTCCAAAGCCCAGGCGACGGTCATGGACTTGAACATCGTGCGTGAGGTCAAAGGGTCGATGCTCGACGTTGTGTTTCCGCACAAGCAGCACACCGAATGGCTGGATTGCTCGAACTGCCATCCGGCGATATTCACGCCGCAGAAGGGCTCCAATCAAATCAGCATGGCCGCCATCATGCTCGGCCAGAAATGCGGCGTGTGCCACGGCAAGGTTGCATTTCCGATTTCGGAATGCCGGCTGTGCCACGCGCGGCCTAAGAGCGCCGAGGCGCGGACCCCCGAAGCCAGGACTGCGGAAGGAGGGAAACCATGACGCGCCTGCTGCGGTGGATTGCGTTGGCGGTAGCAACCTGCACTTCGGCCGCGGTGCACGCCGCCCAGGGCGAGGCCAAGGTGCCGAGTCCGGTGGTCAACCCATCGCGCCAACTCGTCGAGCAAAAAGCGGCTTTTCTGAAACGCGCGCTATCCGATTCCCCGGCCGCCAGGCGCATCGAGGCCAGCAACAACACCGAAGCAAAAAAGTATCTTGCCAGTGCGCAGGAGAACTACCACAGTGCCCTGTTCTCCATCAAGAACAATGATGTTTCCGGTGCGGACAAGCTACTCAACCAGGCGACCTGGTTGATCGGCAAGGCACGCCAGCTCGTGCCTGACCCAAGTGAGCGCAACGTTGAACACCGGGTGCGCTACGCGCAGACGCTTGATTCGGTCGAATCGCTGCGTATTTCCTACCAGCGACACTTGCAGCGCGCGAAGCCGCAGCAACCTGGAGCGGCCGCAAACGACGCGCTGCTTACCAAGGTGGCGCGGCTTGTCGATAGCGCGAAGAGTCTTGCGGATTCAGGCCAAGTCGTGCAGGCCAACAAATCGCTGGGCGAGGCTGAACGGACGCTGATGGTGGGGCTGGGCCGGGTACTCGGTTCGAAGACCATCGAGTATTCGCAGCGTTTCGAGTCGCCGGCCGAAGAGTATGCCTACGAACTGGAACGCAACCACAGCTACGCAGTCCTCATCCCGATTGCGCTACAAGGATTCCGGCCCACGGACGAGGCAGTCCGCGACGCCGAACGTTTCGTCGATGCCAACCGCCGGCTGCGCGAGCAGGCGCAACGGCAAGCGGCCGCAAAAGACCATCGCTCGGCACTTGCTTCGCTGCGCGGCGGAACGGCTCAGCTGCAGAGCGCGCTGGAGGCGGCCGGGCTGCGCGTGCCGCGGGATTCAAAACAGGAATGATTTCTGAAATCATGAAGTGTCCATGAGGGCGAATCGAATCGGCATGGTCTTGCTCGTCCTGAGCGCAGTTGCTGCTCCCACAGGCGCCTGCGCGCAGCAGGCGGCGGCCGATTCGGCCGCGGACCGGGGCCGGCTGGAGCAGCGCCTGGCGGCGGTGGAAACCCTGCTGGAGAAATCATCGGCGGCGCGCCATGTGGAAGCGAGCGGTGACACGGCCGCCCGGCAAAAGCGGGACAGAGCGCGTGAGATCTATC
>Ga0082335_1008970_pt1 | contig 11048 bp, 9 predicted proteins | sample Subgrocontami58m_FD_72375 | JGI IMG/M metagenome (GOLD analysis project Ga0082335, IMG submission 72375) | Subsurface groundwater microbial communities from S. Glens Falls, New York, USA - GMW37 contaminated, 5.8 m (SPADES assembly) (version 2) ...
TGTGGGTGGCGCCGAGCGACGCCGAGGCGACGTGGGCGCGCAGCGCATCGACCGCCGCGCCATGCGCCAGGTTCACATGATGGATGGCCTGGTGCAGGGCGGCCGGATCGGTGAGGCCCGGCGGGTGCCAGGCCAGGCCGTAGCCGAACAGCGTGAAGACTCCCGGCTCGTTGAAGGTGGCGAAGCGTTTCACGCGATCGCCGAAGCGGCGCGCGACCAGCGTCGCATAGTCCGCGAACCAGCCCGCGATGTCGCGGTTGAGCCATCCGCCCTGGTCCTGCAGCGCCTGCGGCAGATCCCAGTGGTAGAGGCAGAGCCACGGTTCGATCCCCGCCGCCAGCACGCCGTCGATCACCTGGTCGTAGAAGGCGAGCCCCGCTTCGTTGGCCGCGCCCCGGCCGGCGGGCAGGACGCGCGGCCACGCCACCGAAAAGCGGTAGGCGTTGACGCCGAGGTCGCGCATCAGGGCGATGTCCTCGGCGTAGCGGTGATAGTGATCGCACGCGACGTCGCCGGTGTGGCCGTTGGCGACATGGCCGGGAACGCGGCTGTAGCCGTCCCACACGCTGGGGCCACGCCCGTCGACCGCGGCGGCGCCCTCGATCTGGTAGCTCGACGTCGAGACGCCCCAGACGAAGTCGCGCGGCACCAGGTGGCGCTCGAGCTCGCTCCGCAGCCTGTCCTGGATGGCGGCGACGCTCATTTCGCCAGCCAGCCGGCTTTGGCGATGGCCGTGTCGTAGGGGAACACGACCTCGCGGTCGGGCGCGGCGAGACGCCTGTCCGCATCGGGGCAGGGGATGCGGGCCAGCATGTCGCGGATGACGTTGAGGCGCGTGCTGCGCTTGTCGTCGGCATGGACCACGATCCACGGCGACAGCGGACTGGACGTGCGTCGCAGCATCTCGTTCCGCGCCTCGCTGTAGTCGTCCCAGTGTTTCATCGCGGCGCGGTCGACCGGGCTCACCTTCCACTGCTTGAGCGGATCGGTGCGCCGGTCGTCGAGGCGCTTCTTCTGCTCCCTGCGACTGATGTCGAGGTAGTACTTGATGATCTGGATGCCGGACCCGATCAGCATGTGCTCGAACGGCACCACCGACTCGAAGAAGGCCTCGTACTCGGTGCCGGTGCAGTATCCCATGACATGCTCGACGCCGGCACGATTGTACCAGCTGCGATTGAACAGGATCATTTCCTGGGCCGCCGGCAGATAGCGCACGAAGCGCTGGAAGTACCACGACGTCTGGTCGCGGTCGGACGGCCTGCCGAGCGCCACGACGCGCGTCTCGCGCGGGCTGAGATGCTGGACGACGCGCTTGATCGTTCCGTCCTTGCCGCTGCCGTCACGGCCTTCGAACAGGATCAGCACCTTGTGTCCGTGCTGGATGATGTGCCGCTGCGTCTTCACCAGTTCGATCTGCAGGGCGCGCAGCGTGGCTTCGTAGGCCTCGTCGCCGTCGTCGTCGTCTCTCGCGCGGTCGCGCTTGTGCTTCTTCCCGGTCATCGGACAGGCTGTTCCTGCAGCTTGGACGTGAGGTGATGGTAGAGCAAGGGACGCACCGCGTCATGGGCCCGGTGAGGACGCAAGCGAGTCCGGCGATCGACTTTTCAGTCTTGCTTCCGCCGCCGCGACCTTCTGCTTCACGGCGAGGAAGCTGTCCGGACTGACGGAAATCGAATCGATACCGCAGTCGACGAGGAATTCGGCGAACTCCGGATGATCGCTCGGCGCCTGGCCGCACAGGCCGATCTTGGCGCCGGCCTTGTGCGCCTCCCGGATGACGTTCTCGATCATCCACTTCACCGCATCGTCCTGTTCGTCGAACAGGTCGGCCAGTGCCTCGGAATCGCGATCGACGCCCAGCGTGAGCTGGGTGAGATCGTTGCTGCCGATCGAGAAACCGTCGAAGCGCTCCGCGAAGGCCTTGGCCAGGATGACGTTCGAGGGGATCTCGCACATCACGTAGACTTCCAGTCCCTTGTCGCCGCGCCGCAGCCCGTTTTCGGCCATGACGGCGAGGACGCGGTCGGCTTCCGCCACCGAGCGGCAGAACGGGATCATGACGATCACGTTCCTGAATCCCATCTCCTCGCGCAGGCGCAGGATGGCCCGGCATTCCAGGGCGAAGCCCTCGCGATAGCGCGGCGAGTAGTAGCGCGACGCGCCGCGAAACCCGATCATCGGGTTCTCTTCCTTGGGCTCGAAGGCGGCGCCGCCGATCAGGTTGGCGTATTCGTTGGTCTTGAAGTCGCTCATGCGGACGATGACGGGCCTGGGATACTGCGAGGCCGCGAGGCGGGCGAGGCCGAGTGCCAGGCGGTCGACGAAGTAGTCGGTCTTCTTCTCATAGCCCGCCGTGAGTTCCTCGATCTGCCGCTTCGCTTCGGCGTCCTGCAGCGTATCGAAGTTGACCAGCGCCATGGGATGCACCTTGATGTGGTTGCCCACGACGAATTCCATGCGCGCGAGGCCCACGCCGTCGGCCGAGATCCGCCACCAGCGGAAGGCGGCGGCGGGGTTGGCGAGATTGAGCATGATCTTGGTTTTCGTGGCGGGGACGTCGTGCAGGTCGAGCAGCTCGGTCTCGACGTCGGCCGCGCCCTCGTAGACGAAGCCCTGGTCGCCTTCGGCGCAGGACACGGTCACTTCCTGTTCGCCGTGGAGCAGGTGGGTGGCATTGCCGGTGCCGACGACGGCGGGCAGGCCCAGCTCGCGGCTGACGATGGCGGCGTGCGATGTCCGCCCGCCGCGGTCGGTCACGATCGCCGCCGCGCGTTTCATGATCGGTACCCAGTCGGGATCGGTGGTGTGCGTCACCAGGACGGCGCCGTCGACGAAGCGGTCGATGTCGCGGGCGCTTTCGATCAGGCAGACGCGTCCCGTCACCACCGCCTCGCCGATGCTGAGGCCGGTCGCCAGCGTCCGGCCCTTCGACTTGATCCGGTAGGTCCGGTATTCGCCGGTGCGACGGCGGGACTGCACTGTCTCGGGGCGGGCCTGCACGATGAAGAGCCGGCCGCTCTGGCCATCCTTGGCCCACTCGATGTCCATCGGGCAGCCGTAGTGGTCTTCGATCGCCGAGGCCCAGCGCCCGAGCGTGAGGATGTCGTCGTCCGGCAGGACGTAGGCCTCGCGCTCCGCCCGCGAGGTCGGCACGGTCCGCGTCGGCCGGTCGCCGTCGCCCGCGTAGATCATCTTCTGAGCCTTGCCGCCCCGCCGCTTCTCGATGATCGGCCGCAGCGAGGGGTCGGACAGCAGCGGCTTGAACACCTGGTATTCGTCGGGATCGACCGCGCCCTGCACCACGGTCTCGCCCAGACCCCAGGCGGCATCGATGACGGCGACACGATCGAAGCCGGTCTCGGTGTCGATCGTGAACATCACGCCGGCGGCGCCGAGGTCCGAGCGCACCATGGCCTGCACGCCGATCGACAGGGCGACCTTGAGATGGTCGAAGCCCTTGGTCTGGCGGTAGCTGATGGCGCGATCGGTGAAGAGCGAAGCGTAGCAGCGGCGGCAGGCGTCGAGCAGGGCCGTCTCGCCGCGGACGTTGAGGAAGGTCTCCTGCTGTCCGGCGAAGCTCGCGTCGGGCAGGTCCTCGGCGGTGGCGCTCGACCGCACCGCCACATCGGCATCGGTGCGGCCGATGCGATCGCAGAGGCCGCGATAGGCGCGGCCGATGTCGAGGGCCAGCTCCTCCGGCCAGTCGCCGCGCAGGAAGGCGCGGCGCAGGATCTGTCCGGTCTCGGCCAGCGTCGCCTTGCCGTCCGCCAGGTCGCGCAATGTGGCGGCGATCGTGTCGCGCAGTCCGTTGGCATCGACGAAGCGCCAATAGGCGTCTGCCGTCGTGGCGAAGCCCGGCGGCACCACCACGCCGCGCGCGCCGAGGTGGCGCACCATCTCGCCCAGCGAGGCATTCTTGCCGCCGACCCGGGGAACGTCCGTGCGCTCCAGTTCCTCGAACCAGACGACGGTGCCGGACGATGCGGTCATTGGGGGTTCCTTCGGTGCAAATCGGTCGATGCCGACTATTCACCCAGTGGAGGAAGGCCTGTTTGATTCAGATCAGCCCGGTCGGCGCGCCCGGCCGGTAGGTAACATCGTGGTCGACCTTGTAGTATGATGAAAGCGAAAGCTCCTTGTGTCGATGACTCCGGCTGAACGTTCCTAGTGCAGGAAAAAGAACTCCGCCTCGCCCTGGTGTGCTTCGGCGGCGTCTCGCTGGCCGTCTACATGCATGGCGTCACCAAGGAGATCCTGAAGCTCGTCCGCGCCTCGGGTGCGCTGCATGCCGTCCGCGGCCCGGGACGCAGCACGGCTTCGTTCTTCGACGCTAACGACCGCGCCAATCCGGAGTACGACACCGAGGCGGTCTATTTCGATCTCCTGCGCGAGGTCGGCCGCACGCTCGACCTGCGGGTCATTGTCGACGTCATCGCCGGCGCGTCTGCCGGCGGCATCAACGCCACCATGCTGGCGCGTGCCCTCAGCCATGATCTGCCGATGGGGCCGCTCCGCGACCTCTGGCTCGATCGCGCCGACATCGACCAGCTGCTCGCGCCCGAGGCGCGGGCCGGCGCCTGGAGCAAGTGGTTCCTCGATCCGCTCATCTGGGCGCTACGGGCCGTCAGGCCGTCGCAGCCGATCGACGACCCCGAGGTCCGCCGCAAGCTCTCGCTGTTCGTGCGCTCGCGCTGGTTCAAGCCGCCGCTTAGCGGCGCCCGCATGGCCGGGTTCCTGCACGACGCCATGGTCACCATGGGAGCACCGCGCGACCGCCAGGCCTCGCTGCTGCCCTCCGGCCAGAAGCTCGACCTGTTCGTGACGCTGACCGACCACTACGGCTACCGCCAGCCCATCCGCATCCACCAGCCGCCGCTGATCCACGAACACGAACACCGCCACATCCTGCGCTTCCGCTACAGGCGGCGGCTCAGTGGCACGGTCGACAGCGATTTCGACCTCGAGGGCGTGCCGGCGCTTGCCTTCGCCGCGCGCGCGACCTCGTCGTTCCCCGGCATGTTCCCGCCGGCCCGGATCGCCGAGATCGACCAGCTGCTGGCGGAGAGGGGCCTGCCCTGGCCGGGTCGCGCGCGCTTCCTCGAGCGCAACTTCGCCCCCTATATGCGGCAGAACGTCGATCCGGCGTCGGCCTGGTTCGTCGACGGCAGCGTGCTCGACAACCGGCCGTTCCGCCAGGCCATCGGCGCCATCAGCAGCCGCCCGGCCTATCGCCAGGTCGACCGCCGGCTGCTCTACATCGATCCCGATCCGGCGCCGCCGGGCGCACCCGTCCATCACAGCGAACCCGGGTTCTTCACCATGCTGTGGAGCGCGCTGTCGGACCTGCCCAGCACCCAGCCGGTGACCGACGAGCTCAACTGGGTCGACGAGTTCAACGACCGCGTCGAACGGCTGCGCGAGATCGTCGACAATGCCCGGCCGCGCATAAGCGGCCTCGTCGCATCCATCGTCGCGTCGGCGTTCGATGGCCCGCTGGCGTCGGGCGAAGTGCGGACGTGGCGGGCCCAGGCCAACCTCGTGGCGGCGCGCGACGCGGGCTTCGCCTACGAGGGATATGTCCGGCTGAAGCTCGCCTCGGTGCGCACCTTCCTGGCCCGCCTCATCGCCAGGCTGCGCGGTGCACCGCCGCGTTCGCCGCTGGCCTACGCCATTGCCGAGGCCGTCGATGCCTGGGCGGAAGCGGCGGGCAATGTCTACGACGGGGCGCCGGTCATGCCCCGGGATCCCGCCGCCGATGATGCCGTGCCGCGCTGGATCGCCTTCCTGCGCGCCTTCGACATCGACTACGCCAAACGACGCCTTCACTTCATGATCGAGGGCCAGAACCGTCTCTACCAGGTGATCGACCGGCCGCCGTTCGAAGGCCTCGACCCGGCCGCCGTCGATGCGTTGAAGCGCGCCTTCTACGACCGGCTCGCCGCCCTGCAGCGTCGCGAACAGGCGCCGTTCGACGATTCCCTGAGCCGCGACCTGGCCGAAGGCCTCTTCCGAGCCGCCCCGCCGGTCGCGGGACGAGAGGAAAGCCGCCGCTTTGCCCGCCAGTTCGTCGAGCGCCACCGCGGCGAGGTCGACGCGCTGATGGCCCGCCTGGCGGCAGTCATGGATCTCGAGGCGGGTGCCGGCGAGATCGATACCCTGCTGGCCGACAACGCGGTCCGTCGCTGGCATCCGCAGGAGCGCCGCGAGGTCATCGTCGGCTATCTGGGCTTTCCCTTCTGGGACGTGCTCACCTTTTCCGTGATGAGCGGCCAGGGGGCCGGCGAGTTCAACCGCATCCTGGTCGATCGCCTGAGCCCGCAGGACGCTCTCAGCCTCGGCAGGTTCAGCGGCTCGGCCAGTCTGCGCGGCGTCGGCTTCGGCCATTTCGCCGCCTTCTTCTCCCGCGCCTATCGCGAGAACGACTACCTGCTCGGGCGCCTGCACGCGTTCGACCGGCTGGTCGACATCGTCTGCGATTCGGCGGGCATCGCTGCCGGGGACAAGCGCCGCGCCGCCGCGCTTGCCTGGAAGAAGCGCGGCTTCACCACCATCCTCGATGCCGAGGAAGAACACCTGCCCAACAGCGCCGCCCTGATCGCGGCGCTGCGCCAGCACATCGACACGTTGGGAGAGAAGGCCTTCGCTCCCGTGAAATAGAACCGAGGATCGCTAGGCCTCGGAGGCAACCGGCGGCTTGCGCCGTGTCAGGAGCAGGCCGGCCAGCGCCACGGCGGCGAACAGGGCGCCGGCCAGAAAGGTGGCGGCGGACCCCAGCTCGCTCCACAGCAGGCCGGCCAGGGCGCTGGCGACCAGCATCGCAAGGCCGCACACGAGATTGAACATCCCGAAGGCCGTGCCGCGCAACGCGGCCGGGGCGGCGTCGGCAACCAGCGTGGCCAGCAATCCCTGGGTGAAGCCCATATGCAGCCCCCAGAGCGCCACGCCCGCCATCATCCCCCACAGGCCGACCTCGCCGGCCAGCAGCAGGTCGGCCGCTATGAGCAACGCGAGGCCGACGATCAGGACGCGGCGGCGGTCCACGCGGTCCGAGAGGCATCCGGCCGGATAGGCCGACGCCGCGTAGGCGGCACTCATCACCACCATGACGACCGGAACCCAGGCGATGGAGAGGCCGAACTCCTGGGCGCGCAGGATGAGGAAGGCCTCGCTGAATCGCGCCAGGTTGAAGATCGTGCCGACGACCACGACCCACCAGTAGGCGCGGCCGAGCTTGCCGAGCTCGGTGCGGCTGATCGGGAAGGGGGCACGCGCGGCCGTGTCCCGGCGCGCCGGCTCGGACACGCCGAACGCCAGCAGCGCAAAAGCGAGGAAGGCGGGCAACACGGCGAACCACAGGACCGTGCGGATGTCGTCCGCGAACAACAGCATCAGGAGGATGGCCAGCAACGGCCCGAGCAGTCCGCCGACGGTGTCGAGCGCCTGGCGAAGTCCGAAGGCGGCACCCCTCAGGGCCGGCGGCGCGATGTCGGCGACCAGGGCATCGCGCGGGGCGCCCCGGATCCCCTTGCTGATCCAGTCGCTGATGGCGCCGGAGAAGATCTTGGTGATCGAGGCCGTCGCTTCGGCAAAGCCTTCGATGATGCCGACCGTCAGCACCGAGACGCCCAGCGTCGTCACCAGGAAGACGGGCAGGAGGGCGTGTATCAGCTCGGACGAGATGTCCATGAACAGGCTGACGAGGCCGAGCGTCCAGATGGCGCGGGGCATCTGCTTCGACGAGGCGGCGGCAGCATCGGGAGCGGGCGTGACGGGTGCCTCCTGGTCTCGGCAACGAGGTGCTTCGGGACTGGAGATCGAAGGGGAGGCCGGGTCAAGCGGCGACCGCCCGCTCTCTCATCATCATCATGGTGGCGCGGCGGCAGCGGGGTGCTAAGCATGTCCCCAGCCATGAGCGGTTCCGGATCGATCGTTTCCCTCGACTTGGCGCTGCGCGGCGGCGCTGTCGCGGTTCGCGAAGGGCCCGTTTTCTGAATGACGCAGGCCAGCCCTCCGGCGCCGACGCGGATCGGCCCTGCGGCCTATGACGCCTGGCGCCGGACGCCGCTCGGCGCCCTCACCGAGCGGCTGGAACACGGGCTGCTCTTCGAGGCCGCTGGCCGGCTTGACGGCCTGCGGGTACTCGAGGTGGGTTCGGGAGACGGAGCGTTCGCCGTGGAAGCTGCACGGCGCGGCGCCCTCGTGACCGGCGTCGATCCCGATCCTGCCATGCTTGCCGCCGCGGCCGCCCGGGCCCGCGCGGCGGGCGTCGATCTTCACCTGGGCGACGGCCGCGCCGAACGGCTGCCGTTCGCCGACAGTAGCTTCGACCTCGTGTTCACGGTCGCCGTGCTGTGCTTCGTGGCGGATGCCGATGCGGCGATCCGCGAGATGGCGCGTGTGCTGCGTCCGGGCGGACGTCTGGTCCTGGGTGAGCTCAATCGCTGGAGTTCGTGGGCCGCGCTCCGCTGGGCCAAGGGGCTGGCGGGAAGCCGCACCTGGCGCAGTGCCCGTTTCCGGACAGCCGCGCAACTGCGCCGCTCGATTGCCGCCGCCGGGCTTTCGGTCGTGTCGGTCGACGGCGCGGTCTTCTATCCGCAGCTCGCTGCTGTTGCGCGCCTGATGGCGCCGATGGATCGCTCGCTGGGGCGACGCACGACGTTCGGTGCCGCGTTCGTGGTGGTCGGCGCCATCAAGCCGGGGCGGGCGCCCCGTTGCTAGAGCAAGCGCTCGTCGAGCTCGGCCCAGCGCGCCGGGCCTTCCTTGAACACGACCAGGAACAGCTCACGGAACAGCCGCTCGATGCGGGGATCGGCCGGGCCCGAAGCGTCGGTCCAGGCCGTGGTGTAGGACAGCATGCGGTCGTTCCGGCAATAGATCGCATAGACGTAGAACACGCCCGGCCTGTTGGCGCGGAAGCGTGCGGGCTCGCCGGCGCAGACCGGATCGGCGTTGAGGTTGAGCGCCGGATCGAACACCAGCACCAGGCGGTAGTCGGGACTGGGCGGCGGCGACGGCCGCTCATAGGTGAAGGTGAGGGCCGGCCGCGGCTTGGCCGACTGCATCGCCGGCAGCAGGTCGCGCGCGACCGTGGCCGGGTCGGTGCCGGGGAAGGGATTGCCCGCCAGCACGACCTGGAACGGCTTGTTGTCGGTGGCGGCCCAGAACTCGCGATAGTCGTACTGCGGTGCGTAATAGGCGCCGCCGATCGTGGCCGCGACGGCGAGCGCCGGCAGCACGACGGCGGCGAAAAGGGCGACGACAATCCTGCGGGCACGGCGCATCTTCGTCTCCTGCGAATGAACGCAGGCTTACCGCGCCGGACCGCGACCGGCCAATCAGGCCTTCGTGAGGCTGCCGGGCCGAGGTGAGAATGGGGTTACGGCGTGAATTTCGTCGGCGCGCCCTCGTCCGGGATCGGCTTGGCGCCGAGGTCGCGCTGCGCTTCTTTGATCTCGGGCAACAGGCTCTTCACGCCACCTTTCTTCTCGCCCGGCTCGACTGCCTTGCGGGTCATGCCTTCCTCGGCGGCAACGTCCTGCAGGCGGGCATCGAGCTCCCACTCCTGGAGGATTTTGACCTTCTCGCCAGGCTGCAGCTCCTTGCTGGCCGCAACGTCCGCAGGCTGGTCGAAGACAGCGGCGGGGTTGGTCATTGCCTTGTCCTTGTCGATCTCGTCCATGGGGAGTCTCCAACTGTCGTTTGCCACCGTTTTCGCGATCCGGCGGGATGTAAACGGAAAGTCCGGTGTGAATGTTCCGAGGCGGAGTTAGTTGGGCACGCCTAACATGGCTCAGGCGCCGGCCATGGTGATCACCGCGCCGACGACGGAGATGGCGAGGACCGTAATGACGCGGCCGCTTATGACGGCGCCGCGCGCCTCGACGGGTGTTAGGTCACGCTGCATGGCGTCCTCCTGATGCGGGGAAAAAAGCAACGGACGTCAACGCAGCGAAGACGCCATGGTTGCCGGTCTAGCCCCGCTCCAGCGCCCGCTCGAGCCGGCGGCTTAGGAACCAAGGCAGGCCGAGGAAGGCCACCAGCAGGCCGAGGCCCAGGCCCGAGGAGGCGTCGCTCATCGTCTTCTCGGACACGTAGCCGAAGGCATAGCCGGCCGACACGGTCGTCGTGGCCCACAGGCCCGCTGCGACGAAAAGCATCGCCAGGAAGAGCGGCGAGGATATCCCTATCTCATGTTTCTCTCGACCGGGAGAAGATGATATGGCGCGGCGCTTGCTCAACCCGTCTGCCATGGCCAAAGTCCGGTAAACGAGGAATTCGATGAGCCTGAATCGCATCACACGACGAGCCGCCCTGATCGGGGCATCCGCGCTGCCGCTCGCCGCCGGCGCCGCGCGCGCCCAGGGAATTCCGGCCGGAGAGTTTCCCGACCGGCCGATCAAGCTGATCATCCCGTGGGCCGCGGGCGGTCCGGCCGATGCCGGGTTCCGCATCCTGGCGGAGTCGGTCTCGAAGAAGCTCGGCCAGCCGGTCGTGGTCGAGAACAAGGGCGGCGCCGCGGGCGTGCTGGGCGCGCTCGCCCTTCAGGATGCCAAGCCCGACGGCTACACGATCTGCCAGATGCACATGGGCATGCTGCGCCAGCCGCTGCTCAACCCGCAGCTAAAATACGATCCGATCAAGGACCTGACCTACATCCTGCAGATCACCGGCTTCGTCATGGGCGTCGTGGTGCGAACCGAGGCGCCTTGGAAGACGCTGCCCGAGCTGCTCGCCTACGCCAAGGCCAACCCCGGCAAGCTGAACTGGGGCACGCTCGGCGCCGGCTCGACCCAGCACCTCGCCATGGAGCGGCTCGGCATGGCGCAGGGCCTCTCCTGGACGCACGCGCCCTATCGCGGCACGGCCGACACGCTGCGCGCCCTGATGGGCGGCGAGATCGACTTCGCCTCCGAATCCTCGGGCTGGGCGCCGATGGTGATGGCGGGCAAGCTCCGGCTGCTCGCGGTCTTCACCGCGGAGCGCGCCAAGCGTTTCCCCGACGTGCCGACCGTGCGCGAACTCGGCCTGGAGGGCGCCGTCGGCCG
>Ga0082335_1008973_pt1 | contig 11033 bp, 12 predicted proteins | sample Subgrocontami58m_FD_72375 | JGI IMG/M metagenome (GOLD analysis project Ga0082335, IMG submission 72375) | Subsurface groundwater microbial communities from S. Glens Falls, New York, USA - GMW37 contaminated, 5.8 m (SPADES assembly) (version 2) ...
ATCTCTCCACCGCGCACCGCACCGCCATGGAGGTGCAGGCCGGCTATGTCTGGATCAACGAGATCGGCCGGCATTTCCTCGGCGCGCCCTTTGGCGGCACCAAGCAATCCGGCATCGGCCGCGAGGAATGTTTGGAGGAAATGCTCAGCTTCACGCAGGAGAAAAACATCCACGTGAGGCTGCGGCCGACGAAGGCGTGATCGTCCAGTCGCGCGACAGCGCGGCGCTGGGATTTCAAACCCGAGCTGCGCGGCAGACGGGTATTTCACCTTCGAGGGCCGGTCTTCCTGCTGCATACGCTGGTGCGCCTCCTGCCATGACGGCTGTGTGTGCCGAAAACCTAAACCCGGACGTAGTGGTGATGAAGTCCGCCAAGGATCGCGTGTGAACTAATGATTCCGGTCCGCTGAACCGGGCGAGAGACTGGCGCATCCTTATCCAATGACCGGTGCGTTCTGATACCGTTGTAATAGCCAGCATAGGATCGCAGGATCCGGCGCAGATGCGCCGCGCCCAAGACGACGAAATGGTCCACACACTCGCGTCGGATAGATCCGATCAACCGCTCGGCAAAGCCATTCTGCCAAGGCGAGGCTGGTGCAGTGGGCTTGTCCCGAATGCCCATGGCGCACAATCGGCGTGTGACGATGGTGCCGTAGATCCGATCCCGATCGCGAATGAGGTGTTGCGGGGCATCATCCCAAGGGAATGCCTCCGTTATTTGACGTGCAATCCATTCTGCCGTCGGGTTTGTTGTGACGTTGATCCAGACGAGGTCTCTACGGTCCAGCCGAACGATGACGAAGGCATAGAGCAGGTCGAAACCGATGGTCGGGGCAATGAACAGGTCCATGGCGGTGATGTCCGGCGCGTGGTTACGCAGGAAGGTGCGCCATTCCTGACTTGGCGGTCCACGCCGCTTGACCATGTACTTGGCGACGCTCGATTGCGCGACATCAAACCCGAGCTTGAGCAGTTCGCCGTGGATGCGCGGCGCTCCCCAAAGCGGATTTTCGACGCTCATCCGCCGGATCAGAGCACGGAGGTCCGTCTCGATCTGCGGTCGCCCTCCCAGTGGGCGCTATTTCCAACGCCAGTAGCGGCGAAAGCCCGCCCGATGCCACCGCACGAGGGTCTCGGGCCGGATGATTGTGAGGACCTGCAGGATCGACGGAAACCATCGATACAGCAGGATAAAGAACCAGCGATCGTTGTTCGTCAGCCGGACCCAGCCCTGCATCTTACGCCGCAAGACGATCAACTGATGTCGTAGCGCCGCATTCTCTGCTTCAAGCCGGCTCTTCGACTTGAATGGCGCGGCCACGAGAGCAAGGAATAAACACAGCAGCCCAATCATTGCGCCAGCTTAGGCGATTCTGTCACCTCATCAACGCGGATAAGGTTTTCGGTACACACTGGCTGGCTGACGACGTAGTCAGTTGCGAACTGGTCTTGACTCACTTGCCCTGAGAAAACAGGGCATTCCAGCAGTTTTCTTCACCGCTCACACTCTTGCGCACCGAGTTTGCGCAGGAATACAGCGGCTTAGTGAGCCATTCGCTCTGCTGAGGAACACTTTTTTCTCGGTCCGCCGCGATCTTTGAGCGCGAAAACAGGGAATTTCGATGCGCATATCCGGGATCGGACTGTCGTTTCGTGGGATCGCATTGCTGTTATGCAGGATCGGATTGCCGTTACGCGGGACGCAAGTGCTGACGAGTGGGATGCAATTGCGCGACAGCGGGAAGGACATGCGGTGTTGCGGGAATTGGGAGTTGTTGTCCGGGATGCGATTGCGCTAATCGCGCCCTTGTCGGCTTGCCGGCTCAGCATGAGCGGCGGTGTCTTTCTTGCTTCAGGATTTCTGCTGAGCGTGCGCGAGGGTTCGAGCTAAGCCTTTCGAAAAATTTGATCACCCATTTGTGATCAAGCGAGCTTTTCGCCGCCCGACGTCCGTTTTTGAAGCCCTGAGCCTTCAAAACCTCCTCAAGACCTCTTCAAGCACCCTTCAAGGAGTAACTCAGAATTTCGATCCAGAACGACGCCTTATCGCTTGTGATCGGAGGACTTGTTCGCTTGCAGTTCTGTTACGCTCTCGGGGGCGAATCACCGATAACTCTCGCGGGTCCATTTGCGTAAGAGACAGTGTGATGAGTTTTCCGACACCCAAGATCGAGATGCAGCCCATCACGGCGCTCAAGCCCTATGCGGGCAATGCGCGCCGGCACTCCAAGAAACAGGTGCGCCAGATCGCCGACAGCATCACGCGCTTCGGCTTCACCAATCCGGTGCTGATCAGCGACCAGGGCGAGATCATTGCCGGACACGGCCGGGTGATGGCGGCCAAGGAGCTGGGTCTTGCGGCCGTTCCGACCGTCAGGCTTTCGCATCTGACGGCCGAGGAACGGCGCGCCTATGTCCTTGCCGACAACAAGCTCGCACTCAACGCCGGCTGGGACACGGAAATCCTCGCAATCGAATTGCAGGCGCTCGTCGATTTGGAATTCGACGTGACGCTGACCGGCTTCTCCTTGGCCGAGGTCGACCTCACACTCGATCAGGCCCGCGAGGCATCGGCAGCAGCACCAGACAATCCCGCCGACCACATTCCCGAGCCATCGAACATTGCTGTTTCCCGACCAGGCGACCTTTGGCTCCTCGGCCGCCACCGGCTGCTGTGCGGCAATGCCATGTTACCCAACGATGTCGCGAGCCTTCTTGGGGATGAAAAGGCCGACCTCATCTTCACCGATCCACCCTACAATGTACCGATCGACGGACACGTCTGTGGGCTTGGCTCCGTCCGCCATCGAGAGTTCGCCTTCGCCTCAGGCGAGATGACGCGAAGCCAATTCACTACCTTTCTCACCACAACACTCTCAAATGCAGCGTCCGCGGCGAAGGACGGGGCAATCGCGTTTGTCTGCATGGATTGGCGGCACATGCGGGAGCTGCTTGACGCGGGCGAAGAGGTATTTTCCGAACTCAAGAATCTTTGCCTATGGAACAAGACCAATGGCGGCATGGGAAGCTTCTATCGCTCCAAGCATGAGCTCGTCTTCGTCTTCAAGGTCGGGAGCGCACCACATACCAACAGCTTCGGTCTTGGCGAGACCGGACGCTATCGGACCAATGTCTGGGACTACGCAGGCATTAGCAGCCTTGGAGCGACGCGCAACGATGAACTCGCCATGCATCCGACTGTCAAACCCGTCGCGCTGGTGGCCGACGCGATCAAGGACTGCTCGCGGCGCGGCGAGATCGTCCTCGACATCTTTGGCGGTTCAGGAACGACTTTGATTGCGGCCGAAACCTGCGGGCGGCAGGCTCGCCTTCTCGAATATGACCCTTCTTATTGCGACACAATCCTCACACGCTGGGAGACCTATTCCGGGAAACGGGCAACTCTCTACACGGACGGGCGTCCGTTCGAAGAAGTCACGACAGAGCGCCTTGATGCGTCGGCCGAATTGAGTGAGGGGACGCAAGGGAGCGAGCATTGACATGGCCAACGATCAGGACAACGGCGGGGATGGAGAGGCACGTCGGGGCAAACAAAGTTTGCCCAAAAACACCGTCGAACAGGCCAAGAGCGCAATCCTCCACGGTGTGGGTTATAGGCGTCCGCCGGAGGCTGGGCGCTTCAGAAAGGGCCAATCCGGCAATCCCAAAGGAAGACCCAAGACCCGTAACCTCGGCCCAGGCAGCAGCCGATCGGCCAATGCCCTTGCGCTGAGGGAAGGCGAGCGACTGATCAACGTACGGGAGGGAGAGGAGATACGACAGATCCTAGCAATAGAGGCCGTATATCGCTCCCAGCTTAAGTCGGCGACCAGTGGAAGTGCCTATGCGCAGAAGCACTTCATCGCGCGCTACGACTGGGCCGAGCGAGAGCGGCGAGAGCAGAGGATGGAAGAGATTGAATATTGGAAGGCTTACGTAGCTGACCAACGCGAGGCGATTGCTGCCGCTAAGGCTAAGGACGAAACACCCCCCACCCCGCTGCCGCACCCGGATGATGTGCTCATAGACTACGAAAAAGGCGTCCAGTTTATCGGTCCAATCAGCGACAGAGAAGTAGCCCTAATCGAAGAGAACTTGAGGACGCGGGATACTCTCATTATTCAGAACGCGCTCGAACAACGCGAAGTCGGCAATCCAAGCAGCGATGACGCGCTCGACCGGCCCGGCACAGCCATGGTCTTCGCGCTTGTCCTCAATCGGTGCGTACCTGAGCGCCTCAGGCTTTCGGACAACGAGATCTTGCTCAGGGTGATGCGTTACGACGTGATGCCGAAGCGCGTTCTCCTGAAGGAACTCTATAGGGCTTGGCGGGCACTCGGCGCGCACCCCCGTAGGGGCCGCACGTTCCCCCCGCTCCGTTTCGCCAAGCAGGTGATAGACCAGATAGACGACGATATCTCTTCTATGTCGGCTCGGCGTCACTCAGGGGTTGCAAGTCACAGGCCGGCTCCGTTTCGCGAGTTTCGGTAGCGGAGATCAGCGGTGGCAGTCTTGAAAGCCGCCCGATCCAAGATTGAGGATCTCGACGAAAACACGGTCCGCACGCCACGTCAGTTGGTCGAACAGAAGATTGCGCGGGTCGTCGTGCGGGCGAAGAGCGTCGAAATCACGCTGAAATCTTCAGGCGAGACCGAAGCACCTGACTGTGTGCGGATCGCGATAGTCCGAAACCTCGACCTCCGGCAGCGGTTTGAGATTCTTAATCGCGCGCCGGCAAAAAACAGGGAATTCCCGCCAAGTTTAACGGACACCATCATATCGTCAGGCTGCACGCAGCATAATGTCGACGCGGATGGCGTCGAAGGGAAAGACAATCAGGCCATTGTCGGTCTTGTGCAGTATGCCGGCATTGAGCAGCGCATGCACGTCCCCGTGCACGGCCTTGACATCGCGGTCCACCCGGCGTGCCGCCTCGCGGATCGTCAGCGCACCTGCGCCAGCCATGGCGCGGATCAGGTCCCAGCGCTTCGCCGTCATGAGCCGAAACAGCAGCTCCGGCGTGGCGAAGCTGATGCGCGCTCCCTGCTTCTTCCCTTTGAAGGCGTCCTGCGCACGCCGCTTCACCTCTTCGAGCGAAGCCACTTGCAGCGTCACGGTCTTCATCTCATCGCCTCCATGTTTCGACGTCACTCCAGAAATCCGCCAAGAGCGCCTCCGGGTTGGTGAAATCGTAGGGCTCCTCAGCATCCTTCGCGTGCCTGTGGCCGCCCTTGCCCGCTTCGTTGTCGTATCGCAGCACGCAGACCCCGTCGACGACGAGTGCCAGCCGATACTTGAACCGGTGTGCCGAGCCCCGCGCCGGCCGCGGCAAGCGCCAGACAACGATCTCGACGAACATCCCGGCATCCAGCACGTGGCGTTCATCGATCAGCAACTCGGCTTTCATGTTGGAGAACATAACAACACGCAGACGGTGTTGTCAATGACTCCAACGGAACAATGTTGCGCTCAATGTTGTCCCGCGGAAACCTGGGCCGATGTTGGGCAAAGCCACCATCAGGCTGCTACATCGATACGGGCCGCCGATCGTCCCTTGGACGGGCTGACGACGATCCGAACATGCTGACCGAGCACCGTGAGCGCCTGCATCAGGCGCTCAAGCGAGACGCCACGGAGCTTGTAGTTCCTGATCGCTGAAATCTGCGGCTGCGGCATGCCTAGTATCTTCGAGGCGCGGGCTTGGGTCAGGCCCTGTGCATCGAGCAGAGCATTCAATTTCATCGCAAGCATCGCCTTGGCCGACAGCTCCTCGGCATCGTCGAAGCCAAGGTCGACCAGCACATTGTCGCTTCCGCGCGTTCGCAGTTTCCGTGCCATCATCATTCCCTTTCGTTTCGATAGCGCACCAGAACGGCTTTCAACCGAGCCTCGACCAGTTCGACATCCGCTCGGGGCGTCTTGATCCCCGATTTCGACTTCTTCTGGAACGCATGGAGCACATACACCCGTCTAGCAATCCCACCGTATAGACCCGCTCGATAGGCATCGCCCCGATGATCTTTGACCAACTCATAAACACCCGGCCCGAACCCCTTCCAAGGCTTCGCAGCTGGCGGTGTGCCACCAAGCTACACAACGAAGAGAGCGACACCATGTCCTTCTGAACGGCCTCCGGGAACTGCTTGAAGTCCCTCTTCGCGGAGCCCTCCCAGAACAGCGGCCGACGACATGAGAGGCCAAAAACATGGAGCCTCACCAAAGCTCGCGCTTGCTGATCGTGGCAGCGCTGCCGTTTTCAAGCGACGCGAAGCTGCGCGGCCTGCCGACGGTCCCGGTGAGGCTTGATGACGATTTCAACGTCTTGCCCTAGCGCCACCAGGAAACGCAGCAACCGCTCCACAGAGAATTGCCTGAAGTCTCCGCGCAGCATCTTGGAAATGTCGGGCTGCTTCACCCCGAACAGCTCGGCGGCTTCAACCTGTTTCAGCTTGCGCTCCTTCAACAAGGTGTCGATCTTGTAGACGAGCTGCGCCTTGATCAGGTGTTCCTCGGCGTTTGGAAGGCCGATGTCGGCAAAGACGTTGCCGCTCCCCACTTCGTACCCAATTTTTTTCGTCATGGTTGTTCTCCTTTTGCAATGCGCTCCGCTTCACGCAACCGCTGTTTGATCAGCTCGATCTCGGCCTTCGGCGTTTCACGTCCCTTCTTCGATTTCTTCTGAAAAGCGTGTAGTACGTAAACCGATCCGGCAAAGCGCACGGTATAGATGCAGTGGTACGTGTCGCCACGATGATCGCTCACGATCTCCACCACCCCTGCTCCGCCGAACCCCTTCAGGGCCTTTGACTTCCGATGCGTGCCGCCCTGCTGCGCGACGTACAGCGCATAGCCGAAGTCGCCTTGCACCGCCTCCGGCATGGCGCTCAGGTCTCTCCGGCTCGTTCCAATCCAGATGACCGGCTTGAGATAGTCAGGATCAATCATTCAGCCCTGCAATATATAGAGAAATCACTATATTATCAAGCCTCATGCCAGATGTTCTTCGAGCTTGGTGAAGAGGCCGAAGGTTTGTTCCAATTCGTCGTAGCAATCGACGATTGCCTCCTCGATGAGGCGTTTGATCTCCCGCTTGGCCGGATCGGATATTGCTCGCCGAGCGACCATGCCGCCTGCGCTCCCCGCCTCACATGGCTCCCGGACGCTGCAGGCGGCCCAAAGGCCCGTCCAACATGACATCCTGGAACAAGGTCTCGGCAAAGCTCATGCCGTGGATCGCATGACCATAGAGAACGATGTGAAGGTCCGGAGGGCGCCCACCGCGGCAGATTTCGCGCAGGATCGATGTATCCAGTCCCGAGATCGGGATGACGATGCCGAACCCGGCAAGGAACGGCCCTGCATCGAACAGGCGCATCGCCACGAGCGTCTCTTCTCGTGCCGACTTCTCCAGCCCTTCATCCATCAGATGCTTGCGCTTGCGTTGACCGAGCATGTCATCGACCATGACACCGCCATGCGGGTGGCGGCCGAGAATCCGCCAGACCGAGAAGACACCTTTCGCAAGCCGGCGGGCGAAAGCCCGTTCCCGGCGGTCCGTCAGCCGCGCAGCGTAGCAGTCGATGATGCGGCTCTGCGACAGGTGCGGCGTGAACAGGACTGCATCTGTCAGCATTTCGAAAGCATCGTCGTCCGCGACGATCTTGTCGCCCTCCACGAGACCGATGTCTTCGGCGAGACGGAGCCAATCTTCACGCTCCGCGAGTTGCGGCGCAGCAGAGAGGTGCCTGCGGATTTCGGCACGGATTGGATGGTATAGGCTAAGCATTTTGTTGCGAGTCATGGCGAATCGGCAACTCGAATCACGGTCGAGTTTACCAGGTTGCGTCCCGGGCGTACGATCACGCAATGCTTACGAATATGTTTACATTTCGAACACTGCAATCGATACAGGCAATTGTCCCGACGCCGTGCATGAGAACGTGGAAAACGCACCGGCTATCGTAATCCCGGAAAATTCTCCGCTCGCGTGCCGGGACCCGAGATCGAGGGCATGGTTGTTCGTGCACTACGCGATCGTTTCGGCGCCATTGGAAAGACGGAGCACCCGGCCCCTACGGAAGATCGCAACCTTGTCGAGCGCCATATCGAACGTATCGTCGTCAAACCAGAAGCAGTCGAGGTCTATCTCAGCTGCGTGAACAATTCGAAGCATGGTGATCTGCCACCGGCCACCATTACCCTGCCCTGGACGGCTCCAAGCTTCGCTGCCGTAAAGGGCGTCCTCCACACGCCGTCACAGCATCCAACGTTGAAGCCTGAGACGCGCGACACCTTGCTCTCGGCAATCGCCAAGGCTCGGGGCTGGATTGATGATCTCGCCGAATACCGCGTTACCTCCTTTGCGGAAATAGCAGCGCGTGAAGGTAAGGTGGAACGGCATATCCGCCTGCTGGCGCCGCTGGCCTTCCTCTCACCTCGGATCATCGCGGCCATTGTTGACGGCGCCACGCCCGCCAATCTCACAATCACGGGACTCGCTAAGGCACTGCCTTACTCCTGGGCTAAGCAAGAGAAGTGGATCGGATTTCCGCAAGCCCAAAACCCAACGCAGGGATCAGGGCGTCAGCAATTGCCAACTGCCATGCCTGACGGCGGAAGCTCATTCATTCTGAACAAAAGCATGCGGGAGTCGAAGTTCGCAGCCGGTCACCGTTCTCTCCACACGAACCAGTCTCTGTCCAATAGCTAACCGGTCTCTCGATCACCCGCACGGATATTGAAAAATGGCGAGCAGAGACTGATACCCGAAAATCGGCACTTCGAGGCTGAGAATCCGCGAATCCTGCGTCAGAGACTATGTCGCTAACCGCTAACCTCCGAGAATGCCGCAGGTTCTCCGACACACGGCACACGCGGCCCAGAGACCACACTGGCTGGCTGGGGCGCCTGGATTCGAACCAGGGAATGGCGGAATCAAAATCCGCTGCCTTACCACTTGGCTACGCCCCAATGAGCGGGGGGAGGCCCCGGCCCGGCGGGCGGACGATAGCGGCGCCACCCCGCAGGATCAACGCCGACGGCGTACCGTCCCTCTTATAATGCAGGCGCCCGATGGCGGGGATTAATGGCCTCGGCCTTCATCGCCGCCCTGCCCGGCCTCTCCCTATCGCACCCTCTCTATATGCCCTCTCTATATAATGAGGGCGGCCAGTCCTGAGTCGCCGATCCGAGACTCGGAAGTATGCCTCTGGTTCCCGGCTCTCGCGCGGAGCCTGTCATCGGGCCGCGCTTCGCGCGGACCCGTTGGCGCTCGGCCGGGATGACAAATAGGGTGCGGCCGGAGACTTATTATGACCTATCGGGCGCCGGTCGAGGACATTGCCTTCACGCTGAAGCACGCGGCGGGCATGTCGGAAGCCCTGGCGCAGGGGCTTTATGGCGACCTGGGCGAAGACCTGATCGACGCCGTGCTGACCGAGGCCGGCCGCTTCGCCTCTGACGTGATCGCGCCGCTCAACCGCATCGGCGACAAGCACGGCACGCCGTTCAAGGACGGCGCGGTCACCATGCCGCCGGGCTGGAAGGAAGCTTATCGCGCCTGGGCCAAGGCTGGCTGGAACGGCCTCGCCGCACCCGCCGACGCCGGCGGCCAGGCGCTGCCGCACGCGCTCAACGCCGCCTGCACGGAGATGTGGAACGCCGCCTGCATGGCCTTCGGCATCGGCCCGGTCGTGACCATGTCCGCCATCGAGGCGCTCGTGGCGCACGGCAGCAATGAACTCAAGCGCGTCTATCTGCCGAAGCTCGTCTCCGGCGAGTGGATGGGCACGATGCAGCTGACCGAGCCGCAGGCCGGCTCCGACGTCGGCGCCTTGCGCACCAAGGCCGCGCGCGCTCCCGACGGCAGCTATCGCATCACCGGGCAGAAAATCTTCATCACCTATGGCGAGCACGATTTCACCGACAACATCGTGCATCTGGTGCTGGCGCGGCTGCCCGATGCGCCGCCGGGCACGCGCGGCATTTCGCTCTTTCTGGTGCCGAAATTTCTGGTGAACGCCGACGGCTCGCTCGGCCAGCGCAATGACGTGCGGGCGCATTCCATCGAGCACAAGCTCGGTATTCACGGCTCGCCCACCTGCACCATGGTGTTCGGCGACGGTGGCGGCGCGACCGGGTTCCTCGTCGGCGAGGAAAACCAGGGCATGGCCTGCATGTTCACCATGATGAACAACGCGCGTCTCGCGGTCGCCCTGCAGGGCGTGGCCATCGCCGAACGCGCCACCCAGCAGGCATTCGCCTATGCGCGCGAGCGGAAACAGTTCGGGCCGATTATCGCGCATCCCGATGTGAAGCGCATGCTGCTGACCATGCGGGCGCTGACGCGCGCCGCGCGCGCGATCTGCTATTCGACCGCCGTCGCGCTCGACCGGGCCCGGCACAGCGCTGACGAGCGGACGCGGCGCGAGGCTTCCGGCCGCGCGGCGCTGCTCACGCCGGTGGCGAAGGCTTTTTCCTCCGACATCGGCGTGGAGGTCGCATCCCTCGGCATCCAGGTGCATGGCGGCATGGGCTTTGTGGAGGAAACCGGCGCCGCGCAGCATTGGCGCGACGCGCGCATCACGCCGATCTACGAGGGCACCAACGGCATCCAGGCGATCGATCTCGTCACCCGCAAGCTGCCGCAATCGGGCGGCGCGGGCGTCAATGGTTTCATTGATGAGCTGCGCGGCACGGTCGCGGAGCTGCGGGCAGCGAACGATCCGGCCTTTGGCGCGAGCGGCGCGCGGCTTGGCGAGGCAGTGGACGCGCTCGGCCGCGCGACCAAATGGATGCTGGCGAATGTGGAGAGCAAGCCGGATACCGCGCTCGCCGGCGCGACGCCTTATCTGCGTCTGTTTGGTCTCGCCACGGGCGGCTGCATGCTGGCCGATGAAGCGCTGGCGGCGCAGCGGCTTGGCAACGGCGCCGACGCGGCCGGACGTGTTTCGCTCGCGCGCTTCTTTGCGGAAAATATTTCCGTCGCGGCGGGCGGCCCTTGTGGCACGGGGGGCGGGGGCGGGGGGAGG